>Ga0181533_1000764_pt1 | contig 43401 bp, 37 predicted proteins | sample PEATcosm2014_Bin_45_FD_119772 | JGI IMG/M metagenome (GOLD analysis project Ga0181533, IMG submission 119772) | Peatland microbial communities from MTU Mesocosm Facility, Houghton, MI, USA - PEATcosm2014_Bin11_60_metaG | ecosystem: Environmental > Terrestrial > Soil > Wetlands > Peat | place...
CCAGCAGGTCGGTCAAGAATTGTTCCAAGCGCTTTCGACATTTCTCGATTTCGCTCTCGGTCATGGACCGGAGCTTAGCACCTCTCCTGGAGGAGGTCAATAACTTAACGTAGTAGTGCTAGCTCCTAACTCCTAAATCCTAGATCCTAACTCCTGACCCTTGACTCCTGACTCTTGACTCCTGTCTCCTGACTCCTGTCTCCTGACTCCTTTCAAAAGATATGCATCTTGATGCTCAAGTATTTCTTGGGGTTCTTGCGGAAGTCCGCCAAGAACTCCTTTAAGGATTTCGAGCTTTCGCTCAAATTGTTGAAGAGGGTGGGATCAGTGGAGAGTTTACCCAGCGTCCCCTGGCCTTGGTCGATGCGCGCGGTAATGGTATCCATGTGAGCCAGGGTGGAGTTCATGCGGTTGTAGAATTGCTCGTCTTTGACCAGCTTTCCGAGCGTGCCGTGCCCCTGATTGATGCCATCGATCAAGGTGTTGCCATTCGCCATCAGCCGGTTGAGATTGTTGTAAGCGGAGGGATCGGAGATGAACTTGGCCAAACTCCCCTCCCCATGTTGGACGTCATCGATGACCCGGTTCAGGCGGTCGAGCGTCGCCACGGTGCGGTTGTAAAGAGTCTCATCGGACATGAGTTTGCCCAGCGTTCCTTCGCCGCGCTGGGCGCGATCCACCAGGGTCTGGGCGCTGGAAATAGTGGCGTCCATCTTGTTGTAGAGAGTTTGATCGTAAATCAGTTTCCCCACCGATCCCTTGCCGGCCTGGATTTGTGTCGCGATGTCTTCGAGCTTCGCGGACAGGGTATTGAGGTTCATGATGACCTGATTGGTGTTTTGCATGACCGCGGCGATTTCGGCCTTTTCCGCAGTTTTCACCGTTCCGCCGTCGGCAAGCGGTTCCTGGCCGGCCGTGCCGCGGGTAATGTCCACGTAGCTATCGCCCAGCAGTCCGACCGTATTCACCGAGGCCACGGAGTCGGCGCGGATCTCGTTCTGAAAGGTGCGCGCAATCTTCAGGTCGAGCTCCACGGCCCGCTGCTTATCGGCGTAGGGAGATATCCGGATTTTGACCACACTGCCCACGGAAATGCCGGCCAGTCGCACCTGCGCGCCCTCGCGCAGATCCCCGGCGCTGGAAAGGTAAGCCTTAAGGGCGTAATGGCGGGTGAAGAATCCCCCTTGTCCGCTGATAAAGAAAACCGCCATGGCAAAAAGAGCCAGGCTGACAATTACCAGGATGCCGACTCGAAGCTTGGCCCACTGCACACGCTCTTGTTGAGGCATAGTTGGTCTCCTCCCCGAAGTTCAAAACTCTATTGTAGTCCATCCGCGGCGCGATTAGGGAATCGGGATACGGGGGCCGGGACACGGGATACGGGACTCGGGGCTCGGGACACGGGACACGGGGCACGGGACACGGGAAACGGGGCACGGGACACGGGATACGGGACACGGGACAAGGGACACGGGACAAGGGACACGGGACTCGGGCCTTTTTACACCTCGCTCTCGAGCGGAGCGAGGCAAGCGTGCCTGCGCTACCACGCTCCCTTCATTCGAAGTTTCAGCCGAACCTCGAATCCCGAACCCCGTGTCCTGAGTCCCGTGTCCCGAATCCCGTGTCCCGTTTCCCGTGTCCCGTATCCCGTATCCCGTATCCCGTGTCCCGTGTTCTTACGCCAGGAACTTGCGCAGGTACGGATCCGGAGAGTGGGTGAACTCCTGCTCGCTCCCGTGAAAATAAACCTCTCCGTCGCGCAGCATCAGGAAGCGCGTCGGCGGTCGAGAAGTGGCGGGGCGGCCTTGTGGCAAGGGAACCAAGGTTTGCTTTTCCGCGGAGAAGACATAGTTGGCCAGCTCGTAGGCATCCTGCATGCGTTGCGTGACCAGCACCGAGGTAACGTGTTGCAAGTCGCGCAGCTTGGCAATCAGCACATTAATGGTGAGGCTGGTGACGGGATCGAGCCCACCGGTCGGCGAGTCGTAGAGCATGATGGAGGGGCTGCTGACAATGGTGCGGGCAATCGCCACGCGGCGCCGCATTCCCCCGGAAAGTTCCGAGGGCATTTTCTCGATGGCGGCTTCCATTTCCACGAAGCGCAGAACCTCGCGGACGCGCTGTTCGATGGCAGCTTCGTCGCCCAGATGCTCTTCGCGCAAACGATAAGCGACATTGTCAAAAACCGAAAGGGAATCGAACAACGCGCCTTCTTGAAAAACAATTCCCATGCGTCGGCGAAGGGGCGCGAGGCTGGCCTCGGAAAGGGGTACCAAGTCCTGCCCCTCAATCAGCACCTGGCCGCCGTCGGGCTTGAGGAGACCCAGCATCAGCTTGAGGAGGACGGACTTTCCCGAACCGGTCACGCCCAGCAAGAACAGGGTCTCGCCGGCTCCGAGAACAAAAGAGACACTGGTCAGTACCCGCTTGCTCTCAAAGGAGAGGGAGACGTTGCGAAGCTCAATGGCCGGGACGCTCATACGGGATACGGGATACGGGTTACGGGTTACGGGACACGGGATTCGGGACACGGGACACGGGACACGGGATACGGGACACGCAGTTGCGATCTCCGTTTCGGAACCCGGAACCCGGCACACGCAGTGAAAGACCGAGCGCCGTGAGGGTGATCGCTATGACAAAGGGCACTTGAAATAAGATTTCCAAACCCGAAGCCCCTAACCGCGAGTCCCAGGTCAGATTCCCGCGACGCGAATCCCGTGTCCCGAATCCCGTGTCCCGTGTCCCGTATCCCGTCTCCCGATTTAGTAGAAGCCAATCGCAATCAGAAACTTGGTGATGAAAAAGTCAACCACCACGATGAGCACCGAGGCAACCACCATGGCCTGGGTCGTGGCGCGCCCCACGCCCTCCGTACCGCCGGTCGTGTGCAGCCCCTGGTAACACCCCACCAAGGAAATCAGGATGGCAAAGATGAAAGGTTTGAGGAGCCCCTGAGTAACATCCTGAAACGTCAACGACTGGTAGGCCGAGGTCCAATACTCTTCCGTGGTCAAGCGAACCGTGAAAAAGCTGACTAAGTAGCCCCCCAACATGCCACAGAAATCCGCCAGGATGGTCAAGAGGGGCAACGTCACCACGGTGGCAAATAGCCGCGGGATGACGAGTTTGCGAAGGGGGTCGGTGCCCAGAGCGCGCATGGCGTCCACTTGTTCGCTGACGACCATGGAACCGATTTCAGAGGCAATGCCGGTACTGTTGCGGCCCGCCATCATCAGCGCGGTCAGCACGGGGCCGAGCTCAAGAACCAGAGTCAAGGCCACCACTTCGCCCATCAACCCCACCTCGCCGAAGGTGGTTAGCGTGCGGTAGGTCTGCAAGGCCAGGACGCCACCGGTAAAAAACCCGATCAGCAGGACGATGGGCAGGGAGCCGAACCCGATCACGTCCATCTGAATGAGCGTGTCGACAAGATAGCGGGGCCGGGTGAAACCGTACCGCAGGGAGTCCACCAGGAGGAAGGTGAATTCCTGAACTGCCTGCACCCAGCGCTTAAGAACACCTGTAATCATGGCACTGATCATCGGGCTCGGTCAGTCATTCGTTGGGAAGCGATGAGGATGACTGAATGGCCACTGTAGCCAGCGAGGTTGGTGAAGTCAAGCGTGAGAATCGGGTGATCGGGAGATCGGGAGCGCTCGTAGCGCAGACGTAGGCGCAGTTTGCCTTCGTCTGCGGCTCTTCGTCCTTTCGCATTAATAAACATGCGAACGCTCGTCGGATTTAGAGCCGCGGAGTAGTGCTGAAGTGCGCACAACTCCTCGCTACCTGCTCATCATTGAGCTGTTCCTTCTCTCAGGATTCTTTCAGATTGTCCTTTGGACAGGTATTTCCAATTTTAACTCTGCATTCGCCCAATATTATACCTCAAGGCAACCTCGCCGCGGGAGGTTTTGCAACGAGGAGTTGTACCGGCCCAAGCAAACCCGAGGGCAGGAGGGACGAGGCCTGGGTGAAATGATGCATGTTGGTTTTCGTGAGTTGCTGCTCCGGAGGCAGGAAGGAATCGCCGATCAGGCGGTTGGGCCAGAGATTGACGACTTTTATTTCCAAGTGATTGCCGGTGGGTTTGACGGCGGAGGTGATATCGACGCGAGCCGGATGGTTCCAGATGACTCCCAGGTCCCCTCCGTTCAGGTGCACGGAAGCGACTTCGCGCACCTCGCCGAGATCGAGGATAAGGCGCTGGCCCGGCGGAACGGCCGCGGGCAAGTCGAACTTTTTAGTGTAGAGGGCGGCGCCGGAAAAATACTTGATGCCGGCTTCCGGCCGCGTTGTCCAATCGACCAACTTGTCGAAAATGACGGGGTCGGCGGGACCGCCCCATTTGGCGTCGAACGCTACGTTCCACGGGCCTTCAAGGCTACCCAGTGGTTGCATCGTCGGGTAATTGGTTTCCGTCGTCCCCGCCACCGTCGAGGCAATGCGCTTGCGGAACACGACAAAGACCGAGCCGCAGGGATCGAACTGGAGCGGGACAATCGTCTGGCCCTTCTTTTGCTGAAAGGCCGTGGCGTCGCGAATTTCGCCCGTGACCGGGTCCCATAGTTCGGGCCGCTTGCCGGTGATGCGGAATTTGCAGGTCAGTTTTTCCGGTGAAAACCAGCGGCTGGTGACGTAGTACCAATCGGCGCCAATCGAATGGCGATGAATCCAAGCTACCTCACCCTGTGAACTTAGCCCCTCGAATTCGAAATCGGGTCCCACGCCCTCTTCCTGGAGGACTTGCTGGGCTGTTTTCCCCGAGACAACGCGGCCTTGGCCCACCTTGATATCGGAGGCGGCATCCGGTTTGTCTCCCCAAAGATGCGCTGCCAGATCATCGAACTGTTTTTCGTCGCCGGCATGAATGGGCAAACCGGCCAGTCCTTTCGGCCGAGGTCCGACGATCGTCGCGCCGGCTTGAGCCAGGCTCGAAATTTTCCTCAACGCTTCCAGCGTCATGCCCTGGCCTTGCGGCATAATCAGGACACGGTAACTCATCCCGGTGGGCGTCACGATGCGTCCGTTCTTGACGCTGGCAAGTTCAATCAGCGCGGCGTTGCTGGCACGATCGTAATCGTAACCTGCACCCAACTCCGGGGAAACCACCTTCATGGGCTGCGAGTTGATGCCATCCCCGGTGTCGAAAAGAGCGTCGGCGGCAAAATCCCCGTCTTGCAGCAGGGCGTCGCAACGGGCCAGATAGGTGAAGAATGCCGGGACCTCGTCCCACCAGGTGATATTGCGGTTGATATGCGTCCCGGCGCAATAGACATCGCCCGGTTTCGCATCGAGTTCCGGCGAGTGACTGTAATTATGAATGCAGGTGCGGTTGGTTCCGTCGCAATAGGCCTGGTCCACACATGCCTTCATCAAAAAGGGCGTCTCCTCCCACTGCGGTCCAAGCGAAGTGAAGGCTTCGCACATGGTCAATTTCTTGCCGTAAAGATGATTGGAAGTTGCGGCGTCGCGGGTGAGAAAGCGATTGGGCGGATCGGGCCGGTGCGGTGAGGGCATCCAGAATTCGGCCATGTTGTGGTCGACCTTCGATCCTGTCAGGCTGAAGTCCGCCAACTTGGGATGAGGCCCAACCGCTTCGTCGTACAGCGTGAGGCCGTTTTTTTGGCAGAGCAACTTCATATGTGCGTAATAGTTGTTCACGATCAGATCGCTGATGGTCTGTCTATAATCTTGCTTGACCCTTTGGGTTGTGATCGCGTCGACCATCGTCTGGCCCGCCAAAGCAGGAAGGTAGGCCATGAGGTCGTAGCCGCGGCGTTTCTGGAATTCCTCCGGAAAAGTCCTGGTCCAGGATGGATTGCCGGATTCCCAACTGTCGTCCTCGACCGCCCGCAGGCCTGCCCGCTCCGCGGGAGTCATCTCTTTGAGGAGCGGAGCCATGGTGAGGGCCCAATCGTGATCGAGACCGTCGGTACTGAGCGTATCGCAAAAAAGCCCCCACGGGTTGGAGGCACCCGTCGGCCTCTGGATAAAGCGGAGAATGCGCCATTGGCCGGCCGGCGCTTTCCAGCGTAAATGGCCCGAGGCATCCATTCGGGTTGAGAGGTTCCGGACTTCGGAGATCTGAACCTGGTCCTTTACCGGCAGGGCGAGGACCGCGACCTCCCGATAAATGGGCGCGTGGTTTTTGTTAAGTACTTTGTTATCCCTCGGCAGGGCGAGGACCGCGTCGAAGGTCGCGGGGCCGGTGACATCCTGGCTGGTCCATTTCAATTCTTGTTGGGCATATTGCGGATCGAGACCGGGCGCGGAGCATCCCGCCAATCCGTGGGCCAGACAGAAATCGAGGCCGAGGCGTTTGGATTCCAGGGCGACATGGCGAATCTCCTTTCTCCACTCCGGAGACCAGGTTTCAAGCAGCGGCAAGTCGGTGGAGTATTCACCCTTGTATTCATCGGTCGGCACCATGTTGAATGCCTTATCGCCGGCCACCATTTTGGCGTTGCGCTTTTCCAGCGAGCCGGCTCCATTGTCGTAAAGGATGAATCCCACGATCCCCTTGGCCTTCATTTCCTCCAGGTCGCGGGTCATCGCAGCGGGAGAAGTCGGGGTGCGAAGCCACACCCAGTAAACCCAGGTCGAGGCTTCGGGCGGAGGATGGTGAAAGTCTTCCTCGAGCGAATCGGCCATCCCCAAGGACGTGAGACAACCGAGAGCAAGTAAAAATGCAACCAGGCCTCGTGCCCCGAGACCTACAAGACCCACTCGAATTCGATCATTCGCGCCCAGTTCCTTGCCCAAGGCTGGCCTTGCGGAAGCAACTAAGGCTGCACTGCTATTGATAAAATCATGGCGTCTCACTGACACTACTCCCCTCTTGGCGCCAAGGTGTCCTGACTTCCGTTAGCCGGAATTCGCCTTTGAATTCCGGCTAACGCCTCCTTGCGGTCCCTTTGTGCTCTTCGGTTCGTGAAGAAGGCCGGCGTGGGATCACCACCACGTGCACGTGGTTCGACATCAAGCAGTAACCCACCACCCACACGCCCTGCTGACGCACCGCCTGGCACAGCAAATCCAGATAGACCATCCGTTCAGCGTCGCTGGCTAAAATGTATTGCCGACCATTTCCACGCTGCGTCACGTGATGAGCAACATCCACGATCACTACCCGAGGTAAGCGCGCCATGGGCGGACACAATACCAGAAAACATGGTGCCTGTCTGTCCCCGGTTTTTCTTCTACTGCCCAGGAATTCTCAGCGAGCCGACGAGGTCCGCGAGGTGCAAGCGTTTGCGCCGGCAGTAATCGCGAATGCCTTCTACAATGCGGATGGAGGTTCCGGGGTCGTAGAAATTGGCCGTGCCCACTTGTACGGCGCGGGCGCCGGCGATGATGAATTCCAGTGCGTCTTCGGCGCTGGCAATGCCGCCAATGCCGATGACGGGGATCTTCACGGCGCGCGCGGCCTGGTAAACCATGCGCAGCGCCACCGGCTTGATGCCCGGCCCGGAAAGCCCCGCCGTGACGTTCGAGATGCGCGGCGTGCGCGTTTCGACGTCGATGGCCATTCCCACAAAGGTATTGACGAGCGAGAGCGCATCCGCGCCGGCGCCCTCCGCCACCCGCGCGAACAACGTAATGTCCGTGACGTTGGGCGAAAGCTTGACAAAGAGCGGATAGCGCGCGGCCCTTTTTGACGCGGCGACGACTTCTTCCGTCAAGTGCGGGTCGCTGCCGTACACGATGCCCCCACAGCGCGTGTTGGGGCAGGAGATATTCAGTTCGTAGGCGGCAATGCCTTCGCCTTCGTTCAGAATCTCGATGCACCGCACGTAGTCTTCCGTGGAGTGAGCGAATACATTCACCACGGTGCGCGCTTGGAGCGTGCGCAGGAAGGGCAGTTTCTCACCCAGGAACCGCTTCGCGCCCACATTCTGAAGGCCGATGGCGTTCAGCATTCCCGAGTCCGTTTCGTAAATGCGCGGCGGGGGATTGCCCTCCATGGGCTCCGGCGAAATGCCTTTTACACAAATCGCGCCAAGTTGGTTGAGGTCGATCAGGTGGGCGAATTCTTTTCCGTAGCCAAACGTGCCGCTGGCCGTCCACACCGGGTTTTGGAATCGCACCCCGGCGATCTCAATTTCCAATTGAGGGGTGAATTCCTGCGCGGGGATTGGCGCGGGCGTCATTTCAGGCAAAATGTGCGAGTTCCCAGGGTCCCGGCTTCCATGGACGCGTCCTCGCACTGGTTTCGCTTTGTCTTCGCTCGCCTTCACTGTGTACGTGTCTCCTCATGTGCGGGCTGTTGTGGGGATTCTCGGGCTATCCACAATGGAAAACACCCTCGCGCGCTGAGTGACCAAAAATCCAGCCCAATTTTTCCCGCAACTCCTAATCCCTAATCCCGAGTTTCTTATCCATCTCCCAGACAATTCTCTCCGCCCAGAACACCGGCCCTTCCGTGCAAACGCGCTGGTAAGCTTCGTGGCCTGTTCCCTGGACGCGGATCGAGCAGCCCAGGCAGACGCCCAGCCCGCAGCCCATGCGATTCTCCATGGAAACCAGGCAGGGATGGCGGAAGCGCTTGGCCAGTTCCACCGTGGCGCGCAGCATCGCCCCCGGACCACACACCATGAACAAGAACTTCTTGTTGGTGTGCTTGGTCAAATACTCCTCCAACGGCCGCGTTACAAAGCCGCGATATCCCACCGAGCCATTTTCTGTAGCGAGCAGCATGGCGCGCACTACCGGCTTGAATTCCTTTACGCCCACCAAGTCGTCTTTCGTTCGTGCCCCGAAAAAAAGCCGCTGTTTGAATCCCGCCTCGGCCAACTGTTTTGCCGGAAGCAGCAGCGCGGCGATGCCAATGCCTCCCGCCACGTGCAGGATTTCGTCGCATTCGTGCGCGCGCGGGAGATATTCCTCTTCAAAAAAGCCGTGGCCGAGGGGTGCCAGCAACCCTACCTGGTCGCCGGGTTTGAGTTCCGCCATCAAGCGCGTGCCTCGCCCCACGACTTTGTAGAGAAGCTGGAGAATGCGCGGCGCGGACGCCTGCCGGGAAGAGCTGCCCTGGCCGCCATCTCGCGCCTGGATGTCAAAGATGCTCATGGGCCGGCGCAGCAATACGTCGGACCGTCCGAGGATTCGCACCATGGCGAATTGGCCCGGCCGCACCTCCGGCGCTTGCCGCGGAGCATCCAAACTCAAAAGGAAATGGCCGCCGGTGAGGAAACGATTCTCGATGACAGCCACGGTTTCGTCGTGCATCGGTACTATGGTAGCACAGGTATCAGGTGTCAGGTGCCAGGTGTCAGGGTTTAGAAGTCAAGGGTGCGCACCCCATTCGAAACTCGAAAAGCGAAACTCGAAATTCGGTGCAGGCTAAGCGAGTTTCGATTTCCGAATTTCGCTGTTTGCTGACACCTTCCTTACAGGTGTTTCTCAATCCACCGTCGGATGTGTGGGATGGCACTACGGGGAAACTTGTGGGGAGAATTGTAAAAACGGAAGTCGAGTGTGGCGGCCCGCTGCCCCAATTGCCGGCGGAACTCCAGGTTTTTTTCCCGCGAGTACCATTCATCCTGCCGGGCGGCGATGTGCAGCACGTGGGTGGCCGCGGGCCGATAGTGCGGGTTCTCATTCCAATCGCCGGGAACGCCGCCGCACACGCCGACGGCGCCGCGAATCGCCCGCCGGTGAGTAAACACATAGCGGTAGTTGGGGGAGCACGCCTGCGAAAAAGCCAGCAAGAATACCCGTTGAGGGTCGGCGTGGTATTTCCGCACAGCATGCTCGATGATCGTGTCCAGGTCCCGGTGGTGGAGGTGGATGGAATCCTCCATCTTGTACGTCGTGCCCCAGCCAAAGCCCACACGAAAGTTCTTGGGATTTCTGCCGAAGCGGCGAAAGAATTGGTACGGGCCCTGAAGGGAAATCACCACCATGTTGCCATCCGCGATATGCCGCGCCACACGCATCATGGAATCTTTATTCCCTTCGTAACCATGCAGGGCAACCAACAATGGCCAACGCTTGCGCCGAGCGTGGTGGCGCGGCAGTTCAACTTCGTAGTAGCGGCGAATGGCGCTGCGAAAGAATTTTTCCATAGTTTCCGTACCGATTCTAGCACACCCACTGATGGCCTCGACCGCGACATAGATACGTGGAACGTCAGTCCTGCGTCAAAAGCGCGATACATGGCTGACCTCAGGGCTAACGACAGAATAAGATGGGGCCAAGTGAAGTTTGCTGGGTCTGTGCCGATAGGTTTGTCGGAGGGCATGCCTATGAAGGCACTGCACCCGATGAGCCGGTGGGTGACCCTATTTGGGTTGGTGGTGACATTTCTGCCGTTGTCGGCACACGATCGATCGCCAGATACACTGCTGCCCGATGGCGTTTGCGGCAGTCCCGCAACCATGCTGGAAGCCTCCCAGGCAGGTGGTGCCATGGTTCAGCAGGCCCTGGCCAGGGGCATGCCATGGGGTGACCCGTCCCTGAACGAATATGTTAACCGATTAGGACAGAACTTGGCGCGTAGTAGCGGAAGCCAGCAGGTCTTTTCCTTTTACGTTCTCTACAACCCTAAAGTTAACGCGCAGGCGTTTCCCGGTGGATACATTGTGATCAATTCCGGAGCGATCAGCCTGGCGGAAAGTGAAGCCGAACTGGCTTCCGTTTTATCTCACGAAATCGCCCATGAGAACTCCTGTGATTGGCGAACGGCGCCATCGAAGGGTAATCTCTTCGAGTTAATCGCCATCGTTCCAGCGGTGGTTTTGGGGGGGCCGGCGGGGATCGCCATTGTTTCGGGAAGCGGTTGGGCGGCGAAGTTGGCGGGCGCCCGCTCCGGCCGGTCCAAGGAGCAACGGGCCGACCGGTTGGCGGCGCAGTACCTGGTTCGCGCCGGCTACGATCCGCACGCGGCGGTAGAATTTTTCCAGCGGCTTCGGGCGGAAGAGGAACGCAGCGGTGGGGAACCCGGCGGCCTGCTGGCCACGCACCCGCGCGCGGTTGAGCGGCGAAGGAAGTTGGAGAAGATCATCCCCAATCTCCCCCCGCCGGAGTTCGCGCCGCACGACGAAGCGGAATTCCTGCGCATGCGGCGGGCGGTGCGGGACTACGACGAAATGTATTCGCGCCTGGTGGGCGTGCGTGTACCTGGCCACGACGCGCCTCTTCCCGAGCTTTCCCGCCGACCGCCATTGTCAACCTCGCCCTAGACGCTCGCGCCGCTGCATCTTCCGTCTCCCACAATCAGCAAGCAACCGTAACGCGGACCTGTTTTGTAGGTCCGCGGCTTTTCCTTGCCATTAGGGGACGGGCCGCGGACCTACAGAACAGGTCCGCGCTACTCCTACCGCAATGACCTTCGGATTGCCCCTGGACGGCGCCTGCCATTTGGAGTTTTGGCAAGCCTCGCCTACAATGGTTGGCTTGCGGGTGTTCCATGATCGCCTTATTAAAAGCCTCATTGATTACCGGTTTGGTGGCGCTTAACGCCTTTTTTGTCGCCACGGAATACTCCCTGCTGAGCGTGCGGCGCACCCGCCTGGAGCAGCTTTCCAACGAAGGCAATTCCCGGGCGAAACTGGTGCTTACCTTGCTTTCCGATATGGTGGCGCTGTTCTCCGGGACGCAACTGGGCATTACCGTCATCAGCCTGCTGATGGGCTGGATGGGCGAAGCCATCATGGCCGACGCCATCGAACAATCGCTGGAAGGGTATCTCGGTCGCGTGGCGCGGGCTGCCGTGGCTCACTCCATTTCCATCGGCATCGCCTTTCTGCTCATCACCATGCTGCTGATGGTGTTGGGTGAGCTCGTCCCCAAAGCCCTGGCTTACGAAGACGCGGAAAGATTTGCCTTGGGAGTGGCGCGGCCCATGTCTTTTTTCCTCAAGCTAAGCCGCTACCCCGTCCGCCTGCTTGACGCCCTGGCCAACGGGGTGCTTCGCTCGCTGCACCGCACTCCCGGTCGAAGTCACGGTCCATTGCCCACGGCCGAAGAAGTGAAACTGATTGTGTCCGGGATTCGCAAGCGCGGCCTGCTCGACGAAGAGCAAGAGGAAATGATTCACAGCGTCTTCGATCTGGACCGCGTCCGCGTGCGCGAAATCATGGTGCCCTGGAATCGCATCACCTGTCTGCCGGTCACAACCGATCTGCGGACGTTGCTGGACCGCGTGGTAAAGGACCAACACTCCCGCATCCCCGTTTATGACGGTCTGCCGGACCAGATCGTCGGCGTCCTGTACACTAAAGATCTGCTGGCAGTGACGGCGGAAAGGGCGCGCGCCGCAACCCCGGTGGACTCAGGCTTTGACCTGCGCACCATCCTGCACCAGCCGATGATTGTTCCCGAGTCGATGTCCTTAACCCAGATGCTGAAGGAAGCCCGTCGGCGGCATTCGCAAATGGCGCTGGTGGTGGACGAGTTCGGAACCTTTGTGGGCCTGGTGACCATCGAAGACGTGTTGGAACAGATCGTGGGCGAGATTCAGGATGAGTACGACCGCGAAGAAGCCGCCATCCGCAAGGTGGGGGAAAATGTTCTGGTGGTGGACGCCTCGATGAGCCTGCGCGATCTGGCCAGCGAGCGCGATATCGTCCTGCCGCGCGGCGCGGGGTACGAAACGCTGGCGGGGTTTGTACTGGCGCGGCTGGGATTCATTCCGCAAGGCGGGGAGAGTTTCGTGTTTGAATCCCGCCGCTACACCGTGCTGGAAGTGGAAGGCCGCCGCGTGGCGAAGATTCGCATTGAGACGCTGCCACAGGAAACCAAAGAGTCAGGAGATAGACGCCCCTATTCTGGCTCCTGACTCCTGGCTCCTGAGTCCTGGCCCCCCAGCATCACCCCCACTTCCACGCCCCGGTTCACGTTCAGGATTTTCGCGGCCGAGCCTCGGTTGGTGCAAATTTCGAGATAGCCCGAACTGCCTACCATGGCGAACAGCTCTGACGGCTTGCCCATCGAATACGCCAAATTCAGGCGCGTAATCTCCTGCTGGTTGATGATGATCTTGAAGGGCGGGGGGTTCTCGGCGAACAGTTGGGGAAGGTCTTCCGGCCGCAGATTGGTGAGGATATTCCCAAATTTGTCAACCTTCAGGACGACGCCTTTAATGAGGTTGTCACCCACTTGCTTAGGTCGGGGCGACGAGAACTTGGTGTAATCGCTGATGGGCTCGCCGAATTTATCGACTTCCACCCATTTGCTCAACCAGCCGACCACCGGAGCGAAGATGTCGCGTCCCTGGAACGTGGCGCTGACCGGATTGAGGAAGTAATGGTCCGAGGTGATGTGGCGGACCTCCACGTTCTCTTCCCGCTCGTAGATCAACGAAAGCACACCGTTATCGGGCGCAACGAATTTGTAATTCATGCTGCGTGCCAGCAAGGGGCGACGCCCTGTTCCCACTCCCGGGTCGACAACCACCAGGTGGATCGTATCGGAAGGAAAAAAGCGATAGCTTTGGGCCAGCGTGAAGGCGGCGTCGAAAATATCGTAGGAGGCCACTTTGTGGGTGATATCCACGATTTCGACGTCAGGGTTAATGTTGAGGATGACGCCTTTCATCGTGCCGACAAAGTGGTCGGCGGTGTCAAAATCCGTGATCAAGGTAATGATGGGCTTGCGAGCCAAGGTCTTCTCCTCTTCTTTGCCGCAACCTGAGCGAGCTTAAGGCCAAGTTACGGAAACCCGCGAGGGTTGTCAAGGACACTCGTGAATCGGTTGTAGGTCAATTCGATATTGTAGCGGCGAGTTTACCTCGCCAAATGGCGGCGTAAAGCCGCCTCGACAGCAAATTGAACCACTACTCGCGAATCTCTTCCGGCGCGGGGCCCTTCACATCTTGCGCTGGATGCGGGCGAGATGCGTGAAGTCGCAGTTCGAGTCCAATTCCAGGGCGCGCAGCCAGGCGCGGACGGCGTTATCGATCTCCCCGAGTTCGATAAAGCTGAAGCCCAGCGCCTGATGGACAAAGGCATCCCCGACGCGGTAGGTCAGAGCTTCTTCATAAGCCGCCTGGGCGCCAACCCAGTTCTTGAAGCGCATGCACTGAAATCCGCGCTCGCAGGCTGCGGCCCAGGGCTGGAGCTCGGGCGTGATCTCCAGGGGAAGCGGCCATTCCTGCTGCCAATCCAGCAAGCGGCGCGCACAATCCTGCAAGTTGTCGCGCGCCGGAGAATTCTCGAAAATGGCAACGGACAGACTCAGTTCGCGAAGGGCGCGGTTCAAGTCCTGCGGCGGCGGGTTCTGGGAATAGAGCAGGCTCAAGCCGGTGCGGTAGTGCTCCCGGCTCTCGATCAGCGACTCCACCTTCATCAGAAATTCTTCCGCCTTGGCGTGGTGGGGGTCAAACACCAGGGCCTGGCGGTAGCAGGTGGCCGCTCGGTCCAACTGGCCCAGGCTCCCGCAAGCGTTGCCGAGAAGATAATGCGCATGGGCGTCCATCGGCGCGGCTTGCACGGCGCGCGAAAGGGCATCCATGGCGTCGGAAGGCCGCTGGGTTTCCAGGTAGCACACGCCGAGCTGGCTCCAGGCGTGGGCATTCGCCGAGTCTTCCACCACGATCTCCTCCAGCAGGCTGATGGCGGCGGGAAAATCCGCCTGGCCGAGCGCTTCGAGGGCGCGCGCGAGCCGATCTTGGGATTCAGTATTCTTCACAGCGATTTCCATCCACGCGGCATCTCGAAAATCGAAACTCGAAATTGGAAACTCGAAATTCGGTGCGACTTTCGATTTTCGAGTTTCGTCTTTTCTCTCCCGCAGTTTCGTCCTTTCTCTCGCCCGGTCATTGGTTGAAAATGGCGCGGAACTGCTCCAGGTTGAGCGGCGGCGTTTGCGCCGTACTGAGGTTCTCGGTGACGTGCTCGCGATGGCTCATTCCCACCAGGGCGGAAGTGATGCCGGGCGTGGAGCGCACAAACTGGATGGCCCTCTGCGCGTCCTTTTCGAGTCCGGGAAACCACGCGTGGGTTTCCTTGGGCAGGCTCTTCGTCAATTGCTGTTGCAGCAGGCTGGCGCTGGCGAAAACCAACATGCCGTGGGCGCGCGCCACCTGCAAAACCGGGACGGCCTTACCGTCAACGCGCTGCGTCCGGGCCGACAGGGCTTCCGGCATGGCGAGGTTGTAGGGCAGTTGGATGGCGCGGAAATGATGGTCTTTGCCACCCACCTCCTCCGCCAGGCGCAAGAGGTCCGGCAGCGAAAGCGCCTCGCGCGAGTCGATCCCGACGCGGTAGCCATTCCAGGTTGCCGTACCGTACATGCGGATCTTGCCTTCGCCCACAGCTTTCTCCAGAACGGAAAAGGCCGCGCGCATCCGCCGGTCGAATTCCTCGCGCGCCACATTCGAGGCTTGCGTTTCGGGGTTATGCAAATAATAAATATCCAGTGTGTCAATACCGAGATTCTGCCGGCTCACATCGATCTGGTTTTCGAGATACTTGCGCGACATCACGTGGCAGCCGGCTACCACATCTTCCGGACGAAAGAGGCCGGGATCGATCAGGGTCCGCTGGAAGTAATCGGAGGGATCGTCGGGCTCGCTGCCGTCAAAGTTCAGGAAGCCGCCTTTGGTGGCGATCATCACCTCGTCGCGCTGCACCTTGCCGCTGGAAATCACCGCTGCCAGCGCCTGGGCGATCGCGCGCTCGCTGCGCTGGTGGCGATAATTCACCGCCGTATCCATGACGTTGATCCCGCCTTCCAGTGCGTCCGCCACCGCCTCACGATAAAGCGCGTCATAGGCCGCGGTGGGTTCGCCCAGATAGGTCCCGATCCCGATGGAGGAAAGCCAGAGGCCCTGAAACTCACGGAAATGGCCGGGGAACTTCGCCTCGAAGCGCTGGCGAAAGCGGTCCGTCCCTTCGGACGTGGCGTGGCCTGGCATTAGCATGTGTTGGAATCCCCCGCAACCCAGATTTACTTTAACACGAAACTCGAAATTCGAAATTCGAAACTCGAAATTCGAAACTCGAAATTCGAAACTCACCACGATTTTCGAGTTTCGATTTTCGAATTTCGGTCTTGTCAATCCATCTGCGCCTTAACCAAGAAGAGCGGAATATGACTTTCGTGCCGGACCCTGGTGATGGTGGCGCCGTGGATGAGATCAGCGATCAATCGGTGGCCGTGCGTGGTCATGGCGATCAGGTCGCAATGCTCGGCCTCCGCGGTTTTCAGGATGGCACGGGCGGGTTCGCCGCTGTCATGGCGCGCCGTGACCCGAAAGTTCTCGCTCCTGAGTTCGGCGCTGACCTTCTCCAAATACTCCCGATCCTCTTTTATTTCCTGGGAATCGGAAAGATTCAGGTTTTCCTGCCATTGCGCCGCCCACCCGGTGGAAACGTGCAGCAGAACAATTTCCGCGCCGGTCAGACGCGCCAGTTCCTTGACGCGTGGCAAGAGGAAGGAGTCGGCCTTGCTGTGATCGAGTGCAACCAGGATTTTCTTAAACATGGAAACCTCGCAGAATCGGGTGATCGGGTGATCCGGTGATCCGATGAACAAAAGAGAGGATGACCGGTTTTTCCGCTGCTCACCCGATCACCGGATCACCGGATCACCCGATCACCCGATCACTTCATCCAGTCTCGAACCGTCACCACCAAAAGATACGCATTCAGCACCGCGATGATCCCGGCGGTGAACCACGCCAGGATTTTCAGCCATCGCGGATTGACAAATTCACCCATCTTGCGCCGATCGCTCGTAAACAGCACCAGGGGCACGACGGCGAAAGAGAGTTGCAAGCTCAGGATAACCTGGCTGAAAATCAGGAGTTTGGCCGTCCCCGACTGGCCGAAGAAAATGACTGCAATCACGGCCGGGATGATGGCCAGAAGGCGTGTGATCAACCGGCGCAGCCAGGGGACGAGCCGCAGGTTGAGAAATCCCTCCATCACGATCTGGCCCGCCAGAGTTCCGGTCAAGGTGGAGTTCTGCCCGGAACAGAGCAAAGCTATCGCAAACAGAATGGCGGCCACGCGCGTTCCCAGCAGGGGCGTCAGGGTGTGATAGGCCTCCTGGATTTCCGCCACTTGCGTGTAACCGGCGCGGTAGAACGTTCCCGCAGCCATAATCAGAATAGCGGCATTAATCAGAAAGGCAAAGTTCAGGGCGAGGAATGAGTCCAGAGAATTGTAGCGGATGGCCGTCCTCATGCCTTCCGGCGTGCGGTCAATGGCGCGCGTCTGCACCAGGGAGGAATGCAGGTAAAGATTGTGCGGCATGACGGTGGCGCCCAGGATGCCGATGGCGATGTAGAGCATTTCCGGGTTGGTGAGGATTTGCGGCGTGGGGACAAATCCCTTGGCGATGGCTACCATGTCGGGCCGCACAATGAGGAGTTCAATCAGGTAGCATCCGCCGATGATCCCGATCAGCGTGACTACCACGGCTTCCAGGTAACGGAAGCCTTTGTTCTGGAGATAGAGGATGGCCAGCACGTCGAGCGCCGTCAGGCAGACTCCCACCACCAGCGGAATGTGAAAAAGCAGGTTGAGGGCGATGGCGGAGCCGATCACCTCCGCCAGGTCACACGCGGCGATGGCGATTTCGCAGAGCACCCAGAGGACGAAGCTGGTTCGCCGCGAATAGTGGGCCTTGCAGGCCTGCGCCAGGTCCATCTGCGTGGCAATCCCCAGCCGCGCCGCCAGCGCCTGAACGAGGATGGCGATGAGGTTGGAAATCATCAGGACGGAAATGAGTTGATAGGCGAAACGCGACCCGCCGGCGATGTCGGTGGCCCAATTGCCGGGGTCCATGTATCCGACCGCTACCAGAAATCCCGGCCCGGAGAAGGCCAGAAGCTTTCGCCAAAAACCCGCGCCGGGAGGGACAATGACACTCCGGTGCACTTCCGGCAAGGACGGTGTTGCCGGCGCGTGGTTGACATGAATGGCAGGTGCGGGGTCGTGATCCATGAGACGCTCAGTATACACGCAACTGACGGCGCGAGATTACCCGGGGGAAGGGTAAAGGGTAAAGTTTAAAGGATAAAAGATGCATACCCCGTTTGATCCTCAATAGCGCCTTCGAAAGTCTCCACTCACCAGTCTCAAATCGCCAATCACCCGATGACCCGACGGCCCGTATCATATGGCTTTCTCCTTTCCTTTCATCAACATAATGGAGAGGCCGCTATAACTATCTTGTTTTCAGCAACATCATGGAGAGCCAAAAAACCGAAAATTTCTTCTCCGTGTGTTTTCAATAACATTCAGGCTTCGCTCGCCGATTTTTTGGGGGGAAATTTTTTCCCCTGATCCGAGCCAGCAATGATAGGCTAAATATTTTAGTTTCAAGAGGATAGATTTTTTCGAGTTTTTCGCAGTTCATTGCTAACCCCTTTTTTTTCCGATACATAATGGAGAGGCGCTCCCCTCCTTTTCATCCTGGGTGCCCACTTTCGATCTAACTATAAGCATTTTAACGAGATAGAACATTTAGACATATTGACGCTAAACGCTAACCCCCTTTTGTTTCTAATACATAGTGGAGAGGCGCGCCCCTTCGTTTTACTCCGGCTCCCGACCTTCAAGCGAACTCCCTGTATTTGAACGAGATAAGGTGTTTAGACATTTTGACGCAAAACACTAACCTCCTTTTGTTTCTAATACATAGTGGAGAGCCGCGGTTGTTGGCTTCCATCTGACGCTCATAGCGTTTAATCTTCAGCAGCAGCTTGGTGAGCCTGCGGACTTCCCGAAGGTTGCATCCTTCCACCTTTGTGACTTTGTGTCTTGGTGGTTTCTTTCCGGTCCGTGGGGGTAGAGCCACCACCACTAGGACGCCAAGACACCAACCAAGTCGGTCTCCTGTCCAAGCATGCCGGGTCGCACTCCGTCGGCCGTGACCAGCCATCCTCTCGGTATTTTGTCCTCTCGTGAGGGAGAATCTGAGAGGCGCATCGCACCGGCAGGACGCCAGTACTCATGATGAGCGTAGCCTATTCTCAGCCCAATGTCAAGAACTATTTTGAGCCTGCTTGCCCATCATCGTAGCCCCTCCGCTGGCGGGCGATGATGCGGAGCGGGCAGCGCAGAGAAAGGCTTGTGAAGCGGCCGGTAGCTTGACGGTGGTCGAGCTACAACAATTTTGCTTTGGACAAGGCAACGGTAACGGTGTGCCCCATCCAGATTGACGACGTGCAGTTGTTGCTGTGAGGTATCGGGCTGGAGAAAATCCCGCGGTCAGGATGGCGCTGACTGTATCTACCCGCCATGAAGCTCTGCATGGGGAAATTCGTGCCAACGATTCCGTAGTGCAAGATTCTTGCCCATAAGTAACTAACCTTTCCTTCGCTCATGATGTCTTCAACTGAAAGATTCTACTAGGGCTTGGATCGGGAAGTCTCCTCACAATGCAACAATTTGCAATGAAGCTGTAACATACAGCCATCGGCAGCCTGATGGACTGTCGAATCAAAACGCCAAGTGCTTGTTTCCAAATGGCTTAGCGGCTTTACCTCTCGTCGCGGTAATGGCGTGCAAATTGCTTGAAGCTTACTTGGTAGTCTGTGCTGAGCGCAAACTAATCGGCCATTAGCCAGTAGTGGGCGAACCCTATTGCGGTGCTTACCGAGTCGGACGCTGTCCAACCGCTGCTCTATAAGGAGGGGGCGTGGATCGGCTTTCCCAACCGCTGCTCGCTGGTTGTATTCGGCGAATCGGGACTTGGCGCGCCCCGCCCAATTGGTCGCGGAGCGACTGGTTGAAGCAAGTGCGATCACTTGCCGCCTCGACGGCCTGGGAGGCGGTTTCCCGCTACGACCCATCGCGCGGCGTTCCCCTGGATGCGTTCCTGCGCGTGTCCGTGATGGCAGCCGTCCGCACCCAGTATCGGCAGGAGTGGACTTACGCTCTGCGGTTCTTGCCACAAATCGACGGACCTGTGCGTGACCGGTCGAAAGATAGCTCGCTCCCTTCAGTTGAGCTTCACGAATCCCTCCGCGAAATCTTAGCCAAGCTGAGCCCGGCCGACCGTTGGGTTATGAGCCAATTCTTCTGGCAGGGAGCCACGGAAACTGAAGTCGCCCGTAATGTGGGCGTTAGCCAGCCAGCAATGAGTAAACGCAAGGCCCGTATTATCGAAAGCCTGCGCCGTTCTCTGAGCGCCTGAAAAAATATTTTGAAATGTGGTTATAAAAAGACCCACTCGCAGCATTGCTAATATGTAGGAGTTGTTCCGCAAGCGAGGAAGAAACCGATGAAACAATGCTTCCTCACGATTCTGCTATGGAACAGGCCGGAAGTTGCCGTGCCCCGGCTAATGGCGTAGGCCAGAAAAAGGAATGGCCCGGGATTATTTTGCCACTTTAGTGGCGCGTGGAGGTGTCATGATGCGTAAGTCCATGAAGTGCTATTGGGATGGGTTTCGTTGGGGAACGCCGGGCTTTGTCTTAGCTGTGGCCGTCCTTTTTCTAATCATGCCGGGAGGCGCAGCGGCGGATGACCTTACCCTAAGCGGTGCCTGTGGCTCAATCTCGGTCGCATCCGGTGTAAATTCCTTTAGCTTCAGTGGCACGACCGCGTCAGGACTCACGTGCGCTGGAACCGTGAGTCAAACCATCACGGCCACGTCGGATCTGATAAGTATAAGCCCTTTGACCGTTACCAACAACACTGGGGCCGCCATGTCTGCCATATCCGGCACCATAACCGTAAGCAACACGTACTCCTTCACCCCGCCGACCGGGCCCGGAATTGTGTCCGTCAACATGACCTTCGATATGTCCACAACGAATCCCGCCTATGCGCCCTTTGTTAGCGTCGAAGGGGAGGCCGAGGCGGATACCTTAGAGCCCGGCACGGCGTACGGTACATATGTTTACCCTATTGGTTTCGCAACACCGACCACAGGCAGCCTAGCCGATGCAACCCGAGGCAGCTTCTTTGGACAGCCCGGGACGCTAACCGGGATTATCACGATCAATGATTTGACTCACGGATCCACCATCACTTTTCCGGGATCGGCAGATTTCATGGACGCCGTGCCAGAGCCCAGTTCCTTGGCACTCCTCGTTACCGGCTTGCTGGCGACGGTGCTGGTGATGCGCAAACGGATCGCGGATTGAATTCGCCAAGCCGCTAGAACGCCACGCTGGCTACGGGCACACCACTGGCCATCCACCGGTTCCAGCGCCGGACGTATAGCCCAATGCGCCGCCGGATCTACTCCGGCGGCCCATCCTGCTCATAAAGCCGGACAAGACGTTCTCGAAATCCCTCTCATCCCGAAGGCGCAACGGCAGTCACGCCTTGCTTTGTGATCCAATATCCGTCCGCGCCAGCCCGCAGAGATGCACGCGATTGTCGAACCGGGCGGTTCGCGAACCGCCCCTACGAAAACGCGCGTGACTATTGACCGGGGCGGTTGACGAGCCGAGGCAGCATCTCATTTCCTTCTCGGGTAACGAGCTTCCACCAAGGTGCGTATGCCACCGCGCGCGGAGAACTCCCCTTTCACCATGACCCATTTCGGCTTGCAGGCGCGCGCCACGTCATCCAGGATGCGGTTCACGGCATTTTCATTGAAGATTCCGAGGTTGCGGAAAGCCACGATATAAGCCTTCAGGGACTTCAATTCCAGGCAGAGCTTGTCGGGCAGATAATGAATGGTGATGGTTCCAAAATCCGGCAGCCCCGTGCGCGGGCAGATGCAGGTGAATTCGGGGATGGTGATGGTGATCTCGTAACCGTGGTACTGGTTCTCCCAGGTTTCGATCGCGGGCAATTCGGCGTGAACCCCTCCGCGCGCGTGCTCGGTCGTGTATTCAGGTTTGTGAGTCTTTCGTGGCATGGTTTCCTCCCAGACCTTCAGAATAAACTGAAACGGTGCGGCTTTGCACCTGGCAATCCCATCCACGATCGAGATTCTGTGTTGTCGATTTGCCCTGGGGCCGCACCGTGCGGCATTCGCTAGGAACGAGGGGAGCCCGCCGCAAGCGCGGATTTATAACCTTCCTGAGCCGCTCGTGGGGCTGCCGGAACGGCGAACCTCCACAAAAGCCTTGACAAGCCGATATAACCAATCAAAAGCCATTACTGATAGCATCGGAGGCCTATTTTTATAATGCCATCTCATTCATAACCAATGGCTTGATAGATTAAGAAAATTTATGTTGACAACAACACGCTCAACATATATTCTAATCAGCGACTAATAGCGTGCGTCCAGCATCTATTAGTTCAGAGCAAGAGGGTTGAACTAGACGGGCAGTCGCCCGTTCGATTGAGGAGGGAGTGAGCATTATGGGCAAGATCATCGGAATTGACCTTGGAACCACGAATTCGGTTGTGGCGGTAATGGAGGGCGGTGAGCCCACCGTGATCACGAATCCCGAGGGCGGTCGCACGACCCCGTCGGTGGTGGGGTTTACGAAGACGGGAGAGCGGTTGGTCGGCCAGGTGGCGAAGCGGCAGTCGATCACCAATCCCGAGAATACCATTTATTCCATCAAGCGGTTTATGGGACGCCGCTTCAATGAAGTTCAGAGCGAAATCAAGACGGTGTCTTACAAGGTGGTCTCGGGCCCCAATGGCGACGTGCGCGTGGTAGCGCTGGGCAAGGAGTACTCGCCCCCGGAGATCTCCGCCATGATTTTACAGAAGATGAAAGAAGCGGCGGAGCAGCATCTAGGCGAAAAGGTTACCCAGGCGGTCATTACGGTGCCCGCTTACTTCAATGACGCGCAGCGCCAGGCCACCAAGGATGCGGGCAAGATCGCGGGCCTGGAGGTTTTGCGCATCGTGAATGAGCCCACGGCGGCGGCGCTGGCCTACGGGCTGGACAAGAAGAAAGACGAAACGATTGCCGTATACGACTTCGGCGGCGGCACCTTCGACATTTCCATCCTGGAAGTGGGTGAAGGCGTGGTGGAGGTGAAGTCCACCAACGGTGACACGCACTTGGGCGGCGACGACATCGACAAGCGCGTCATGGACTGGATCGTCGCGGAGTTTCAAAAGGACCAGGGCATTGACCTGGCGAAGGACCGCATGGCCCTGCAACGCTTGAGGGAAGCCGCGGAGAAGGCCAAGATGGAGCTCTCCACGGTGCTGGAAACTGAGATCAACCTGCCCTTCATCACCGCCGACGCTTCCGGTCCCAAGCACTTGGCCATGAAGCTGACGCGGGGACGCTTCGAGCAGATGTGCGAGGATATTTTCCAGCGCTCGGTGGGTCCGGTGAAGCAAGCGCTGAAGGATGCCAGCATGACTCCTGACAAGATTGATGAAGTCGTGTTGGTGGGCGGCTCCATCCGCATCCCACGCGTGCAACAGATCGTTAAGGAACTGTTCGGGGGCAAGGAACCTCACAAGGGCGTCAACCCGGATGAGGTCGTGGCGGTGGGCGCGGCCATTCAAGCGGGCGTTCTGGGCGGCGAGGTCAAGGACCTGCTGCTTCTCGACGTGACCCCTCTGACGCTGGGTGTGGAAACCTTGGGAGGCGTCATGACCGCGCTGATCCAGCGCAACACGACGATACCCACGCGCAAGGCCGAGACCTTCTCGACCGCCGCGGAGAATCAGACTTCCGTGGAAATTCACGTCCTTCAGGGCGAGCGGCCGATGGCGAAGGACAACCGCACCCTGGGCAAATTCCATCTGGTGGGTATCCCTCCCGCTCCGCGCGGAATTCCGCAGATTGAGGTGACCTTTGACATCGACGCCAACGGCATCCTGAACGTCTCCGCCAAGGACCTGGGGACGGGCAAGGAGCAGAAGATCACCATTACCTCTTCCAGCGGTCTCAACAAGGAAGAGGTGGAGCGGATGACCAAAGAAGGTGAACTCCACGCCGAGGAAGACAAACGGCGCAAAGAGGAAGTCGAGGTCAAGAACAAAGCCGATTCGATGGTGTACTCGGTCGAGAAGTTGCTCAAGGAGAATCGCGAGAAAATTTCTGACGCCGATGCCAAGACGATCGAAGCGGCGCTGGAAGAGGCGAAGAAGACCATCCAGGAAGGCGACTCGGGCAAGATCAGCGCGGCCGTCGAGAAGCTGACGACGGCTTCCCACAAGCTCGCCGAGGCCATGTACAAGCAGGCGGCCTCCGCGAAGGCGTCCTCGGACGCGGGTGCGGCGGGGGCGCAGCAAGGTCCCACCGACAGCGGCGCGCCGGGCAAGGCCAAAGGCGAAGGAGAAGTGATCGACGCGGAGGTTGTGGACTCCGACGACAAGAAGAAGAATTGAGCGTCGAAAGTTGAAGGAGTCTAAGAAGTCGAAGGAGTTGAAGAGTTTCCTTTTTCGACTCTTTATCTTCTTCAACTTTTCGACCTTGAAGAAAGTTGAAGGAGTCGAAGAAGTTGAAGAGTTTCCTTTTTCGACTTTTTTATCTTCTTCAACTTTTCGACTTTGGACTTTCCTATGGAACATCGCGCCCAAGTGCCCGTCGAATGCCCGGTTTGCAATTGGCGACACTTCTTAGAAGTGGAAGTCGATGATTGGGATTTGGCGGCAGGGCCGGAAATCCGCAAGCACCTGGAGGCCTGGATCGCCTCGCGCTGCCCCGATCACCTGGGGCCGATTTTGGTGATGAGCAAGAACTGAAGGGAAGTCGTCCGTTGTCCGTAGTCAGTTGTAAGAGGGCCGCGCGCGAGTCACGCTTTTGGCCTCTATAGCTTGGCAAGCCTAGCGACTGACAACGGACAACGGACTCACGTCTCCCAGGTTTTCCCCATGCCCACTGGCACGCAAAAAGACTATTACGCAGTCCTCGGCGTCAGCCGCAACGCCAAGCCGGAGGAGATCCGCAAGTCTTACCGCCATCTGGCGCGCAAGTTTCACCCGGACGTCAATCCCGGGAACAAAGGCGCCGAGGAGAAATTCAAGCAACTCTCGGAAGCCTACGAAATCCTGAGCGACGAGAAAAAGCGCAAGATTTACGACCAGTACGGATTCTATTCCGACAACCTCCCCCCTGGCGGTTACGGTCCCGGTCAGGGTCCGGCCGGCCCCGCGTATTCGCCCCCGCCCGGCGTGGACTTTTCCGGTTTTGATTTTTCCAACATGGACGATGGTGGCGCCGAAGCCGGAAGGCGCACGGGCGGGTTTGGCGGCGGCTTCCGCGATATCTTCTCCCAGATTTTTTCGCGGGGCGAACGCGAGGCCGCGAGCGAGGAGCCGGAAAGAGGTTCCGACATTGAATACCGGATGCATTTAGGTTTTTGGGATGCCATCCGGGGCGCGCAGGTGCGAATCACGGTGGGGCGTGAGGAAGCTTGCAGCGCCTGCCATGGGACCGGCACAATTCCCGGTCCGACCGTTACCTGCGGGGACTGCGGCGGTACGGGCAAGACCACGAAGCAGGTCGGCACGATGCGCTTTGAGATCACCTGCCCACTATGCGGGGGGAGCGGCAAGCAGCGCCGGCCCTGCCCCAAATGTCACGGCGCAGGCGCAATTCATACGCCCGAAACCTTGAACGTGAGGATTCCTCCCGGGGTTGACACCGGTTCGCGCGTGCGCGTTCCCGGAAAAGGCAATGCCGGAATTCAGGGCGGCCCGCCGGGCGATCTTTTCATCGTTACGGAAGTGCAGCCGCATCCGGTGTTTGAACGCAAGGGCGATAACTTTTACGTCAAGCTGCCCGTCACCATTACCGAGGCGGCGTTGGGCGCCAAGGTCGAGGTTCCCACCATCGACGGCTTGAGCACCATTAAGATTCCTCCCGGCACGCAAAGCGGGCAGAAGCTGCGCCTGCGCGGCAAGGGTGCGCCGTCGCTGCGGGATTCCTCGGGAGAACTTCGGGGCGACGAATTTGTGGAAGTGCAGGTAATGGTGCCGCGCGTTGCCGATGAGCGCACCAAGGAAATTCTGCGCGAACTCGCGCGCTTGAACCCCGACGATCCCAGGAAGGATTTGAAGGCAGCAGGCTCCAAGCCGTAGGCTTGGGCAATTACGAATTATGAATTACGAATTATGAAGGATGAAGTCTGAATTTTGAATTCCGAGTTTTGAATCTCGAATCTTGCATGTTGAATTCCGAATGGCCAAACGTGGCAGGAAAACTCGCGGCAAGGCTGGCTACATGATCTCGGCGGTGGCCGAGATGTACGACATCCATCCCCAGACGCTCCGCCTGTATGAGCGTGAGGGCCTGCTAATTCCGTCTCGCTCCAACGGCAACACGCGCCTTTATACGCAAGAGGATTTGGAGCAGCTTGAAACCATCCTGAATCTCACGCGCGACTTGGGTGTGAACTTGGCGGGGATCGATATCATTATGAATATGCGCCGGCGCATGCGCCAGATGCAGGAAGAAATGCAGGCCTTCGTCGACTACGTGCAGAAGGAATTTCTGGTGCGTTCGGAGCAGGACCGCGAGGGAATTCAGAATGCCCTGGTGCGCATTTCGCCGCTGCAAATGATTCGCACGCGGAAGTAGGTGTCAGGTTTCAGGTGCCAGGTGCTTGCGAATAGTGAATAGTGAATGGTAAAAAGCGGCTGCAATTCACTATTTACTATTCACAATTTACAATTCCCTGACACATGGCACCTGACACCTGGCACCTCGCACCCGGAGTAACCATGCCGCAAAAAGACTGCCCCCAGTGTGACGGAACGGGATGGAAACCGATCGAGGTAAATGGCATCCGGCGCGTCGCGCCGTGCGATTGCCAGAATCTTGAGCGCTCGGCCCTGCTGCTGAAGCAGGCGCGCATCCCACCGCGTTATGAGCACTGCGAGCTGGCGAATTTTGACGTCCGCAAGAGCATGGCCACCGGCCAGGAGAACCCCAGTTTGACGGTGGCGAAAATCTGCGCGCAACGTTTCGTGGAGGAGTATCCCACCGATTTTGGCCTGCTCTTTGTGGGGCCGACCGGGGTGGGGAAGACGCACCTGGCGGTGGCGGTGCTCCGCGAACTCATGCTGCGCAAAGGGGTGGAATGCCTCTTCTACGATTTTCACGAATTGCTGAAGACCATCCGTGACAGCTACAATCCCGGAACCCAGAGTACGGAGATGAGCGTCCTGCAACCGGTCCTGGACGCGGAGGTGCTTTTGCTCGATGAGTTGGCCGCCTCCAATCCCAGTGGCTGGGTGAAGGAGACCTTGCAGCATATTATCAATTCTCGCTATAACTACAAAAAGGTGACCCTCATTACTACGACCCTGCCCTTCGGAGAAACCTCCGGCCGGCGCGAGGGTCGCATGCCTTCCGGTGAAATCATCCCCGACGTGGAATTCACTCTGAACCAGTTGGGGGTCACGTTACGCTCGCGGCTCTACGAGATGTGCAAGCTTGTGGAGATGAGTTCCGACGACTACCGCAAGGCCATCAAACAAGCGGGCTACAAGTTCCGCGTGGAGTGAGGCGGGAGAGGGCTTCACTGCCGCACTCCAAAGCTTCGCGCCGTGTGCCAACAGGGAAGTGGCGAGAACTGCGGGCTACCGATCCAGCGACACCCAGACCTTCCGTGCGGCGGCCTCACCCAGGACCAAGGCTTTCTTACCCAGGCGCAGGCTGAGGGTGCCGTCATAATTTCGGTCCAGGACTTTGAGGTGAACGCCGGGCCGGATGCCCAGCCCATCGAAGTATTCCAACAATTTTCGATCCCGTTCGTGCATGCTATCAACCTTTACGCGCGCGCCGGGGGGGACTTCCCACAGGAGTTGCAAGCCCTGCTTCCGCAACCCCGGCGCGCTCTTATTGAGCTGGCTGCCATGGGGGCAGCGGCCGCTCGCGCCGAGCATGGCGATCAACCTTCGCTCCACGTCCTCGGAGATGGCGTGCTCCAGCCGCTCCGCCTCATCGTGAACTTTGTACCACTCGATTCCCAGCAATTCGTAGAGCATCCGCTCCACGAGATGGTGACGGATGCGCAATTTATCGGCGATCCCGCGGCCCGTGGTAGTCAAGGAGATTCGGCCCTTGCGGTCGACGGTTGCCAGCTTGTCGCGGCGCAGTCGACGTAACGCCCAGGCGACAGCGGGAGCGCTCACCTGAAGCCAGCGGGCAATGGTGGCGGCGATAACCGCGCCCTCTTCCGCCTCCGCCTCGGCAATGGCTTTCAAGTAGTCTTCTTTTGAGATCGTGAGTTTCATATTGAATCTACAACCCTGGCCCCCAAGGGGGCGGGTAGGGGCACGCCATGGCGTGCCCCTACAAGATACTGCCCGCCGCTCAGATCCTATCAGATTGGCGGGTTAAACCGATAGCGAAAATAATGCTTGACTATGGACAACGATCTGTAGTTAACTATGGTTAACTCATATAGGGTAGCTATGATACATAAACACAAAAAGTTCGGAAAATGCAAAGTCTCAATCGCCCCTGCGGGGACGAGCCGGAGCAACGGAATGGTGTACAGGGTTGCTCTCAGTCTTCTGATCGTTAGCGCGTGTGTTTTCTCCCCCGCAAGGATGCTGGCGCAGGGTGAAACCACCAGTGCCATTGTCGGACAAGTGGCCGATGAAACGCATGCGGCCATTCCGGGCGCCAGCGTGACCATCGTGAATGCCGAGACCGGTCTCGAACGTCGCGCGCGGACAGACAATGAGGGCCGCTTCAATTTTCCGCAACTGAGTCCGGGCACTTACTCCGTCAAACTGGAAGCCGAGGGTTTTGAGCCGCAGCAGAGTGACCACGTGGTGGCGGGTCTGGGGCAAAAGCAAACGGTCAACTTCGTCCTGAAGATAGCTTCCCTCCAGCAGGCCGTTGAAGTGAGCGGGGTCGCTCCCCTGATCAACACGGAAAACGCCAACACCTCGGCCACGCTGAGCGCCCCGGCCCTCGAAGACCTTCCTAACCCTGGTGGAGATTTGACCTATCCGCTGCAATTTGCCACTGGCGCCCTCATCAACACCGCCGGAAGCGGCAATGATTTCGTCGGAGGATCGAACGGATACGGCAATGTGGAATTCAACGGGCTGCCCGCGCTGTCCAACGGCTATATCGTTGATGGGCTCGAGACCAATGACCCGCTCACCAACCTCAATAGCGGGCTTTCGACAAACCTGGTGCTCGGGCTGAATTCAATTTCCGAAGTCACGGTTAACACTCTTTCCTATGCCGTGGATCAAGGACGATACGGAGCGTCCCAGGTCAACTATGTGACCAAGTCGGGCACGAACCGATTCCACGGGAACCTTTACGGAATCTGGAACGGGTCTCTGCTGAATGCCGCGGATTTCTTCACCAACGCCACGCCGGGAAATCACAAGCCCCGCTCGACGGTGAATCATTTTGGGGGCAGCTTGGGCGGCCCCTTGGTGCGCGACAAGCTGTTTTTCTTCTTCGATAGCGAATGGGTGCGGATTGCCTTGCCCATTGTCACCCCAACGACCGTTCCCACCCAGGCCTTCCAGCAATATGTTTTGCAACAACTGCCGCTGGGGGGAACGGATGCCATAACCGGATCAAGCTACCCGGCGTCGCCGCAAATGGTTCCGTTTTACCAAAAGATGTTCTCGCTCTACGGAAACACCGCCGGAACGCCCCTTGCCATCCTGGGGTGTCCCTTTAATTCCGATGGCAGCGCGGCATCGGGCATCCCCGCGAATGGAAATGGTTGTGCCAACCGGCAGAGCATTTCGCATTCCAGCGACGATCACGAGCAGGTGCAGACGGCGCGCATCGACTACAACCTCAGTGAGAAGGACATGCTCTGGTTCCGGTTTCAGTCGGATACCGGTGTGCAAGCAGCCTACACGGACCCCATTAACCCGTTGTTTGACGCGGTCTCGCCGCAGCCGTTGTACTCCTTTGCCGCCGGGCACACGCACGTGTTTTCACAAAATCTGGTGAACTATTTCAATCCGGCGTTCTCCTGGTACGAGAGCTTGTTCGCTCCTGTCGACTTGCAGAAAACGCTCTCCGCCTTCCCGATTGTCTTACAGGGTCAAGGAGCCAATGCGCCCTTCACGACGATCGGAGGTCTTGACAATACCTGGTTGCAGGGCAGGCGCGCGACACGCTTCTTTATCAATGACAACCTAGCCTGGAGCCGTGGGGCCCATGAATTCCGCTTTGGCACCAACACTCGCATTTTTCGCCTGAATAATTACGACTTTGGTGAGGGCACCGTTCCTACGGTGACCTATACCACCTTGCCGCAATTCATTTACGGGGTCGCGTCCACCGCGAGCAAGACTTTCCCTGAGGCGGCGAACCAGCCTTTTAACTTCCTCAATCTGGATCTCTATGCCCAGGACACTTGGAAGGTAACTCCCCGCCTCACCTGGACCTTCGGCATTCGTGATACGTTCAATTCCAATCCCCTTAATCCCCATCAGGAGGTTGCGCGCCTGGGCGGATCATTTAGCACGATGTCCCACAATGTCAATCAGCCGCTGAACGCAGCGATTCAAACCCACCTCGGTAACCTGTTCGCTTCCACGCCTCTGGCCATCCTCCAGCCGAGAACGGCCATCGCGTGGCAGTTTACATCCCACACCGTACTTCGCGCCGGCTTCGGGATTTTCAGCGATATCATGCCGGGAAGCGTCGCCGACACTCTGGGCATGAACCCGCCGTACGTGCAAACGTTCCAGGGCGGTTTGCTTGGCGCCGTAGGCGGGTTAAGCATTGCCCCGGGGGTGCCGGGCAGCTCTATCGACGCGACGGTGGCGGCAAATCAGGCTTTCAGTTCGGGGTTCGCGGGCGGTGAACTTTCCTGCGCGTCCTTGCAAGTGAACCCGGGGGCGTGCCTTCCGCCCGTGGCGATGACGGCGGCGCCGGGTGGCACGCTGCGCGCGCCCTACTTCCAAGAGTGGAGTTTCGGGATCGAGCACCAGTTCGGAAGTACGTCCAGCTTACACGCCCAATACGTCGGCACTCGCGCCTTGAACCAGCCGTATCTCACCCAAGAAAATGGCTACCAAACGGTCTGCCCAGGCTGCTTTGCTCCTTTTCCTTATATGCAGCCGGCCGACCCAAGGTTTGGGGCCGTGACGCAGCTTTCAACCGGTGCCGACAGCCACTACCACGGACTGCAATTGACCTCGGAGCGGCGCCTGGGGCGCGGTCTCAAAGGCCAATTGAACTACACCCTCAGCCGTTGCCGGGATCAAGTCTCCAATGGCGGATTCCTTCAGTTTTCCTCGGGGGGAATCCTTTCCCCGTTGCCGGGTGAGCTGGCTCGGGACACCGGCCCCTGCGACTATGACATCCGCCACAACCTCACTGGCCAGTACGTTTATGAATTGCCCATAAAGGTGCGAAGCCATCGCCTGGGTTACGCTCTGAACGGCTGGCAGGTGTCGGGCACGGCGTTTTGGCATAGCGGAATACCTTTCTCGGCGGTGAGCACTCCTTATTCCGACGGAGGAAATGGTATTGTGCAGGGTAGCGGACCGCAATTCGCGAATGTTGTTCCTGGTGTGCCAATGTATGTAAAGAGCCCCATTGCGGGTGTGACGCAGCCCGGCACGCTCCAGTGGCTCAATCCGAATGCCTTTGTCTCGGCCGTCGACCCCAGCACCGGCGCTTGCGCGGGCGGCGACAGCCCCGCGAATTGCCAATTTGGAACGATGGGCCGCAACGCGTTGCGCGGCCCGGAATTCTTCTGGAGTGACCTCTACCTGACCAAGTCGTTTCCTCTGACCGAGCGCGTAAAGCTGCGACTGGAAGGGCAATTCTTCAACGTGTTCAACCATCCGAACTTCGCCCTTCCCAGTATGGTTTTGGCCGGAATTCCGGGAAATCCGGGTACCCAAACGGGGTTTGGCGCGCTCACCAACACCACTTCACCCCCTACTGGCCTGCTGGGAGTTGGCTTGGGTGGTGACAATGCACCTCGCATGGTTGCCTTTCAGGCGCGTATTGAATTCTGAATAATGAACGGGCTTCTCCACGGCCTCGACTTTCATTTTCCGCAGGCACGATTGACTTCGGTTTGGATGCGGGGGTAGAATTACCCTTTTCCTGTTAGTCTGCGTCGGGTACTAGGAGGGAGGCACGTTGATGTCCTTGGAGGATAATCGCAGCTCTCAGGAGGCTGGAACTGATTTTGAACAACCCGTGGAAGTGAGTGCGCTCGCCTCACAGGAGGCGGGAACGGAAGTTGAACAACCCGCAGAGGGGGGCACGCTTGCCCCTGGTACCCCCGAAAGCGGTGACATGTCGAACCTGCTGGCCGGCATGGAGACGCTTTCGGTGGCTCCCCTTGTGCCAGGCGAGGTTGTGCAGGGTAAGGTTCTCAAGGTCGCGGACGGAGAGATTGTCATCGACCTTGGTCTGAAGACGGAAGTTACCGCCCCCTTCGCCGAATTCCTGAACAGTGAAGGTCAAGTCAGTGTCGCCCCGGGCGACACGGTGGATATTTGGATCGAGCAGTATGATGAAGCGACGGGGCGGGTCGAGATTTCGCACCAGAAGGCGGTGCGCCGCAAGGTTTGGGAAGATATTGAGCGGGCTTTCCAGGAGCAAACCACGGTCACCGGGCGGGTGATCGACCGCATCAAGGGGGGCTTGACCGTGGACGTGGGAGTATCGGCTTTTCTCCCCGCATCTCACGCCGATGTCCGGGCGCACGGCAACGTCGACGAATTGAAGGGCCAGGAGATCACCTGCAAGATCATCAAGATCAACCGCAAGCGGAACAACGTGGTGGTCAGCCGCAAGTTGGCCTTGGAAGAGGAGTTGAAATGCCGCAAGAAGGAATTGGCGGAGCGCTTGGTAGAGGGCGCCGAGGTGGTGGGTAAGGTCAAGAACCTGGCTGATTATGGTGTATTCGTCGACTTGGGGGGGATTGACGGACTCTTACATATTACTGATCTCGCCTGGGGGCGCGTTGCGTGCCCGACGGAGGTCGTGCAGGTGGGCCAGGAAATACGCGTCAAAGTTCTGAAGCACGACATCGAAAAGGGGCGCGTTTCGCTCGGCCTGAAGCAGCTTACTCCGGACCCTTGGGAGATGGTGCCCCGCACTTATCATGCGGGTGACCGCGTTGCCGGCCGCGTCGTGAGCCTGACGGATTACGGAGCTTTCGTGGAGCTTGAGCCCGGCGTCGAGGGGCTGGTCCACATCTCGGAAATGAGCTGGAGCAAGCGCCTCCGCCATCCCTCCAAGATTCTCAAGGTGGACGACCGCGTTGACGTGGGGGTTCTGGAAGTCGATATGGCCAAGCGCCGGATCTCCCTGAGTCTGAAGGCGAGCTTGCCTGATCCCTGGACCGCGGTGACGGAGAAGTATGCCGTGGGCGCCGTTGTGCAGGGTCGAGTGCGGAACCTGACGGATTTCGGCGCCTTTGTAGAAATCGAAGATGGGGTGGATGGTTTAATTCATCTGACCAACATATCTTGGAATCGCAATATCAAGCACCCCTCGGAGGTTTTGAAGAAAGGGCAGAAGATTGATGCTATCGTCTTGGCCTTGGACCCCGCGAATCGGCGGCTGGCTCTGGGGCTGAAACAACTGGAAGAGGATCCTTGGCAGACTTACTTTGCCAAGATACATGTGGGTGATAGGGTTCGCGGCAAAGTGTCCCGGCAAGTTTCCTTTGGAGTATTCGTGGAGTTGCAGGAAGGGATTGAAGGCTTGTGCCACGTCTCAGAAATAGAAAACCAGCGAGGCGGCAGTGGGCATGCTAAACTTGAGGTGGGAAGCGAGCACGAATTTCGCATCCTTCGTTTGAATCCCGGAGACCGGAAGATTGCCTTGAGCATGAAGGAAGTGGCCCCTCCTCCACCTCCTCCTGAGCCGGTGGCTCCCAAGGCGAAGGAACCCGAAAGATTGTCGACCATGGCCGAGGCGTTGTCTTCCGCCGGCATCACTCTTAGGAGTTAATCTCGGCGGCTGATCGGTAGGACGGCTCACCTAAGGAAAGTTTGAAGAGAAGGCAACCAGGCAGGATCGCGGCTCGGCCGCGAAGGTTACTGCAAGAACACGGCCACGGTTTTATAATATAATGAGGAGCAGCAATCCAACATACTAGGAAACCTCGCAGCAGGAGATCACTATGACGAAAGCAGAATTGATCGAGGATGTTTCGCGTGTTGTGGAAATGAGTCGCAAAGACTCCGAGGTCATCGTCGAGACCATTTTTGACAGCATTGTGAAGTCGCTCAAAGCGGGCGACAAGATTGAGATCCGCGGCTTTGGAAGTTTCCGCACGCGCCAACGCAAGCCCCGCATCGGGCGAAATCCCAAGACCGGCGCGCGTGTGGACGTACCGGCCAAGAGGATTCCCTATTTCAAACCCAGCAAGGAATTGAAAGACCTGGTGAATACATCCCCGTCCACGGAGACCTCTGCGGCTCCACCTCCTCCCCCGCCAGCGGCCCCGAACCCGGCGACTCCTTAGGAGTTCGTGTCCCCCCTCACGGGGCTTTCGGAAATTATGGATTACTTGTGGAGTCCCTGGAGATATCGCTACGTCAGCCAGTCAGGGAAGGGCGAAAGTTGCCCGTTCTGTCAGAAGGTGGGGTTGGACCCTGCGCACGACCGCGAAAACTTGGTGCTGTTTCGCGGGCGGTATAACTTCATCCTGCTCAACCTCTACCCTTACACCACCGGCCACGTGCTGGTTACCCCCTATGCCCATGTGGCCGACCTCGATCAGGTAGCCCCGGAAACCCTGGTGGAGATGATGGAGCTTGCGCAACGCCTCCAGACGGCATTGAAAGAGTCCTATAATCCTGAAGGATATAATCTTGGCATGAATTTAGGAAAGTGTGCCGGGGCAGGCGTGGCGGATCACTTGCACCTGCACCTTCTGCCGCGTTGGACCGGGGATTCGAACTTCATGACGGTGGTGGGGGAAACGCGCGTCCAGCCGGAAGACCTTTTTGCCAGTTACGACAAACTCGCCGCTTTCTTTCCGCGCCCGCAATAAACCACCACCAAACTCGCCGCGTGAGGGAAAACCTTATCCAGCTTTTCTCGCGAGGAGGTCCACCGCTTGGGGGCCAGGGATGTGCTCGCCGCCCATCTTCGCCAAGGCCCTCAGCGGCCCGCCTTGACCCGGGCTTTCTCCCCCCGATAGAATCCCTTTTTGCCGGATCGTGTATGCATCTTCGCTTTACCACTCCGTTTGAAGCTGGCGCCGAAGCGGACGCCTTCCTGGATAGGCTTCCCTCCTGCTCCGCCGTGTTCGCCTTGTTTCCGGCTCCTCGCGAAGGAGTTCCTTCCGCGCCTTATCTCGGGCGCACGGCCGATTTGCGCCGCCGCCTCGCGCGGTTGCTATCCTCCCGCCGGCCAATTTCCAAAATGCTGAATCTGCGCGAGCTGACGGCTCGCATTGAATATGAACCTGTGGGTTCGGGATTTGAGGGGATGTGGCTTCTTTACCTGCTGAACCGTCATCACTTTTCGCGACAGTACAGCGAGCGCATGCGCCTGAAGCCTCCGGCGCTGTTGAAATTGAAAATGAAGAACCGCTTCCCGCGCTGTTACCCGACGCGGCGGATGGTGAAGGACCGCTCGCTCTATTACGGCCCTTTTCCTTCCATGGCCGTGGCGGAGCGCTTTGCCGGCGAGTTTTTGGACTTCTTCAAAATCCGCCGCTGCGTGGAGGAACTGAATCCTAATCCTTCCCACCCCGGATGTATCTACTCGCAGCTTCACATGTGTCTGGCGCCCTGCTTTGCCGGATGCACGGATTCTGAGTATCAGGATGAAGTCCAGCGGGTGGTGGAGTTTTTGGATTCCCAAGGCAAATCGCTGCTCCGCTCCCTGGAAGTGGAGCGAGCCCAAGCTTCCGAGTCGCTGGAATTCGAGCAGGCTTCCAAGATCCACCACCGGATCGAAAAACTGAACGAGGTGCTGCGCCAGCGGTCCGACCTGGTAAGGAATCTTCGCGACCTCCATGCGGTGATGGTATTGCCGGGGGCCGAGGCGAAAGCGGTGGTCTTCTTCCGCATCATCGGCGGTGAGATTCGCGGCCCGTCGGCGCTTTCGCTCGACGAAAACGTGCCCAATCCCACCCCGCTCGATCGCCAGCTTCACAACTTGATGGAATCGCTCGGCGGGGAAGCGAGCCGGCCGGCCCCACCCCCATTGCCGCCGTGGGAACACCTCAGCCTGCTCGCCCGCTGGTACTACAGCAGCTTCCGCCAAGGTGAACTGGTGATGCTGAACTCGACCCAGACCATACCGCACAGCCGCTTGATTCGCATCTGCCGCAAAGTCCTCGCACGCGACGGCGAGGGAGTTCCAGGAATCAGCTCGCCGGCTCCTCCGATTTGATCCCCGCGGGCGGCATCAGCTTGCAATTTCCACTTCAGGCGGTTGGTTCAAACCGCGCCTGGAAGAAGCGCAGGTATTTGGGCTCGTAGGTCATGCGCAGGCCGCGGGCTTGCTCGCGCTGCTCGTAAACTTCCAGCACGGATTCCGCCACCACATCCATATGTGCTTGCGTGTAGACGCGGCGGGGAAGGGTGAGGCGTACCAGTTCCAGTTTGGGGAAGTGTTCTTCGCCGGTTTTGGGATCGCGTCCGGCGGAGACCGCGCCGCGCTCCATGGTGCGCACGCCCGAGTCGATGTAGACATCGCAGGCGAGCGTCTGCGCCGGGTACTGCGACTGGGGGATGTGCGGGTAGAACGCCTTGGCGTCCAGGAAAACCGCGTGCCCGCCGATGGGTTTGACAATAGGTATGCCCCAATCGAGCAAGTGATTGCCGAGATATTCCACCTGGCCGACGCGCGCGCGGATGTGGTCGTCGTCGACGCTTTCCACGATGCCGCGCGCCATGGCTTCCATGTCGCGCCCTGCCAAGCCGCCATAGGTGTGCAAGCCTTCGTAGATCACCACCATGTTGCGCGCCTCCTCGTATAGGCCCTGATCGTTGGTGGCCAGCCAGCCGCCGATGTTGACGAGGGCATCTTTCTTGGCGCTCATCGTGCTCGTGTCGGTATACGAGCAGTATTCCTTAAGAATTTCGGCCACTTTCTTGGATTGGTACCCCGGCTCGCGCTGCTGAATGAAATAACAATTCTCCACGGCGCGCGTGGCGTCAAGCACCAGAGGGATTTCATAGCGCCGGCACAGCTCGTGGATGGCGCGGATGTTTTCCATGGACTGCGGCTGTCCGCCCGCCATGTTCACCGTGCCCGCGATGCACACATAAGGAATCTTGCGCGGGCCGGCGTCAGAGATAACGCGCTGAAGCTTGGCGAGGTCCACGTTACCCTTGAAAGGGTGCGGGTTCGCGGGGTCGTGCGCTGCATCGATAATCACGTCGACGAACGTGCCCCCGGCCAGTTCCTGGTGCAGGCGAGTAGTGGTGAAATACATGTTGCCGGGAATGATGTCGCCGGGGTGAATCATGATCTGCGACAAGATGTGCTCGGCGGCGCGCCCTTGATGCGTGGGGACGAGATACTTATATCCATAATACTCAGTTACAGCCTCCCACAAGTTGTAAAAGTTCTTGCTGCCGGCATAGGCTTCATCGCCCAGCATCATGCCTGCCCACTGGCGGTCGCTCATGGCATTGGTGCCGCTGTCCGTCAACAGGTCGATGTAGACGTCCTCGGAGCGCAGCAGAAAGGTGTTGTAGCCTGCCTCTGCGATAAACTTTTCGCGCTCGGCAAGCGTGGTCATGCGGATGGGCTCGACCATTTTGATCTTCCAGGGCTCTGCCCAGGAACGCCGGCTGGGTTTTGGATAGGACATAAACTTTCTCCCAAGTTATTGTCGATTGCCGATTGCCAATTGAAAACAAGGAAATCTTCCTCTGCTGTCAATCGTCAATCGACAATGGTGAATCGTCAATTGTTTCTCACATTGCGAGAAGATATCATAGCAATTCCATGCCCTAGCACCAACGGGCAATTAATGCTAGGATTTGATTGCTTACGAGAATTGGGCCAGGTCTTAAACCCATACATGCAGTTCATGTCCGCCCAGGAGGCGCTGATGAGGAAACCCGCTCACCCCATTTGGCAGTTTCGCTATTTGCTGTTAGCCCTGACGGCGTTTTGGGCCGTTCAGGCGATCTCGCAAGAATCCACTCCGAACCTTTCCGGCATTTGGCGCTGGAATGCAGAAAAGAGTCACGTGTCCGGCCGGCCGGCCGCCAACCGTCGCGTCAAGATCGAGCAGCAGGGGTCTGACTTAACCCTAACGACCCGCGTCATGGGGGAGGCGGGCGAGGATATCCACAAATACCACTACACCATCGGTTCGGACGACAACACGAACCAGATGATGGGTTCTCCCCTGAAGAGCAAGGTCCAGTGGAAGAATGGGGTGTTGGCGGTGGAGTCCGTCGCCACCATGGACAACGGCGAAATGCACTTCAGCGAAACGTGGACCGTATCCCCGGACGGGCAAACCCTCACGTACCATGAGAGCCGCGTCATGGGTGACCGTCCGCCCCGCGAAGATACCATTGTCTACGAGAAGCAGCCCGAGGCCGATTGGGAGCCGCCCCAGCCGCCCAAGATGGCGGAGGAAGCTTTCAAGAACATCCAGGTGTTTAAGGGCGTGCCTGCCCCCGAACTGTTGAACGCCATGCGGTCATTCACCCGCGCCTTGGGCGTGAAGTGCGAGTTCTGCCACGTCGAGGGGGCGTTTGACCAGGACGACAAGCGCGAGAAACAGACCGCGCGGAAAATGATTCTAATGGCGCATCAGATTAATACCGACAACTTCCACGGCCACATGCGCGTCACCTGCTGGACCTGCCACCGCGGCGCTACTGAACCGGAGTCGGCCGCGAAATAACTGAGCGCCTGTGCAGGTTGATGAGAAATGTCCTCACGGCCTCTGACGGGCTGATGGGGTCTTGTAGCGCTGAGCTTTAGCTCAGCACTTGCCGACCCTTCGCCCCGCTCAGGGCAGGCTTTGAGGGTCGGATTTCTCCCCAGTTTGTGTGGGTGTGCGAAGCTTTGGAGTGCGACAGCTCGCTGGCGCTTTCCTTCCCGCGAGCTTGCTCGCGGGAATTTCCACCGAGACCACAATTGCCCGTCAGCAAGCTGGCTTGAGCCAAAGCGGCAGTCCGCCGCGACGGACCGCACTCCAAAGCTTGGCATTCCCCCACATGAAAATGCCGACCTAAAGGTCGGCGCTACAAAGGCCCTGCCTATTCGCAGAAGATGCGGACCTTTTCCCCGTTCTTACTGTCCACATCGACGTGCAGGTCTCTCAAGTGTTCCACCAGTTCCTCGCGTTGCAAATCGCGGAGGGCGGACAGGTCAATGCCTTTCTCGGCGAGCCTCTCGCTGACTTTGGGGGGAAGCACGGCCAGAAGTTTGATTCCGGTCCGCAAAATGGCCAGCGGGACGCGAATGTTCACCTGGTCGCCCTGGTCGTGATCGGGTTTGTCCACAACGATACGCAGGAAGCGGAGCTTTTGGCCCGGTCCCGAAGCTTCCTCGGAGGCTGCGGGCGCGGCCGGGGCGGGGCCGCTCGCCCCCAGTTTCTCCAAAAGTTTTTCTGCATCGTCGGCGGTGATCTGACCTGAGGCCAGCATCTCCAGAACCTTTTTGGTTTCTTGCGACATGGTGTTTCCTCCTTAAGTTGTCATGAGAGTTTCTCGAGCGCTTCCTCGACGCTGATCTCTCCCCGCGAAAGCTGTTCGAGGACGTAGAGATTCGGACTGGGCGCCTGGAAACTTTTGTCGAGCGCGGCGCTGATGGTATTCAGGCGGTTCTTCACCGTTGGATAGCTGATGCCAAACAGGCTCTCCATTTTCTTGATCGATCCATGCGAGCGCACGAAAGCGATGACGAAGGTTTGGTCCTCCAAAGAAAGCTGGGCGAGGGGAGAGACCTCAAACTCGCCCTCCATCGACATGCCGCATGACACGCAGGCCATGCGAACAATCTTTAAGGGTTGCTTGCAGTCGGGGCAGGAAGTTTTTGAGATATCCATGGTTGTCCTTAACTTACGTAAGAAGATTACCAATTTAGATTAATTTTATCAAGTATAAAATTAAATAAATTTATATCGTTCGGCAAAAACAACATTTTTCATGGTTTCGAGTGAAGGTTTCATGGATTGGAACCTGGGAAAGGAATCCGCAGGGTCGGAAGCAAGCGTAGCGCCGCCTTTGAGGTCTGCGGTTTTCCCTTAGACTGGCACTCCCGAATCCGAGGGCACCTCTCCATCGTTGAGATTTGTGGTTTTCCGCAAGAAGAACCGCAGACCTCAAAGGCGGAGGTCTGCGCTACACCGGCTACAAAGGCGGGTGGTGTTCAAGGTTCATCTGTGGGCAGGAGTTGCGCGCAGGCGGGACAGAACTCCGGGCGTTTCAGGTCGATGCGTTCGACGCCATTGGAGGCGCTCATCACGCAGTTGTAATCCGGGCAATGGCGCAGGCCGTAGGTGTGGCCCAATTCGTGGAGGGCTTCCTTCAGCAGGCGTTCGCGGAGGAGGTCGGGGTCGGTAGGCAGGCCATAGAACTCCTGGCGCAGGCGATGGGTGGAGACCACCGCGCCGCCGTCCGCCACTTGCGCCTCACCGAACACGAAGGTGAGGACGGGAATGTAAAGGTCCATTTCCGTCACCCCCAACACCTTCCAAGTTTCGCTCGGGGGCCTCGAGAGAATCTTCTTGAGGATCTCGGTGGAGTGATACTGCCGGCGCAGCGGATTGAAGGCGAATTCGGCCTCCAGGCCGTTGGGTTGAAGGGAGCAAGCCACGCGCAGCCGCTGCGTCAGGCCCTCGGCGAGAGGCTCCAGCAGGGCGCGGTCAACTCGTCCAACCGGCATCAGGGAAATGATTCTCATACCGCGGTTGCGTTCGCTTTCCGGAACCCGTATTTCTTGATCTTATTGTAGAGCGTAACGCGATCGATGCCGAGCGCTTTGGCGGCGCGCGTCTGGTTCCAGTCGCAAGCTTCGAGCACGTGCAGGATGTGCCCGCGCTCCACGTCATCGAGCGCCAGGCTGCCCTCGGGCGCGGGCGGCGTCGAGACTTGCAGAGGGAAATCCGCCGCCTGGATTTCCGGCTCGCGCCCGATCACCATAGCGCGTTCGATGGCGTTCTCCAACTCCCGGACGTTGCCGGGCCATTCGTAATTCATCAGCACGTCGAGGGCCGGGCGGCTGATGCCGGTAAAGCGCTTGTTCATGGCGCGCGAATACTTGCGCAGAAAATGATCGACGAGCAAGGGGATGTCCTCTTTGCGGTCGCGCAGCGGCGGCAGCGTGATGCCGAAGACATCCAGGCGGTAGTAAAGATCGGGGCGGAAGGTCCCTTCTTTGACGAGCGTCGTCAAATCCCGGTTGGTGGCGGCGATGGCGCGGAAGTCCACTTTGATCGCCTGGTTGCCGCCCACGCGCGTGATCTCCTTTTCCTGGAGGACGCGCAGCAGGTCGGTTTGGGTCTTCAGGCTGATGTCGGCAATTTCGTCGAGAAAAACCGTGCCCCCCTCGGCGACTTCGAATTTGCCCTTCTTGCGGTATTGCGCGCCGGTGAAGGCGCCCTTCTCGTGCCCGAAGAGCTCGCTTTCCAGCAGCGTTTCCGTCAAGGCCCCGCAGTGGATGTTGACCATGGGCATAAAGCGCCGGGGGCTCAAATTGTGGATGGCGCGGGCCACCAGTTCCTTCCCCGTACCGCTTTCACCGTGAATGAGCACGGTGGTGTCATTGGGCGCCACGGTGCGGATGCTTTCCAGCACCCGTTGCATGGGCTGGCTCTGGCCCACCAAATCGACCGCCTGCGCTTCCTCCAGGGTCTCGCGTAAGCGCAGGTTTTCCTCCCGCGTGCGGCGATGCTCGAGGGCCTTGGCGACGGCGTGGGCCAGGTCATCGGGGTCGAAGGGCTTCATGATGTAGTCATAGGCGCCATCCTTGAGCGCCTGCACCGCGGTTTCCACCGAAGCGTAGCCGGTCATGATGATGACGATGATGTCGGGATCGACCTCGCGGATCTTGCGGTGCAGCTCGAGGCCGTCCATGCCCGGCATCTTGATGTCCACCAGGGCCAGGTCCCAACGCTGGCGCGGCAGCTTTAGCAGCGCCTCGCGCGCGCTATTGGCCGTGTCCACACTGTAGCCTTCTTCCTCGAACCATTTACCCAGCGAGTCACGGACGACGTTTTCGTCGTCAACGATCAAGAGGCTTGCTTTTGGATTCATTTTCGTTGCTCCTAGAGAATTGCCGATTGTCGATTGTCGATTGTCGATTGACAGAACGTGCCTGCGTTTTCGCAGTTTTTCTTGAGGCCAGCACGATGGCTACAAGTTCGTTGGCCTCTTTGATGATGGCGGACAAAAGCTCAGGTTTTATAAGTTCTGTCTCACGCACCAACTCAAGCCAGTAGAGCGATTCGTCCGATTCTTCGACAACAATCGAGAGCTTGGCCGCAAACTCAGCGCGCGATTGGGCGCGACAGGCGGCCCGGTAGTTGGCGCCTACCGAAGTGGCCGAACGAATGAGCTGTCGGCCGATGACCTGCGGGGCCAAACCTCGAGGTAGCGCACCAACCAATTTGATCACCCGCACAGCGAACGCCTTAGTCCGAGCCTGCATTTCTTTTGGCGTCATGGAATTGCCGATTGCCGATTGGCGATTGTCGATTTCCCATTGCCGATTGGCGATTGACGATTTCTTTGTCCTCAATCGACCATCATTTTATCAATCGGCAATCGTCCGCTATCAATCGACAATCATCGACCCGCCATCCTTTCAACAAACGTTAATTTCTCCAGTCGTTGTCTTTTTTCAATCGTCAATCGACAATCGGCAATCGTCAATGCTTCTGTCAATCGTCAATTCTTCTGTCAATCGACAATCGACAATCGAAAATCGGCAATTATTTACGCTGCTGTCCCGATACTCACGGGCGCTTCCTCCGGCAAAAGAACGGTGAACGCCGTCCCTTTCTGCGCGGTGGACGCCACCTCGATGTTTCCTCCGTGTTGCTGCACGATGCCGAGGGCAATGGCTAGGCCCAGTCCGGTTCCTTTGCCCTCTTCCTTGGTGGTGAAGAAAGGCTCGAAGATGTGGGAAAGCACCTGCGGCGGAATGCCCGGCCCTTCATCGCTCACCACCACGCGACCGAGGCGCTGCGCCGGGTCGTAGGCGCTTTCGACACCCAGCCGGCCGCCCTGCGGCATCGCTTCCACCGCGTTCATCAGAATCACCAGCAGCGCCTGTTGCACTTGCCCCGCGTCACAATAGAGGGGCGGGAGCTGCGGCTCCAACTTTTTCTGCAACTCGATGCTCTGGAGGTCCATCTGATGTCCGACCAGCAACAAACAGCGTTCGATGATGGCATTCAAATCATTTTTCTGCGGATTGATGGGCGTCTGGCGCGCGAAGGTGAGGAGGTTTTGGACGATGCCGCCGCAGCGCCGGCTTTCCCCCTCGATGATTTGCAAGTAGCTTTTGGCCTCGGCCAGACGTTGGTTGTTGTTGAAGCCCTTGTCCGCCATGCGCGAAATCAACTTGCTGTAGGTCAGGATGCCGGCCAGGGGATTGTTGATTTCATGCGCCACCACCGCCGCCAACTTGCCCAGGGAGGCCATCTTCTCCGATTGCGTCAGGCTGCGATAGGCGGATTCCAGTTCTCCGGTCTTCTGCCGC
>Ga0181533_1000766_pt1 | contig 43375 bp, 42 predicted proteins | sample PEATcosm2014_Bin_45_FD_119772 | JGI IMG/M metagenome (GOLD analysis project Ga0181533, IMG submission 119772) | Peatland microbial communities from MTU Mesocosm Facility, Houghton, MI, USA - PEATcosm2014_Bin11_60_metaG | ecosystem: Environmental > Terrestrial > Soil > Wetlands > Peat | place...
ATTCACCATCAAACCACAGAGGACACAGAGAAACTCATGGATTTAAGAAGACATAACATCAGATATGACTTTAATCTCTGTGCACTCTCTAGCTAACGTTCAGTTTTGTCTCTTTTCCTGAAGCCCTGAGAGCACAGAGAAAAACTCTGTGTTCTCTGTGGTTCGGTGTTTTAGGTGGTGGATTCTGGGGGTGGTGGTCGAATTGACTTGGATGCCCTTGGAATGGTAGCCTAAAAATAGTAATTAAAACAATTAATGGCTTTTTGTATCAATATTATCCATAGATTGCGCTCGATTTCACAAAATCGAAAATACGAAAATTCAATGTTCACAATCTTTGGGTAAATCAGTTAAGTGCAAAAAGCTTTTGAGGAGAGTTGATCATGTTCCGTAACCGACGTTTATCAAATGAAAAGGGATTTACGCTCGTAGAACTCCTTGTTGTACTTGTGATTTTGGGGCTTTTGGCCGCACTTGTAGGTCCTCAGCTTTTCCCGAAACTGGGCAAAGGGAAACAGTCTGCTGCGAAAGCGCAGATTGAGCTCTTTGGGCAGGCGCTCGACCAGTACCGGCTGGATGTCGGGAGTTACCCCACCTCGCAAGAGGGCCTGGCTGCCCTGGTAACCAATCCCGGTGTTGATAAGTGGGAGGGGCCGTATCTTAAAAAGGGGTTGCCTAACGATCCCTGGGGAAGGCCATACATTTATACTTGCCCCGGCACTCATGGTGAATACGATATTGTTTCCTATGGCAGAGACGGCAATCCCGGCGGTGAAGGCGAAGACAAGGACGTTGTAAGTTGGGAATGAGTTTGATTACTGCCGGTATGTAAAGGCGCTCAATGATAAAACAGATCCCCTATTTAAAACTGGAGGACATGCCTAAGGTCCCCTTTGTCTATAACGGTATATCCTCCCGTTTTATCCGGGAAAACAAGATAGTTCTCCTCGAATTCAAAAATAATATACTGAGTGTGGCGATGGCAAATCCCGAAGACAGCGGAACCTTGGATGCGCTCAGGGTGGCAACATCCGCAGATATAAAAGTCTATGGTGTCGATGCTGCCGAACTCGAAGAATACTCGTCCAAATTTTACGGGCAGGAATCTCAAAACATGAACAGGCTTATCGAGGAGATTGGGGACAAGAGCGGACTTGAGTTCCTCAAGGAGGATGAGGAGGACATCGGTCATCTTAAAGACCTCGCCTCCGAGGCCCCTATAATCAAGTTGGTCAACATGGTGATTGTGAGGGCTGTTGAAAACAGGGCCAGCGACATACACATCGAGCCTTTTGAGGATGAACTGAAAGTCAGATACCGCATTGATGGTATCCTTCATGATATAGAAGCGGTGCCCAAAAGGCTGCAGGCGGCCATCATATCGAGAATAAAGCTTACGGCAAAGCTGAATATTGCCGAGCGGCGATTGCCGCAGGACGGCCGAATACGGCTTAAAGTGGGCGAAAAAGAGATCGATTTGCGCATATCCACCATACCTGTGCTGTACGGCGAAAGCGTGGTGATGAGGATCCTTGACAAAGAGAGTGTTGTCGTGGACCTTGAGCGTCTCGGTTTCTTCCCTGATACCCTGCGCACTTTTGAGCAACTGATCACCAGGCCTAACGGCATCATACTGGTGACCGGACCAACCGGGAGCGGCAAGACTACAACGCTTTACGGCGCCCTGGACAAGATAAACTCCCCTGACAAAAAGATTATTACTGTTGAAGATCCTGTAGAATACCAGCTCAAGGGGATCAACCAGATACAGGTCAAGCCTCAAATAGGTCTGAATTTTTCAAACACGCTCCGGCATATTGTGCGGCAGGACCCCGATATCATTATGATAGGGGAAACAAGAGACCTTGAAACAGCACAGATAGCAATACAGGCCGCCCTCACCGGGCATCTCGTATTCTCAACACTGCACACTAATGATGCGCCCAGCGCAATAACCAGGCTCCACGACATGGGGGTCGAGCGCTTTTTGCTTTCTTCCACCCTTCGCGGCATTCTCGCCCAGAGACTTGTGAGGGCAATATGTCCATCATGCAAAGAGCTTGATGCTGCAGCTGCCCCTCCGGAGCCCAATACGCTCCATGCCGCAGGCTCTTACAAAGGCGGGGGATGTGAGCAATGCTCCTTTACCGGCTACCGTGGCAGGATAGGCATATTTGAACTGATCGTGATTGATGATGACCTGCGAAATCTGATTATGCAGGATGTTGATTCAAACAAGATCAGGGAACTCGCGCGGCGCAACGGTATGAAGACGCTGCTTGAAGACGGGACAGAAAAGATAAGGGCCGGCATGACTACTCTCTCTGAACTGCTCAGGGTAACACAGGAGGGCTGATGGCGATTTTCTCCTACAGGGCGACATCCCGCGACGGCGCCATCACCGCAGGGTTTATCGAAGCGATGGATGAAGCTGCAGCGCTTGAGAGACTCAAGTCATCCGGCGTTATTCCGTTAAAGATACTAGCCCAGTCAGAAGATAAAAAAAAAACCTTTTCCCTGCGCCGCTCCGCCGGGGCTGATCTCTCAGTCTTTACCACTGAGCTCTCTGCGTTGCTCTCCGCCGGACTACCGCTCGACAGGAGCCTGAGCATATTATCTGAAATAGCCGGGGCCGGAGCGTTGAAGCAGGTTGTGCAATCTATTGTCAAATCGATCCGCGAGGGGAGTTCTTTTTCTGACGCCCTGCAGCGCCACCCCGATGTTTTCCCAAGACTTTATGTGAACATGGTACGTGCTGGTGAGGCAGGGGGCGTTGTAAATGTGGTGCTCGATAAATTAAATGAATTTCTTGAGTCTTCCAAAGAATTAAAAGATAGTATCTTTTCCGCAATGATCTATCCTGTGATACTGGTATTCACCGGAGGGTCATCAGTCGTGGTCCTCCTCACTTACGTGCTGCCCAAGTTTACGGTCATATTTAAAGAAATGGGGACCGCCCTTCCTCTCCCCACGCAGATTCTGCTGATCATCAGCGATGGTTTAAGATCATACTGGTGGATTGCTGCATCTGCAGCGGCAGCAGGATGGGTTGTGTTCAGGAGTTATATTAGATCTGCCGAAGGCAGATATAAATTCGATGCGGTAAAGCTTAAACTTTTGGGGGACATTATCACAAAGATCGAGACCGCCCGTTTTTGCAGGACACTGGGAACGCTCCTCCAGAGCGGGGTCCCGTTACTTCAGGCAATGTCTAATGCAAAAGATATAATAAGCAACCAGGTAATCGCCTCTTCCATCGATGCGGTATCGAAAGGCGCCAGGGAAGGCAAGGGCATCGCTGAGCCGCTTGCCGCCGCGCAGGTGTTTCCGCAGTTGGCGCTCTCGATGGTCAAGGTAGGCGAGGAAACCGGGCAACTGGATACAATGCTGCTGAAGGTTGCCGCTACATATGAGAAAAGCCTTAAAGTCTCGGTCAAGCGGCTTATCAGCTTTATGGAACCTGCCATGATCCTGGGGATGGGCCTCGTGATCGGGTTTATAGTAATTTCAATGCTGATGGCGATATTCAGCATAACAGATCTTCCGTTTTAGCAAGGTGTTTCAGGTGGCCGGCTCAAATTACCCGTCTATGAAAAGGCAAGGTTTTACGCTCCTCGAATTGATGATCGTGCTTTTTCTAATTTCGCTCATAATGGGGCTCTCGGCGGTTTATTTTGCCAACGCAATGCCTTCGACCAAGCTCAACGCTACAGTCAGGGAACTGGCTGCAACGATCCGTTATGCCCGAACACTTGCAATGATCGACGGCAAGCTCCAGACATTAAACATCGACCTGGATGCAAAAAGATACGGCATAGAAGGGCGCGGATATAAAACCATCGATTCCGGGATAACAATAAGGGTGATCGATCCCGGCGGCGCCGAGGTGCGCGACGGAATATACCATGTTATATTCCAGGCGTCGGGAGGGGTGCAGGGCGGTAGGATTATTCTGGGCAGCGGGAAAAAGGCGATAGGCATTGAACTGGATCCGGTTGTGGGATCGGTTGTAATAAAATAAATGAAAAACTCAGAAGTTGCCGGCTTTACTCTTCTTGAAATCCTTGTTGCACTCGCCCTGCTGGGCATAGCGTTACTGGTCATCGTGCAGCTTTTCTCCGCGGACCTGCGGGGCATAGCAGTCTCGGACGATTACGTCGTTGCTGTTGCGAGGGCAGAGTCCAGGATGAGGGAACTTCTGGACGATGATAAGCTGTCCGAGAAGGACTGGAGCGAGTTTACCGATGACGGATACCGGACAGATCTGTCGGTAAAAGAGTCGCTCAAGGACAGGACCCAAAACTTGCAGGTCAGACTTCTGGATATAGGCCTTACCGTTTCATGGAGAAGAGGTGGACGGGACAGGTCTGTCACCCTCAGGACCCAGAAAGTAATGAACAAGGAAGTGGGACTAAATGCACCATAAGAGGGAACAGGGCTTTACTCTCCTTGAATTGATGATATCCATTACCATGCTCGCAGTCATCCTTCTGATCGTAGGGGCGGCCATGCGGCTTGGGTTACGGTCCGTAGACTCAGGAGAAAAGAGGATAGCAGCACTCGACAGATTCAGGGCCTCGCTGAATATCATTGATGCCCAGATACAATCGGAACTGCCGGTCGAGATGCAGGAAACCGCCGGGAAGATCATCGTCTTTCTGGGTAACAGCGAATCTATGCAATTCCCAAGCAATTTTTCCCTGTGGGGCGATCAGCGGGGATATGTCACCGTATCCTATAAAGTGGAGCAGGACCAATGGGGGAAACAGGACCTGTTTGTTGAAGAAAGCGCCACGGGCGTCACAAACAAGGGAGAGGTGAAGCTCTTTGAGTTCTTTGACCGGATTTATTTTGATTATTTCTACAAAGAGCCTACGGAAGAAAAGGGCAGCTGGGTCGAAGAGTGGACAACGCCCGACTCCGTGCCGGAGAAAATCCGTCTGCATCTCGTCAATGGGGACAGGGAAATGTCGTTTATCATTCCTGTGAAAGCGAGGAATGTCGTAATAAAAACTGCTCCGATTCCTGGGGCGAATCCAGCATAACAAACAGGGGACCGCTAGCGACGATGGAAAGGGTTTATATCTCATCCCGTACCCCGGGAAGTTTCCGGTTTTTCGGGGGCCCAGCCACACAAAAAGGCATGGCGTTATTTGTGGTATTGTGGGTCCTGGCGATTCTGATGATCACGGTGTTCTCTTTCTCTCGTGTGACCAGGACAGAAACACATGCAACCCTAGGGTTCAAGGATGCAGCTGAAAGGAAGTTCCTGGCCGAGGCCGGTATTGAGCGGGGGATCATCGAACTTCTTTATCGCAAACAAAATATAGCTAATCCGGTAACGCTTGAGGGGTCTGAAATCTGGAAGGCTGACGGTACTGTGTATAACGGGCAGCTGGGTGACGGGTTTTATACGGTAAGCATCTTGGGAGATGCCGGCAAATTAGATATTAATAAGGCATCTGATGTATTATTAAAAAACCTGCTTTTAAACGCCGGTGTCAAGGAGGATGCGGCCGATACAATTGTGGACTCTGTAATGGATTGGAAAGACCCCAGTGGTTTGACGCGGCTGCATGGAGCGGGAACCGACTATTATATGTCGCTGCCAATTCCATATAATGTTAAGGGTGGTAATTTTGATACGCTTGAGGAACTCTTGCTGGTAAAGGGAGTGACTCCTGCCCTGCTCTATGGAGAGGGCAGTCAACATGGTATTATTGATTTCCTGACCGTGAATGGCTTGCCGTCAATTAATCTCAATTATGCTCCGAAGGAGGTTTTAATGGCTATTCCCGGAATGCCTTCTGATACAGCTGATAACGTAATCCAGTTCCGGAAAGATCAACCCATAATTAATGCCCAGGAGCCGCTGGCGGGCGCCGATTACCAGCTCATTGCCCCTTTTATCACTGCTGGAGAAGGGAATGTCTTCACTATAGATGCGGTAGGGCACAAACGAAACGAGAAGACAGGCTATCCTATCAGGGCCACGGTAATGATACAAAGTGATAACAAATGGATATATCTCTATTACAAAAGCCCTGCCTACAAAGCACAATGAGAGAGACGGAAGCGATAAGAAAAATTACTTCATTCGCCTTTGGCGCAGCATCCGGCGTGCAGAAAATCACCCGTCCCTTAATAAATGCGCTTACGTTCAACGCCGCAGATGACCGTATATCCTACAAAAAAGAGCTTTGCGTCTCCGTTGAAAAGACCGGCGTGTCCGTAGCGTACGGGACACGGTTCTTATCATCCATATCGGTTAAAGGGATGAAGTATTATCCGTCTGCAGAGCATGCCTGCCCTCAGCCAAAAGAAGTGGCCTCTTCGGTGGTTTTGGCTATCAGGGAATTAGGCGCTGTTGGGGCCGGTGTCACTCTGAGCATTCCTAAATCCTGGGCAGTCGTAAAAATTGCGGAATTTCCGGTAACGGTCAAGGAAAACCTATCTGATGTCGTTACCTACGAGTTGGACCGGCTTGTCCCTTTCAGCCCCGAGGATGCTTTTTATGACTTCATCGTAACGGGCGAAACTCCTGAAAAGATTGCTGTAGCGATTGTCGCAGTGAAGGCTGATCTGATCAAAGCCTATTGTGCAGCGCTTGAAGAGGAGAGATTCACCGTGCGCAGGGTCACTTTAAACCTCACGGCCATAGGGGCATTGTGCCGCTCACTGCACAAAAATAGAGACGCCCTTTTTATCGGGACCGATAGCGATGAATATGAGGGCGCGCTGTTCCTTGACGGCGCCCTGGCCGGGGTTGTGAGTGGCAGGTTTTCTTCTGATGACGATGCATCAAGGGCCGACATAATTTCATCTGAGATGAAACAGCTTATTGATACTGCAAAAAAGCATGATAACAAGCCCCGGCTGTTTGCCCTGCTGCATGGCTCGCCTGCGTTAAAAGAGCGGCTCAGGATATCTCTTGGATTTCCGGTGTCACTTCTCGATGAAACTGATACCGGGCTCAGCAGCAGGTCAGGCCAAAAGGATATTCTTTATACGGCTGCAGGCGGGGTGATGGAATCGTTGCAGCCTGGGCGCCAAAAGCTGGACCTGCTGTCAAGGGGTCTGCATGAGAAAGCAAAGACTCCTATGGGATTGACCGCTGTGCTCGTGGTGCTTTTGATGGTCTTATGGATTGTAAACGCGCTTGCGCCGATACAGGTTGAAGAAAAACGACTGGGAGAAATTGATCGCCAGATAAAACTCCGCAAAGGCGGAGTGAAGGATTGGGAAGCACTTAAAAACGAAATAGATGCCGTTAACAGTGAGATTGAAACAATCAACGGCTTTAAAGAAAACAGACCCATGACACTGACTATTGTCAAAGAGCTTACTGCAGTTCTCCCTCAATCGGCATGGCTGACCAGAATGAGGATTGGCCAGTCAACGGTCGATATCGAAGGTTATACGTCAAGTTCAGCTTCTGAACTTCTGTCCAGGCTTGAGGCATCGAAACATTTGGGAAAAGCGGAATTTGCCTCTCCCACGTTCAAGGATGTGCGTATGAAGACAGACCGCTTCAACATAAAAATGGAGATAAGGGGAATCAAAGAAGTGAAAGGGGCCCCGCATAAAGATGAAAAAAAGTAAACTGCTTCTCCTTTCGATACCGCTGATGACCATACTCTTCATTCTTGTTGTGTACCGTTACGGCTACCAGGAGATACGTGCTGATGTGGCCTCCCTGAAAGCAGCCGAGGTATCCAAGGCCAATATGCTTGCCAAATATATGGCTATTTATGCTGAAAAACCGGAGATGGAGAAGCAGCTGGCCGCACTGAAAGAGGAGAGAAAGGCGGACAACTCGAAGCTTATAGAAGGCCATACACCGTCAATTGCGGCAGCAGCTCTGCAGGAGACTGTAACCGGAATGATTACCGCCCAGGGGGGCAGCGTATCAAGCCAGCGGGTGGAAAAGCCTGATAAACTCGGCAAATTCATGGTGATAACTGTAAGCATGGATATAACACTGCCTGACGTACGGGCACTGGCAGATATTTTATATGCCATTGAGACACGGACTCCTTATCTTGTAGTTAAGGAACTTGATGTACGGGTCTCTAATTTCAAGGAACCTAAAGCGCTGAATGCCAAGCTGGACGTATCGGCTCTTACAACCGGGAAATGACCATGGGCTACCTTTTGAAGAGCATCAATCTGCTTAATATACTGCTGGCGGCAGCCGCGGTTGCTGCGGCACATTATATTGTTTCTCCCCAAATCAATAAGGAGATGAGGTTCCCTCCTCCTGCGGTGAAGGCGGCCCCGGCGCCGGCTGAGGGCCAGAAACAAAAGGCCAAGAGCGAACCTGCAGGGACGCCAACTGACTTCATGCAGATCGCCGACCAGAATCTATTCCATCCGGAGAGGAAGATCCCTGTTGAGAAACCACAGGCCCCGCCGCCTCCGCCAAGACCTGAACTGGTTCTGTACGGCACCTTAATAACCGGTAATGCGCGCTTTGCTTATGTTGAAGATTTAAAGTCCCCCCTGACCACGCCTGGAAGGGGCAAGAGAATGAGGGTGCTTTCAATAGGAGATAGGGTGGGCGATTTTATAGTCAAAGAGATCGATCCTGACATGATTGTTTTGGGAAGGGGAAGTGAAGTCATGACCGTGGATCTCGCAGACCCCAAAGGGAAGAGACAGAACGCGCAGCAAGTGCCGAAGCCTAATGTAAATCCTAATGTAAATCCCAACTTGCGGCGACGCTAAACGGTTGGATGTCCGGTTTTATTGTGCGCTTTTGGAAGGCTCTTTGCTGCCGGTATCATCAACCGCATGTTTGTTTTGCCCCTCGGTACTGATAAACTCATTGAGCTTCATACCTTTAGTGTCTCCTTTAACCCTCTTAAGGTAATCCGTTGTTACCCTGCCCGCATCCTCCTGGTTTCTGATCACGTGGGGAGTAAGCAGGACTATGATTTCCGTTTTTGTGCTTGTGTTATCATTTGATCCAAAGAGGTATCCCACTATAGGAATACTGCTGAGAAACGGTATCCCTGTCCTGTTTTTTGTTTGGTTGTCCTGTATAAGGCCTCCGATTACAATGGTCTGGCCGTCAGATGCAACAACGTTCGTTTGTGCCGCACGCTTTGTAAAGACAAACTGTTGAGTGCCCAACACAGACTGCGTAGTGGCTTCAGTCACCTCTTGCGACACCTCCAGTGAAACAATCCCGCTCTCATTGATCTGGGGCTTTACCTTCAGTATAGTGCCGACGTCCTGATACTGGATCGTGGACAGGATGTTGCCATTTGTCGAGCTTGTGGCTACTGATGACATCTGCGAGGTGGCGATGGGGACCTGACTGCCGATTTGTATCTTTGCCTCAAGATTATCGGCTGCAATGATATGGGGGGAGGCCAGTACGGTGACCAGATCATTCGAAGCCAGGGTGTTAAGCAGCGCCTTTATGCCTCCTGCAACATTGGTGGCCGAATAAGTGAAACCTGATGTTGTCAAAGGGGAAACAAGAGAACTTAAGTTTTGTCCTGCCTGCCCATTCAGGTCAATAGGTCGTTTAAAAGGGTCGACTTTTAGCTTTGTACTGTTTGATATGACCCATTCCAGGCCGAATGAAAATTCCTTTGTCAGGGTCACTTCAGCTATAAGCACCTCTATCATGACCTGGCGGGGAGGAGTGTCGAGTTTTTTAATAGTCTCTTCAATAAATTTATAATCATCGGGCGCAGCCAGGACAACCAGCGAGTTGGTGATCTCATCGGCGTATACTTTGGTTTGAGGTGATACTAACCCACCGGTCCCTGCGCTAAAACCAGTACCGCCTGTATTAGATGCTGTGGTGGAAGGTGAAGGAGTAGGGCCGGGGCCCGCAGGCGCCTCGGGTACAAACCTGCCGGGCGCTGATGGTCCGGCAGCGCCTGTGAATATTGACTGCAGAAGTGTTGCGATATGTTTTGCCTTAGTGTTTTGCAGAGGATAAACAAAAACCTGAGGTGTCGTGCCAGGTATTTCTTTGAGGGGAAGAATCTTGTAAAGTCCATTATCATCGACGAAACCAGCGCCGTTCATTTTCAGCAGTACCCCCACAAGCGGAAGCACATCGTCCTTCTTGACCGGAGTGATTGTCCTGAAATTGACCCTCCCTTTAATCGACGGATCGATCATATAGTTCACTTTAAGGATATCGCCAAAAACGGTTTGTATAACGTCGAATATATCAGCGTCATCGAAATTGAAGCTGACATCGCCTTTTTTTTCAGGTTCCGGCCGTATGGTAGAAGGGGCAACAGGAGCAACCTTCTCGGGTTGCGGCTGAGAGGGCGGTTGGACGGGCGGTGTCAGCGGCGGGGCCTGGACAGGCGCGACAGGACCTGTTATTGCCGGTTGCGCGTTTGTCGTCTCCTGTGCATATGGAGGTTCCGCTGAAGTAACTACAACTGCTGCGGACAAGGCTACAAGAATGAGCTGAATCATCTTGCTGATACGTCTGTGCAAAAAAGAAACCTCCCCAGTATGCCTTGGCATTCTGCTGCTTAATTAAAACGCATTACAGCCCTAAAACATTCAGCCTAAAGTATATCAAAAAAATATCAAAAAAGCATAGAGCCGATCGCATCATGTAAAATCTATTCGAAATAATTTGATACTGTCTATCAGAAATGCAGCAGCTTCATCAGAAATTCAACACTATTTTCATAGAAACCTGAGAGGAATCCATAAAACCTTGCCGAGTGCACAGGGTATTTCTCTCCCCCAGCTTAGAAGCGCCTGCCCGGAGGCACCTGCTTCCGGTGCTTAAAGCACCCGCTTTTGGTACTTTTGGCTGTGGTCAATTTTTGACAATATGATCGAAAGCACTACTCCAGCCCGAATTTCTTTATCTGATATCTGAAAGAGTCATAGCTCATCCTGAGTAGTTTCGCTGCAAGAGTTTTATTGTGTCCGGTCTTATCAAGTGCCTGAATAAGAAGGCCCTTTTCAAAATCATCGAGCGATATCCCTTCTTCAGGGAGAACAAACCCGTTGCCTGAAACGGCTTTCTGGGCAGATGTCTTGCCAACGAGCCAGTCAGGCAAGTGAGCCGGCAGGATTTCCTCCACATTCTCAAGAACGACAAGCCTCTCTACAAGGTTCTTGATCTCCCGCACATTTCCCGGCCAGTCATACGCCGACATAAGAGCAAGGGCTTCGGGAGAGAAATCCTTGATCATCTTCTTATTGTACCGGGATACAAAATGAGACAGGAAGTATCTGGCAAGCAGCGGCACATCCTCTCTGCGCTCACGCAGCGGCGGCATGTGCAGATAAAAGGTGCTCACCCTGTAGAAAAGGTCCGTCCTGAACTCGCCGCTTTTAACTGCCTCGGAGATATTTTTGTTCGTCGTGGCCAGCACGGTCACATCTATGGGCATATCTTCCCTGCCACCGATGCGCCGTATTGTACGTTCCTCAAGCACCCTTAGCAGCTTACTTTGGAGACTCAGCTTCATTTCCCCTATCTCATCCAGCAGAATAGTACCCCCATTAGCCAGCTCAAACACACCCTTCCGGTCGGTTTTGGCATCAGTAAAAGCGCCCCTTTCATAGCCGAAAAGTTCGCTCTCAAGTATGCTCTCGGGCAATGCGGCACAATTGACACCTATGAAAGGCTCCCTTATCGCTGCGTTCCCGGCGCCGAACATCATCCGGTGTATATAACGAGCCACTACTTCCTTGCCGGAGCCGTTCTCCCCCGTAATAAGGATGCTCGAAACATGCGCCTTCGCTATCTTTTCGATATTCTCTCTAAGTTCTCTTATGGCTGCTGACTCACCGATCATGTCCTTTTCGAACATCTCGGAATTGACCTTTCGTAAATGCTCGACTTCGTGCTCAAGTTGTATCTTTTCAAAAAGCTTTTGGATGACTATCTTAACTTCTTCAATATTAAAAGGTTTGGTAAAATAGTCGGCTGCTCCTAACTTCATTGCCTTGACAGCAGTCTCGGCGGTGTCGTCGGCGGTTAGCATGACAACCTGGGTATCACTTCCCTTGCTCTTCAGTTCCTTTAATATATCGATGCCGCTCCGTCCCGGTAGGTTAACATCAAGCAATGCCACATCAGGGAACCAGGACCTGATCTTATTGACAATGTCTTCCGTCGATGATTCCGACTGCACTTCATAGCCATCTTCCTGAAGTGCCCTTGTAAGGACCATTACTATAAGTTCATCGTCGTCTATGATAAATATCCTTTTCTTCCTCATGCCGTTTTTTCCTCCTCGATTGCCCTCACCGGCAGGCTCATGATAATAGAGGTCCCTTTCCCGGGCCTGCTTTCTACCGCAACGCTCCCTCCATGCTGTTCGACAAGTCTTTTAACAATTGCCAGCCCCAACCCTGTTCCTTTAGGCTTAGTCGTAAAAAAGGGCTCGAAAATTTTGCTCAGCACAGTCTCTGCGAAACCTTTACCTGTATCGGTAACAGTTATCCATATCTTGTTGGACGGAGCATCATAGACAGTTTGCAGTGTGATCGTGCCTCCTTCAGGCATGGCATCAGCCGCATTGAGCAGAAGGTTCAGGAATACCTGTTGCAATTTGAGGGGATCAGCCATGGTCGTCGGCATCTGCTCAGACAGGTCCTTTTTAACTATTACCTCCTTCCCGTTGCTGGAGAAGGAGGGGTGTCTGAGTGAAAAGGCAACTGTAGACTCAATAATGGCATTCACATCCACCAACGTGAATTGAGGAGCAGGCGGTCTTGCAAAATTGAGCATTTGCTTCATGAAGGACTCGATGCGTATAGTGTCCTCAATAGCTTTCAGCAGGATTGTCCTGTCCGGCTCGCGCACGTTTAAGTCCTTGAAAAGCAATTCCATTGAGGCCTTGATGCCGGCAAGCGGGTTCTTGATCTCATGGGCAAGCCCTGCGGCAAGCTCACCGCACATCTTCAGCTGCTCCGTCCGCTGCAGCATACTCTCAGACTGCTTTCTCTCCGAAATGTCCCTGTCAAAAACAAGGATATATTTTTTATCGTCCGCCAGATCCAGAAGTCCGGCGCTTACTTCTACAGGGAAAAGAGTTCCATCTTTTCTACGGTGGTTAATCTCGGCTTTGATCCACTCACCATTAAGGATCCTGCCCTTGCTTAGCCGGCCTGCATCCTCGTTGCCCACCCGGGGCGCATCCATATCTCTTATGTTGAGTTTGAGCAGTTCATCCACAGTGTATCCGTGCATTTCTGCCGCAGCCCTGTTTGCAGCTATGATCCTCCCGGCATCAGGGCCCTCTGCCTCCAGTATGAAAATGGCATCGGCTGCGCTCTCAAACAGCATACGGTAACGTTTTTCGCTCTCCTCTATCCTCTGCACATTCTCTTTAAGCGAAAGGGCCATCTCGTTGAATGATTCTGCCACCTCTCCAAATTCATCCTGCAATCCCACGACCTTATAGTCCAGGGCGCCTTCTTTGATTCTCCGGGTAGCCTCCAAAAGAGTTTTGACCGGCTTCGTCAAGCTCTGTACAAGAATAAAGGCAAACCCTATTACTACAAACGGGCCTGTCCCGACAAGAATATAGAGCATGAGCTTGGTGCTCTTTATTTTCCAGAGGTTCGCCGATGTTTTTTCCTCAAGCTTGGCGCTTGTCAGCGCTATCATGCCGTTCACATTGTCGAGCAAATCCTCCCCTATGTTGAAGGCGTTGTCCTCTTCCTCCCTCAGTCTTTGCTCACCGGCGCTTAACGTAATCACTTTGCTCATTGCTTCCTGGTACCGGTTGACCTTGTCCTGCATCTGGTTGAGCCGCTGCAAAACATCCGGTGAATGATGGCACATGGTACAAACGGAAGCCACACGCTCCATATTCCTTACATCGGCCACGACGGTATCGATTCCGCGGGCGTGGCGCGTATCTTTCAGGCTCAGATCGGCCTGCACCTTCTTAATTTCTATCAGCAGGTGTTCTCTCAGGATTTCAACCTGATGGAGCTTTATCAGGTTATCCAGTGTAGAGGTTGCACTTGCAATGGTGATAATTACATATATGCCGGAAAGGAGAAAAACAACTGAAAAAATGCACGAAATTATTATGATTTTTTTCTTCATTAGTCGTTTATATAATCATAAGAGGAAAAGTCCAGATGTATGATCTCAGCATATTTTAACACAGGCAAGTAATCGTCATCCTTTGTCTCTATGAACCGGCGCAGCCCTAACTGCCTGAGAATCGTCCTGCCTTCGGGGGTAGTATGCATGTTCAGCAGGGTCTCCTTCAATTGGGCCTTTATCCCAGGATTGAGGTCGCGCCTCACCGCAAGGGCATTTTCAGGCACCCTTGGAGAGGTATCAAGAACGCGCAATTCGTAGTTTATTCTTGGATCGCTGCGTGCTATTCTCTCATAGACAGTGTTTTTTGCCGCTCCAATGTCAGCCCTTTTATCGAGCACATCATAAATAGCATCCTCATGGTTGCCGGCAAAATAGGTCTCCCTCAGAAATGTCTTGTAATTCATGATGCCATGCTGCTTGAAATATACAAGCGGCAGGAGATAGCCAGCTGTGGTGGCCTTATCGACAAAAACAAACCGTTTGCCCAGCATGTCGTGAGATGTTTTGATGCCGCTGTCCTTCCTCACGAAGATCAAACCGTAATAGGTGGAGGTCCCGTCGATGCTCTCAGGCCTTGCAAGAACCTCGACACCCAGTTTCGAACGGGCCAATACGTATATAAAGCTGCCGAAAAAAGCGCCATCGAATTTTCCGCTATTGAAATTTTTTATCAGGTCCCCATATTGCGGCAGGACTTTAAGCTCGACCTTCATCCCGAGGACCTTTGACAGATAGACAGTCAGGGGTTCATACCTCTCCACCTGTCTGAATATGTTTTGCTCTGGAAGAAGCCCTATAACAAGGTGTTGTTCAATGTTTGGACTATTCTCAGGAGAGGCCTTGAAAGGCAGTTCATTTTGATTACGCCTGCAACCGGCGGAGGCAGCGGCAATAAGGACAAGCACGAGCACTATTCTCTTCATATGCTTCCCACTCCGGTTCTTTACTTCCCACATTGACAAAGGAGCAGAACGGGGGGGATTATAAAGCAATTTCTTATCGAATCTCTTTCCCTCAGATGACCTCCTCCACCTTGTATATTAACATAAACAAACACCATAAATAACAAGTATGCTGCCCTTTGAGGACCCACTGCGGCAAGACCGCAGGGAGTCTTAATGTAAGGATTATCTGTCATTAATGTTCGCTCGCCATCCATAATTAATTGCTGATTCCACGTAATCAGCCACCACTACATACTTGTCTTCATTGCATGGCGCGTTTAAACAGTGCCCGATAGGGTATAATATTGAATACCCCATGCGGCAAACCCGCAGGGAATCTTAATGTGAGGACTATCTTTCATTATATGCGCTCGCTGACCTTCGCGCCTGATCACGCGGGGAATACGTTCGCTATCCGTTTATCAGGCGCATCACGCCGAGCCGTAACTCTTTACGCTATATGGTTTACTACGAGGAGGCCTTATGACTGACATTCTGTATGACGTGGTTATAATCGGGGGAGGTCCGGCCGGTCTCAGCGCCGCACAATATACAGCGCGTGCAAAAATGAAAACTGTTGTCCTGGACAAATCGGAGACCGCAGGCGCGATGGCTTACGCAAGCCTGATTGAGAATTATCCTGGTCTATCGTCAGCTATTTCCGGAAAGGCCTTACTCGAGCAGTTCCGGAAACAGGCCCTGGCTTTCGGTGCAGAATATATTGAAGCCCAGGTTATCGGCGTCTATCTGGGAGGCGAAGTAAAAGAAGTCTTCACGATGGACAGGACGTATCATGGCAAAACCGTTATAATTGCCACGGGTTCCATGGGCAGGAAGGCGTCCATCCGGGGTGAGGCTGATTTTCTTGGCAAGGGCGTAAGTTACTGCGCAATCTGTGATGCGGCCTTTTACAGGGGGAAGGACGTCTGCGTCATCGGTGATTCTGAAGAAGCGGTAAAGGAGGCAGGGCTTCTAACGCGCTTTGCCGAAACAGTGTATCTTATATCTCCATCACAAAAACTAAGAATTGCAGGCGACGATCCGGACCTTGCCATCCCTAATCTGAAGGTCGTTTCCGGGCATACAGTCATGTCGATAGAGGGCGGCGAGGTCGTAGAGAGAATACGGCTCAAAGACTTAAACGGGACGGAGAGCGAACTCGAACTATCAGGCGTCTTTGTGTATCTCCACGGAAGCAAGCCTATAATCGACTTTCTCCAGGGCGCGGTAGAGATATCCGAAGACGAATGCGTAATAACCAATACCATGAAAGAGACCGTCGTACCTGGTGTGTTCAGCGCCGGTGACGTCACCTGCTCGGAAGTCAGGCAGGTAGTTGTGGCTGCTGCCCATGGATGCCTTGCAGCGCTTTCTGCGGAAAAGTATGTCTTTCAGCGCAAACGGAGGAAATACGACTGGCATGGATAAGAAAAACAGTCAATAGGCAATGGGCGATAGGCGATAGGTCATAGGCAAATGGACGACAAAAACATCATCGGAAACTATGACGATCTGAAATCAATGGTGCTCGATTATATGGAAAAGGGGTTCCTCGAGAACATAATCGACATGTTCAGGAACGATGAATCCCTTTATCCGCTCGTCATCGATATGATACAGGATAAGAGGATGCGGGTGCGGCTCGGAGCAACCGCACTCGTCGAGGAAACAGTGCAAACACACCCTGGCCCGTTTATACAGCTTATCCCCTCGATAGCGAAACTATTGCAGGACGAAAACCCTACGGTGCGCGGCGATGCTGCAAACCTGCTCGATATCATAGGCCATAAGGACGCCCTTCCCTTCCTGCTTGATGCTCTTGATGATGCGGACGCGAATGTCAGGGAAATTGTCGAAGAGGCGGTCAGAAATATTTAAGATGTACACGAAAATTCGTTACTGGGCAAAATATAATCGACGGTGTCCGATATGGCAACTATACTTATAGTAGATGATGAAGAGATCGTAAGATTTGCTCTTTCCATGAAGCTGAAAGAACACGGCTTTTCAGTGATGGAGGCATGCAACGGCAGGGACGCAGTTGATATATGCATGAAAAAGGATGTCGACGCAGTTCTGCTTGACTTGAAGATGCCTGAGATGGACGGCATTGAAACCCTGGGAGAACTGAAAAGACATAATAATAATGTTCCGGTCATTATTGTAACGGCATATGGCGATGTGCCGACAGCCGTGCATGCTATCAAGCTTGGCGCTTATGATTTCGTTGAAAAACCGCCGCCTATAAGCAAGCTTATTGTAACTCTGGACCGGGCAATCGAAAAGGCCGAACTTGAAAAAAAGATAAGGAATCTCGACTCGACATTGGAGTCTTCTTTTGAATGTCTGCTGGGAAGAAGCAGTGCAATGAAAAGAGTGATAGCCCAGGTAAAACAGGTGTCGGGCAGCGACTTTTCTATAATCCTTCAGGGTGAAACTGGGACCGGAAAGTCATTTCTGGCTAATATAATCCATAACCTGAGCAGAAGGGCCGGAAAGGAGTTCGTTAAAGTCGATATCGGCGTCATACCGGAAGGCCTCATTGAAAGTGAACTTTTCGGCTATGAAAAAGGCGCCTTTACCGGCGCCGACAGGAAGAAAAAAGGCTATTTCGAGGCTGCCAGGGAAGGTACCCTCTTCATCGACGAACTTCAGAATATGACGCCGTATGTTCAGACCAAATTTCTCAGCGCTGTTGAAGACAGAAAGATATTCCTGCTCGGGAGCACCAGGCCGGTTGATATTAATGTGCGTATTATCGCTTCTACCAATAAGGACCTGAAAAAGTGCGTCGGGAAGAAAGAGTTCAGGGAAGACCTTTTTTACCGGCTCGGTGAATTCATTATCACTATGCCGCCTTTGAGGGAACACATGGAAGACATTGCTTTCCTGGTCCGCAAATTCCTTATAGACGCCGCAACGGAAACCGGGAAGCAGATAAAGGAGTTCGACGACGCTGCCATTGCCTGCTTATCCGGTTATCAGTGGCCTGGCAATATACGGGAGCTGAAAAATGTGATTAGACAGGCCGTCCTCCTTTCGGAAGACGGTGTTATCAAGCAAAGGGATGTCAGGTTTCTGCTCAGGGAAGGCGAAAACATCACTGAAAACCCTGCCCTCTTTCCCCTCAGGGAAGCTGTTATTGCTGTAGAGAAAAAGGCCATAAAAGAGGCGTTACATCTCAACAGCGGGAATAAGTCAAAGGCAGCGCTCATGCTGCAGATAGATTATAAAACCCTGCTGACAAAAATTAAAGATTACAATCTAACCCGGTAGTAGTAACCCTTTATCGATTTATTAAAATTATGGAATTTTTCCATAGAAAGTGGAATTAATCCATATCTATGTTGCATAACATCCCTCAGAAATCCCAATAAATCAAAAAGATAATACATTGTCTCGTCTGGCATGTGTCTTGCTTTATTGAATCAATGACAGAAGTAAAAAAGGCAACCACGATGGTACACAAAGGAGGACATATGCTCTGTAATAAATCTTTTTTTGGCTCGGGAAAGAACATATCTTTGCTTATTATTTTAATTCTGATTATGGGTGTAAATGCATGTTCAAGAGTGACAAGCGCGAGTGAAAAATCTAATGAAACTGCAGGCGCCGTAAACTTTACCATGGAGCCTTTTATCTTGAACCTTGGAGATCATGGAGAGTCGAGATTCCTGAAAGTATCGATAGCTCTTGAGCTTGCAAATGCCTCTTTAATGGAAACGGCGAAAGCAAAACAGGCTCCGTTGAGAGATGCAATTATTGCTCTCATTTCGTCCAAGTCAGCAGATGAGTTTCTCAGCCAGGAAGGGAAAATGCAGTTTAAAGACGAAATAGCCCTTACAATCAACCAGATATTAAAAAAAGATGGGGCAGTAAAAAATGTTTATTTTACGGAACTGATCATGCAGTAATATCGCGCTTACATTCTGCTGTCAGATGTCAGAAAGCCGTCAGTTTCTCCATCAGCATTTGCTGGACGTTTTCTGCAGCAGCAATGATAGCGGCAGTTTCCAGCGGAAAAGCCTTTCGTGTACCGACAATATTGCTGATGCCCCTGACCTCGGTGACGGGGATGTTGTTCAGGGCGCAGATATGGGCTATGGCAGCGCCTTCCATATTTTCGCATATTGCGTTGAACCTCATCTTCAGCTCTATGGCCATGGATAGTTTACCGGTACAGGTGGAAACAGTGACAAAATTGCCCTTCGGCTTTATGCCTTTAAAGGCTTCAGGAATAACAAGCGGGAATTTGTTGTAATATTCGTTACCGTTGACTGAAACAAGGGCCATCCCAAGCGTGTCAATTGTATGAAAGCCGCTTTCAGTCAGTATGCCTTCATCACCGTAAAATTCATTCTCTGCGACAGCCACATCGCCGATGTGCAGGCCTGAACCAGGATACGCGCCGGCAACCCCGATGCTATAAACATGAGTGGGTCCGAACCGTTCGATAAGAAGGGTTGTCCCGTGAGCTGCATTGGTCTTGCCCACGCCGCATATACAGATGACAGTGCTTGTTTTTTCGTTAAGCACACCCGCAAAGAAGGATTTATGCTGAAAAGTTAGTGTCTCTTTTGATCCAAGTTTTCCAATCAGCAGCTCTGCTTCGCCCGGAGTTGAAACAATGATCCCCGCTGTCAATGACGTGCCCGCCCGCTTATTTGCCGGTTTCTTGTGCAGGATCTTTTTCTTCTAGAACATACTTGACCTTCACGTCCATGTCCTTCCTAAGTGAGTTATAGACAGAGCAATACTTCTCATGCGACAGGGACACCGCCCTATCGACCTTTTTGGGGTCGAGCTGCTTTCCGGCTATGTGCAGCGTCATTTCAATTGCCTTAAAGTACTGCGGCGGAGTCGGGTTCCTCTCGCCGACAGTAGTGATTTTAAACTCCGCAATCTCCGCACGCATCTTCTTCAGAAACATCAGCACGTCAATTCCCATGCATGCGGCAAGGCTGAGAATCAGAGCATCTGTCGGCTTGCAACCCCACTGCACGTTGGCGTCAAACTCGATCTCATACCCTTCATTAGTCCTGCCCACAAAGATAAGGTCCTTGTCCCAGGTGAGCGTGGCCTTGACCACAGGACTCACTTTTCCCTTGTAACCTGTAAGCGAAGCCTCCAGAGCATCTTTTTCGTCGCTGCCCATTAACATATCCTCCCTGACAAAAGTTTAAGCGTTCGTAAATTTTATTGAATCAGACACGCCGGAGTCAACTTATAAAAGGAGGGAACATCGGCAATAGGCAATGGGCAATAGGTTAAGACTTAAGAAAACAGAAAGAAAATTTTATTTCTCCGACTCTTATTGCCTTTTACCTATTGCCAGTAGCCTATAGCCCATCGCCTAAGCCTATTGTTCGTTTTTGCACAAGCCTATATGGTAAAATTCAGACACATGAACAGTGCCAACCTGAAATTGACTGAAAATCCGGACTATATCCCATGAAAAAAATAACGACCGATTTCCTTGTCATCGGCAGCGGGGTTGCCGGTCTCAGGGCAGCCATAGAACTTTCCTCTTACGGCAACGTACTTATAGTAACGAAAGATGTCCCCACCGAAAGCAGTACCGAATATGCGCAGGGTGGCGTTGCTGTAGCGCTGAGCGATGAGGATGAAGTGGAAATTCACTTTGAAGATACCATAAAAGCGGGCGCCGGTCTCTGCAAAGAGGCGGCGGTGCATGTCCTCGTCGAGGAGGGTCCCAAGAGGATCTCCGAGCTCATTGAGTGGGGCGCTGAATTTGACCGCGAAGGGACAAAACTTGCTTTCACCATGGAGGCTGCCCATTCCCGCCGTAGAATCCTGCACTCCCATGGCGATTCAACGGGCAAGGAGCTGGAAAGGGTGCTTATCAGCAAAGCCAGGTCTAAAAAAAATATTGAAAGGCTTACTTTCAGCACAGCCGTTGACCTCATTATTGAGGATGAAACATGCAAAGGCGGATGTGCCATAAACACGACTGACAGCTATTGCATATACGCTAAATCGACAGTGCTTGCCACCGGAGGAGCCGGACAGATATTTTCGAGGACGACGAACCCTGCTGTGGCAACCGGCGACGGCATGGCCATTGCGTACCGGGCAGGCGCCATTCTACAAGATATGGAATTTGTTCAGTTCCATCCCACAGCGCTTTTTATGCCTCTCGCCCCTCAATTTCTTCTCAGCGAGGCCATGCGGGGTGAAGGGGCGCTTTTAAAGAACAGAAGTGGAGAACAGTTCATGAAGCGTTACCATCCGGATGCGGAGCTTGCTCCACGGGATGTGGTATCCAGGGCGATCATATCCGAGATGACCGCTGCAGGAACAGACCATGTATACCTTGATCTCAGGCACCTGGACGGCGAATTCATAAAAAGCCGCTTCCCGAGGATTTACTCCACCTGTCTTAGGTACGCTGTTGACATAACCAGCGATTTGGTCCCTGTTTCCCCGGCTGCGCATTACTTCATGGGCGGGGTAAGGACAGACAATAACGGCTGCACGTCGGTGCGGGGGCTGTACGCGGCTGGTGAAGTCGCCTGCACCGGTGTCCACGGCGCCAACCGGCTTGCAAGCAACAGCCTTCTTGAGGGACTTGTATACGGATACAGGGCGGGGATGGCCGCAGCCCGGCAGCGTGCAGCTGCCGGCAGGAGACGGAAGGAATCGAATGCTGCGCCTGACTCCGGGTATACGGCATGCCGGAAGCTTCTTGGCCCACAGGAAGACAAGCTCCGGGATTCAGACAAAATACGAGACACCCTGAGGGGAATTATGTGGCGGGATGCGGGGATCATAAGGAGCAAAGCTTCTCTCGTAGAAGCGCTGCAGCGTCTTTCCGAATGGAAATTTATTCTCGATATGGACTTTTCTTCAAGGAGAGATATCGAACTTAAGAACATGCTTACCGTTGCCTTCATCATTGCAGGAGCTGCATTAAGAAGAAAAGAAAGTATAGGCGCTCATTACCGCTCTGACTACCCCTCAAAAGGTGGGCATCGTCTGAAGCATAGCATATCAGTAAGCAGTAAGTAGTAAGCAGTATGGTTGCTGACTGCTTACTACTTACTGCTTTTAAAGGAGTGTTTATGAGAAAAGCAAAAATTGTTTGTACTATAGGGCCCGCAACAAATACACACAAAATGATTCGTTCCCTCATAATGAGCGGCATGGATGTGGCACGGTTAAACTTCTCGCACGGCGATCATAAAACGCACGGCGATGTCATATCCCTTGTGCGGAGGGAATCCATCAGGCAGAAAAAAGTGGTTGCCATACTGCAAGACCTCCAGGGGATAAAGATACGGGTGGGCGACGTTGAAGGCGACGGGATATTCCTAAAGACAGGCCAGGAACTCTCCATTTCGTCTGGCAAAGACATTAGCACCACCCAAAAATTATTCATATCATACCCCGCCCTGCTTAAGGATGTTAAGGAAGGAGAGATGGTGGTCCTCGACGACGGCCTGATCAAGCTTTGTGTGCAGGACAAGTCATCAAAGGAACTCAGGGCAAAGGTCGTGGAAGGTGGATTGCTGAAATCAAAAAAGGGTGTCAACCTCCCTGCATCAAAAACCTCCCTGCACGCCTTTACCGAAAAAGACAGAAAAGACCTTCAGTTCGGACTGGCTGAGGGCGTAGATTATGTGGCTATTTCTTTTGTAAGAACGCCGGACGATATCGAGCTTGTTTTGAAGTGGGCAAAAAGACAAGGGATAATTCTCCCCCCCCTGATTGCCAAGATCGAAAAGCCCGAGGCCATAAATAACATAAACGGGATTATTGATATTGTCGATGGGATCATGGTGGCAAGAGGCGATCTCGGCGTTGAGATGCCTCCTGAAAAGGTCCCGATGATCCAGAAGATGCTTATCGACCTTGCAAACAAAAGGGGCAAGCTGGTGATCACGGCCACGCAGATGCTTGAGTCAATGACACAACATACGCGTCCGACAAGGGCAGAGGCCTCCGATGTGGCCAACGCAGTGCTCGACGGGACAGATGCACTCATGCTGTCGGCTGAAACTGCATCAGGGGAATATCCCATTGAAGCAGTAAAAATGATGGATACCATAATCAGCTATACCGAAGAGCACTTCTTCCACAAGATCCAATCTCCCTTTCAGCCAGGAGACAAGTTCCCGGAGGCCGTTTCAGACGGGGCCTGCAATGCGGCACGCGATATCGGTGCAAAGGCCATTGTCGTCTTCACCAACAAGGGGTTTACCGCCAGGCTTCTTTCCAAGATAAAGCCGAATGTCCCGGTCATCGCGTTCACACCTGATGTTAAGGTGTTGGGACGGATGCCTCTTTATTGGGGCGTTACGGGAAGAATGATCAAACGCGGAAGCAATGCGATCCTTGACACCGATTGCATGGCCGCTATAGAAAGATCATTAGTCAAAGACGGCCTTGTAAAAAAAGGAGACAGTATCGTCCTTGTTGCAAGTTCACCCTTCCTGGGGAAGACAAATATAATAAGGCTCCACAAGCTTTAAACAAAGGCAATAGGCAAAAGGCTAAGGGCAAAAAATAAAGAAAAACATACTTCTCTTTTTATTTTTTGTTTCTTATTTATCCTTATAGCTTTTCGCCCCTAGCCTTTTGCCTATTGCCTGCCTTTTTTTGCTTATTGAAAAAACGGAGAATATTCCTGTACTATTAAAAACTATGGCTATGCGAAAAAATAAAACTCCAACCCTTGAGAAGAAGCGGCTGGAAATAGATGCGATTGACTCGGGAATAGTGGAGCTCTTAAATAGAAGAGCGAATCTGGCCGTCGATATAGCAAAAATAAAAAGAGAGGCCAACCTTAAATTCCACTCGCCGGAGCGTGAGAAGGCAATCATAAAATGTGTTACTTCATTAAATAAAGGGCCTTTCCCAAATGACGCACTAAAAGTCATATTCAGGGAGATCATTTCGGCTTCGCTATCCCTTGAGGAGCCGCTCAAAGTCGCCTATTTCGGACCCGGTGGGACATTCACCCACCTTGCGGCGCTGCGGCACTTCGGGCACTCGGCGCAGTATATCCCGGTAGACAGCATTAAAGGGGTCTTTGATGCTGTTGAAGGAGGGAAAACGGATTTCGGCCTTGTGCCGATAGAGAATTCCAATGAAGGAGTTGTCAGTTCCACGCTTGATATGTTTATGGACTACGATCTGAAAATATCTGCGGAAGCACTGCTGGAAGTATCTCAGAACCTCTTGTCCCGGAGCGGCGACAGGAAAAAGGTGAAAAAGATATTTTCGCACCCTCAACCCATTGCACAGTGCAAGATATGGCTTGCGGCAAATATGCCCAACATTCCGCTCTATGAATCAGCAAGCACGGCAAAGGCTGCGGAGTTGGCATCAAAAAATCCCGAGGCTGCCGCAATTGCGAGTGAAATGGCTGCCAGGCTTTACGACCTGCGGTTTATCGAAAAACACATAGAAGACAGGAAAGACAATTATACTCGTTTTCTGGTTATAGCAAAAACATTCCCCTCGAGGAGCGGCAGGGACAAGACATCGATTTTGTGCTCGGTAAAAGATAAGCCTGGAGCGCTGTATGAAGTGCTCCTTCCATTCAGGGAAGCCGGATTAAACCTCTCCAAGGTCGAATCCAGGCCATCGAAAAGAAAGGCGTGGGAATATATTTTCTTTGTCGATATGGAAGGACACATAGAAGACAAAAAAGTCAAAAAAGCACTTGACGACGTGCGGGAGAAGTCTCTTTACCTGAAACACTTAGGGTCTTATCCTGCAGATGACAGTATTGAAAAAGGATAAATAATGATAAATCCGTGTGACTATGTCTCACGCATCAAGCCGTATATACCGGGCAAACCGATAGAAGAACTTGAGCGCGAGCTCGGCCTTCAGGAGTGTATCAAGCTGGCGTCCAATGAAAACCCCGTCGGTCCGTCTCCAAAAGCACTGGATGCCGTAAGAGAAAGTCTTAAAACCGGGGGAGAACTGCACCGTTACCCCGACGGCGGCGGCTATTACCTTAAAAACGCCCTTTCAGAAAAGCTCTCTTTACGGGGAGCAACCGTAAGTCCTGATGAGATAATACTTGGCAATGGCTCAAACGAATTGCTAGACATAGCCGTGAGGACATTTATGGGATATGGAGATGAGGCGGTAATGGCAACGCCCTCGTTTGTTGTTTATCCCATGTCTGTACAGTCGGTAAACGGGATTTCGATTCAGGTCCCGCTTGCAGATTTCCGGCACGACCTCACAAAAATGGCTGATGCCATTACCGGAAAAACAAAAATAGTCTTTATAGCAAACCCCAACAATCCTACCGGCACAATCAACAGAAAGGATGAGTTCGAGGAGTTCATGGACAGGGTCCCGGCGGGAGTGCTGGTAGTTGTTGATGAGGCATATTATGAATATGTCGCTGACCCGGCATATCCGGACACCTTAAAGCGCCTCCACAGAGACAAAGACATTCTCATACTAAGAACATTCTCCAAAGCATACGGGCTTGCAGGATTCAGAATAGGCTACGGTATTGCAAAAAAAGAGCTGCTTGCCGAACTCAACAAGATCAGGCTGCCGTTTAATACGACCTCGCTTTCACAAGTAGCTGCCCGGCATGCCCTGGATGACACGGGGCACCTTGAAAAATCCATCAGCATTAATGAGGAAGGGAAGCGGTTACTATACGGAGAACTCTCTTCTCTTAACCTGTCCTTTGTTCCTACGGAAGCAAACTTTATTTACCTGCGGTTGCCTGTAGACTCGGGACTTCTGTACAACTCACTGCTGCATCAAGGCGTCATAGTCAGGCCCATGGGACCGAAAGAGGTAAGGGTAACCATAGGACTTCCGGAAGAAAACAGGCGTTTTATAAAAGCGCTAAAACAGGCATTGGGCAATAGGCAATAGGCAATGGGGGAAGAACAAAAATCGTATGCCGTTTTTTGTCCTATTGCCTATCGCATATTGCCCCTTGACTGTTCTTAGATAGAGGAGGAGTTATGGATATTATTGTTCTGCGGCCCGGTACTTCCGAAGAAGATATAAGGCATATTATCAAAAAGCTTGAGAGCAAAGGACTAAAGGGCAATGTTGTGCAGGGCACCGAGCGGACTATCGTCGGTGTTATCGGCGATACCTCCAAGGTCACCGAGGAGGAAGAAGACGCGCTCAGGGTAATGACCGGCGTTGAAAATATAGTGCGCATCACGAAGCCTTACAAGCTTGCAAGCCGTGACTTCAAAAAAGAAAATACTCAAATAACGGTGAAGGGAACTGTCATCGGCGGGAAAAAAATCCAGGTCATTGCCGGTCCCTGCGCAGTTGAGAGCGAGACTATTCTTACGGACATTGCGGAAAAAGTAAAAGCTGCCGGCGCCACATTCTTAAGGGGCGGCGCATACAAGCCGAGGACATCCCCATATTCCTTCCAGGGTCTGGGTGAGGAAGGGCTCAAATACCTTGCCGAGGCAAGTAAAAAAACGGGGCTCCCCGTAGTTACCGAAATTATGGACCCCCGTGATCTTGACAAAATTATTGAATACACAGATATTATCCAGATCGGCGCCAGGAACATGCAGAATTTCAGGCTCCTTCTCGAGGTGGGCGCGGTCAACAAGCCGGTACTGTTGAAACGCGGGCTCTCCTCCACTATTAAAGAATGGTTAATGTCCGCTGAATACGTCATGTCCCGCGGCAACCATAATGTCTTGCTATGCGAACGGGGTATCAGGACGTTTGAGACTGCCACCAGAAATACACTGGACCTCAGCGCTGTGCCGGTCCTCAAGCAACTCACTCACCTGCCTGTTGTTGTCGATCCGAGTCACGGCGTGGGGAAATGGGACCTCGTTGCCCCTATGGCAAAAGCCGCAGTTGCAGCAGGAGCCGATGCGCTTATAATTGAGGTCCATACAAACCCGGAAGAGGCATTTTCCGATGGAGAGCAATCTCTGCGGCCAGACTATTTTGCGAAGCTCATGCAGGAATTGAAACCGGTAGCGAAGGCAGTCGGGAGAGAAATTTAAGAAACATCAGGTGATGGGGCAAATGGGACAGGCAGATGTTGTCATAGCTGAAGCCAGGGGGTTTATGAAAAGCCGCGTGATTTTGACTGCGGCAGAGCTGGATCTTTTCACCCGACTCGATGAAAAACCATGCAGTGCCGTGGAACTGGCCAAAGAAAAAGGGCTCGACGCACGCGCCGCTGCCAGAGTTCTGGACTGCCTGGTCACCTTCGGTCTGCTGGAAAAGCAGGGCAGCGTCTATAAGCCAACAGAAAACGGAGCCTTCTATTCATCGCTCCATCCTCGAACTGTCCTGCCGATGATCCTGCACATGAACCGCCTGTGGGACACATGGAGTAATCTCACGGAAGTTGTGAAGGCAGGAGGGCATCCCGAACTCGGGCCGGGCATACAAATGGATGACGAGAACTGGAAGTCATTCATCGGCGCCATGCATGTGGCAGGCTGGGAGCTTGCTCATACAATAGCCAATGATTACGATCTGGGCCGTTTCAGACGTTTGCTTGATATAGGCGGAGCTTCCGGCACTTACACCATAGCTTTTTTGCTCCGTAACCCGGCTATGACAGCAGTGCTTTTCGATCTTGGGAATGTCATTCCCATGGCCAGAGAAAGACTGTTAAAGGAAGGGATCGAAAACCGTGTCGATCTTGTTGCCGGGAACTTTTACGAGGACGAACTTCCCAAAGGATGCGACCTGACGCTCCTTTCGGCAATCATCCATCAAAACAGTCCGGCAAGAAACCTGGATCTGTACACCAAGATTTTTGTCGCGCTGGAACCCGGCGGAACACTGCTGATCCGGGACCACATCATGGACGAGTCCCGTACGAAACCGCCGGCAGGCGCCATGTTCGCCATCAATATGCTCGTTAACACGCAAGGCGGGGACACCTATACCTTCAGGGAAGTGAAAGAAGGGCTCGAAAGGGCGGGATTTATTAATGTGCGGCAGGTGCGGTACGGCGAAGGCATGGACTGTCTTGTGGAAGGACAAAAGCCGGCTTAAGAGCTTCAATCGAGGACTGGAAAAAAGGTTGTCCTTCATAAGAGGTCTTTGTTCCTATGACAAGGCTCGCAATCTTATCATTTGTACTATTTTCCCTGGCAACACTTTTAATCGGACCCTGTTATGCCGCGAAACGCACCCTCGGAGACGAAAGTGTTATTGTTTGGTTTGACAGCCCGCTTGAAAACTCGGCAAGGGAAGTTCTCAAGGCATATCCCTCCATCCGGGGGGAGCTTGTGACGGCCCTGGGATGGAGCACAGCCTTCCGTCCGGAAATAGTATTGATAAAAGACAGCGCCTCCTTCAGAACAGTTGCCGACAGTGATCTTGTCACAGCCCTTGCGGTCCCTCAAAAAAATCTTATCATGATCGATTCCTCAAAAATGAACTACCATCCCTTTACCCTTGAGACAACCCTGAAACATGAATTATGCCACCTCGAGCTTCATCACCATATCGCCGAGAGTGAGCTTCCGCGATGGTTCGATGAAGGGATATGCCAGTGGGTCACGGGAGGGTTATCCGAGATAATGACTGAGAGCAACCATTCAATTCTCAGAGAGGCTGTTTTATCAAACCGGCTGATCAGCATCGAAAGGTTAACGGAAACATTTCCTACTGACGGCAGAGACCTTCTTCTTGCCTATGACGAAAGCAGAAGTATTGTCGAATATATAGAAAAGCAGTTCGGTGCTTCAGCCGTACGAAAGATATTGGAGCAGATGAGCAGGGGTGACAACCTGGAAAATGCAGTCAGCAAAAGTATTTCGATATCTCTCGATGAACTTGAAAAGAGATGGAAAGCGTCTATCAGCAAAAAAGCCTCGTGGTTCTCCTATATAGGCAATAATCTTTACGAGATACTTTTTTTGTTGGCCGCCTTGATGTCGATATACGGATTTTTTGTGATTCTTAAAAAAAAGAAAGAGTACATGGACAAAGAAGATCTCGAAGAGAGCGAGAATGAGAAATTGCCTTAAAATTCTACTGTTTGGTATAATTATAAGCTGAATACTAGAAAGGCGGTGTAGCTCAGACGGTTAGAGCATGCGGCTCATATCCGCAGTGTCCGGGGTTCGATTCCCTGCACCGCCATTTTAAATTGTGGACAATGGAACCATAATAAGGCCGTTTGGCCAAGTTATGCTTCCATTTCACCTTGGCCAAGTTATGCTTCCATTTTTAGTTTGGGACTTGAATAATCCTATCCCCACCGCTATCTTGCTTATAATTCAATATGATTGTGCTCAAACTCTCGATCGAACCATAATCGCATGCAAATTATAGTTCCTCAGAAGTAACTATCGCGGAAGGGTATTCTGAATCCACTGATGGGTACAAGTGGAAATAATCAGTGGTCGATTCGTAACCCTTTAGCAAGACGATAAACTTTCTCTCTTATTTCCTCATTCAGGTTATTTTCTTTCAATATGTCTACCAATCGTGTCTTAAATGACTCAAGAGATTCTGGCTCGCATTTTTCCGTAATTTTAGTTGATGATATTAAGTTGCTAAGTATGTACATGCATCAAAGATTGGCTTTATGAATCGAGTTACTTCTAATAGTCAATTAAATTTTGTTTTTGAGGAGTCTGGAAAAGTTAAAGAATTAACAAAGGATGGTATCAGTTTAGCAGTCGTTTTTCTGATATGTGCTCATTTGTCAAGTTTATTCCGCTCTATCGTTGGCGTAATACAAAATAACGGCTTAGTTCTTATATGACACCTGAATTGTCATTTTCCCATTTTTGCCGACCATGCATTTTACCGGCACACCCTCGATTGTAGCACTTAAATCGACACCTGCTTTTTGGTCTAATGTTATGTTCATTTTATCGACGTTATTCTGTTTGCCAGCTTTGATTAACTCTACGGCAGCTTTTTGCTGAGCTTCAATAACATCAGTAGAAGCAAAAAAATCGTAAACCTTGGACGCCACTTTTTTTGCAATCCACCATTGCGGCGCAATAGCCCGGCCACATTTGTCGAATGTCTTTAGCGCGGCGTTTCTACCTTCTTGAGTTGTCAGATCGAAATTCATATTACCACCTCATGCCTTTATTATATTTGTAATGCGTAACCCGCTGGCGCAACCACCAAAAACTGAAAAAGAACCGCGCTTATTGCCAGTCGGGTTGACGCTGCTGTTCGGCCTATCCGTAATATGATTTTGCCGCCTGACCTATGCCTTTTGTAGAAAAGAAGTCCAAGGTACCACTAACGAGACCTCCCGCCACTGGTACAATCTTTGCGACATTGAGCAAGCTCTTCTTACCTGCTATTGTTAAAATTTTATTTGGTAGCGATTTTATTATCTCTTTGCTTGCGCTAGTCAGCAAGGCTTTTTTTGCGCCAGCTAGACCTGCTTCCTGCAATACCTTTTTTAGTGCCTCATTCCAGCTGCTCAATGCGAAGCAAAGAGCTATCTCTTCGCGTCTTTCAGGGTGGATAAGATCGTAGCCATAGACGTGAGCAACAGATAAGACCAGGCGCCCATGTATGCGCCAAATATGAGCGAGATTTGGAACTAAGGTGAACCAGCCACCACAGCCCCAGCAGAAGCTAGCAGCGGCCGCATACCATTGTCTCTTGCCGACTAAGCGGTCTGCAAGTGCACCGTAATTGCCAGCCAACTCAGGATGAAGTGCTCTTTGCCTCTCCACAAAGCTGGTTATAGAGGAAACATCATTGCCAGTAGCCAAGTCGATACCTTTGATCATTCCTTCGCCTATTTTCCTGATGACTTGCTGATGCATTTTCTCTTTATTCATAAATTTTTTTCCTTGGCCGAACATTATTCTTTATACCGCATACGTCTTTATAATGAATTATAGGCGCAATGAGTGGGTTGGTGAATCAATAAGTGCGATAAAACGATATCCAGTTTCTTTAAAAACCGAGTGGGTAAGCCTTCACCTCGTAAGTTATAGCATGCTGTATAACTTACAACATAATCATTCCCATGCGCTAAGATGAAGATTATTTCCGTAAATCCTCACTGTTGCAATAATTTTAACCACGAGGATTAGCCGGTACTCGTTGTTTTACAAATAGTGGTAGACCTGATCGAAAATTAATTACTTCCCGTTTTTGAAAGAGGAGAACGCTATGGTAAGTTCCTGACCGAGGTCTGCTTGGCTGGCCGTCGATTCATAAATAATTACCAACCCCAAAAAAATTATCGTCAGGATGGCTGTGGTCAGACTAATTTCTTTCAGAAGGGTCTTATGAACGGTCTTTCTGCGTCTCGCTGCTCGAAATTCTGTCATCGCTCTGCTAATTCTGCATTGCAATGTTGTTCAGCAGGCTTTCGACGATAGTTTCCAGTTCGAGCTCATCCATCAAGACATGCAGTGGGCTTTCACGCAGGATTTCGAGTAATTCTTTTTTGCTTATCATAAATCATCACCGTCCTTGGTAATATTATTATCGGGGAATATGGTGAAGAATTTAATATCCTTATATACGGGACGCGGTTGGGTGATTTTGAAAGATAAAGGAACTCTACTGTTGCTCTCAATCGAGGTTATGGAAAGCCGAAGAAGAACAGTGATCACGGGATCAAGCCGCCAGAATTTTATATACTTCCTATCGAATGGGTTAATAGCGTCCGGGACCCCCAAAATGCCTGGGGGAAAATTATTAAAAAGCGTCTTGCGGGGATGGATGTGTACAAAGACAGGTGGGACTTGATTTCAAGTTATTTAGCTGAGAAGTCGAAGGCCTTCCAACGGGATTGACCGATCGAGCCGGTTATTATTTAAGGCTTTTATCAGTTTCCGGTAATTATTGTTAACCGTTGTGTGCACAAAGGAGAACAAATGGCGAGATTCCCTCAACAAATGGCCACCCGAGGCAGTAAAAAGTGGCTTCAAGTCCTTGTTAATGAGCGGCCAGATATCTTAGATAAGAGTATCGGTCGCACGAAGTGGTTGTCTCCGCTCAGGACCGACGAATTCGCTGAATACCGCGATAAGGCGTTTGTGGATATTTTAGGGATCCATCTGAAGTCTCGTACTCTTTCAGATTTTTGGCCAAACGGAGGCCCTCAATGGGACGCGCTCGGAATTAGTGAAGCAGGTGAAGTTGTTCTAGTTGAAGCGAAAGCTCATATTAATGAAATATTATCTAATCCCTCACAGGCTTCTCCGGAAAGTAAACTGAAAATACTTAAGTCCCTTGCTGAAACGTCATCTGCCTACTGCGCAGAACTAGGGCTTGATTGGTCGCGTCGTTTCTATCAGTATGCGAATCGTTTGGCGCATGCTTTCTTGTTTAAAGAGCTTAACAATGTTCCTCCCAGACTGATATTTCTGTATTTTACAGGTGACGCCTAAATGAGAGGACCAGAGACAGAACGTGAATGGAAAGCAGCCATCACGGTTCTGCACGAAGCATTAGGTCTCAGAGGTCGAATTCCGCCTTATGTCTCTGATATCTTTATTGATGTCCGTGGTTTATGATGGTTCTTCTTCTACCATTTTTCCAGTTCTGGTGCTACACTGCTTATATAAGCATCTTACATAGGTATTGTGATGACAAAATATTTTCAGACAGTTCCAGGTCTTAGCAACCCATAATCATGAACGACTATCTTATAGAGATACTAAATGCTGAAATAGAAGATCTCAAGTCCCGTATCAACCAGATAGACAGGGAGAAGGCTAGCCTTACCGATCACCTTAAAGCTCTGCAAGTGAAGCTCGCTACAGCTCTGACAGATGATCAACAGAAAAAAATCGTCTCGTCCAATCTTCTTCAGGAAGAAAAGATACGTATCTTCCGAAGCCTTTTTCGAGGCAGGGAAGACGTTTATCCGAAGCGCTGGGAGAGCAAGAAAACCGATAAAACAGGGTACAGTCCGGTTTGCCAAAAAGAGTGGTCCGGAGTGTGCAAAAAGCCGGCGGTAAAATGCAGTGAATGTGACCATCGTGCCTTTGCGCCCGTGACTGACGGTGTGATCAGACAGCACCTTGACGGACACATTACAATGGGTGTCTACCCATTACTCACTGACGATTATTGCTGGTTTCTGGCCGTTGATTTCGACAAGGATGAATGGGCCAAAGACGCAACTGCTTTTCTGAGTACATGCGAGGCAAACGCAATTCCTGCTTATCTCGAGAGGTCCAGATCAGGCAACGGAGGTCACGTCTGGATCTTCTTCAGTGAGCCTGTGCCGGCCTCACTGGCCCGCCAGCTCGGCGAGTTCATGATAACTGAGACGATGGAGCAGAGGCATGAGCTGGACATGAAGAGCTACGACAGGTTTTTCCCCAACCAGGACACTCTTCCAAAAGGCGGATTCGGAAATCTGATAGCGCTTCCGCTCCAGAAAGTTCCACGGGAAACAGGCAAAAGCGTCTTTATCGACAAAAACCTGACTCCTTACCCTGATCAGTGGGCTATTCTTGGCAGCGTTGGACGCATGTCCCTTCCCGGACTCTCTCAATTTCTTGAAGAAAACATTAAGATGAAAGGCTTCCTTGGCATTCCAACGAGCCAGAGCGACGAAGAGGCTGCACCGTGGGAAAGCCAATCTCTGTCCAAACGCATATTCACAAAGCTCACATGTGCCCTCCCCGATCAAATCGCCGTTGTTATGGCCAACCGGCTGTACATTAATAAAGCCAGTCTTCCTTCCCAACTCATAACTCGTATCAAACGGCTCGCATCATTCCAGAACCCTGAATTCTTCAAGAGACAAAGTATGCGTTTTTCCACGTCCGCGACGCCAAGAGTTATTTGCTGCGCCGAGGAGATTGATTCATATGTCGCCATTCCACGAGGCTGTCTGGATGATCTTGAGAAGCTCTTATCGATTAATGATATTGGCCTCGACATCTACGACAAGAGATTTGCCGGGGAACCTGCCGATTTAGTCTTTCAGGGCAAACTCGACACGGTGCAGGAAAAGGGCTTTAAGGAGATGCTCAAGTATGATACCGGCGTATTTGTTGCTCCTCCCGGCCTAGGGAAGACAATCCTGGGCATCAAGCTCATAGCTGAAAGAAAGGTAAATGCTCTTGTGCTGGTCCATCGCAAGCCCCTTCTTGATCAGTGGCGTAAAAAAATCTCAGAACATTTCGATATGGATATCAAAGACGTAGGACAAGTCGGCGGCTCCAAGAATAAATCTACGGGAATCATTGATGTAGCCATGCTTCAAAGCCTGGATAAAGGAGGCGAAGTAGATGATCGAATCAGGCAATACGGGCAGATAATCGTAGATGAATGCCATCATATCTCAGCTGTTTCCTTTGAGCGCGTGATGATGGCGTCAAACGCGAAGTATGTCACTGGCCTTACTGGCACCCCATATCGGAGGGACGGGCATCAGCCTATTATTATGATGCAGTGCGGCCCTATTCGTTATTCTGTAAGCACTAAGTCTGTAACAAAAGAGGCTGCGTTTCGACAAGTTTTGATTGAGCGTCAGACCGATTTTTCATGCGCATGGATCGACGGCGATCATATTACGTCGATTTGGCCGATCCTGATAGCAGATGCAGCCAGAAACGATCTTATATGCATGGACGTACTTAGTAGCATTTCAGAAGGACGCTCTCCCATTGTCCTTACTGAAAGAAAAGAACACCTTGAATTGCTAAGAGGAATGATCGAAGGATCCGTTGAGCATTTGGTCGTGTTGCATGGAGGAATGAGAGCTCCAAAGCGAAGGGAAATGCTCCATAAGCTCTTTAATACCCCGGAGACTGAAAGGCGCGTAATTTTGGCAACCGGCCCATATATTGGCGAAGGGTTTGACGATCCAAGGCTTGATACGCTTTTTCTAGCTATGCCGTTCTCGTTCAAAGGTAAGATGGTCCAGTACGCCGGCAGGCTTCATCGTAAGCGAGAAAACAAGACTGAGATAAGGATTTACGATTACGTCGATAGCAAGATGCCGATTCTGGAGAAAATGTATAAACGGAGATTAAAGGCTTACAAGTCTCTTGGATATGAGAAATCGAAGTTATAAGGTTAATCCTAGGACACTCCATTCCACTTCCTGACAGTTGATACGACTTTCATCTGCAATTTTTAATCGGGACTCAGATAAAAAACTTATCTTTCAAACATAATTTTTAATAGTTCATAGAGGGATGTTTTTTTTCAAAAAGTATGATAAATTTAGAATAATGCTATCATATGATAGCAATTGCATTTACTTTTGTGGAGGAATGTAGTTATAATCGTTCACTTGTCCAATAAATGTCTGTTTATGATATATTGTTGGTTGTGTGCGACGAAAGAAAGAAGGCAGAAATTGAGCAGCTTCTAAAGGAGTTCAAGGATTGTTGGGATGATAGAGTCCTTGACCGAACGACATCCTCTGATAATGAGGATACAATGACTGCATTGCAGATTACAACTAAACACAGAGCGGAAGAAATAAGAAAATTAAAGTATTCTGATTATTATAGGGGTCCATCTCCTGACGATATTTACCCTGAACACGACATATGGGAATTTGGCAGACGGGTTAAAGGAAATAAAACTTCGGCCGAAGTATATATAAAAATAAAAGTTTATTTGGATGCCAACGGAAGGAAAAAAGGAAAATGTTTTTCATTTCATTTTCCCAAATGGCAAATAACTTATCCCTTTAAAAAGAAAGGTGCAAAAAATGTTTAAGAAATTGAGAGAAATAACTACTGAATGCCCTATTTGCGAAACTGAGAGGACATTATCGTTTGGAAAAAGGAATGAGATAGTAAAGGTTGGCGGAGAAGAAATTAAGATAGAAACGCTAACATACTTTTGTCCTGTTGGCAAACACTATTTTTATGATTTGGAGGACGAGGAGAAAAAATATCAGGATGCTTATAGGGCATATAGGGAACGCAAATGTCTTCTTCAACCTGAAGAAATCAAGCAAATAAGAGAGAAATACGGGTTGAGTCAAAGGGCTTTTGCACGGCTTCTTGGGTGGAGTGCTTTAACATTGCACAGGTATGAAACAGGAGCAATCCAAGATAACGTTCACAACGATTTATTAAGCATCCTAAAAGACACGTATTCATTCAAGAGCTATTTTCAGTCTAAAAGAGTGAAATTACCTGAAAAAATCGTTGCAAAGATTGAGAGCAATCTTGAGGAAATAGGAAAGAAAGAGAATCAGTTGGAATTTAATTATATGTTAAAACATTCCCCAATGCGTAATATTGAACTTCTGAAAGCAGTCAAGTTAACAACAGTCCCTCTTAAGAAACTTTGGAAAATTTTTGAGACAACTGAGGAGAGCAAATTGGGGAATTCTATTCGAATTATTGCCCATAGAGGAATATGCGAATGGAAAGTTACAACTACGAAGAGTGCTAATGTTGAAATAAATTCTTTATATGGCAAGAAGGGAGGGTTAGCTCTTGCAGCATAATATGGAGTTTGCTGATTTTAAGTTATTGGATATAGATTTTCATCTCAATAAAGACTTCAAAGAAGACAAGAAAGAAGAATTGTTGTATCCTGAGCTTTTTCTTAGCTATGAGTTTGCAAGTGATAAAAAAGAGCTGGTTGTTATTTTGGGAATAAGGAAAATTGAAGGGAATATCCCATACTACTTTGAAGTTAAGGCAGGCTCATTGTTCAGGTTTGCTGAAGTTCCACAAGAACAATTAATGAAACAATACGCCACTATTAATTGTCCTTCAATTATGTTCCCTTATTTGCGAGAAACCGTTGCTGATTTGACGAGAAGGGCGGGCTTTTCTCCTTTGCATTTAGCACCTATAAATTTCATTGAATGGGCAAAGGACTTAGAAAAGAAAGAACCAAAAAAGGGAATAAAGAAAAAAAAGAAGAAGAAATAATTCTTCTCAGTGCCGCTTGACCACTTGTTGAACTGGCATGGTTGTTTGAGCTGTTTTTTTGGCATAATCAGTACTCAATTTTGATCGAGTTCACAATATTATAAAGACCAGATCAAGCTTTCATACTTTCGGCAAGCTTTTCCTTCCCTTTTGTACTTTCGGCAAACTTATGGGTTCCAAGTCATAAAATTATGTACAATATTGGCCCATTTGGGGCCAATTTCCGGCAAACTTTTGGTTCTACCGGTGGCAAAGATATGGTCCCAGTAACATAAATTATAGTAGTCGAGCCCATATTCGAGGCTGATTTTCAGGAAAACTCATACGGATGGAATCATAACGTAGAAGTTTCCAGGTATAGGAATTCACGGCAGCAGGTGCAGCAGGTCAGCATGCCGGAGCTTAAGACCTATTTCGCTTCAGGTACCCTCCCCATTCTGAAGAAATCAATGATGTATACGACCACTCCAGAGGCAAATTCCCATGCGGACACCCAGAACACGGCATACCAGAGTCTCAAGAATTCCCGTGTGGTGCAATAGTCCATGCCGAGTACCCTCTGCAAATAAACCTGCACGATTCCCGCGACCGGAAGGAACATCGAGAAGACCTTCAGCCGTAAGGCGATCAGACTCAGCCCGCTTTTCAGCACCTTGATCCCATTAAATCTCGGGACTGAAAAGTAAATGAGTGTCAGAGTTGCCGTATTTTATATATTTCTTAATACTAATTTCAAAGGCAGGATCATCTATTGCAGTGCTATCTCTTTGCCGCGCTTGATTTCTGTATGCACACCGCGAGTCATTTTTGACACATTTTTATTGAACTCCGCAGTCAATTAGTTCTGCAACTAATGTGATGTTGCCGCGTCGCGACGTCCTCCTGATACTAAACACACCGGAGCTTACTTTTCCAGAATCTCGATTTCTTATCTTTCTGCAAGCAGGATTTTCATTTTCTTCGCGTTCTGTATGCCGGGTGATCCGTGGTTATTGAACATTACGAACACATCCTCTGCTTCGTGTGCGATTTTCGTAATGCATGATGTCACCTCATCCAGTTCCTTGTCCGAATATCGATATGCAAATCGTTCCGCGGTCGTTATCCCTGTTTTCAGCCAAGTTTCGCGGTTCCTGCCATGGAGCCGGAAGTAAGCGATCGCCGTGGTGGCTGCGGGGATGAACGGAACCGTCTCCAGGCGGCCATACTGCGGCTCATCTGCGGTAACATATGTAAGCTTATGGTCTCTTAGAAACTTTAGAACCGACTCCCTCTTTGCCGGTTCAAGCCAGCTTCCATGGCGGAATTCAACGGCAACAGGCAATCCCTGGACTGATTGTGTCCGGTTCAGAATGTCCTCCTGATTTCCGGTGCTGTAATGGAACCACGGAGGGAACTGAAAGACAACAAGGCCAAGCTTGCCGTTGTCTTTAAGCGGCGATAGTGCTTTAGCGAATTCCGTGCCTATAGCGGCAAGAATGGCGGGTTCTTTAATGTAAGTCTGCTCTACATTGCGATCCCTTTCGGGCAACTCACCACGGAGGTCGTTCGGCAGGGTTTTCGGTGTTATGCCGTGGCCGGTGAGTGCGCCGTAAGCCTTGACATGGAAGATGAACTCATCTGGCGTCCGTGATGCCCAAAGAGCAGCATTTTGAGGGTGGGGGATGGCATAATATGTCGAATCAACCTCCACAGTATCAAAGTGGGATGCGTAGTATCTGAGCCGCTCTTCAGCGCTTTTAATGTCGGAAGGATAGAACTCGTGGCTTTCGATAAGGGCCTTTTCCGCCCATGAGCAGGCGCCGGTATGGTATTTCATAATGCCATTTTATTATGTAAGCTCCGTCAAACTGGCCTCATCCTCTTAAATCTCTTTAAATCAGTCGCATTAAATACTATATTCTTCCCCAGGCGTTCAGATTTGAGAGTACCTTTTTTAGCCCATCTCCTGACGGTTATCTCAGCGACTTCAAGGTACTCAGCAGCTTCCTTAATAGTGAATGGGGACTGCCGTATCTCTCCGAAGACCTCTTCATGCGTATAGAGGTTTTTCTCAAAACCCTGCCGTGCGATAACGGCAAACAGCTTCTCCCTTTCCTCCACGGGCATGCTCACTATCTCTTTATATACCTTCTCCGCGGTTATCACAGTTATTCCACCTCCCTGACATATCGTTTAAGGTTTTTATAGAAATTCTCATGGGTGTCTATCATATACGCGGCAGTGGAACCGCCCTGTTCCCTGTATGCCATTAAATATTCCTGTCTCCTGAAAGTGAATTTATGTGTTCGGAACCCTGCCAGGTCTCCGCTCTTTTCCTCACCTATCGTGGGATTCTTATAAACTTTTTCGATCTCATCCTCAACAACCAGCTGAAACGGCCTTGGCTGCTTTTTCACATACTTCCTGAACACTGATTTATAGAATAGTTCCATGATTAATAAAATGATAAGTTGCATTATCATTTTATGTCAAGGACGCCAAATGGAAAAAGGAAATCTGACCGTATCAGTGCACGCAGTGGCCAAGAGTGGTCCAGGATGCACCAATTATTGTTTGTAACCTGCTTGGTAGCAACCTTCGCGTGCCAGCGGGTTAAGAAGACAGTCGGCGCATCACGTGCCACTGCCTGCGCCGCCATTTACTCCTCCTCCCTATTTGCCGGGCCGTGGTGCTTCACGTAGAAAACTTTTCGAAGTATCTTCAACTTAACAGCATAGGCTGGGACATTTTTCTTTGCGAGCGATTAGCCATCTGTGCCAGCCCCCCCCGTGTATACGGAGAATCATCTGCGTTCCAGTTATATATGTGACTTGTTTTCAGATCCCGGAATTGTGCTATTGTAACCCCATAAATATTAAACATGCCGGGGCCGTCTAATTATTCTCAGCAAAAAAGAATTGAAATGATAACAACAGCAGCAGGAATGATATTGCCGGTAGTACCATCAGAACTACTATATAACAGATTGAGATGGAGGTGAACAGTGAAAGATTTACTCAACATGTCTTTGGCGGTTGCGGTGATCTCAGGGCTAATTTTTATAAACGTCAGTTGCCGGCAGGCCGAACATAATGCCCAGGTTAAGGACATTGCAAGGGATAAGCAGGAAAAGGAACAGAACGCGGTGCAGGAATACGCTGACAAATTACTCAGAGCAAAACAGGATGCTAAAGAAGCCGCCAGAGCGACTGAACAGGGCCAAAAAGACGTTAATAAAGCTATCGACGAAATGGACAAAGAGAACAAAGGCAAATAAAAGCCAAATGACGAGCTTTCCTGTCCATACAATTGATTGTAGATTAAACCCTGAATGAAACCTCCAACTCTTCTTTGAGGGGGTCTTGTTTGTTAATGTATAATTGTAGAGAGTGACCCAATCTCTCGATAAGGAGGTGACGGGATATGCCTTATGTTAACATCAGGATCACCAAGGACGGAGTGACCGCAAAGAAAAAGGAGGAACTCATCAAAGGAGTGACAAAACTGCTGGTAGATATACTGGGGAAGAATCCCCAGACCACAATGGTTACCATCGATGAGGTGGAAACGGATAACTGGGGGATCGGCGGTGAAACTGTCACCAGCAGAAGAAAACAAGAAAAGAAAAAGAACTAGTGCTTGACAACCACCTTAGAGAGGCGTATAAATAAGTTAAAGAGAGGCTTGCCAAAAGTGGTGGTCTTGCTCTTCTCAAACTCGGCGAAAGGAGTAAAGGAGTAGGACGTAAGTTGTAGACGTAAGAGTCTTAACCTGTATGTCTCAAACTGTACACACTGCTGAGGTATGAGAGGAAGCAAGCACCACTTTTGTTTGTTTGGATCTCCAATAATGACCGGTAATCAGCTTAAATCCTTCGCAATATCTTTCCTGTACAACGAAAATAGCCCCCCGGATGTTAAGTAATTGAAGCACATGGCGATTCAATCTTGTTTGTCTTAACGTCTCTATTGTAGTATCGCAACGGTCATTGATATGTTCCCTTTTTTCGTGGTATCCTCCTTTTATGTTTAAACACCCTATCTTCATATGCGCGTTAAGCCTGCTTCTCTTGCCGTTTTCCGCTCATTCTGAAAGAAGCGAGATCTGTCGGACATTATGAAAGACGAAGCTAAGACAAAAGAGCAGCTTATTAATGAACTGACAGAATTGCGCCGGCGAGTTGTCGAGCTGGAACACGCTGATTCTGAAAGTAAATCAGCTGACACAAATAACCGATTGAACGAGGAGCGGTTCAGGCGACTGATCGATTCCAACATAATTGGCATCGCTTTGTGGCACGCAGACGGACGTCTGACAGGGGCAAATCGGACTTTCTGCGACCTTGTCGGGTACACAACTGAAGAGGTGCTGTCCGGTCAGGCGCGCTGGGCTGATTTAACTCCTCCCGAGCTTGTTGAGCGCGACCTGCAGTGTATCGAAGAAATCAATGCAACCGGTTTCTGTGTGCCATATGAAAAGGAATTCGTTCGCCGCGATGGGTCCCGGGTACAGGCACTTATTGTAGGGGCCATGTTGGGCGGACTCAAAGACCAGTGTGTAGCTTTCGCCCTCGACATTACAAAGCGGAAACTGCTGGAGGAAGAGAATCAAAACAAGGCGGCCCTGCTCGACAATGCATCGGACACCATACTGATGCTTGGTCCGGAAGGGAACTTCCTCTACTTTAACAGCGCACTCATGAGGATGACAGGGTACACGCGGGAAGAGTTGCTTGCACGAAGACTTTCTGATATCGAGCCCCCTGAATATGCCGAGAAAATTAAACCTAACATCTCCATGCTAATGGATAAGGGGGAAGCTCTATTTGAATCAGCCTATCTGCGCAAGGACGGAACAGTGCTCCCTATAGAGGTCCATGCGCTCGCCTCCCGGATCGCAGGCAAGACTGTAATTATCAGTTCAGTACGGGACATAACCGAGCTGAAACAAGCTCAGGAAAATCTAAAGAAGGCCTTAGCAGAGATGGAGAAGCGTGTAAAGGAACGCACGGCGGAGTTACAGTCAAGCGAGGAAAAATTCCGGAGCCTCTTTGAATCCGCGATGGATGGCTTATTAATCTCCGATTTGGAAGGAAAGATTATAGACGCCAACAGGACGGCTTATGAACGGCTTGGGTACACGAAAGAAGAGATATGCTCCATGAGTGTCGTTGAACTGGATACCGATAAATTTTCTGGTGCTGTGCTTGAACGGATAGAACACGTCATTCAATACGGTCATGATGTCTTCGAATCTGAGCATCGCAGGAAAGACGGCACTGCCATGCCGGTCGAGGTAAACACCAGGACGATGGATCTGGGCGGAAAGAAGGTGTTGTTCAGTGTGTTAAGGGACATAAGCGAGCGCAAGCGGATAGATGCGGCGCTGCGCGAGAGCGAAAAACGTTATCACACCCTTTTCGAACAGTCGCCCGACGGCATACTGCTCATTGACACGGCTGGCAATATGATCGAATTCAATGAGATGGCCCACCGCCAGCTCGGGTATTCACGCGAGGAGTTTGCAAAATTCAGCATCTCGGATATTGATCCTGTTGAGAGTCCGGAAGAAATACTGGCCAGCATTGAAAAAGTTTTGGAGGCTGGAAAAGCCGAGTTCGATGTGAAGCATAGCACAAAAGAGGGAGAAGTCAGGGACGTCCATGTCATTACGAAAGTTATAACTTTATCGGGCAGACCCGTTATGTATGCTATCTGGCATGATATCACCGAGCGCAAGTGGGCCGAAATGAAACTGGAGGAGAGCGAAAAACTCATAAGGAACATCCTCGACACCGTTGATGAGGGGTTTGTCGCTATCGACAGGGATTACCGCATATTGTTGGCAAACAACGCATACTGCAGTCAGGTCGGTTCTACAGGCTGTGATGTTGTCGGCAGGCACTGCTACGAGGTATCTCATAAATCTCTTCTGCCGTGCTTTGAGGAGGGAGAAGACTGCGCTGTTCGCCATGCTTTCGAAACAGGAAAACCCTATAACACAACCCACAAACATCCGGATGCCAAAGGCGATATTATGTTTGTCGAGACTAAAGCCTTTCCTATAAGAGACAGATCCGGCGCTATTACATCGGCGATAGAGACAGTCCAAAACATAACGGAGAAGTACCTTCTTGAAGAGGAACGCCTGAAGACCCAGAAACTTGAGGCTATCGGGACTCTGGCTGGAGGCATTGCACACGATTTCAACAATCTGCTGCAGGGGGTATTCGGGTATATCTCTATGGCCAAGGTGACTTTCGACCAGAAGGAACGCTCCCTTGCCATGCTGGAACAGGCAGAGAAGGCGCTGCATATGTCTGTAGCCCTGACCACACAGCTTCTGACTTTCTCAAAGGGAGGGAAGCCTGTCAAGAAGACGATTGCTCTTCAGCAAGTGATCGAAAACTCAGTGCGTTTTGCGTTGAGCGGTTCCAACGCTGATTACCGGATCAACCTTGGCACAGACCTCTGGCATGTGGAGGCAGATGAAGGGCAGATTGGTCAGGTCATCCAGAACATAGTGCTCAACGCCGACCAGGCGATGCCCATGGGCGGCACAAT
>Ga0181533_1000767_pt1 | contig 43335 bp, 42 predicted proteins | sample PEATcosm2014_Bin_45_FD_119772 | JGI IMG/M metagenome (GOLD analysis project Ga0181533, IMG submission 119772) | Peatland microbial communities from MTU Mesocosm Facility, Houghton, MI, USA - PEATcosm2014_Bin11_60_metaG | ecosystem: Environmental > Terrestrial > Soil > Wetlands > Peat | place...
CTGTCGCGTACGGGGCGAGCGTGGACTTGGTGGCCCCGGCGATGGACCCGTCCTCGAACGCCTTCGTGCAGTGGACGGTGAACGGTGTGGCGCAGACTGCCCTGCAGCAGGCGATCACGTTCACGATGCCGGCGCAGGCTACGACGGCGGTGGCGGTGTACGCTGGAACCACCTACGCGCTGTTCGTGCCGTCCACGCCGGTGACCGGGATCGCTATCACTTCGGTCGCGGCCTACGGCGGGACGACGAACTACAGCTATGGCGCCGTCCCGGTCAATACGATCGTGGACCTGACGGCCCCGGCGACGGACCCGGTTTCCGGTGACACCTTCGTGGACTGGCTGGTGAACGGCGTGCCGCAGACTCTCGGGCAGCAGACGATCGACGTCACGATGACCAGTGACATAACGGCGGAGGCGGTGTACACGGTCCCTGAGTGAGTGACCGCTAACACAGCTAACACGCATCGGTGACAGCGGAGCCCACGGTCAACAGTAGCACATGTTGACCGTGGGCTCTCTGCTTTCGATCGGGAGTGTTATCACTTCTGACACGGGCCAGGGCGGCACGACCAACTGCACCATTTTTCCCTCGGTCGCTTCGGGAACCAGCGTTGACCTTGGGGCTTCGGCGGACCCGGCGGGGCAGAGGGGCGATCGCGTTCACGATCCAGCCGGCCACGACGGCCCCGGCGCCGGGCTTGGCCAGTTCACGGCGCTTCCTTGACATATGCCCGCCAGATTTTGCCAGCCTGACGACGATGCCGTCGCGGAAGCCCAACCCGCGACTCGTGGCCACCCCGCTCGAAGGCGATGCGGCGAGGCTGTACGAAGAGGTCTACTGCGCGCGGGGGGAAATGGAGAAGCGGATCAAGGAGCAGCAACTGAGCCTCTTTGCCGACCGGACGAGCGCGGCGACGATGCAGGCGAACCAGCTCCGGCTGTGGTTCTCATCGGTGGCCTGCGTCTCGCTCGCGGAGGGCTGCCCGCGCAAAGCAATCTTCCTGCGAGCGCACAAAAACCGCAGCGGCTCCCCGAACTGAACTGCTCACCGCCGAGAGTAACGAATCCGAAGGAACTCCAGGAGGGACACTCTGTCAGCAGAGCGACCCAAGAAAAACTCTTAGTCGCGCCAGCGCCGCCGGACTTCATTTCAACCCTCCGAAGCCCGCCGGCCGCATCCCAAGTAATGTGGGCTGAACGACTTATGCCCGCAAGAACATCCCCCCACCTTGCAAGTCGAGGGGATGTGAGAAATGCGGGTTAGCGCAGCGAGCAGTAGAAGAGGAGCGTCAGGGGAGCCCGGTCATTCCTTCGCTTTCCGTTCGTAAGGCACCGAATGCTCCAGGTGGCGCTGCCAGTTCTTCGCATACTTCGCAGCCAGGTCCTTGTTCCGGATGACCAGCAGGTTCTCGGCGTTGAATTCCTCCGCCGCCCTCGTGAAGTTGAAGCTGCCCGTAATGACTGTCTTCCCGTCAATCACCATGACCTTATTGTGGGCGAGGCCGTGAAGTTCGTCAACGAAGGTTGGGACGCCCATGTTCTGAAGGAAGGTCGCCGAGGAATCTTTCTCAGTCCACTGGCTCTTGTCGAGGATCACCTGGACCTTCACACCGCGCTTGCGGGCCTCCGTGAGGGCCTTGGCGATGGGAGGCGACGTAAACTCATAGGCTTGGACGAGGACGGTCTCTCGGGCGGCATCGAGTTCCCTGACGATGGCGTCGGTGCAGCCGCCGTTCGGCGAGAAGTGGACCTCGATGGCCGTGGTGGACTGTTCGGGTGCAACCGTCGCACAGGATGTGAGGAGGAGCAGAGCCATGAAAACAGGCAAGGCGGGTGTTTTCCAGTTCACCGCTTGTGCCGTGTTCAGGCTCATTTCTTTCCTCTGCACGCAGGTTTTTCCGGGTTCTAAAATCCTGGTTCTTCTCCGTGATCCTCCGCATTCTCCTCCGTCCTCCGTCCCGCTACGCACGACGGAGCGGGGCCGCTTTGCGGTTCGGAGGGGGGACGCGCCTCCGTGTTGAACTCAAACATCCACGCTGCCGATCTTCCGCGCCGGCACCCCGGCCCAGATCTCGCCGGCGGGTATCCGGGTATCCTTTAGAACGACAGAACCGAGCCCCACAATAGCGCCGTCGCCGATTTCCGTCCCCGGCAGAACGTAGGACCCGGCGCCTATGAGGACGCGTGATCCAATCTTCACCGGTTTGATCACGACACTGTCCCCTTCAACGGAGTGCCCGCTGACGATCGCCAGAGTGGCAACGAGGGTGTCCTTCCCCACCTCGAGCACCCACGGATCCACGAGCTTGGCGTCTCCTCCCATCATGAAATTTCGACCCATTCGCGCCCCCATCAGCCGATAGAATACGCACCTTGGCGGCGAAAAGTCCTTCACATAACCCCGGAGGAAGCTCCTTTCGAACAGCCGCATGGCGGAATCAGCCACGAGCCACCTGAGGGCCCGCGGGTCAGACAGCTTGTAGGTCCCCGGCTCGATCTTCCTGACACACAAGAGCGCCAGGCCGCACACCGCGAGATAGAACCCCAGGATCAACCCCAAGTATGCCGCAGGAAACGCCAGCAGCCTCGGCCAGGTTCCGCCGACGCTCCAAAGTCCACGGAATGCAACCCCCGCGCAAAGCAGGGCAAGAGAATGAACCGCCAAGTCCGCGAAGAAGCGCGCCAAGTCCGCGGCCATCATGAGAATTGCCGACGGGCCGGTTCCGTGCGTTGAATGCATTCGATGGTCTGCCATCGCCTCTTACCCTCGCAAGAGAAGCCATGCGGCGCCGAATCGGATCGCATGCCCGCCCTCAAAGGTACAGCCGCAATTCGTCCTCTGGCCATCGCTTTTCATCGGGCCGTCTTGGACGGAGCTATATCCATCACAGCCCCGCCTCGAATCGCTCCGGGGCAAGAGAGTTTTGCAATCCGGAGCGCCGCGTTCGCCGGCCCGTCCAAGGCCATGAACCTCCGCCTGAAGTCTTGGGCGTTGAGGGAAAACACCGGATCCTTCAAGATCTTATGCACTTGCCGGATCGCGTCTTCCTCGTCATCCGCCCGCAGCCCGACCCCGAGCGCCTCCACGCGCTGCATATTGAACTCCTGGTCGTGGAATTCCGGCACGCCGACGATCGGTTTGCCGCACGACAACGCCTGGTAGATGGTGCCGTTTCCCGCATGGCAGACGACGACGTCGGCCACCTCGCACAACGCCTTTCCCGGCGCAAAGGGTGCCGCGTAACAACCCGGCGGGAGATCGCCGACGGTCTCCGTCGCTGTGGTGCAGACCACTTGGAGCCGGTCGTCCGCGAGATGCTTCAGTATCGCCTTGATCTGCTCCAACGGACCCGTGCTTCCCATGGTCAGATACACGATCGGTCGAGTCCGGTCCAACGCTGCAAGCCAGACAGGCTCGGGCGCATTGCTTTCCCACAACAGAGGGCCGACATACTGGTAACGGTCAGCAGGCATCTCCGGGACGTGAGGAAAGAACTCCTCGATGTCCGCTACCAGGTTGAAGTCCTCCGAGCACATGCAGTCGCGGATGTCCGACCTTGCGGACAGCCCATACTTGCGGCGCACCGTGTTAAATGGGGCCGCGTAATGAGCGAAGATGCGCGTTTCCAGGCCGGGCGCCATGGACCTCAGCAATTTCAACAAGCGCGCGCCGAAGATTCTTGTCGGGCGCCACGACGCAGGCGGGTCAAACATCACGCTGCAGTACTTGGTCCAAACGGCATTCGTGACGCAGACATACTGGATGCCGAGAGACGGCGCCGAAATACCGAGCGATGGGCGAAAATCTCCCACAACGACATTCGGCTTAATTTCCGAGAGAACGCGCCGCTCGTCGGCGACGTATTTCTCCAGTTCCTCCGCGGTGAACGCGCTGCCGCCGGTCTTGAGCCGGCCCAGCAGTTCCTTTCGATCCTGAGTGTAAACCGGCTCGACCGGCCAGCGGACATGGTCTATCTTGTCGGCATGTGACCCGGACGCGGCGAAGCGGATGTCAAACACGTTCGGGTCCATGGCGTCAGCGATGGTTACGGTCCTTCCAACGTGCGCAAGAATGCTCCCCTCGGGCATGAAGAGCACCACCGATCTCTGGGTGCCGCTCATGGCTGCGTTCCTGCACTGGCCGACTTTTCGGACGCAGGCGATGGCGCCACATTGCGGTTGAGCGTTTCCACCATTGCGCTGATCCGCTCGACATCGCCGCTCAGGAACATCACGCGGCAGCGGTCGCGGAAACCCGGCAGGTCGTTCCGCTCGCCCAAGGCCTCCGCCATCAGCACGCTTTCGTGCGACAAATCGGCGACCAGGCCCTCCGCCTCGATGTCGCGGATGAAGGCCTCGCACTCGGCGAAGAGTTGCTTGGAGGACTTCCCGTTCAGGGTGTACGGCAGCGGCTTCCAGAGGCTCGGCGGGAAGAGCAGCTTGATCTTGTAGGTCAGCCCGTATTCCCAGATGTCGGCCCGTTCGCTCTTCTTGAAGCCGTACTTCTCCGGCTCTTTTTCCCACGGCGTGCCGGGGATCATGCCGGGAGGAGTGACGGGGACGCTGTCGGGCCGGACGCGGCGCAGGAATTCCAGCGTGGCGCGCCGGCTCTCCTGGTCCTCGAACGGCGCCGGGTAGATGACGCTGGCGATGGCGCAGATGCCCGCCTCTTTCGTCTGGCGGATCACGCGCTCCGCCTCGGCCAGGTCGAGCGGCTTGTTGAACGCCTGGCGCAGGATGCGTTCGCTGCCCGATTCCAGCCCGTAGAAGATCGCCTCGCATCCGCTCCGCCGCAGCAGCTCGAAGTCCGCCTGGCCGATGCTCCGGACGTGGCCGAAGCAGCCGTACCGCACGTCCAGCTGCCTCTTCAGCAACTCCTGGGCGATGTCAACCGCCACGCGCGCGGAGGTGTTGCTGCCCGAGTAGATGAAGTAGCGCGAGCCCAACTGCTCCGTCAGCCGCCGCACCTCGGCCGCCACGCGCGCCGGCGATTTCATGTGCCACTTGCCGCCGCTCTTGATCGGGTGGATGCAGAACGCGCACCGGTTCGGGCAGCCGCGGCTTTCGTCCAGGACGCCGATCTTGAGCTTCCGGTCCCCCTCCAGCGCCGGGTACACCGCGCGGTCATAGACCGGCAGCGGCAGTTGGTCGAGCGCCTCGACCACGCAGGTCGGGTTGCAGGAAATCCTGTTCGCGTGCTTCCACACCACCCCCGGAATCTGCCGCCAGTCTCTCTTGCGCTCCAGCGCGGCGATCAGTTCCGGAAGGACTTTCTCGCCCTCGCCCTGGATCAACTGGTCGAACGCGTCGGTGTGCTGGAGGATATGCCCGCCGAAGTAGTCGGCGTGCGGGCCGCCGCCGATGAGGCCGATCCGCGGCGCGCGCGCATGGACCGCTTCGGCGATCCGAACCGAGCCGGAGAAGCCATCGCCGTTCCAGAGTTTGAGCCCGACGTAATCCGCCCCGAAGTGCACCGCTTCGTCGGCCGCCTCGGCCGCAATCGCCCGGATTTCCTTCTCCTGATGCCGCGCCAATTGCGCGCCCGCCCGCAGGAACCGGATGTTCTCGACCCAGGAGAGGGGCCTGTGGCCGATGAAGAGTTTCTCTGCGAGCGGCCGGACGCGCCGCGACAGCGCCTCGGGAAACAGGCGGGGCACGGTGGCGACGGTGCCGTAGTCGAGGATGCGCACGTCGTGTCCGGCTTCGAGGAGCGAACCGGCCAGGCTGGCGAGCCCGTTGTCGGGCATCAGGCTGCTGGGCGTGTAAGGATAGCCCGCGAAGCTTACGAGGAGAACCTTCGACACGGAAGCCCTCCGTTCACGACCGGATTCAAATTCCGGCAAGCTGCGCCGCCGCGTCAGCGGCCTCCGGGAAGTCCTTGGAAAGGGCGAGCGCCTCCTCGAATTCAGCCTTGGCGTCGTCCCTCCGACCGATCTTCAGGAGCGCCAGGCCCAAGTGATACCGCACCGTTGGGTTCCCCGGAAGCGCCGATTTTGCCTTCCGGAAGATGGCCAATGCCTTGTCGTTCTCCCCTTTCATGTAGAGAACCCAGCCGAGCGTATCTAGGATCGCAGGGTCGTTCGGGCTGAGTTTCACGGCCTGCGCCGCGATGGGCAGCGCGGAGTCGGGGTCGTTCCGCTTGGTAGCGTACAACCAGGCGAGTTCGTTGGAGGCGACGGCGGCCAGGGCGGGCGGGCTGATGATCCCCTCGTAGCCGGCGATGGCCTCCTCCTGCCGCCCCGAATTGGCGAGAAGTTCCGCCCGCCGAAGTTGAACCACTCCAATCATCTCAGGCGGCGCCTCCTTGAGCGCCTCATCGAAGGAGTGGATCGCCTCCTCGGTCTTGCCGCTCCGTTGCTGGCATTCCGCCAGGAGCAGGCGGGCAAAGACAAAAGCGGGGTGCGCCCTGAGAATGTCGCGGCACGCCTGGGCCGCCTCTTCGTGTTTTCCGGCGCTATCCAGCAGCTGCGCTCGCCAGCAGGCCGTCAGCGGTTCGTCCGGCAGTTGTTTCACAAGGAGGTCCGCTTGTTCCAGCACACCCGGACACGAGTTCATGCTGAGCCACAAGACGACATTGAGTTTCGCCGCCAGGTCGCGTGGCTTCGCGTCGGCCGCAACGCGCTGCAGGAGTTCCAGTCGGTCAGCCGGCAACGCGAGGAATTCCCGCGCGGCCAGGAGATCGCTCATCGCCCTGGCGCTCGGCAGGAAGAGGTTGCCCTCGCCGGCGAGCAGGACCGCCAGGTACCAGCGTGGCGCGTCCAGCGCAAGCGCAGGGCCCTGAGCGCTTGCGGAGATACCCTTCAGGAGGTCAGCGGCTTCCTGCCATTTGCCGTCCGCTTGCAGCGCCACGGCAAGGCCGGCTTTCGCGGAGGCCGTGGGCGACTTCTCCGCGACGGCGCGCAGCAGCGTCACTGCGTCGGCCGCGCGATTCTCCTCGATGTCCAGCAGGGCGCGCTGGGACGCCGGCACGAAGTCCGGCGCGAGCTTCAGCGCCCCATCATACGCCGACTTCGCGCCTTTCAGGTCGCCCTGCGCCCAAAGGACTTCCGCCAGCATGCACTGGGCCGCCGCGCTGCCCGGATTCTTTTCCACGTAGGACTTCGCCAGCGACGCGGCCTCGTCCAACCGTTTCTCGCTCATGAAAACTTTCAACATCGTGGTCCAGATCTGCGGGGAATTCGAGGCGCTCGCCGCGCGGTCCAGAACGGCGTGCGCGTCGGCCACATCGTTCGTGCGGAGCAGAACGCGGACCAGTCCGCTGACGGCGGCCGCGTCGCCCGGCGACGCGGCCAGCACCGACTCGTAGACTTCCCGCGCCTCCTTGTAATGTTGCAGTTGTGCGTCCAACCGCGCCAACTGATAGGCGAAAGAGGTCGCGTTTGGAAACTCCTTCCGAAGCTCCTCGTAAAGCGCGAGAGCCTCCAGATAGGAGCCCATTTGCTCCAGGAGATTTGCGCGCAGCAGGCGAACTTGCACGCCTTTTCCGGGGGTGCCCTTGAACTCCTCGTATTCCTTTCGCAGGAACTCGTCCGCGGCATTCCACTGGGCCGGATCGCGCGCCATTCCCTTGGCGTGGGCCAGCGCCAGCGCTTCGATCTTCTCCGGCCCGGCGTCGGCCGCCTTGAACAGATCGCGGGCAAGCTGGAATGCCTCCGGGCGCTCCGGCGCAATGGCCAACGCTTGCATCGCATATTTCTGGGCGTCTTTCGGGCCGACTTCCTTCGGCACGCCGGCCAGCGCCAGGCACGCCTGGTACGCCGCCTCGCGAAGCTCCTTCTCCCGCCGGGCATTCGTGGGCTTGGTCACTTTGCAATCTTCGAGGACGTGGGTGTATTGGGAGATCGCCTGCTCGCGTTTGGGGGGCTTCGCGCTCATCAGCGCCTGCGCCAGAACCAGGCGCGCCTGCGCCCACGGCTCAGGGCCCGTGATAATGTTCTGCAGGTACTCGAGCGCTTTGTCGGCATGGCCCTCGTGCAGCAGCACCCGGCCCATAATCCAGCGGCTCTCCGAGCGCTTGGGGAGGATCTTCTCGAGTTGGTCGGCCACCGCGTGAGCTTCCGGCCAGCGGTCGCCCGCGATGAGGACTTCCGCCTCCGTCGCGAGATAATCGTACCGGGGCGCCGCTACGTTGTTCAGGAGCCGCATGTGCTCCAGCGCGTGGTCCAGGTCCCCGGAATACCATTCGGCGATGGCCATCTGGTGAAGCGCCTCGCGCGGCGGGGGCGTCAGCTTCATCAGCGGATCGAGGACCGCCTTGGCCTCGTCGGTCTGCGGGTTATAGGCCGCGAGCGCCTCCCGCGCGAGCGCCACCCGCGGGCCCGGCGCCTGCGGATCCCTCTTGATCGCTTCCTCATACGCTTGGTGCGAAAGCTCCCCGACCGAACGCATCTTCAGGAACATGGCGCGGGTATCCTGGTCCCTCGCGGCCATCTCGTCCTTCTTGTCGAGGTCGCGCGCCTGCCTGTACGCCTTGGACAGGAGCCCCTCTTCCGCCTTCTCGACCTGCAGTTTCAGGCCGTAGAGATCGCCCAGAAGCGTATAGGCGGCCACCGGCTTCTCGGCCTTCTCCGACTGCTGCTGCACAAGGCTGATCGCCGGATCCATGTCTTCCGCGACGGCCTGCTCGCAGGTTTTGACCGTGAGATCCTTGCCGGCGTTTGCAAGGCGGTTCATGGCGCGGCCGCGGAACACCGTGGCCTTCAGCAGCGCCGCCTCGCTCTCCGCGAGGCCGTACTGGGCCGCCTGATCCGCTTCCGCCAACGCCTCGGAGAATTCCTTCCGCTGGGTCAGCGCCACGACGACGCCCACCCGCGCCGCCGTCAGTTTCGGGTTCAGCTTGAGCGCCGCGCGGAACTGCTCGAGGGCCTCGCTGGTATTCCCGCGCTCAAGATACATTTGTCCTCTCAGGTAGTCCCGCTTATCGCGGCCGTGATACCTTCGATAAACCAGGGCCGCGCCCACGCAAAGGAACAGGACCAGCAGCGCGTACCAGACGACCCGCCGCCACCGCCTTGTCCGGGGAGAACCGTTGGCAGCCAATGGCATCCCTCCTTTCAGTGTCCGCCGAGAATCTTCCCGCCCGCGCGCAAAATCGGCCGGCGCCGGGCTTCGGCAACCCCATCATGTTAGCATTCTGTCCACGGCAGCGCAAAATGTTCGACGGGTAATGCAGAAGGCAAAGTGGAAAATGCAAAGTAAAGGACGAAAGCGCAGAGCGTGAAGTCCCGCGTTCCCCGCTTTCCATTTTGCATTAGGGGCATGCACTTGACTCAATTTGCCACACATAAGGGGCACAACGCCCGCCGTCATTCCCGCGAAGCTTGCCCGCCCTTCGTGTGGTGGGCCTGTCCCCGACTCCGACCGGGGAGCGGGAATCCACAAACCGCATTAGCGCCGGGCTACTGGATTCCCGCTTTCGCGGGAATGCCGCGCTCGGTGGAGTTTCACGCAATCGAACGCCGCAATCAGTAGCGGCGGTTGAGTCAAGTGCATCCCCCTATTTTGCATTTTGCGCTTTTCGTTTTCCGTCGCCGCCGCTTGAACGGACGCGCCTGACCGGCTATGTTGTGGCGTAGGAGTTCCAGCGCAAACACGGCAACGGAACGACCATGGGCCTTCAGTCCTGCATCAAGGAAAACAGCCGTCGCATCTCCGACGCCACCGCCGGAAGCCGCGATTACTTCGAGCTGGCGACGACGAACCTCTCGCTGTATCGCGCGCTGCGCGCCGCGGCTGAGCGGCATGCGCGGGGCCGGCTTCTCGATGCCGGCGCCGGCCGGATGGCGTACCGGCGCATGCTCGAGGAGTTCTGCGCATCCTACGAGAGCCTCGACATCGCCGGCCCGGCCGAACGGCTCGATTACCTCGCCGACCTGCAACAGACTGGCCTGCCGGAGGCGCAATACGACTCGATTTTTTGCGCTCAGGTCCTGCACCACCTGCCCGAGCCGGAACTGGCGCTGCGCGAGATCGCGCGCATCCTCAAGCCCGGCGGCAAAGCCATCCTCTCCGTGCCGCACCTGGTCTGGCTCCACAACGAGCCGCACGATTACTGGCGATTCACCGGCCACGGCTTGCGGCATCTCCTCGAAAAAGCCGGCCTGCGCCTCATCTCCGTCGAGCCCGCCGGCGGGCTGATCTGCTTCATGGCCTATGCGCCCTCGACCGCCGCGCTCGCGCTGCTCTGGCCTGTCCGGCCAGCCTTCCGCGCTGCGCTTTTGATGAATCGGCTCTTCATCCGGCTGGCCCTGCTCGCGGACCGATGGTTCGGACTCAAATCACTCTACCCGGCCAACTTTATCGCCGTCGCGGAGAAGCTATGACGCCGATAGCCCCAGCGCGGCCCGCCTCTTGCAGGACCGAGCCGAGGCTGATATGCTTTCCCTTGGAGCGCAGCGGAGGGGATGGCGGTCTGATGCCAAGTCAGGATGAACAGAGCCCGCGGAACGGTTCTCGCGAGCGAAGCCACGCCGGAGCGCGGCTGGTGCGCCTCGACGCGGGCTGCGCCGCAGCCGTTTTCCCCATCGCCGGCGAGCCGCTGATCATCGGGCGCGATCCGGGAAACCAGATATTCCTGGGCGACACGTTCGCCAGCAAGCGGCACGCGGCGGTCTCGTTTCAGGGCCGGCGGCTGATCGTCGAGGACCTGAACAGCCTCAACGGCACGTTGGTGAACGAACGTCGGGTGAACTGGCAGGATCTCGCCCCCGGCGACGTGATCCGCATCGGCCGCAGCCTCTACATTTACCTGGTGGACGGCATGCCGCTGAAGCGCGGCAGCGGCCGCGCGGCCGGCTGGCTCATCGGGCGAAGTCCCACCGGCGCCCTGAAACTGCCGGTCACCGAGATGCCGATCCTGATCGGGCGCGCGCCCGAGGCGGACGTTCGCGTCGCGGAACATGAGATTTGCGATTTTCAGGCCCAGGTCACCAGCGTCTCCGGCGGCGCGCAGGTGATTCAACTGGCCGCGGATCCGCCGCGGCGCTTCATCCTGGCCGACGGGACGAAATTGAAGGTCGGCGGCATGGCCCTGTTGTACCAGGCCGGCGCCGCTGCGCCGGCGTCGAAAGCCGCGCGTCGCGCGCCCGCGCGCGCCGTCGCGCGACCGAAGGCCCCGCCCCCGGCGCAGAGCGAACCTCCCGGAACGAGCCTGCTCAGTTTGCTTGAAGCCGAAGCGCAGCGCTCGGAACCCGACGGACCTCACGACACGAAAGGCCCCTGCGCCTGGGAGTGCCGCATCACCGCCCGCAACGGCCCGCTGGCCGGAAAGACTTTCACGTTCGTCGGCGCACGCATCACCATCGGACGCGACAAGAAGTCGAAAATCCACCTCCCGGATAAAGAGGTCTCCCGCTCCCACGCCTGCATCTGGCGGCACGAAGGCGATGTCGTCATCGAAGACTTGAAAAGTGGAAACGGAGTGTTCGTTAACGGCGTGGCCGTCCGGCGCGCTCCGCTGAAAGCCGGAGACGTCATCCGCATCGGCTCCACCGAATTCCTCGTTCACTCGTGATCGGAAAGGACCAGCATGCCGCCCAAACCGCTCGTGGACTTCAGCCTGATTGACCTGGACCGCGTCGAGGATGACCTCGAGGGCATCCGAAAGTTCAACCAGCAGCGTTTCGAGATGGAGATGCTCTCGGGCATCATCAAATACGACCTGCCCGGCGGCTATGTCGTCGGCTTCCGCGACGCCTCGATGCAGGACTTCTGGGTGCGCGGCCACATCCCCGGCCGGCCGCTCATGCCCGGCGTCCTCATCTGCGAATGCGCCGCCCAGTCGTGCAGCTATTTCTACGGCCGCAGCGCCAAGCCGGACACGCACGGCCGCTTCATGGGCTTCGCCGGCCTCGACGGCGTGCGGTTCCGCGGCCAGGTGCTCCCGGGCGACCGCCTCATCATGGTCGCGAAACTGCGCGGCGAGATGAACCGGCGCTTCTCCTCCTTCGATTGCCAGGGCTTCGTCAAGGAGCGCATGGTCTTCGACGGCGCGATCAACGGCGTCATCATCTGACGACGGCCGCCGGCTGACCGTCCATGCTCCCGGCGGTGATCGCTTGTGAGAGATACGGGTGCTCTGTAGAAAACATCATTTTTCAGCCGATTCATGGGTCATTCCCGCGAAAGCCCTTCGGCCGTAAGCTCAGGGCCGAACGGCGGGAATCTGGAATCCTGCGCACAACGTGGATTCCCGCCTTCGCGGCTTGCCCGCCGGAGGTGGGGAATGACCCTGACACAGCCGCAAAGAGCCATGCAGCTATGTTTTCTACAGAGCAAGATGCGGGCCAAAATGCCTGAGAGGCTCTTCACCATCTTCCAGGGCTCGGACGCCGGCCGGACGTTCGTCCTGGCCGACAGCCCGGTGACGCTCGGCCGCGATGAAGGCCGCGAGGTCGTGCTCCACGACGAGCGCGCCTCGCGCCTCCACGCGCGCCTGCTGCCCGACGGCGACGGCGCCGTCGTCGTGGACTCGGGCAGCTCGAACGGCACGTTCGTCAACGGCATCCTGGTCCGCGAGCGCCGGATCGTCCCGGGCGACATCGTGACGATCGGCTCGAACAGCTTCGTCTTCGGCAGCGAAATCCCCTCCGCCCGGCAATTGGATCAACTCGCCGGGCTCGCCGCGCAACGGATCCCGGCGGCGCCCGGCGAAACGACGGAGATCCTGCTCGATTCGCCTCCCGGGCTCCAGTTGCGCCCGGCCTCCGCACATCTGGCGGAGATCGTCAAGGCCGCCGCCGAGGCGGCGCGGCCCTCAGCGGCGGCCCGCGGAATCCATCTCTCCGTCGAGATCGAACTCGAGCCGGATACCGCCGTCGTAGACCGCAGGCAGTGGCATCGCGCGCTCGCCGGACTGCTCGCGCACCTCCTGGAAACATGGCCGCCGCAGCCAGAGCCGGGCGCTGGCGCGGCGGGCGCCCTGGCGCTGCGGCTCGGGCCCGATGTTCCGCGCGGCGGATTCCAGGTGGAGTTGATCTGCATCGGCATCGCCATTCCGCGCGAGCAGATCATCGCCCGAGGCGGGGCGGAGCCGGTGGCTTTCGCGCGACGGGTCGCCGCCGCGCACGGCGGCGCGCTGCAGCTCCTGCCGCCGGATTCCCCGGACACGCTCGTCCGGCTGCGGATGCCCTTCGCCCCGCCGGACGAGCCGACGACGACCATCCGCCTGCCGAGTCATTGACCTTTTGCGCAAGTATAAGCAAGCGGAAAGCGGAGATTGGGAGATTGGGGAAAATGCGGTATCCGATCTCCTGATCACACAATCTCCTAATTCCTTTTTCTCTCTTGAGGATGCGCGCATGGCTGAGCCGGGTCAGTCCTCGCAACCCTATGGTTGCGGCGAGCCGTTGCCTGCGGTCGCGGTGGAGGATCTCCTCGAAGCGATGGCCGTCCGCGGGCTGGGCCCGACGACCCTCCGCCGGCTGCTCCGCCACTTCGGCTCGTGGACGCGCGCGCGAGAGGCCGGGCGCGAGGAACTCGGCGGATTGGGCCTGAAGCGCGAGACCATCCGCGCGCTCCGCGGGCGCGACGCGCAGTACGATCCGAAGGAGGAATTGAAGAAGGCCGGCGACCTCGGCATCCGCATCCTGCCTTTCAGCGCGCCGGAATTCCCGGGCCCGCTCCGCGACCAGGACGGACTGCCGCTGCTGCTGTACGTGAAGGGCGAGCTTCTCGAGCGCGACGCGCTGGCGATCGGACTGGTCGGCTCGCGGCGCGCGTCGCTCTATGGCCGGATGCACGCCGAGCAATTGGCGTTCGAACTGGCGCAGGCGGAGTTCACGGTCGTCAGCGGCCTGGCGCAGGGAGTGGACGCCGCGGCTCACGAGGGCGCGCTCAAGGGCCGCGGGCGCACGATCGCGGTGCTCGGCTGCGGGCTGGACCGGGTTTATCCGCCGGAGAACCGCGGACTCGCCGAGCGCATCGCGCGCAGCGGCGCCCTGCTCAGCGAATTGCCGCTCGGCTCGCCGCCCAGCGCCGCGAACTTTCCGCCGCGCAACCGGATCATCGCCGCGCTCTCGCTCGGCATCGTCGTGGTCGAGGCCGCCCGGAACAGCGGCGCGCTCATCACCGCGCGGCTGGCGGGAGAAATGGGCAAAGAGGTCTTCGCCGTCCCCGGCGACATCGGCCGCCCGCAGACGCGCGGCCCGCACCGCCTGATCCGCGACGGCGCCAAGCTCGTCGAGACCGTGGACGACATCATCGAGGAATTCGGCCCGCTGACCCGGCCGCTGAGAGTCCGCGACGACGAGCGGCCGATCCCCGATCCCCGCGCCTTGATGCTCAACGAGGTCGAGCGCGCAGTCTTCGACCTGCTCGACTCGACGCCCAGGGACATTGACGCCATCACGCGGGAATCGCGCCTCTCCGCCGCGAACGTCGGCAGCACCCTCATGGTTCTCGAGCTGAAACGCTTGGCGGTCCAGATGCCCGGGAAGCTCTACGTCCGCGCCGGCGCCCTCCAGCGCTAAAGCAAGTTCTGATTTCTGATTACAGTGGTTCTCCGCGGCCTCCTCCGTCCCGCTCTGCGGTGCGGAGCGGGGCGTGTTTCCGTGTTGAAGAAGACCTTAGCCGGAGCCTGGCATGGCGCCTGCAAAGACCGTGGCGGTGGTTCGTTGCAGCCGGTATGAGCGAAAACTGCTCCGCGACGCCGTCGAGGGGGCATTTGCCCTGGTCCCGGAAGCGGCGGCTCACCTGAGCCGCGGCTCCAAGGTCCTGCTCAAACCGAACCTGTTGAGTTCCACGGACCCGCCCGAAAGGGCTGTGAACACCCATCCCGAATTCATCCGTGCGGTGGCCGAGCTCTGCCGGGACCGCGGCTGCGCCGTCCTGATCGGCGACTCGTGCGGAAGCCTGGCGCCCGGGTCCACGCGGAGCGCAATCGAGGTCACAGGCCTGGACCGCGTGGCCCGGGAGACCGGCGCGCAGTTGCTCAACTTCGACGCCGCCCCGAGCGTGGAAGTCCCGATCCCGAACGGCCACGTCCTTCGGAAGGTGCGGATTTCCAAACCGGCGCTCGACGCGGAAGCGCTGATCAGCCTGCCTAAGATGAAGACCCACGGGCTCACGCTTCTCACCGGGGCCGTCAAGAATCAGTTGGGCGTGGTGCCCGGGAGGGGGAAGAAGGATATTCATTGCGCGGCGCCAAAACCGGCCGCCATGTCGCAGGCGCTCGTGGACCTCTACTCCGTCCTGCGGCCGCACGCCGCCCTGATGGACGGCGTTGTCGCGATGGAGGGCAACGGCCCTGCCGCCGGCGAACCGCGAAGTGTCGGCCTGGTCCTCGGCTCGGACGATTGCGTGGCTTTGGACGCGGTCGTCGGCCGGATCATGGGCTATGCGGACGGCGCGGTGATGACGACTCGCTTCGCGCACGAGCAGGGGCTCGGGGCCGGAGATCCGGGCGCGATCCGGACGGCCGGGCTGACGTGGGCTGAGGCGGTCGTTCCGGACTTCAAGAAACCCCCGCATCGGCTTCAGGGCGCGCTTTTCAAGTTCATTCCCGGCTTTCTCGCGAGCTGGATTTTTGACCAGGTGGGCTCCGCCCATCCGGTGATTCTGGAAGACCGCTGCGCGCTTTGCGGCGAGTGTGTCCTCAACTGCCCGGTCCATGCCCTTCGCCGGGAGGGCCGGCGGATCCTGACCGATCCGGCGGAGTGCATCACCTGCTATTGCTGCTCGGAGGCCTGCCGGCAGCGCGCGATCCAGATGCGCCGGCCGCTCATGGGGCGCGCGATTCACCGGTTCGCCAGAAGAAAGCGTTCGACGTAGTGTTGTGTTTCAGAATCGCCGTGCATTATCCGCGCTCAAGGCCCTTCAGATTAGGATATGCGCAAGGTCGTCACACTGAGCGAAGCGAAGGGTCTCATACGCGCAACATCCGTCCTGCGTGTGAGATGCTTCGCTTCGCTCGGCATGACTTCGATAATGGAGCGTCTGAGTGAAACATTACACTAGCGCGCGGGGCGCTCTCTCGTTGCGCGGCGCGGGCGGATCAAAAAACGTGGGCCGCGCGATGCAACTGCACCGCGCGGCCCATCTTCTCCCGGCGTCACAACAGGACGCAGGGCCCGTTCCGTCACCGTAAACTTACTTCCGACGTCTCCGCAGCAAGCCCAAGCTGCTCAGCCCAAGGCCCAGCAAAGAAAGCGTTGCCGGTTCGGGCACTGTAGAGACAGGGGCATAAAGCGATGACGCATCCTGCGTGCTTCCCTCGACCGTGTCGCCCGGGTCAGTGGTGAAGGTCTGACCGTCCACGGTGAAGCTGCCGCCCTGACCTTCAGGGACATAGTAGGTGAAGCTGTCGTCACTCTCGACCTGCCAGCTACCCGCGTCCGCGGCCGAACCCTCGTAATTGGCGTCCGGCGGGCCATAAAGCTCGGGTGCGAAATTGACTATGTTCCCGATCCCGCCGAAGACTGCCGCTGCAGTCCCGCCCTCGACTTCGAGGTTAAGGCCCGCAGGTCCGCTGAATTCCGAACTGGCAATATAGCCACTGCCTTTGACTGTGTCAATCACTTCTACTCCGCAGTATGCGTTCCCGCCGATGGTGCCTACGTTTTGGAACACGCCATCAAGGAAAACGCTGCTGCCGGCGGTGGTACCTGCACCAGGATAAGTGTCGTATGTGGGCACCGACTGGCCCTCAACCCACTGCCCGGGCGCGGTGCCGGTGCCGCCCGGGTTGAAGAACGCGTTTTTGCCGCCGCCTGGTGGGTTTCCTATCGGGGTGCCGTTGTTATAGATGACCCAGGCCCCGGACGTACCTGCGGGCTGACCGCTCGGGATCGGGTTCCTTGTCGAGTTTCCAAGGTAGACAAGGAGGGTCTGGTCTCCATTATTCAGTGTAGGCACAGAGACTAGACTCGTACTAACGATTTTGAGGTCGTACGCAAGCCCGGTCAACGCGCCATAGTTTGATCCGCCGAAAGACGCGATGCTTTGACTATCCGAATCCGACAGGATTGTCACGTTCAAAAGGGTACGGTCCTCATCGCCCACTTGCGGCGCGTTGTTGAGGATCGGTCCCCAGCCAGCCGGCGCAGACTCGCCGGGCCCGGAGCCAGGTGCGCCGGGAGGCCCTGGGATCTGTCCGCCGCTGGCGACGTTCCAATCGTACGGCGACCGCGGATACAGCGGGGTTGCGCCGGCCGACGTCGCAAGCAAGGCCAGAGCAGCCAACACACCAACCACAACGAATACTTTTCTCATGCTGACCACACCTCCCTTATGATAAAGAAACCGATGAAGCCTGAAGCTGCACGCCACACATGCCACATACATCCGGGTTTTGTTCGTTTAGCCCCTCCTTTCCCCTGAGTCCACGAACTTGCCCATGGTTCGCACAATAATAATGAAGTCCACCCACCAGCACATGCGCTGGGCGTACATGGTGTCGAGCTTGACCTTCCGGCGCACGTCGCGCAATGCGTGGTCGTAACCGGCGCGCACCTGAGCCAGGCCGGTGATCCCCGGCTTGACGGCGAGCCGCTGGTCGTAGCCGGGAATGCGTTCCCGCAGTTGCTGCACGAAGTAAGGCCGCTCCGGCCGAGGCCCGACGAGACTCATTTCGCCGCGGACCACGTTGACCAGTTGCGGCAGTTCATCCAAATGCGCGCGCCTGAAGAAGCCGCCGACCAGGGTCGCGCGCGGGTCCTTCTCATCGGCCCAGACCGGCCCGCTATCCTTCTCCGCGTCGCAGCGCATCGTCCGCAGCTTGATGATGTTGAACGTGCGCCCGCGCTCGCCGACGCGCTCCTGTTTGTAGAACGCAGGACCGCGGGAGGTCAATTTAACCAGCAGCGCGCAGACGCCGATGACCGGCGCGAACGCGACGAGCAAAATCAGCCCGGTGATGCGATCGAACTTCGGCTTCATCGCGCGGTACTTCGTGCGAATATACCGCACACCCATGGCTATGAAGCCTGTTCCGAGCAATGTAAGCGTTGCGGGTTCCGGCATTCTCCACCTGCTCCAATAACTACAGCATCAATTACGGCGAAACAAAAGCAAGCCGCGTGCCAATAAGCCGCATTAATCCTGGCATAAAACCGCTATGCGTGGAACATACGGTGAAATAAGGACATAGGACATGCATAAACTTGCATTTAGTTGTAAATTCACGGTCTTATGAAAATCGGCTATGGGAGCCGTGTTGAGAGGGCTAGACAGGCTGAACTTCACGGGAGGCACTTTACGAGCTAACATACATGCCTATGGCATGTTACGATACGTTCAGAAATCTCAACTCGCTGAAGGCGCTGGGGATATCGGCCGAAGTTGGCCAGACGATGGTGCTAACATACACTATGATATGGACTTACGATTAGCCGGTCCCGGATCTGCAGAGTTCTTGTGTAAAAGCAGATGCAACGGCGAAAAGCCATCTCGAAGCCATATCGCGGACGCTCGACGCAGCGGTGTCCGAAGGTCGAAATGCCTCCGCTTGACCCTGAGGCGCCCCAAAAGGTATGCTTGTGCGCGCATTGCGACTGGCTGTTTCGCTTTCGGTCCTGGGATGGGTTTCATGGATCAAGCGGCGTCGGGCAGGAGACTGGGTTTGGCGTTGGGCGGGGGCAGCGAACTGGGGCTGGCGCATCTGGGCGCGCTCTGCGTGCTCGAGGAACACGGCATTCGAGCCTCATACATTTCCGGCTGCAGCGCCGGAGCGCTTGTGGCGGCTTTTTACGCCGGCGGCGCGCCGGTGGAATTCATGCGCGAGATCGGGCTGCGGCTCAACTGGCGCGCGCTCCAGAAGTTCACGCTGCCGGTGCTGGCGCTCTCGACGAACGAGCCGCTGGGGCGGTTCCTCCGACGATTCCTTCCCGCGCGGGATTTCGCATCGCTCAGGATGCCGATCCGGCTCGTAACGACGGACCTGCTTACGGCGGAGATGGTGGTCTTTCAAGGGGGGCCGCCGTTCCAGCCGCGCGGGATCGTGGAGGACGCCGAAGTGGTTTTCGAGACCGGCGATTTCATCGAGGCGATCCGGGCGAGCTGCTGCCGGCCGGTCATCAATCGCCCGGTGAAGATCGGCCAGCGGCTGCTCGTGGACGGCGCGCTGACGAACAATGTCCCGGCCTTGCTGACGCGCGACATGGGCGCCGACGTAGTGGTCGCGGTGGATCTGTACCGGCGCCAGTGGAAGGACAAGCCGCCCGCGAACATATTCGCCTACGCCGCCCAGGCGCAGGCGATCCACCTGCACTGGAGCCTCAAGCACCGCAGGATCGCCGCCGATGTGGTGATCCGTCCCGACTTCGGCGAACTGCGCGCGCTGGATTTTTCGGCGGCGAAGGATTTGGTGCGCTGCGGCGAGGAGGCCGCGAAGAACGCGCTGCCGGCGATCCAGGAAGCCCTGGCCTGTCCGAAGTGAAGCATTTCGCAAGTCCGACTGGACTTGCGAAATGCTTCACTTCCACAGGGGCTTCGCCCCTATGGCGCTCCAAGACGCTCCTCCCCCTCGCGTCTTTCCGCTGTCGCCCCTTGGAGGGCCTTACGCGGCCCTCCAAACGCCCTACCCTTTTTGCGCGCCGCTGAACCGGTCGGCCGCCAGCGCGTCCCAGTCGAAGTCCGGGTAGTAATCTCGAAGCCGGCTCAACATGTAGGCGGGCGACTCCCGGAAGGTCTGCGTCCGTTCCATGAAGAAGTAGCGCAGGTCGGCGGTCGTCATGCGACAGCGCTTTTCGAACAGGCTCAGGGGCGTTCGGTCTTCGAAGAAACGGCGCAGCAGCACCGGCCGTCCCCGGCATTCCTCCTCGACGCGCTCCAAGTCCAGCCGCCGGGCGATGGCCGGATTGCCGGCCACGCTCGGATAGGCGCGCAGCCCGCCGAGGGGAGTGAAGAGCAGGTACTCATGGTAGAACTTGTCGTGATGCGGATTGACCGTGATGCAGAGGTCCGTGGCCTTCAACGACAGGGTCGCGTAGTCGAAGACGAGTTTCATGAGCGCGAGCACCATCGCCAGCGAGCGCTGGACCGACAGGCGGCGATCGGCGAGCATGGTGACCTCGACCAGCCGCCGGCCGGCATCGCGCAGGGCTTGGACTTCCTCGTGGTAGATTTCGTCCATGGGCAGCCCGACCGGCGTGTCGGGGACCAGGGTCACCGTGGCGACGACTTCGCCGTGGATCACGGCGACGAAAGTCAGGGCGCCCGGGAGCGCGTTGAAAATCGTGAGGCGCAGGCCGGAGGAATTGGGGGGAATGTAACCGCGGGTACGATAGTTCTGATAGACCAACTCGTAGGCGCTTTCGAGTTCAGCACGGCTCAACGCCGGCCGGATCGCGAGGTCCGCGCTTCCCCCACGGTGGGCCTCGCCCGGCGTCGAGCTATCCTTCGGGATCATCAGCAAGGCACGTCCTACACACCCGGGAAAGACAGAACATCCTTACGGCTCACGCCCCACAGAGCCACTTTATTCTACGCGACAGATTCCGGATAGTCAACTGCGGTCTAGAAATTATTTTTCGACGCCGTGCAAGGTTCACTACTTCGCCGGATGCTCAGCCGGACACTTGCGCAGCATCTCCGCGATATCCTCGTGGCCCTGTTCGGCCGCGTAGGTGATCGACGTCCTGGGCGACGGCTTCTCCGGAATGCCGGCCCGCGCTTGCGCGGGCAGTTGGGAGCGAAGCTGTGACATAAATGCGTTCATCTCGGTATCGGTCAATTCGGGCGCGTCCGGCTGAGCGCCGCCAGCAAGGAGCGTCTCGACGACGTCCTTGCGCCCTGCGCCGGCGGCCCAGAAGAGCGGCGTCCGGCCCCAGCGGTCGCGCGCTTCGATCAGGGCGCCTTTCGAGATGAGAAGTTGCGCGATTTCCTGCGTGACGGCGAGATGCAGCGGCGTCTGCTTCGCGAGCGCGAGCGCATTCACGTCCGCGCCCTTCGCCAGCAGCGCCTCGACGGCAGCCAGGTCGCCGCGGTTGGCCGCGCGATGCAGCGGCGTCAAGCCGAGGCGATCCACGCCCTGCGCGGTTTGCGCAGCGGCATCGGCGGGAGTTTCCTGATCTTCCGCAACGGAGACCGTATTGTCGTTGGTTTCAAGGCGGATCAACTCGATTTTGGAATACACACGCGATGTGAAGATACCGTCCTTTACACGTCGGTTGTCGCCCTCCCCAATGAAGACCGCGCCGCCGGTATCCGTGAGGTCCATGCCGACGCTCCAGACCAACCAGCCTTCCTTGGTGATCCTGTAGCGCAGCGGCTTGCCCGAGAACGGATCGAGCGGGACCTTCGACAGGAACTCCGGGCAGAGCGCGTCGAGCGTCTCCGGCAGCTTGCCATGTCGTCGCTCGTAGCGCGCGATGGCCGCGCGGATTTGAAGCACGCGGAGTTGCGTGTCCACGCGGCTGAGGCGCTCCCGCCATTGCCAGAACTGCGACAGAGCTTTATTCCCTTCATACGCGGTCTCATCGTGCAAAAAGAGTTGAGCAGCGGGGTTGTTGATGACCTCGTAAATAGGGAGATCCGCGTCCTTCCGGGCGGCCGCGATGGCTCGACTGGTTCCGTTGAGGATATCGAGTGTAATCTTGGCTATCCTCTCGCGGAACCCGCCGACACAAAGATAGGCGACGGCGTATTCCGCCTCGCATTCGACGCTGTCCGCAATCTCTCCCGGCCTTGTCTCGGCCTCTGAACAGGCCTGGATGATTTTCCTAAGATCGTCGTCCGGCAGAGTAGCGTTCGCGACGAGCCGGTCGAGAGGCGTCGCGCCAGTGGCAACGATCGCGCACCCAGCCCTGCTCTGTATCGTAACCCCATTCCGAAACTGGGCACCCATGCGAACGCAGGCCAGGTACGGCTCGACGGCGCCATGCGGCCTTCCGTTCAGTTCCTCGGCAAGCCCGGCATCGCCGAAGCACCGGCCCAACTGGCGCAGCGAGGCGAAGCAGCTCGGGCAGGGATTCGGATAGCCTTTCGTTGGGCCCATCATGCCGTCCGCTGTACATATGAAGATCGGCATCCGGCAGACCGGGTGCGACTGCGCCTCGACGGCCATGTCCAGCGCCGGCTTGTTCGCCGCGACCCACGCCTCCAGCGCGGCCAGGTCGCCGGCGTACAGAATCCCAGACCCGGGCGAACCGGGAGGACCGTCGTTGTCCTTCAGCAGGCGGACGGCCTTCGCATAGTAGAATGCGGCGTTCTCTTCAACCGGGACGGTCGGCCACAGAACGGGGAAGGCCTTCAGTTCCTCCGCGGTCGGATACCGCAGCGCGGCGGAATCGGAGAGGATCTTGAGCATGGCGGAGTAATCGTACCATGGAGCAGTGCGCGGCGTGTCGAAAGCGCCGAGCAGCAGAAGCGCGGCGCCGGCGATGATCGCTATCCCCGGCCGTCTGCCACGAAAGTTTTCTTCCACTCCGAGCCCTCACTTCGGCGGAAGCGGGGACACCGGCGGTATCATAATGGTTCACTCGTGCGGCTACAAGAGAAGAGTGGAGATTGGGTCATTCGGAGACTGCGGCCTCAATCCCACAATCGCCCAATCACCCGATCTCCCAATCACCCATTCTCCTTCCAAATCCACACCTGCCGCTTCTGCACGCCCCATTGCAGCGCCTCGTTGTACTTCTGGAAGAAGAGTTCAAGGCGCCGGCCTTTGATTGCGCCGCCGCGGTCGTGGACCTCGACGACGCCGACGCCGGCGATCCAAAGTCTGGTCCCGAACGGGATGCCCTTCGGCGCGGAGGCCAGGCGCCCTTTGAAACCGGGCGCGTAGGTGCCGTCGGCGGTGATGCCGTCGGATTTCCCGCAGCAGGCTACGCACGCGCTATAGCCGGTGATGCGATATTCGCCCATCGGCGCCCAGGCCCCGCCGGGCGCGGGCGCGGTTATGGTCGCGGGAGCCGTCGCGGTCACTGGAGCGGTCGCGGGCGCAACCGCAGCGGCTGCCGCCGCGAGGAGCAGGAGGAATATCGGAATTATTGCTGCCGTTCGCATGGCTCGCCCTCCATCTATATTGTATACCACAACTCCGACGCATGCGGAGCCGGCGCGGGAGAACATGATGAAAACTCCTGTAAATACGGGCGTTTCTTCGCGTCCCGGAATTTTCTGCGGCGCGCCCGAAATTGAATCGTGCGCCGGATTTTCCCGGGCGATCGGCCACAACTTCGCATGACATTTTCCAGGGCGGAGGTTATAATCCGCCCACGGGGTAATGAGTCGGATGGGAAGCCCTTTATAAGGAGAAGGCGATGGCGGCGCAGATCATCAATGGCGAGGCGGTGGCGGCGGAGGTCACGGCCGCACTGAAGAAGGACGTCGAGGCGCTGAAGGCGAAGGGCGTCGCGCCGAAGCTGACGGCGGTGATCGCCACCGACAACAAGGGCGCGCGCATCTACGCGAGCAACCAGGCGAAGACCTGCGAGAAGATCGGCGTCGCCTACCAGCTCTGCGAGCTGCCGCCGGCGAGCACCGAGGCGGGGATCATCGCGGCGATTCAAAAACTGAACTCGGATTCCTCCGTCAGCGGCATCATCATCCAGATGCCGCTGCCCGACGGCGTCAACGCGCGGCGGCTCCAGGCGATGATCGCCGCGTCGAAGGACGTCGAGGGCATGAGCCCGGCGAACCAGGGGCGCGTGGTGTACGCGCCGCAGCCGTTCTACCGCAAGCCGCAGCCGGGCGAGCCGGGCTACGCCGACTGGCTCGAGCAGTCGCTCGGCTGGCCGCTGCCGGCCCCGGCGCCCTGTACGCCCAGCGGCGCGATGATGCTCATCCGCTCGCTCAAGATGGATCTCTACGGCAAAGAGGCCGTCGTCGTCGGCCACAGCGAGATCGTCGGCAAGCCGATGGCGCTGCTGCTGGTGGCGCACTTCTGCACGACGACCTGGTGCCACATCGCCACGCGCGACCTGGCCGCGCACACGCGCCGCGCGGACATCCTCTGCGTCGGCGCCGGCAAGGCCGGCCTCATCAAGGGCGACATGGTCAAGCCTGGCGCGGTGGTGATTGACATCGGCATCAACCGCATCCAGGAGACCGGTCCCGACGGCAAGCCGGCGCTCGACGAGAAGGGCCGGCCGAAGATGAAGACGGTCGGCGACGTGGATTTCGACAAGGCGAAGGACGTGGCCGGCTACATCACCCCCGTGCCTGGCGGCGTCGGGCCGATGACCGTGGCGATGCTGCTGCGCAATACCGTCGAGGCGGCGAAGGGGCAGGTGCGGTAGAGCAGGTTCACTTGAACCACCAAAGCGCCAAGACACCAAGAAGAAGCACATCCTTCCTGGCGTTCTTGGTGCCTTGGTGTCTTGGGTGGTGAAGCGATCCGGTTAGCCCGCGTAAAGGCGCTTTCGGCGGATGTAGGCGGCGACGACGTCGGGGACGAGGTAGCGGATCGTCCGGCCGCCCGCGACGCGGCGGCGGATTTCGGACGAGGAGATCCCGATCAGCGGCATGGCGAGCGCGCGCCTGAGAATGGCGCGCGCCGGGCGCCTGCCGACGGCGCGCTCGAGGGCGGCGGCATTCGGGCTCGCCTGCCCGGGCCGGCTCAGCGGCACGAGTAGGCAAAGGCGCGCGAGACGCGCGACTTCGCGCCACGCGGCGAGTTCGCCGACCGTGTCCATCCCGATCAGAAAATAGATTTGCACCCCGGCGCCGAGTTCCTCCCGCAGCGCGCGAACGGTGTCCACGGTGTACGAAACTCCCGGACGGCGCAGCTCGATGTCCGAGACTGAAAACGCGGGATTTCCGGCGACGGCCAGGCGGACCATCGCCAGCCGATCCGCGCCGCCGGCGAGCGGCGCGGCGCGCTTGTGCGGCGGGAGCTTCGCCGGGATGAAGATCACCCGCTCAAGACAGAGCGCCTCGCGCGCCGTCTCGGCCAGAACCAGGTGCCCCAGATGGATCGGGTTGAAGCTGCCGCCGAGGATGCCCAGCTTTTTCACGCGCGCTTCTCTCCTGATGACCGGTTGAATTCTATCCGCGCGAGACGGCGTTTGCAATGAGGAGTTTCCCCATCCGGCAGTGGAAATCAAAGAAAAACAGTTGCCTGGCGTGAGCATCCGTGAAGCCGGCAAGTGGAACCGGTGATCTACTGCACAGGCGAGGGCCTCTGTGCCACATGCCTTGTATTTTCAGGCATTCAGCTTCATGTGGCCCAGCCACCCCCCGGCTGGGATGGAGAAACTCCTCTTTGCAATTTCTTGACAGTGCCGCGCCGGTGTGGTAGCATTCTGAGCGATGCGCGGCGGGCAGGCATTTCTGAGGCTGACTGAGGGAGCATACCGTGTCCTGGCTGCCCAACTTCGAGACCCTTTCGGATCAGGAGCAGCCCTGGTTCATCTACGTCATCGTCCTCGTGACGCTGGCCCAACTGCTCATGCTGGGGCTGGTGCTCGTGCTGTTCTACAAGGTGCAGCGCCTGGTGGAGAAGCTCGACCGCATTTCCACCGACGCCGGAAAGTTCGTTCAGATGGGGATGATGTACTTCAAGAAACAGTAGCGCCGCCACGCCCCGCCGCCCGCCGCTGCCGCGAATGAGGAAAGAGCCGAACCATGAGCGAGACCGTCGCGTACTTTGATTGCTTCTCCGGCGCCAGCGGCGACATGATCCTCGGCGCGCTGCTCGACTGCGGACTGCCGCTCGAGGCGCTCGTGGCCGACCTGGCGCTGCTCGCGCCCGGGCTGATCCGGCTCCGCGCCGAGAAAGCCCTGCGCGGCGGCATCCGCGCGGTGCAGGTGACCGTCGAGACGGCCGACGAACCGAACCTTCCGAACCGCAGCCTGGAGACGATCCGCGCGATGATCCTCGGCTCGCAACTGCCGGAGCGCGTGAAGGAGCGCGCGATGGCTGTCTTCACGCGGCTCAGCGAGGCCGAAGCGGCGATCCACGACGTGCCGGTCGAGAAGATCCACTTCCACGAAGTCGGCGCGCTCGACGCGATCGCGGACATCGTCGGCGCGGTTGCGGGCCTCGAGCGGCTCGGCGTCGGGGCGGTGTTCTTCTCGACGCTGCATCTGGGCGGCGGGACGGTGAAATCGCAGCACGGCATGCTGCCGGTGCCCGCGCCGGCGACGGCGCGCCTGGTCGCCGGGTTGCAGTGCGAGCTCGGCCCGGTGCCGCGCGAATTGCTCACCCCGACCGGCGCGGCGATCCTCACCACGCTCGGCCGGCAGCGACCGCCCGGCCTGCTGCGGGTCGAGCGCATCGGTTACGGTGCCGGCGCGCGGGACAACGCGGGCCATCCGAACGTCCTCCGGCTGATGCTGGGACAGGCGGCCCCGGCGGCCGAAGCGGATGCGGCCTGGGTGCTCGAGGCCAACCTCGACGACACGACCGCCGAGGTCATCGGCCACGCCATCGAGCAACTCCTCGCCGCCGGCGCGCTCGACGCCTGGGCGATCCCGATCCAGATGAAGAAATCGCGCCCCGCGTGGATGCTCTGCGCGATCGTCGCCGACGAGGCGCTCGGCCGCGCCGAGGAGATCTTCTTCCGCGAGACGACCACGTTCGGCGTCCGCCGCCACCGCGTCGAGCGCGCCAAGCTCGGGCGTGAGCTGCGCGCCGTCGAGACGCCGTTCGGCGCCGTCCGCGTCAAGGTCGGGACGCGCGAGGGAAAGCTCGTCACCGCGTCGCCGGAGTACGAAGACTGCCGCCGCATCGCGCTCGAGAAAAACATCCCGCTGCGCGAGGTGATGGACGCGGCGCGGAGGTCATTCGACGGAGAACGCCGAGCATCCAACGTCGAACGCCCAACGTCCAAGTAGCTCGCCCCAACCTTGCGCGAGTCCATCGCAGGTCGGCCAATCCTGTCCGAGCCGCGGGCTGATCGCCCGAGCTACGTTGAGGACGGCCTGACGGCCGCGTCCAGGAACTCCCTGCACCAGATCTCCAGGCAGATCAGCGTCCAGAGCTGGCGGCGCTCGAACATGCCGTAGCGGCGGCGGTGGAGCAGTGGGGCGACGGCGGCCGGTTCGAAGAGGCCTCGGCGGCGCACCGAATCGGGGCCGAGGAGCTCCTGCACCATCCCCTGCATTTCGCCCGCAGCCCACTGGCCGACGGGCACGGCGAAGCCGGTCTTCCGGCGGCGCACGATTTCCTTCGGCAGCAGGTCGGCGGCGACACGGCGCAGGATCCGCTTGCCCTCGAGTCCGCCCAGTTTCCATGACGGTGGCATGTGCATGACCTGCTCGACGACGCGGTGATCCAGGTACGGCACCCGCGCCTCGACCCCGTGCGCCATGGTCATGCGGTCCACCTTCACCAGCAGGTCGTCCGGCAGCCACGTGGCCAGGTCCATGCGCAGCAGTTGCTGCAGGTATGGCTCGCCGGACGGCCGCAGGAACCGGCGGACGGCTTCGTCGGCCGGCCCGATGGTCCGGCACGATTGCTTCAGTCCGTCCGAGAACAGCCGCGCCTTCTCCGTCCGCGTGAAGACCGACTTCAGCGCCAGGTACGCCGCGGGCCGGTCCTCCAGGTTGGCGGCATATTCCGCGCCGCGGGCCGCGGCGGCCCAGCGGGAGAACTTCGAGAGGACGAACCGAACCGCGGCCGCCGGGCTCACGGCGGACAGCCGGTCGGCCCAGGAGAGGATTTTGTAGTGCGAGTAGCCGGCGAAAAGCTCGTCTGCGCCCTCGCCGGTCAGCACCACCGTCACGCAGGGCTTCGTCAACTCCGCCATGAAGTACGTCGGGACCGCGGCCGAATCGGCCACCGGCTCGTCGAGCGCCCGGATGATCTTCAGCAGGCCGGCGGCCGCGTGCCGCCGCACGACCAGTTCCCGGTGGTGCGTGCCGAACCGGTCCGCGATGCGGCGCGCGTACGGGCGCTCGTCGAAGCCGTGCTCCTCGAAGCCGACCGAGAACGTGTTCACCGGCGTGGACGACGCCAGGGACATGAGCGCGACCACCAGGCTGCTGTCGAGTCCGCCGGAGAGATAGGCGCCCAGCGGCACGTCGCTGATCATCCGGCAGCGGACGGCCTCCTCGAGCCGCGCGCGCAGTTCCGCGGCCTCGACCGGGAAGGGCCGGCCCTTGCGGATCGGCTCGGCGCGCGGCAGTTCCCAGTACCGACGGATGGCGCAGTGTCCGTCGCGGACGGTGAGCGTGTGCCCCGGCGGCAGCTTGCGCGCGCCGAGCACGATCGTCCGCGGCGCGGGGACGTACATGAACGTCAGGTACTGGTCGAGCCCTTCGGGGTCGAGTTCGCGGGCGACGCCGCCGTGCGCGAGGATCGCCTTGAGCTCCGACGCGAAGAGGAACCGCCCCCCCGGCAGCTCCGCGTAGAAGAGCGGCTTGATCCCGAGCCGGTCGCGCGCGAGGAAGAGCGTGCGCTCGGCGGAGTCCCAGATCGCGAAGGCGAACATGCCGATCAGCTTCTCGACGCAGCGCTCACCCATCTGCTCGTAGAGATGGACGATGACTTCCGTGTCGCTCTGCGTCCGGAACGAATGTCCCTGGGCGATCAACTCGCCGCGGAGTTCCCGGTAGTTGTAGATCTCGCCGTTGAAAATGAGGTGGCAGCGCCCGGATTCGTCGCTCATCGGCTGGCCGCCGCCGGCGAGGTCAATGATGCTCAGCCGCTCGTGGAGGAGCGTGGCCGAGTCGTCCTCGTAGGCGCCCTGCCCGTCCGGCCCGCGATGCCGGATCGTCGAGCGCATCCGCTCGGCGGCCTGGCGATCCTTCGGCCCAACCCAGCCACTGATCCCGCACACATTGATATCCGCATAACAAACCCGACGCCGGCTATCACTACGAACGGATGAGTGAGGAATACTGAATGCCCGCCACACTGCCGGCGGGCAAGCTGAGTAGTGAGTGTTGGATTATTCCATTCTGCACTCAATATTCAGTGCTCAGCACTCATCACTCATCCGTTCCCGCTGCCGCCTCAACGCGTGTTCCGGTACGGAGCGATCGCGAAGTCCCGGTAGGCATTCGGATCGCCGGTCATGCCCGCCTCGGCTGCTTTCACGATGTTGTAAGCCTCGCGCGCGGTGACATAGTGAAGCCGCCACGCGCTTTCATCTTTGTACCGTTTCGCGAGGTGCGAGTGCAACTGCTGCATGCCGGAATTGAAGTACGCGCTGAAGTTCAGCGGCCGCGCGCCGTGCATGTGCACCTTGACGAAGACCCATTCCGGCCGGCCGACGACGCCGACGTTCGCCTCGACCCATCGGTCCACGCGTCGCGGCCTCGGCGGCATGTGCGCCTCCATCGAGCAGGTCAGGCGGAGGCGGTCGGCGATCCACGACAGCACCCGCCCCGCCGGCCGCGGCACGCCGCTCAGCCGGCCCGGCCCCTGGAAGATCATCAGGTCGCCCGACGGCCGGCCGCCGGAGCGCACGTCCTCGCCCGTGTCGTACGACTTCGGCCGCGCCGGATCGCCCGCCGCGTAATAGATGCTGTTGTATTTCCTCGGCTGCATCCGGCCCCATGCGGGAAAAGTGAAATCCGCGTAGCAGTTCGCCTGGCGCAGCACGGCCAGCTCGTTGTTCACCCCGCAATGCTCGTCGCCGCGCGAGTTGTCGAGGGACCATTTGCCGTGCACAAAGCCGAACGTGGAGACCGGCTTCGGCCCCACGGTGATCAGTGCGCCGAACCGCGCACAGGCGGCCTTGCGCCGCTCCAGCTTCTCGCGAAGCCCGTCGGCGGTGTCGCGGCTGTGGTGTAGGTGCACTTCGACCTCGCCGAGTCCCACGCGGCAGAGCGCTCCGAGCGAGTCCAGCACGGCTGGGTCCTCGCCGTCGTAGAACCAGGTATGCCGCGGACTGCACCCGTCGGAATCGGTGAACGGACCGGCGACTTCCGGGTATCCGCGCCTCCACGCCGCGACCGCCTCGGCGGAGCGCGGCTCGAAATGATCGGCGAAGAGGAAGATCAGATGACGCACGGCGTCGCTCCCTGCCCGGCGCGAAGCAGAATCGCCTCGTACTCGGCGGCGATTTTGTCCCACGAGAACTCCGCCGCGCGGGCGCGCGCGTTGCGGCTCATGGAACGCCAGGTCTCCGCGTCGGCGAGGGCGCGCGCCGCCGCGCGCGCGAGCGCGTCCGGGGACTTGGGCGGAATCAGAATTCCCTCGCGGCCGTCCGTGACCGTCTCGCGGATTCCGGGCACGTCGGAGGCCACGCACGGCAAGCCCGCGGCGAGCGCTTCGAGGATCACGTTCGAGTGCCCCTCGACGTACGAGGGCAGCAGCAGCAGCGAGGCGGACTCATAGGCGGCCGGCAGCCGGGCCGGATCGAGCCAGCCGAGGAACCGCACCTCCGAGTTCGAGCCGGCGGCGCGCAGGCCCGCGGCCTGCGCCTCGAGCGCCGCCCGCGACGGTCCTTCGCCGATGATCGTCAGCCGCGCCGGCCGCCCGAGCGTTCGCTCCAGCGCCGGCAACGCCGCAATCGCGTCCTGCACGCCCTTGAACTGCCGCAGCCTTCCGACGAAGAGCAGTTCCGGCCGGTCCGCCGGCCCGGAGCGCCCGGCGGGCGGCTTGAACCGCTCCGTGTCCACGCCGTTCGGAATGACCTCGATGCGGGCGCCCGGAAGGACCGCCAGCGCCGCGCGCCGGAGCGAATCGCTAACCGCGATCAATCCGGCCGCGTCGCGATACATCCGGCGCAGCAGGGGCCGCGTCAGCGCGTGCAACCGCTGGTGCGCGGCCAACTCCGGCCGCGGCACGTCGGATCCGCGCAACGAGAGGACGTACGGGACGCCGCGGCGCCGCCGCAGCCACCACGCCGCCGGCCCGCCCGGAATCCCGAAGAACGCGCAGACGACTGACGGCTTCATCCGGTCCGCCAGCCGCCGCGCCGCCGGGATGCTCCTGCGGATGAACGAGGCCAGCTCGATCGGCGTGCATTCATCCGGCTTCTTCCGGCGCACGCGCAGGCGATGGATCGCCACGCCGTCGCTCTGTTCCTGCTCCGGCAGCCCGGGGAAGAGCGAGGAGAGAATGGCGACCGAATGCCCGCCGCGCGCCAGGCGCCGCGCGATCTGCAGCGCCGCGCGCCCGCCTCCGCCGCCGATCGGGGGAAGCTCGTAGCTGATGAAGAGCACCCTCATGCGCCGTTCCAGCAATCATAATCGTAATCTTACTCGTAATCGTAATCGCCGTTCGCTTCAACGGCAACTGCGATTACGATGAAGGGCAGGACCGTCGCGTTTTACTTCTTCTCCGCCTCGCCGCCGTTGAACCGCTCGCGTACGACGTACGTCGGTTTCTCGTGCAGCTCGTAGTAAGTCCGGATCGTGATCTCCCCGAGCAGCCCGATGCAGATGAACTGGAACCCGACCAGCACGCACAGCGCCGAGAGGATGAAGAAGGGGTTCCCCGTGATGTTGTAGCCGGCGAAGTACTTCATGAAGACCGTCAGCGCCAGGAAGAGGAACCCGGCGAGGAACGAGGCGATGCCGACCTTGCCGAAGACCTGGATCGGACGCGTGGAATAGCTGACGAGGAACTTGACGTTGATCAGGTCGAGGATGACCGGGACCACGCGCTCGAGGCCGTACTTGCTCTTCCCGGCGGTGCGCGCGCGGTGCCGCACCGGGACCTCCGCCACGCGGATGCCCATCCACGCCGAGAGCGCCGGGATGAAGCGGTGCATCTCGCCATAGAGGCGGATGCCGCGCAGCACCTCGCGCCGGTAGGCCTTCAGGGCGCAGCCGTAGTCGTGCAGCCGCACGTTCGTGATCTTGCTGATCAGCCGGTTGGCCGCCCAGCTCGGGACGCGGCGCGTCAGCCAGGCGTCCTTGCGGTCCTTGCGCCAGCCGCTGACCACGTCGTAGCCTTCGTCAATCTTCGCGAGCAGCGACGGGATTTCGCGGGGGTCGTTCTGCAGGTCGCCGTCCATCGGGCAGATCACGTCGCCGGTCGCAATGTCGAACCCGGCCGAGAGGGCCGCCGTCTGCCCGAAATTCCGCCGCAGCCGAAGCACCGTCGCGTGCGGATCGCCCGCGCACGCCCGGACGAGCCGCTCGTAGGTGTCATCGGTCGAGCCGTCGTCCACGAAGATCATCTCGGCGACGCGCTTCTCGCCGGCCGCAAACTCGCGAAGCTCGCGGTAGAGCTGCTCCGCGTTCATCGCTTCGTTATGGAGCGGCACGACGATGCTGACTCTCATGGGCGATCGTCCCCCGCTGAGTCGCGGACACGCCTCCGGCTTTCCCGCCGTTCGCCGGGAAGGCACGCCGCTATTCTATTCCCAACGGCCCCGCCAGTCCAGAGCCAATCCGCGCGGGGCGGGAAGCCCCGTCCAGTCCCCAGCCTCAATGACAGGCGCCCGGTCGCCGGCCGCAGGACAGCCGCCAGCGCAGCCTCCGGTATGGCGGGGAGACTATGGGGGAGGCTCCAGCACATGCTGCGGTTCCAGTCCTTCTATGGGCCGCGAGCCGCCTTTGATTCGAAAACCCTTGTTAAACAGATCCCCCGCGGTCGGATTTTCGGCGGCCCTGCCCGGCACGCCTTTTGCTTTTCCCGGAATGCGCTTCAAAACGCCCTTGGCGTCAAGGGCGAAAATCCCTTGCCGGCCGATGCGCAAACGCGCGGGAACTCGGATGAGAAAAACGACGATTGCGACAGCGGCCTCGGCGGCCGCGCTGGTTTCAGCGGCGGCCTGGGCGGGGATCGCCGGCTCGCCGCACGACCTCTCCAGCCGACTGGGCACCGGGCAGGTCTGCCTGCCGTGCCACGCGCCGCACCGGGGACTTAATGCTTCGGCCGGCCCGGTGTGGAACCACGCCTTGTCGAAAGCGAGCTTTACGCAGTTCGGCGCGCCGCGCAAGCTGACGGGAGACTCGGTGCTCTGCATGGGCTGTCACGACGGGGTGACGGCGGTCGGCGATTTCAACGTCGCGAATACCGGAGTCCGCATCACCCCCGGTTTGGCGAACCTGGCCATTCAAGACTTGCCGGGAGCGAACCGCGCGAATGACCTCGGCACCGATTTGTCGGGCCTCCACGCGGTCAGCGTGCCCTACCCGGCGGCCCGCGCTTCCATGAAGCCGATTGCGGCCCTGAGTCCTCTGCTTTTGCAGGACGGCAGGGTCGAATGCACGACCTGCCACGATCCGCACAACAGTCTGTATGGGAAGTTTCTCAGGATGTCGAACACGCGCAGCGCGATGTGCCTCACCTGCCATGTCACTTAGCGCTCTGGCCCATAAACTCGATGACGTATTCGCACGCCTGGACATCCTCCTCGTCGTCGGCCTCGTCCTCGGCCGCTCGGTGCTTCAGTTCGAGGACGAGGAGGAGAACGCCGAGGACGAGGAAGATTCGCAAATAAACGTCATCGTACTAGGGGCGACATGCACTTGGAGCCGGCGCCGCGCCGGACTATGAAGTCAGATGGAGCGCCTGGAAGAAACCCCGGTAGGCGGCCGGGGCGAGGATCAGCGTCAGGGCGAGTCCCGAGACCGCGCCCCAGAGATGCGCGGCGTGGTTGACGCGCGCCTGCAGGAAGAAACTCCGGGAGCCGGCCGGCCGATACCGCGCACAGTAATAACTGTATGCGACGTACGCGACGCCGAAGAGCGGAGCGGGGATCGGGATCGGGATGAACATGAGGTAAATCGAGGAGGTCGGCTCGAAAATGATGAAGCTGAAGATGGCCGCCGTCACCGCGCCCGACGCGCCCACGCAGAAGTAATCCGGATTGTCTTTCTGTTTCAGCACGGTCGAGATATCGCTCAGGACCAGCGAGGCGGCGTAGAGCGCAAGGAACGGCCCGTGCCCCATCAGTCGTTCGAGCGGGAACGCGAAGAAATAGAACGAGAACATGTTCATGAAGAGATGCCCGACGTCGGCGTGGATCAGGCCGCTGGTGAGGAAGGTGTAATAGCGGCGCTCGCGCACCAGGCTCCACGGGTTCAGCGCGAACAGCCGGAACAGGTCCTCGTACTGCCACGCGATCAGGCTGGTCGCGACGGTGATGACCAGGATGAAGAGCGCGACGGGCGATTGCTGCAAAACGCCGCCTTCCATGGCTGTCTCTCGATGGACTGTGGAAACACAGCCGATATCATGCCTGTTTTCCGCCGCCGGCGGTCAGGCCCGCAGCGCGGCGGCGAGGGCGGCGGCGGCTCGCCGGACGGCTTTCTTGACCGGCGCGGAGAGAGGCCGGCCGTATTCGCGCGATTTCGGCTGAATGCCGAGGATCAGGACCTTGCACGGGACCGATCCCTGGAGATATTGGACGAGGACGTTGACGGGCATGTTGTGGGTCGAGATCGAACTGCCGCCGCGCAGGAGGCCGCGCCGAACCAGGGTGATGCTGCCGGGCCTTTTCCTGCCGGCGTCGGCGGCGTCGAGGATGACGAGGTGCGTGGGGCGGAATTTCTTGATCTCGCCGGTGAGGTTCTCGGGGGCGGTCTCACCGATAAAAATGCGGATTGCGGAATGCGGAGTGCAGAGTGTGGAGTGCGCGGCTTTGCTGCGCGCTCGGGTTATGAGTCTGCGCAATTGGTCGGCGGCCTGAAGCCCTGCGGCGTCATCGCCCCTGAGCGACGACCCGATGGCGAGGACGGCGACGCGCCGGGCGTCTTTGAGGTTCCGCCGGATGGCGGTCTTCAGCGATTCCATGAGCGGCTCCCGCAGGCGGCTGACTGCAAAGTGCAAAGTGAAAACTGGAAGATGCAGAAGTTTTCATTTCGCATTTTGCACTTTTCATTTATAGGTGACTCGGAGTTTGCCGCGGGCGAGCTGCGCCAGCTCGAAGTCGCCCGTCAGCCGCAGCGCCTCCTTCGGACAGGAATCCACGCATTGCCCGCAGGCGATGCACTTGGCGATGTCAATATGCGCCTCGAACTTCTTCTCGCCGACCTTGACGATCTCGATCGCGGCGGCCGGGCAATCGCGCATGCACAGCTTGCAGCCGATGCACTTGGCCGGGTCGAAGGCCAGCTTGCCGCGGAAGTCCGCCGGCATCGTCACCTTGACGCGCGGATAGCGGACCGTGGCGGGCTTTCTCCCGACCGACCGCAGCACTTCCTTGAGCATTTTTCCCGCCTTCGTCATGGCCCGACCGGTCCTTTCATCAGCCCTTTCACCCCTAGGTCAATGAGCAACTGGACGAACGCGACCGGGGCGACGTACTGCCAGCAGAAGTTGACCATCTGGTCTATCCGCAGCCGCGCGAAGACGCTGCGGAGGAGCGAGATGAGGCAGACGATCGCGAACACTTTGACCAGGTACAGCCCGAACCCGACGGCCGGCCCCAGGTTCAGCCCGAACGGCAGGAAGACCGCCGCGAGCAGCGAGGCGCCGACGATCATCTCGATGCTGATCGCCATCCGGAAGATCGCCAGCAGCTTGCCGCTGTACTCGGTCAGCGTCCCGGCCACGACCTCCGTCTCGGCCTCCGGGGCGTCGAACGGCACGCGCTCGAGCTTGCCCAGGAGCGCCAGCAGCCCGACCGCCAGCCCGATGAGGTTGAAGAGCATGTGCAGCGGGTTCGCGGAGTAATACTTCGTCAGCTCGCTGAGCGACCAGGTGTCGGCCAGCAGCGCCGGCGCCAGGATGCTCAGGACGAGCGGGACCTCGTAGGCGAAGAGCTGGGTGATCGCGCGCGCCGCGCCGATCATGGAATAGAGCGACCGCGAGTACCACCCGCCGAGGAAGAACGCGACGGTCGGAATGCTCAGCAGGTAGAGGACCACGATCACGTCTCCCTTGAACGCGAAGAGCGCCGAGGGTTTCCAGATCGGGATGTACAGCAGCGCGGTGACGACCGAGGTCAACGCGACGAGGGGCGTGGCGGCGAACATGGGCCGGTCCGCGAGTTCCGGGACGAGGTTCTCCTTGGCCAGGAGCTTGATGAAGTCGGCCCAGGGCTGGAACCACGGCGGCCCGATGCGGTTCTGCAGCCGGGCGCAGAGTTTGCGGTCCACGTATTCCGCCAACAGCGCCGCCGTGGCGAGAAAGAGGAACCCGGGAAAAATCAGGATGTAGAACAGGACGCCGGCCAGGGTGTGTCCCATTATCGGTCTTCTCCCGCCCGGAAGTTGGCGTTCAGGCGCGAGAAGTCCACACCGTGTCTGCGGTGCCACTCGATGCCGTACGCGCGCAACTGGCCCCAGGTCATGATGCCGCCGCGGGCCGATCCCTCCACCTCGATCAGCCGGTCGGTGCAGGAGAAGCACGGGTCAATCGCGGCGACGACGATCGGCAGGTCGGCCAGGTAGCCGTCCTTGAGCATGTGCGCGACGGCCTGGACGTTCGCGAGCGTCGGCGCGCGGACTTTCACGCGCTCGGGCTTCTCCGTGCCGTTGGACTTGACGTAATGCACGTCCTCGCCCCGCGGCGCCTCATAGCGGACGAACGCTTCGGCGGCGGGGATCTTGCGCGGCGCCTTGACGGCGATGGGGCCTTCCGGCAGGTTCTCGACGAGTTGCCGGATGAGGCGGTAGCATTCCATCAGCTCGCCGCAGCGAACGAGCGTTCGGCCGTACACGTCGTTGTGGTTGTCGGTGACGACGTTGACCGGGACCTCGGTGTACGCGGCGTACGGATCGTCCTTGCGGCAGTCGCGCGGCACGTCGGAGGCGCGCGCGGTCGGGCCGACGGCGCCGAGCCGGATGGCGTCGTCGTGCGAGAGCGCGCCGACCCCGGACAGCCGCCGGGCCAGCGTCACCTCTTCGGTCGCGACGGTGATGTAGTACTTCGTCCGCTCCTCGAGCACCGCGACCCCCTCGAGGATCTTCAGCTTCTGCTCGGAGGTGACGTCCCGCCGGACGCCCCCGATGGTGTTGATGCCGTAGTTGACGCGGTTGCCGGTGAGCATCGCCAGCAGGTCCATCACGACCTCGCGGTCGCGCCAGGTGTACATCAGGAGCGTGTCGAAGCCGACCTCGTGGCCGGCGACGCCGAGCCAGAGCAGGTGGCTGTGGACGCGTTCGAGCTCGCCGACGAGGCTGCGGATGTAGCTCGCGCGCCTGGGGACTTCGAGTTGCGCGCATTCCTCGACGGCCATGGAGAAGGCGGTGGCATGCGAGTGCGAGCAGATGCCGCAGATGCGCTCGACGAGGTAGAGGTCCTGGATGTACGTCCGCGCCTCGCAGGCTTTCTCGATCCCGCGGTGGTTGTAGCCGAGCCGGATGCCGGCCTTCATGATCTTCTCGCCGCTGAGGGTGAGCATGAAGCTCGTCGGCTCCTTGAGCGCCGGGTGTTGCGGCCCGATGGGGACTTGCAGGTTCGCATTAGGCATGATCCACCTCCATTCAGCCGCGCCTGTGCGGCGCCGGTCAATCTCTCTTGCGCGGAGCGCCCGGAAGGCTCTCCGCCGTCCAGTCTTTGCGCAGCGGATGCTGGCCCGCCGGCCAGTTATCCGGCAGCGGATACCGCGGGCCGTCCGGCAGGCCCTGCACCTGAAAGCCCAGCAGGTCCGCCAGTTCGCGCTCGTAAGCCGCGGCGGCCGGGAAACGGGCCGTGATGCTTTGCAGGACCGGCTTCTCTTTGGGAAGGGCGGTCGAAAGGTTCAGGACGATGCCGCTGGGCCGCGCCAGGTGATAGATCACGCCGAGCGTGGCGCCGAGGTCGAGCCCGGTGATCGCGCAGAGGATCGAGAACTGCATCCGCTCCTGAAGGTGGCCCAGGACCTCGCCGGCTTGCCCGGCGGGCGCTTCGGCGAACATCCGCCGCGCCCGCGCAATGCGCATCCGGCCGTCCAGGAATGGGAATTTCCCGACGAGTTCGGCCTGAATCGCCCGCTCTTCCGTCATGGCATTTTCACCGGACATGGACACCCCGATTCATGGTATCACGCCTTCAGGCTCGTAAGCAACTTCACGACGCCGTCAATAATCGCCGGCGGGCTGGCGGGGCAGCCGGGGATGTAGGCGCTGACCGGCAGCACGGCGTCAATCCCCTGCATGACGTTGTAACAGCCCTGGAAAACGCCGCCGGAGCAGGCGCAGGTGCCGCAGGCGACGACGAATTTCGGCTCGGCCATCTGCTCGTAGATGCGGACGAGCCGGTCCTGAACCTGCCGCGTCACCGGCCCGGAGCAGACGAGCACGTCGGCGTGACGCGGCGTCGCCTTGAGCTGGATGCCGAAGCGCTCGATGTCGTATTTCGGCGTCAGCGCCGCGATGATCTCGATATCGCAGGCGTTGCACGCGCCGGAGTTGAAATGGAGGATCCACGGCGACTTAATCCGCGCCCAGGTCACCACGCGCTGAAGCACAGGCATGCGATCACCTTCTGTACAGGACCGAGAGCCCGACGAACCCGCCCAGGACATAGATCAGAGCGATATACAGCGTCGCGGCGGCGCCCACCTGCATGGTGGTCGTCATCAGCGCGACGACGTGAAGGATCGTGAAGAAAAAAGCGAACGGGAAGAACTGGCTATAGTCCGGCTGGACTTGCTGGTCGGGCGTCTCCTCGCCGCAGGCGTATGGCTTCGCGCCCGCGCCGGTCCGGCCCTTGCGCAGCGCCAGGCTCGAGAAGACGCCGAACACGCAGACCCCCGCGCCCAGGATGACCAGGAACGCGGTCGGAGGACTCAGCAGCCAGGACCAATCCATGAGATCAGCCTTTCAACTCTCGCAGCTTGGCCACGTCGAGCGACTCGGTGTGGCGGTAAACGCACAGGATGACGGCCACCGCGACCACGACGACGGCGACCTCGATGACGATCAGCGTGATGGCCAGCGCCTGCGCCAGCCCGATTTGCCCGGTGGCATAGCCGCTGGCCACCAGCGCGAGCGTGGTCGCCTTGGAGAGGATCTCCAGCGCGATCACCATCCGCACCAGGTTCCGCGTCATCAACAGGCTGTAAAAGCCGACGATCAGCAGCAGGACGACGCCCATGCCGCACAGCAGGACCAGGTGAGCCACCGGCTCAGACATGCCTTCATCCTATCGCATCACGAGAAATGCAAGCGACTCCGTCCGGCCCCGCTCAACGGAGCGGCACGCCTCCTTCACTTTTCGCCGGGCTTTTCCCGCACCAGCACCACGACCGCGAACGCGCCGGCGAGCAGGATAACGATCTGGCCGAGCAGGTCCATGTGCCGCAGCGCCCAGAGCGAGGTGCGCACGTCCTCCTCCTTTGCGGGCGGCGGGAGGATCGCCGGGAATTCGAGCGGCACGTTCACCCGGCTCAGCAGGATGGCCGCCGCGATCACGAGAATGAGCAGTGGCCAGTATTGCTTGAGTTTCTGTTTCTTGCGCGCGATCAACTGCTCCGCATCGAGCCGCTGCGTCAGGCTGATCGTCGTGATGAGGATGGCCGGGATGAGGCCGGCGCAGACGGAGAGCTCGAACACGCCGGCGATCGGCGAGCGGAGCTGGAACATCAGCGCCGTGACGAGCACGCTCGTCACGGCCAGCCCCACGACCGCCCGCAACAGCCGCGCCGTCATCACCGTCCAGAACGCCGCCGCCACCAACCCCGCGATCAGCAGCAGATTGACGTCGTACATCCTCATCGCCGTCCTTCTCCGTCCCTAGGGCGCGACCCGCGCCTGCAACAGGAACGTGTGGTACAGGAGCGGAAACAGCACGCCCGCGCCGATCGTCACGCCGGCGAGCGCCGCCGAGGCCAGCAACAGGCCGGGGCTCGCCTCGCGCGTTCCCTCGAGCCCCGCGCGCACTTTGCCGAAGAACACCTTGCGCTGCATCATCAGCAGATAGGCCAGCGTCACCACGCTCATCAGCACGGCGAGGATCGCGTAGATGCGATGGTCCGCCTGCCAGAGCGCGAGGATGATCAGCAGCTTGCTCCAGAATCCCGACAGCGGCGGCACCCCCGCCGCAGAGAGAAGGCCGACGACGGAGGTCGTCGCCGTGACCGGCATCCGCCCGCCCAGGCCGCCCAGCCGCTCCATGTCCGTCGTCTTAAGCTGCTGTTCGACCGCGGCGGAGTTGACGAAGAGGAGCGACTTGAAGGTCGCGTGGTTGAACAGGTGGAACACCGCGCCGACCACCGCCAGCGGCGTGCCGCAGCCCAGCGCCAGTACGATGTAGCCGACCTGGCTGATGCTCGACCACGCCAGCAGGCGTTTCATGTCGGTCTGCGCCACCGCCGCGAACGCGCCGATAACGATCGAGGCCATGCCGATCAGCATCATCACCTCGCTGATCGAGGCGCTCCCGGCGAAGAGATCCGAGGCCCACGAGAGTTTGGCGACCGGCGCAATCGGCGGCGCCGCCGAGTACGCGCCGATCAGCCCCAGCCTGATCAAACCGTAGATGCCCGAGACCTTCGTCGCCGCTCCGGCCAGCAGCACGGAGACCGGCGCGGGCGCCGCCGAGTACGCCCCCGGCACCCAGCCGTGGAAGGGCACCAGCCCGCCCTTGATGAACAGGCCGCAGATGAACGCGCCCAGGGCAATCCGCACCAGCGGGTTCGCCCCTGGCGCGCAGACGGCTTTGTGGATCACGCCGAACGAGACGCTGTGCGCCGCCAGGACGAATAGCGCGATCGCCGTCACCATCAGCACCGTCGCCACAGCGGACATGATGATGTACTTGAAGGCTCCCTCCAGCCCGTGCCGGTCGCGGTTGAACGCGATCAGCAGGAAGGAGGCCACCGCAGTGATCTCCAGGAAGATGTACAGGCTGAACAGGTCGCTGACGAGCACCGCGCCGTTCATGCCGATCAGCGACACGAGCAGCGCGTTCATGAAGTAGAACCGCTGCTTCGCGTCGGCCATCATCGCCCGGCCGAGCAGGGCCGTGACGAAGACCACCATGGCGGCGGACAGCAGCAGCACGAAGCTCAACTCGTCGGCCGCCAGGTTGAGCCCGAGGATCTGCCCGGCCGCGTCCGCGCGCAGCAGGCCGGGCCGGAACACCAGCACCGCCGCCTGCGCGGCCGCCAGGAGCAGGACCAGGCCGTCGGCGAGGCCGTTCCTCCGCGCCGTGACCGGCAGGTTGAGCAGTATCAGGGCCGCCAGCGGCGCCAGGACCAGATACGAGAGCACCGTTGCACTCCTATCGAAATCCGCACTCCATCGCGGGCGGATCGCCGACCGCTTCCGCTCAGATGCACCAGACGACGAACGCGATGACCGCCGCCGCGCCGGCCAGCGCCCAGAGGACGTAGAGCGACGCGTTGCCGGTGTGGACGGCGCGAATGCCCCGGCCGAGCGCGCGCGCCGCGCTCACGGCCAGCCGGTCATAGACCCAGTCCACCCCCCGGTCGCAGGCCCAGGCGACCGCCGAGATCGCCCCGAGCAGTTTCATTCCCAGGTCATACGGGTCGAAGTATCGCTTCTCGGCGCCGTTATAAACGCTGCGCAGCGCGGGCGCGCTGCGGATGTGGTCCACGGCGTGGAGTCCGCCGCCGTGCGCCTTCGCGCCGAGCAAGTGATGGACGAGCGCGGCCGCCAGCGCCAGCACCGCCAGCCCGGCCAGCGCCGGGTGCAACTGCATGCCGGCGAAACGCCCCGGCCCGGCCAGCGGCGTGATCTCGGCCAGGTAATTGACCGGCAGCGCGTTGTACACGCCGAAGAGCGCGCACAGCGCCGCGATCGCCATCATCGGGACGAGCATGGAGACCGGCGCTTCGCGGACCGAATCGTGGCTCGGGTCCCGCCGCCCGAAATAGGCCGCGTGGCCGAGCTTGAGGAAGGAGGCCGCCGTGAGGAACGTGCCGAGGAGCGCCGCGAGATAGAAGACGATGTGCCGCTCCTTCGCGGCGTCGTAGATCAGTTCCTTCGAGAAGAACCCGTTGAACGGCGGGCAGCCGGAGATGGAGAGCGCGAAGACCAGGTAGCACGCGAAGGTCACCGGCATCCGGGAAGCCAGCCCGCCGAGCTTCGACAGGTCCGTCGTGCCGGTCTGCCGCTCCACCGAGCCGGCCGTCATGAACAGGCCGCTCTTGTACAGCGCATTGTTCAGCATGTGAAACAGCCCGCCGATGACCCCCGCCGGCAGCGCCGTCCCGAGGCCCAGGATCATGTAACCGACCTGGCTGATCGCGTGATACGAGAGCAGCCGCTTATAGTCCTTCTGCACCAGCGCCATCATCACGGCGATCAGGATCCCCGCCGAGCCGAGGATCATCAGCGCCGGGCTCAGCCACGTGTGCCCGATCGGGAAAAAGTCCAGCGTGATCCGCGCGAGCAGGTAGATGCCGAGCAGTTTCTCGAGGCTCGCCGGCAGAAACGCCATGAACGGCAGCGGGGCGTCCACCGCCGCGTCGGGAATCCACGTGTGAAACGGGACCGACCCGGCCTTGGAGACCGCGCCGATCGCGAGGAAGGCGGCGGCCAGGCCGCCCATCGCGGTCATCGGCAGGCGCGCGTACTGCATGACCAGCGAGGTCTGCCGACCGGTCAGCGCAATGCCGAGCAGCATCACCAGGTCGGTGATGCCGACGATGATGAACGCCTTGGTCGCCGTCCTGAACGCGTCCTTCGATCCGAGCGCGATCATGCCGAACATCGTGCCGAGAAGCCCTTCCCAGAAGAAGAGCAGCACGACCAGGTGGTCGGCCAGCACGATGCCGTTGGCCATCGCCAGTGAAATGAGCAGGTACGCGTAGAACAGGCCCGGCCGGTTCCGGTCGCGCATGAACCGCCAGCAGTAGAGCGTGGTCAGGAACGCGAAGGCCGCCACGGCGAGAAGGAAGAACGCGCTGAACGGGTACAGCCGCAGCGTGAACTCCAGCCCCGCGCACCACGCGAGGGAGCAGGAAATGTTCTCGCCGAAGAGGTAGACGGCCAGGACCAGGTTGCCCAGCGCGCCGAGCATCGCGAACCCCTCGCGGAGGTGCGGGACGCGCTTCGGCATCGCCAGCACCGCCAGCGCGCAGGCCAGCGGCAGGAGGATCGGCCAGAAGAGGATCGGGATCCAATCGTTCATTTCACCTGCCCAGCATCTGCAGTGCGGCCGCCTGGGCGAACCGGGCGCACGGATTGATGAACAGCCCGCCGGCGAGCGACAGCGCCGCAAGGCCCACCACCGAGCCGACCATCACCGGCGATCCCTCGGCGGCTTGCGAGAAGTTCGGCTCGCCCAGGAAGACCATCGTGAACGCGCGGAAGAGGTACGCGATCGTCAGGATCGCCGCGGCCAGGAAAATCAGGCCGATCCAGAGCTGCCCGTTCTCCGCGGCGGCCGAGAACACCATGTACTTCGCGAAGAACCCGCCCAACGGCGGAATGCCCATCACCGAGAACGCGCAGAGCAGGAACGCGACGGCCGTGAACGGCATCGTCCGCGCCAGTCCGCCGAGTTGGCGGATGTCCTTCGTATGCGTCCGCTGCTCGACGATGCCCGCGCAGAGGAAAAGCCCGCCCTTCGCCAGCCCGTGCATCAGGATATAGAGCAGCGCCCCCGTCACCCCGATCTCCGCGGCCTTGCCGGTGATTCCGCCGACGGCAAATCCGAAAAAAATGAACGCGATCTGGCTGATGGTGCTGTAGGCGATCAGCCGCTTCA
>Ga0181533_1000769_pt1 | contig 43273 bp, 42 predicted proteins | sample PEATcosm2014_Bin_45_FD_119772 | JGI IMG/M metagenome (GOLD analysis project Ga0181533, IMG submission 119772) | Peatland microbial communities from MTU Mesocosm Facility, Houghton, MI, USA - PEATcosm2014_Bin11_60_metaG | ecosystem: Environmental > Terrestrial > Soil > Wetlands > Peat | place...
CCGCTCCACCCGATGCCGCAGAAAAACCCCTGCTTCTGTTCACCAATCGCTCCCAATGAAGATTCCTGTTTTGCTAACTACAAAGAATTCCTGTTTTGAAAACTACGCGACATCGATGCCGAGACGGCTTGAATACCGCCGGAATTAGGTTACTGTAGAGCCATCTATGTTCAAAACTACGAGAAAACTGAAAAAGACCGCCCTCCGAGCGGAGGGGGTCAGGACTCCGGCCTGCGCGGCCCCCCAGGCGGCCGCAGAACCAGCCAGGGCGCCCGCGCCACGAACCAGCCGGGTTTCCCTGGAGCTAGTCCAACCCGGCGCCAGGCAGGTCTTTGTTGCGGGTTCATTCAACGAATGGAAGCCGGACCGGACTCCTCTCTTGCACAGGGGCAACGGCCACTGGGTCGGGGATTTGGCGGTTGAGGCCGGGCGTTACGAGTACATGTTTGTCGTAGATGGCCAATGGCTGCCGGACCCCAACGCCAAGGAGAGCGTTCAGAATCCATTCGGCGGCAAGAATTCACTCCTGGTGGTCTCGAATTAGGGGCGCCGGGGGACGCGGAGCGCAGACCTCCGGCCCTGTTTGTCCGGCGCCGGAGGCGCGCGCACTCCCCTCATCCCCGCAAATGTGTCGCCATTTGCGGGGCACGCCACTAATATTTCCCGGCATGCCGCGCCAGATTTTGACACTCGGCCATTCGCCCGACCCGGACGATGCCTTCATGTTTTACGGCCTGGCGCGGAAGCTGATTCCGGCTGAGGGGTTTGAATTCGAGCATGTCATCCAGGACATTCAGACCCTCAACGAGCGGGCAACGCGCGGCGAACTCGACATCACCGCCGTCAGCATCCATGCCTACGCTTGCGTGAGTGACCGTTATGCCTTGCTGCCCAGCGGAGCGAGCATGGGCGACGGCTACGGCCCCGTGCTGGTGGCGGCGCGCAAGTTCTCCAAGAGTGAAATCGCCGGCAAGCGCATCGCCGTGCCGGGCACTATGACCAGCGCCTTCCTGGCTCTCGAGCTTTGGCTGGGCATTCCCGCCGCCCAATTCGATTATGTCGTGGTACCCTTCGACCAGGTTTTCCAGACCGTCCGTTCCGGCGGGGCGGAGGTTGGCCTGATCATCCACGAAGGCCAGTTGACCTATCGAAACGAGGGCTTGGAGCTCTGCGAGGACCTGGGGGTTTGGTGGGGACGCGAGAACAACGGTCTGCCGCTGCCGCTCGGGGGCAATGTGATTCACAAACGCATCGAACCCGCCGCCCGCGCCAAGGTCTCTCGTCTGCTCACCGCAAGCATCCGCTACGGCCTCGAACATCGCGCCGAGGCGGTCCAATACGCCCTCCATTACGCCCGGGACATGGGACGCGAGCTGGCGGATGAATTCGTAGGGATGTATGTCAATCACTGGACGCTCGATTATGGCGAGCGCGGACGGGAGTCCGTAGGCCGGTTTTTGGGCCAGGCCTTCGAGCGCGGCCTGCTGCCCCGGCGCCAGCAACTCGAGTTCGTCACTTAATCGGGGAAAAGGCTTTACACCGTCGCCCCTGGAAACTAATGTGGAGGGACGTTGTCTCAAATGAGGAATGGATTGGATTATTGGAAAGTATGGAAGCGAAAGCAAAAACAATTGCTGATTTCAAGTTGCACGAGCAGGACACCGGCTCGGCGGATGTGCAGATTGCCCTGCTAACCCAGCGCATCAACCATCTGACCGAGCATTTGCAGAAGAATAAAAAGGATCACAGCTCCCGGCGAGGGCTCCTGATGATGGTCGGCCAGCGCCGACGTTTGCTGGACTATCTCCATACGACCGATTTGAATCGGTACCAAGCCGTCACCAAAAAGCTCAAGCTGCGCAAATGATTGCAGAAGAGGCCTTGTCCTTTGGAGGGCGCACGCCCGGGAGAGGCCCAAATCGAGAGAATTTCACTTTGACTGAGCCGGCTGACGCGAACGGTTCAGTCTCTCACTTAAACCTTCGCGTAAGAATGCTCCGTTGCTCTGAGAAATTTCATTCAGTCCCGAATGGTTTCGGGATTCACTGAAGTTCCTCGGCGGCAACGGAGGGAAAAAGCTATATATGCCAGAAAATGTGAATGTCCCTGTCGGGGACAAACAAATCACCATTGAAACCGGAAAACTCGCCAAGCAGGCCGACGGCGCGGTCAGCGTTCGTCTCGGCGAGACCGTCGTCATCGTGGCCGCGGTGGGCGCGGCCGAGGCCAAGGAGGGCCAGGAGTTCTTTCCGTTGACTGTGGATTACCGCGAGAAAGCGGCGGCGGCGGGCAAGTTTCCCGGCGGCTATTTCAAGCGCGAAGGCCGCCCGACCGAAAAGGAGATCCTCACTTCCAGGCTCATAGACCGTCCCATCCGTCCCTTGTTTCCCAAGGGCTGGTACAACGAGGTTCAGGTCCAGTGCATCGTCCTGAGCGCCGATGGGGAGAACGATCCGGATATTCTGGCCGTTTTGGGGGCTTCTGCCGCCTTGATGGTCAGCGATATCCCCTGGGACGGGCCTTTGGCGGCCGTGCGCGTTGGCCGCGTCAAAGGCCAGTTTGTCGCCAACCCGACTCACACCCAAATGGCCGAGAGCGACCTGGACCTCGTCTATGTCGGCAATGAGACCGACCTGGTCATGTTCGAGGGCTCGGCCAAGGAGGTGAGCGAAGCGGATTTCAATGCCGCCCTCCGGTTTGGCCAGCAGGCGATTGAGCCCGGCATCGCGGCCCAAAAGGACTTGGCGGCCCGCGTCGGCAAAGCCAAACGGCACGTCTCCCTCAAGATCGTGCCCGAGGAGATCCTGGCCGAAGCCAAGGCGCTGGCCGGCGAACGCATCGTCGGCGCCTTGCTCACCCCGGGCAAGCTCGCCCGCGAGGAGGCCGTTTCCGCCCTGACCGAGGAGATAGCCAAGAAACTGGTCGGAAAATTTGGGGAAGAAAAAGTCACCGAGTTCGTCCTCAAGGACGCCTTCTACTACATCCAAAAGCAGGCTGTCCGCGGGCTGATCATGGACCAGGACAAGCGCCTGGACGGACGCGGCTTTGAGCAGGTCCGCGCGATCTACAGCGAGGTCGCCTTCCTGCCTCGAGCTCATGGCTCCGCCCTGTTCCAGCGCGGCGAAACCCAAGCCGTCACGCTCTGCACCCTGGGAACCGGCGAGGACGCCCAGGAATTCGACGCCTACACCGGCGGCGCCAGCGAAAAAAAATTCATCCTCCACTACAACTTCCCCAACTTCTCCGTCGGAGAAACCGGCCGCATCAGCGGCCCGGGCCGGCGGGAGATTGGCCACGGCGCCCTGGCCGAGCGCTCGCTCGAATCCATGGTGCCCGTCGACACCTATCCCTATTCCATCCGCATCACCAGCGAGATAATGGAGTCCAACGGTTCCACCTCCATGGCCACCGTCTGCGGCGGCTCGCTGGCCCTGATGGACGCCGGCGTTCCCATGACCCGGCCGGTTGCCGGCATCAGCATCGGCCTCTGCACCGACCATGATGACAAGGACCGCATCGCCCGCCACAAACTCCTGACCGACATCATTGGCTGGGAAGATGCCTTCTGCGACATGGACTGCAAGATCGCCGGCACCGAAAAAGGCATCACGGGCTTCCAGCTCGATCTCAAGCTGCGCGGGATTCCCCACTCGATCATGGCCGACGCCGTCGAACGCGCCCGCGCCGCCCGCATCCTCATCTTGGCCGAGATGGCCAAAACCCTATCGGCCCCGCGCAAAGAATTGAGCAAATACGCCCCGCGCATCGAAACCATCAAGATCAACCCGGAGAAGATTGGCGCCTTGATCGGGCCCGGCGGCAAGAACATCAAGAGGCTTGTCGAGGAATCCGGCTGTGAAATCAACATCGAAGACGACGGCACTGTCAACATCTACTCCGTCTCCGAAGAGGGCATGAAGATCGCCCGTGATGCCGTCCTGGGCATGACTGCCGAAGCCGAGATCGACAAGATCTACCGCGGCAAGGTCGTCACCATCAAGGAATTCGGCGCGTTTGTCGAGTTCCTTCCCGGCAAAGACGGTCTCGTCCATATCAGTGAACTGGCCAATTTCCGCGTCAAACAGACCGAGGACATCGTCAAGCTGGGCGATGAAATCTGGGTCAAATGCCTGGGCGTGGACGAAAAGGGCCGCGTGCGTCTCTCCCGCAGAGCCGCCATGGCCGAGCGTGATCAACAGTTGTCCGGCCAGACCGAACCTGGCGAAGGCAAGGAGGAACCCAGCCAGCCCGAACGCGCCGAGCACCGGGCCGACTCCGGCGACCGCGGCGGCGAACGCCGAGACCGGGGCGACCGCGGCGGACGCCCCGACCGGGGCGACCGCGGCGGACGCGGCGAGCGTGCGGATCGTGGAGACCGCGGCGAGCGCAGTGGAGGCGGGGATCGCGGCTACCGCGGAGGCGAGCGCAGCCAGCCCAGCGATCGAGGCGAGCGCAGCGACCAAGGCCAGCGCAGCGACCGGGGCGAGCGCAGCGACCGGGGCCAACGCAGCGACCAAGGCGAGCGCAGCGACCGCGGCCAACGCAGCGACCAGGGAGAGCGCAGCGACCGCAGCCAACGCAGCGACCAAGGCGAGCGCAGTGACCGCAGCCAACGCAGCGACCAAGGCGAGCGCAGTGACCGCGGCCAACGCAGCGACCAGGGAGAGCGCAGTGACCGCGGCCAACGCAGCGACCAAGGCGAGCGCGGCGACCGCGGCCAACGTAGCGACCAGGGAGAGCGTAGCGACCGCGGCCAACGCAGCGACCAGGGAGAGCGCAGTGACCGCGGCCAACGCAGCGACCAAGGCGAGCGCAGTGACCGCGGCCAACGCAGCGACCAAGGCGAGCGCAGCGACCGGGGCCAACGCAGCGACCAGGGAGAGCGCAGCGACCAGAGCGAACGGGGTGAGCGAAGCGAACCGGGCAAACGGGGCGAAGGCGGTGAGCAACAGCACGATTCGCCATAGCGCGCGTAGTCCCCAGTGTGTGAGTTGACCCGGGCGAGCCGCCAGCGGCTCGCCTTCGGACGTTACAATCTCATCGGCGCAGGAGGAGGCGGTGGTCCACGCGGCGGGTCTGGTGATGCTCCAGGGGCGGCAGGGCGGTGAGGGTTGGGGATTGCGTTTCGTTGAGGATGGTTCGGGCCAGGGCCTGGAGGGCGCGCCAGCGCGGCCAGTCCATGTCGGGGGAATGCGCGATCTGGCGCAAGAGGCTGCGCCATTCAATGATGACGCGGTCGATGTCCCCGGGGCCCAGCAGGTCCGTCACCCAGGCGTGTTTGTTGGAGGGGTCTTTGTGTACGGAGGCCACCACGAGTTCCGCGCCGGCGCCGTACTTGGGCGGGACCCCGTTTTCGAGGTAGCCGGGAACCGAGGCCAGGCCGAATTGCTGGTGGCACACCAGGCCCAGACGGCCTCCCCAGCGGTTGGTGTCTTCGCTGCAGAACCGGAAACCGGCGTCGAGGTTGGCCAGGTCGTAGATCAATTCGTCCAACGGGTAGCTTTCATCCTCCAGGGCGGCTGCGACGGCCAGGCCGTCGCCCTGCGAGAAAAAGCTCACGACACGCCCGCGCAGGGTCGGGGCGCCGCGCTCATCCACCAGACGGAGGCGGCGCCATAAGAGGGCCACGCCGGTGGCGGCGGGCAATTCCCGGCAGACCGCCAGGAGGGAGCAGTTGGCGCAGTCCCGCCCCAGCACCTCGCGCTCAGGCGGACGCCATAGAGCAACGCCGTGCGAGTCCACCGGCACGCGCAGTGTCAGGTCGGCGAGGCTTACCCGGGCGACGATGCGCTGGCCCTGGTTCTGGAAACTCACCACCGGCGTTTTCTGCTCTGCCAGTTTCAATGAGACGAGCGGGGCGATCTTGTCGTTCCAGAGGCTCAACGGCGCCTGGCGGCCATTCCAATGGAGGAGCCGCCGAGTCCACTTTGCCAGGAAAACCCGTTCGCCGTCCAGTCGGTCCGCCACTGTGAGGGCCCGACCGTGGACTTTGCCATGCTCGCCTTCAGAAAGAACACAGAGGGTCCCATGCCCGACCTTTTCCAGTGCCGCCGGCTCGGACAAGGCCCAACGCAGCTTCCAATTCCGAGGCTCTGCAACGGGCCCGCCGGGTTCCAGGTCCGGGTTTGCCGGGGGGGCGGCTGTCCGGCCCGTTGGGGATTGGCCATTGGCGAGGGGCAGTATCCGGACCTCTTTGAGGGCCACGGGCGCCGGAACCGGGCAGGCCTCCCACTGGCCGCGGCTGTTGAGCATCTCGCGGAGGCGTCTTCGCACGTGACGGGCCCGTTCCGCGTCGGTTTTCAAACCGCAAGGGACATCCGGGTGACGCAGGGATTCCTCGACGCCCAGGCAGATGGGCTTGGTCGTGAAGAGCCGCTCCTGGGCAAGCACTGCCTGCCGGTATGGGTCGCGGCCTTGTTCGACGGCAGAGGCCATCAACCCGAGCAGCGCCCCCCAATCCACCGCCCCGCTCCGCGAAAGATGGCCGGGGTGCGCGTCCAGCAGGCGCAGTTCGTTGGCGGTAATGAGCACGAATCCCGTTTCGTCCAGCCCGCGCCGGCCCGCCCGGCCGAACATCTGCAGGATTTCCTCCGGCTTGAGAAGCTGCTCGGCCTCGTCCCGCCGGTAGGATTCGGCCGCCAGGGCCACGCTGCGCAAGGAGAAATTGATCCCCGCTGCCAGGCCCATGGTGGCGACCACGACGCGGAGTTGCCCGGCTTTGGCCAAGGGTTCGACGACGCCGGCGCGCGCCGCGTAGCTCAATCCGCTGTGGTGAAAGGCGATGCGGCTCTTGAGCAACTTGGCCAGGTGCTCGCCGGCGATGAGTTTCTGCTCCGTGCTCAACGACAGGGGATTGGGCGTGGGCAATTGCCGGGCGAGGTCGGCTGCCATGGATTCGGCGGCCTGGCGGCGCGGGGCAAAAATCAGCATTGGCCCCAAGTCCTCCGCCAGGCCCTTGGCAACCAACCGGGGCCAGTAACCCCGAATCTCGCTCGGCACGTGGTAACTCAGGTTATTGGAGTGGACCTCCTCCAGAGGCACGGGCCGATGCTCCTGGCGAATCAACACTGCCTGGCGTCCCGCCCGGCCCAGCCACTTCACTGCGTCTTGCGGGTTGGCCACGCTGCCGCTGAGCAACAGCAACTGGGTCTGCGGCGGCGCCAAAGCTATCGCCAGTTCGTAATTCAGACCCCGCTCCGGGTCGCTGAGCATCTGATACTCGTCCACTACCAACAGGGCCGGGCCCTCCCCCCGGATCAGGCGGTTCTTCTGCGTCTCCAGTGTGGCCACCAGCACCGGCGCCCCGAGGTTCTCCGCCAGGTCCCCCGTGGCGATGCCCACGTCCCAACCCCGCCCCCGCCACTCTGCCAGCTTGTCGTTGGCCAACGCCCGCGTCGGCACCGTGTAAATCGCCTGGCCGCGGTTCTTGCCCTGGTTGGACCAAAGCTCGAAAATCAGCGTCTTGCCCGACCCCGTGGGGGCCTGCACCACTACGTCCTTGCCCTCACGCAGCGCCGCCACCGCCTGTTGCTGCCATAGGTCGGGCACGGTCACCTGGTTCAAGGCCGGCATTTCGGCAAATTGGGAAAACGTGGACACGGATTCTAGCAATCAACACTACCATCTTTTCCATAACTTGAAAGGAAAAGCAAACTGGCCGCGCGGCCAACCCCGAACGGAACATCGACTGGCGTCTTGACAGAACGCGCCAAACCGGTCTGACTGGCCGGCATGAGATCCAAACAGGCTCTTTGTATGTCAATCGCCGCCGTGCTGGTCGGGGCCGCGTCGCCGAGGGTCAATGCGGGAGACACGGGGGATGGACAACCGGGATGGGACCGGGAAAAGGCGGCCCAATACCTGGATGACCGGATGGATTTATGGTTCGCCAAGGCGGCAAAACTCAAGACAGGTGAAGGCAAGACCTCCTGCATGTCGTGCCATGCGGTGGTGCCTTACATGCTCGCCCGCCCGGCGCTGCGCAAGGCGATGGGCGTGAGCAGTCCGACACCCCAGGAAATGAAGCTCATGGAGGAGATTGGGCGACGCGTGGACACGTCTGGCAGCCACCAGTTGCTCTACGAGCATCAGGAAGGACAATCGCGCGGAACCGAAGCCGTGCTCAACCTCCTGGTCCTCGCCGAGGCCGATGCCCGTGAGCACCGGCAGCAGCCGAGCGAGCTTGTCCGGAAGGCGCTTCAACAGTTGCTGCAGGAACAGTGTCCCGACGGGGCTTGGGACTGGCTGGATGCCGGGCTGGAGCCCAACGAGTCCGCCGACGGCCGATATGGCGGAGCCGCCTTGGCGGCCTTCGCCCTGGGCCGCGTTGCCGGTCTCCTGGCCGCCGGACAAGACGACGCCTCAAGCCATATCGCCCGGTTATGCGCCTATCTCAAGGGCAACTCTGCCGGCCAGAATCTCTACAATCGGGCCTGGCTGCTTCTGGCTTCCACTCGGCTGGGGAACCTCCTGGACCGGGAAGAGCGCGCCGCCTGCATAGCGGAGTTGAAGGGCCGTCAGAATGAGGACGGGGGCTGGTCTCTTTACGGGTTGGGGCCATGGCGATGGTCAAAAGCCGCCGCGCAATCGGCGCCCGGCGGGGATGTCAATGCCTCGCTGTTGGCAAAGTCGGACGGTTACGCCACGGGCCTCCTCGCCTACGTGCTGCGCCAGGCTGGATTGCCGGCCAACGACCCCGGCTTGAAGAAGGCGACTGACTGGCTCAAAGCCAACCAGCAGGAATGTCAGATCGACCAGCAGCGCTGGAAATGCTGGCGGTCCTATTCCTTGAATTATGACCGCGAGAACGGCGGCGCGCGCGGCGAACCGTTCAAGAGAATGATAATGTCGGACCTGGCAACGGGCTTCGCAGTGCTGGCCCTCTCGCCCGCCGAGTAGCCGTCAATTCACCAGGGTGGCTTCAGTCGCTCTGAGGTAAACGGCCAGGGCGTCAATCCGGATGAGCCGTGTCATCACCACGGGCTGCCTCGGGTCCTTCATGAGCTTGTAATGGATCTGCCTCTTGCCCAGGTCAACAATCTGAAGGTAGGTATTATCCGTCTTCCACAGTTGTCCCTTCGCCAATCCCGCCGGCCCTTTCGCGCTGGTATTATCCATATCGTTCAGTCAGACGACCCCGCCAGCGGTTCTGTTCACTGGAATCGGATTACATTTTTGTAATCTCCGGACTCGGGCCGGCAATCCCAAACCCCCTCCGCGCGCACGATTGGATTGCCAAAGGGCATTCCCTTGACCAGAATGGAGGGGAATGAGCAAGCGGTTTTACATTACTACGGCCATTGATTACGTCAACGGCCGGCCGCACCTGGGCCACGCTTACGAAAAAGTGATCGCCGATGTCATCGCCCGGTCGCGGCGCAGCCTGGGGGTGGATGCCTATTTCCTGACCGGCCTGGACGAGCACGGGCAAAAGGTGCAGCAGGCGGCGTTGGCCGAAGGCAAAGCCCCGAGCGTCTATTGCGACGAACTGGCTGCGATCTGGCAGGGCTTCGCCGCAAAACTGGACCTCGCGAACGACGACTTTGTCCGCACTACCCAGCCCCGCCATAAGCAGGTCGTTCAGGCCATCCTCAGCCGGCTGCACGCCGAGGGCCATTTCTACAAGCAAATGTATGAGGGGTTCTACTCTGCCCGGGAAGAGACATTTCTGACCGAAAAGGACCGCCGCCCGGATGGCGCCTTCGATCCCGCCTGGGGCGAGGTCGTCCGCCTCCAGGAAGAGAACTACTATTTCAGGCTTGGCGACCAGCAACAGTGGCTCATCCAGCACATCGAGCGTAACCCGTCATTCGTCGCTCCGGACTATCGGCGCAACGAGGTGCTTGGCTTCCTGAAAAACAACGTCCTGGAGGACCTTTGCATCAGCCGCCCCGCGGCCCGCCTGAACTGGGGCATTCCCCTGCCCTTCGATTCAAACTACGTCACCTACGTCTGGTTGGACGCCCTCACCAACTACATCAGCGTCCCCGCCGCCGCAGGGGACCCAGGGGTACCGGAATATCTGCGCGCGCCGCCCGCGGGTTCCGGCTCCCCTCCCCCGATGTTGTGGCCGGCCGACATCCATTTGATCGGCAAGGACATCATCAAATTCCACGCCGTCTATTGGCCGATCATGCTCAAGGCTATGGGCGCCGCCCTGCCCCGGCAGGTCCTCGTTCACGGCTGGTGGCAGAAGGATGGCCAACGGATGAGCAAGTCCACCGGCAACGCGGTCGACCCGGTCGCCGTCATCGATGAATGGGGCGCGGACGCCTTCCGCTTTTATGTCCTGCGCGAACTGGGCGTTGGCCCCGACGGGAACTGGACCGATGCCGGTTTCAAGGCGCGCTATTCGGCCGAGCTGGCCAACGGCCTGGGCAATCTGGTCAACCGCTCGCTCTCGATGCTCAAACGCTACCGCAATGGGGCCGTGCCGCCGGTTTCAGACGAACTGGCCGCTGAGGCCGCCAAGGTCGGAGCTGAAACCCGCGCCTTGCTGGAGCAAAACCAACTCCAGGACGCCCTCCTGTCCATCTGGTCTCTGGTCACCCGCGCCAACCAATACGTGGACCACACTGCGCCCTTTAAATTGGCCAAGGACCCCTCCAAAGCCCGGCGCCTGGACGAGGTCCTTTACAACCTGGCCGAAGTCTGCCGCATCCTCGCTGCCCTGCTCTGGCCATTCCTGCCGGGCACAGCCTCGAGAATCTACGCCCAGCTCGGACTGCCGGGCACTCCCGACCGCTTCGCCGCCGCCACCTGGGGCGGCCTGCCGGCGGGCCACCTCATCGGCTCGCCGGCCCCGCTATTCCCGCGCAGAGATTCCTAGTGTAGCTGGAAACGCTATGAGCCTCACTCCTGCGCCACCTTGAGGCCCCTGCTGCGCAGCAACTCGACGACGCCGTCCTTTCCGACCAGGTGGGCGGCGCCGACAATGACGATGGCGTTGGTCTGGCCGCGAGACAGCTCCTCGATTTTCGGGACCCACCGCTCATTGCGGTCGGTCACCAGGCGTTTGAAGATGGCCGGGGCCTCGACCGCCATGGAATTCAACACCTTCTCCAGGCCCGCGGCGTCCCCGCTTTTCCATGCCTTGAGGATGTCGGCGAACTCCTGGCGGGTCGTCTTGACGTCGTCGAGGGTGCTCTTGACCAGCAACTCGCCCTCCTCCTTGGAGAAAGAGGAAAGCAAGTCGAGTTGAAAATCAAAAGATTCCAGCCCGATAAGGGCCTTGCCCTGCTTGCGGGCGAGCCTGTAATAATGCAGATCGATCCCATTTTCAGACTCGAAACCCAGCTTGTTGCACTCGAGCTCGACCAGCGCCACGGCTGCCATTACGGGCCTAAGCCGCTCGAGCATGAACAGGGGCAGTCCAACTTCCACCGCATAATTGGTGAAAAGGCTGTAGGTCTGGCCAGACAATTGCCCCCGAAAAGTCTCGCCCGGCGGCAACAGAGTCTTGGCCAGGGTTTCCGGCTCCAGGGCCCGCCGCTCCATCTCGCCGATGTCCGCCTCAAATACGGCAATCCCAGCGTTGGTGAAGGCCCGCTCAATCGGGGCGGCCAGGGGGTAATCCGCCGCTTTGAACAGATGGATCGAACCGAGCAGATACACCGTGGCATGCTCGCCGGCGAGTTTCCAGAGCGAATGCCGGTTGGTCTGCGGCCCGTGGATTTCCTGGGCCGGGACGGTCCGGGGAATGAGCGCGGCCACCCCCAGGAGGAGGGCGCAGGCACGGAGCTTGTGAGTCTTCATCAGTCTTTCCTATATCCCAGGATGCGCCTTTTGCAACCGGCCATCAATTCCTTTCGTTCTATCTTGCCAAGGGCGCCACCCGGAGCAATGCTATGCGGCACTGAAACAACAACAACCCTTATCGAGCAGCCATGAACACTTCAGACCTCACTCCAAGCGCCCGCGCTACGCGGCGTGAATTCCTCAAGACCTCCGGGGCCGCGCTGGCCGGCGCCGCGCTGGCCGGGGCCGTGGCTCGACCGGGTTACGCCGCCGAGAGCAACACCATCAAGATCGCCCTGGTCGGGTGCGGGGGTCGTGGCACCGGCGCCGCCGCCCAGGCCCTGTCCACCCAGGGGCCGACCAAGCTCTGGGCCGTGGCGGATGTCTTCGAGCATCGTCTCCAGGGAAGCCTGGCCAGCATCCGCCAAGGGCATGAGAAACAGGTGGAAACGCCCCCCGAGCGCCAGTTCATCGGGCTGGATGCTTTCAAGAAGGCAATTGATTCGCTGGACAAAGGGGACGTGGTGTTGCTGGCCACGCCGCCCGCATTCCGGCCCATTCATTTCGACTACGCCGTGAACAAGGGTGTCAACGTGTTCATGGAGAAATCCTTTGCGGTGGACGCCCCGGGCATCCGCCGGGTGATGAGGACCGGCGGCCTGGCCAAGTGGAAGAACCTCAAAGTGGCCGGCGGTCTCATGAGCCGCCATTACAAGCCGCTCGAGGAGGCGGTCCAGGAGGTCCACGACGGGCTGATTGGCGAGGTCATTACCTGCTGGGCCTACCGCATGCACGAACCCGTCGGCCTGGGCGCCAAACAACCCGGCATGAGCGACCTGGCCCACCAGATAGCCAACTACAGTTGCTTCACCTGGCTCAACGGGAGCTTCATTGTGGACTGGCTCATCCACAACATCGATGTGTGCTGCTGGGTCAAGAATGACTGGCCGGTCTCCGTACAGGGCATGGGCGGCCGCCAGGTCCGCCAGGAACCCGATCAACTCTTCGACCACTACGGGGCCGAATACTCGTTTGCCGATGGCACGCGTCTCTTCGCCCAGGGCCGCCATATGAGCCATTGCTGGGACTTCTTTGGCGACATCATCCACGGCGCCAGCGGCTCGGGCATCCTGGGCGAAGGCCAACCTAAACCGCGGCTCTTCCGAGGCCACAAGCAGACCCCTGAAGACCTCATCTGGAGTTACAAGGGACCGGACTGGGACCATTACCAGTACGAGCACGACCTGCTCTTCGACGCCATCCGCAACGACAAGCCCTACAATGAAACCGAGCGTTGCGCCAAGTCCTGCTTCACCGCCATCATGGGACGCATGGCCTGCGAGTCGGGAAAGCTCATCACTTGGGACGAGGCCCTGGCCTCAAACGTCGAACTGGCGCCTGGCCTCGAGAACTGCGCGTGGGATTCTCCCGCCCCAGCCAGGCCCCGAGCCGACGGCAGGTACGACATTGCCATGCCCGGACAGACAAAGGTGATGTGAAGTGCGCAGTGCGGAGTGCGGAATGACCCGCTCCGTCCGATGGAAAATGGCAGATGCTCGATGCTCAATGAGTGTGAGCCGAATGAGCCAAGTCGTCCCTGTTTAAGCCCGCCAATTCCGGGCGCTCCATAAAGGCGTAGCAGAGCAGGTGGCAGACACCCATTTGCGCGTCTTCGACGCGGCCGTAATGGGTGTCGTTGATGACGATGGCCCGCTCGGCAATTTCGGCCATCCGCCCGCGCTTGGCGCCGACCAGGGCGATGGTGCGCAGACCGTTGTTCCTGGCCCATTCCAGCGCCTTCACGCAATTGGGGGAATTGCCGCTGACGCTCAGACCCAGGGCAACGTCGCCGGGACGGGCGTAGTTCTTCAATTGCCCGGCGAACACCTCCTCGTAGGCATAGTCATTGGCCAAGGCGGTCATCCACCCCACGTTGTCGTTGAGGGAGAGAACTCGAAAACGCCGGCTCAGTTTGTCGGAGGCGCCTTTGCCGAGGTCCGTGGCGAAATGAGAGGCGTTAGTGGCGCTGCCGCCGTTGCCGAAGACAAAAACCTGCCGCTCTTCCACCAGGGCCTGGCGCAGCATCTCGATCAGTTCTTCCACCGCGCCCGGGGGGATCGAATCCAGGGCGGCCTTCTGGGCCTTGATATAATTGCCAATCCATTGCTTCATGCGCCAAGAGCATAGCCCATGGGGCGGGAATTGTCAGGCGGACAATGCAGAGGGAGCGGGGGAAATTAGCAGCAACAGGAATGCGGGCCAATGCACTTTTGAGATAACAAGGATCACTTTTCGCCCATGAAACGACCCGATGCGGGCGGCGGCCGAAAAGCCAGATGCGCCAGCGTGAGCGCCCCGGTCGGCACGGCATCCTCGCCCAGAGCGGCCGGGGCCAAGCGGAGGCCCGGCGCGAATGCCTCCATGACGAACCGGCGGAGCGCCCCTGCCAGCGCCGCCCGCAACGGCTCGCCGACGCCGGACAATCCGCCGCCCAGGACGATGATCTGCGGATGACACAGGTGAACGACATGCGAGAGTCCGAATGCCAGGTCCTCGGCGGTCTCGCCCAGGATTCGTCGAGCGGCGGCATCGCCTTGCTCCAATGCGGCGGCCAGGTACCTGGCCTCGCCCCCCTTGCGTCCGCCGGCCAATCGAGCCAGCGCTCCTTTGGGCGCCCGCTTGTTGAGTTCGCGAATGCGCGCGTCCACTGCCCACCCTGAGCATCGAGCCTCGACAATCGTTCCTTGGCGGTCCAGCCGCACGTGGCCAATCTCCGCCTCGCCCGGGGCGGCGCCGTGGTAGATATGGCCGTCTTTGACCAGGCCCCCGCCGACGCCGCTGCCGAGAGTGACGTAAAAGACGGGGTCGAAACCCAGGCCCGCCCCGTGGCGGGCTTCCCCCAAGGCGGCAACGTTGGCGTCGTTGTCCACGGCCACAGGCACGCCGGCCAGTTGGCGCAGCCAGGAGCGGAGGTCAAACTCCGACCACCCTTCGATCTGGTGCGAGCGGCAGACCTTGCCCGTTTTCCAATCCACCGGCCCGCCAAAGCCCACACCGATTGCCTGGACTGGCCCAAGGCGCATCAACTTGGGCAAGCTCCGCCCAATCTGGCGGCGAATCCCCTCAGCGCCGGAGGCGGGCTTGACCTTGAGCTTGCGCCGCTGGACGATCTTCCCCGTCTCGTCGCCCAGGACCAGTTGGAGCTTGGTGCCGCCGATTTCGATGCCAACGAATGAGGACATCGGGTCTGGCTATCTGAAGTAGTCCGGTTCATTGGCCGCCTTCCACTTGATGTTGCAGCCCAGACTTGGTTTCTGGCTCCGCGAAACCGGTTTGCCGGCCAGCACCGCGTCCAGGGCGGCGCGCAGGTCCCTGCCGGTGACAGGGATATTGCTCCCGGGCCGGCTGTCGTCCATTTGGCCGCGATAGACCAGCCGCCGGTTCGCGTCGAACAGGAAAAAATCCGGCGTGCAGGCAGCCCGGTAAGCGGCCGCCACCCCTTGGCTCTCATCGTAGAGATAAGGGAAAAGATACCCGGCCGCTTTGGCTTCCGCCGCCATCATCGCCGGGCTGTCGTCCGGGTAATTCTCCACGTCGTTCGAGTTGATGCCGGCGATGCCGACCCCGCGCGCCAGATAGTCGCGGGCCAGTTGGGCCAGGCCGGAGCGAATGTGCTTCACGTAAGGACAATGGTTGCATATAAACGCAACCAGGAGCGCCGGGGCCCCTTTGAAATCCGAGAGCGAGACGAGGTTTCCGTTGGTATCCGGCAGCCGGAAGTCCGGCGCCGGGGTTCCCAAAGCGAGCATCGTGGAATTGGTAGCGGCCATGCAGGAATGTTCTGCGCCCCGGCCCGGATGTCGAGCAGAAACTTGGGTCGAGTGATGCATCGCAGCCTGGTCGTCGGCGAGTATCACACGCTCTTGCAGGCGCGGCGCCGTGCCGAGACACCGTTAGCGGGCGCGAGAGCGAGGGAACGAAGAGCGCCCGCCCCTCGACACTCCCTCCTGGACCCTCGGCCCTGCCGCCCTCTAATACTCCCTGTCCTTCTTAATGCCGGGTTCGGGGACGGGGTATTTACCGTCCGGGCCCAGTCGGAGCGGGGCCGGGGAGGACTGGGTTAGCTTGTCGAGGTCCGGGGCGAATTCCTGTTCGCAGGCAAGCATGTCGTCGTAGGTGACGATCTGGCCGGTATGGGCGGCCATGCGGCCCATGGAGGTGACCAGGCTGGCGATGGCGCCCCGTCGCGCCTCGTTATAGGGCTTGTCGTCGCGGACCGCGCCGACCAGTTCGTCCCATTCCAGTTGGTAGGGACTGGGCTCGGGCTGCGGAAAGGCCCAGGTCAGGTCGGCGCTCGTGAAATTCTGCCCCCGGAAGATGCGGCATTTGCCCGGGCAATGGCTGGCGGTGGTGATGATGGCCGAGCCTTTGAGGCCATGGGCATAGCTGGCAAATTCGTCATGGCAGCCGTTCTCGGCGCGGCCCACAAAATAGAGTTTGGAGCCGTCGGCAAAGGTGTATTCGACGTTGTAATTGTCGAAGTTCTGGTCCAGGGATCGGCCGCGATAATGGCGTCCGCCGGTGGCATGGGCCCTGACGGGCCACGAGTTCTTCATCCAGCAACATTCATCGATCTGATGGATATTGTAATCGCTGAATATGCCGCCGCTGGCCCACAGGAAGCTGTGGAAACGGCGAATCTGGTAGAGCGTCTCGGTCAGATCGGCCGGCTTGGGGCCGGCGGTGGCGGACTGGCCGGCCATCCGGTAGGCGCGCATCAGCATGATTTCCCCAATTTGCCCGTCCTGGATGCGTGTATGAAGCTCCCGCCGGCCCTGGCAATGGCGAATCATGAGGCCGACGCCCACTTTGAGCTTCTTCTGCTCGGACTCCTCGGCCAGCGCCAGCATTTTGCGTGTGGTCGGCGCGTCGACCGTCACCGGTTTTTCCATGAAGACATTGAGGCCCTTTTGGACGGCGTAGCCGAAGTGGACCCACCGGAATGCCGGGGGGGTGGCGAAGATTGCGATGTCCCCCGGCTTGAGGCAATCCATCGCTTTGCGGTACGCGTCGAAGCCGATGAACTTGCGGTCTTCGGGCACATCCACTTGTTCGGGATACTGCCTGTTCAAGGCCTCGTAACTGCTCCGCAACCGATCCTCGAAGACATCCGCCATGGCGATGAGCTTGATCGGGCCGCTCCGGGTCGAGAGGGCCTGGGAGGCTGCCCCGCTGCCGCGGCCCCCGCAACCGACCAGGACCACCTGCACCAAATCGCTGCCGGCGGCGTGGACACTCGGAAAGGCCACGCCGGCCAGGGCCGAAGCCGCAGCCAACCGGCCGGTGTTCTTGAGAAAATCACGACGTGAGGTTGGAGAATGAGTGGATTCAATCATGCCCGGATAATCGGCAACAGCCGGCCTTGGTGTCAACGCCACAATGCAACACCTCCCGTTGGGGCCAACATTGGGCCTCAATCAAAGCGGGCCGGATGTCGAGGGTCGAGTGACAGGGGAAGGAAGTGCCGCCCCTCGCGGTTCTCAGGCCACGTATGTCGGCTCGAACACGGGCCCGAGGCCATGTTTGCGGAGCAACTCGGCAAATCGGCCCAGCCCGCGCTTTTCATCGGCGCCCAGGTGGTAATGGATATGCCAGCCGAGGTAATCCTTGCGAAAATCGTAATCGTACTCGGTGCGGCTGCGGATAATGGAATCGAGGGTGTCCAGGCCGAACTGGCGCGCCTGGCGAAGTTGGCGCCGCAAGGCCGCGTTTTCCACACCGCGGCGCAAGGCCCAGACCGCATAGACGAACGGCAGCCCGGTCAGCTCGTACCATGCGGCGCCCAGGTCCCAGAGCTGGTGGGAATGGGGCGCAATCGAGAAATCCAGGGCGATGTCCCCGATCAGGAGGGTGTAATCGGGCAGCCCGGCAAAGTCGTAGCTGGGCAGCGGCTTGAACCCGGCCTTCACGCCCCGTTCGGCCAGCAGCACGCGCAGCAGGTTCACACTGGCCAGGGAGGCGGTGTCGCAAAAGACCTCGCGGGCGTCCTCGATTGGGCCGCGATGGGCCAGGAAAACACTCTTGACCTCGCCCAGGGAAGCGATGGCAGCGCCGTCCAGGATGTCGTAGCATCCGCGCAGCAGCGGCTCGGTCACACTCACCAGCGCCGCGTCTAATTCGGCGCGCCCCAGCTTCGCCGCCAGTTCCGAAGGGGTGGCGAAAACCACCTCGTCCTCGATTCCGCGGGTCAGGGGCGCCGCATTGAGAAAACGGACCGAGCCGATGCGGAAAGGGGCGGTCGATTGGGCGAGGTTGTCTTGGCGCTGCAGCCGGGCGGCGCGCTCCTGGAGTTCGCAACGATGCGCCAGTTCTTCCGCCGTTTCAAGCGGCGCCAACCGCAGCTTGGGAATTTCGCCAGTCACACTACCCGCCAACCAATCGTTGAACGAGGAGATCGCGGTAGCGGTCCAGGCTCTTCCAGGCCGTGGCCACATTCATCGGTTTGGCCTGTTCGTCGATGCGCGTATAGCCCTCCTCCGAAACGCGGATGCCCAGGCGCTCCATCTTGCAGAGGTCCTGGCTGAAGGCCAGGTAAACTGCCACGGTATCGAACAGGACGCTGGAGCGGCGTTCGGCGTCGCCCTGGTTGTTGCTGCGGCTCCAGAGACGGTAGTTTTGGATGACCGTCGAGGCCACCGGGTCGGCGGCCTCCAGGACCCGGCGATAGCGCTCCCCATCGAGCGTGACCAGGCCGCAGGTGTCCAGGGGCGTGATGGTGATGTCCCAGGGCGCCGAGAGGACCCGCTGGGCGGCCTTGACGGCGGCTTTGACATTCCATTCCGCCGAGACGGTAGTTGAGCCGCCGTAGCCGAGCCGCACGCTGCCATCCATGCCGACCAGGCGGGCGCGTTGGGCGATTAGGGGTTGGCGGGCCAGGGCCGCCGCCACGTTGGGCATCGGCCCGATGCAGATCAGCGTAACGGGCCTGCTGGACTGCATGAGGGTGTCCACCAGGGCCTGGACGCCATCGGAGTGGACTTTGCCCGGATAGGAGGCCAGGTCGTAATCGTTGACCCAGGCCGCCTGGCCTCCTTGGCCTCGAGGCTCGACATCCGGCCCGATGCCGATCGGCACGCGCCCGTGGCCCGTGGTTTGCAGGAATTTGGCCAGCAGCTTCGCGCGGTACTGCGCCTTGCCGTATTCGCCCATGACCAGTTTCAAATCCAGCTCGGGACTCTTGAGCAGCAGACCCAACGCCCATGTGTCATCGATATCATCCCCGATGTCGGTGGCCAAAACCACCGGGATTGGCCGAGTCGTGTCTGGCGTGGATTGCGCCTGCAACCGCTGCGCGCCTCGAGGCATCCCGGCTACGGCAGCGCCCAGGAGGGCAGATTTCCGCAGGAAACTGCGGCGAGTCACAGAGCGAGAGTCGTTCATAAATCAGTAGCGGCCCGCAACGGGAGGACAATGGAAAGTCCGGCCGGGTTTGTCCAGTGCGAATTGCTTCCACCAATAGCTCAGGCCTAAGGGCGCCCATCCCGAGGGCCCGTTCCCACCTCCAAACAGACCATGCGTGTGAGGTCGCGGGCCAGGAGACGCCCACCCGCCAGGGCCATGGGACCCCACGACTCGCGGCCCTTGAGGACCTGGGCCTGGCTGAGCAGGGTGTATTTTTCTGGCGTGGCTTCGATGAGGCGCAACAGGCCCGAATCGTTCATCGCGAAGATGAGGCCGTCGGCCAGGAGGAAGGAACCGAGGCCAAACTGCTGCTTTGAATCGCTGGCCCAGGCGGTCTTGCCCTCCAGGCTCAGGCAAACGAAGCGGCCGTCGGGCCGGACGCCATAGATGTGGTTTTGGTATAAGATGGGGGTCTGCTGGGTGGCGCCGAAGACGGAGGGGTCGAGCCGGAAGGCCGTCTGGGCCAGAAAACGATCCCCCTCCTTCTTGAGTTGCAGCATCAGGCTGCCGGCGTTGTAACCGCCCGAGAGAAAGATGCGCCCCCCCTCGAGGATCAAGGGCGAGGGCACCGTGGCGAGGCTGATCTTCCAATCGGTCGTTTCCCAGAGAATCGCCCCGGTGTCGGCTGAGACGCCCACGACACCGTTGTTGGCGCAATAGACATACATCCGCTGTCCCGCAAACTCCATTGGCATGACGGAAGAATGAGTCATCTTCCAGGCGTGAGGATTGGGGGTTTGCCACAGCGGCTGGCCGGTCTGGCCATCGAGGGCCAGCAGGAGGGCGTTCCTGCCGGCGGGCGCCAGGACGACCGCGCCGCCGTCAATCAGCGGACATTGCCCGGCGTACCACGGAGGAACGGTCGTCCCGTACTGGCGCACCAGGTCCAGTCCCCAGCGCAACTGGCCCGTCGTCGCATCGACGCACAGGACGTCGCATTTCGGGCCCAGCCCAACGGCCAACTTGTCGCTCACCGCAGGGACCGTCCGGGACATCCCGTGGTTGCGCTTGACGGAAACCGAATAGGCAAACCGCCAAATCTCCCGCCCATCGGCCAGCCAAAGACAACGCAGGGCATCCTGCTTCCGCTCGCAGTCGTAGTCCATCACATAGACCCGGCCGTTCATCACAGCCGCCCCGGCATACCCGTCGCCAAGGTCGATGGACCACAGTTCGGCGGGTCCCGAGGCGGCCCAGACATGGAGCAGGGCCTGCCTCTCCCGGCTGACGCCGTCCCGGTTGGGGCCTCGAAACTGCGGCCACACGCCCGGCAATTTGGCGGCCTGGCCGTCCGCAGGCGGCGCTTCCTCCGGATGGACCCCGCCTTCACTGCCGGCGCGAATCAACTTCCCGGCAAGGACCGGGTTGGCCTGGGCGCCCGCCTGTCCGGCAGGCTGGTCCGTTCCCGGCGCCCGCAGCGCCAGGGACCTGTTCGGACCGTGCCACAACCAGAAGACAAGCAGCCCCAGCCCCACCACACCCGCCGCGCCCGGCAGAAGCAGGGCGGCCCTGGAAGACAAAAGCTTGTTCATTACTGCGGCCCCCTTGTACCGAAAACTGAATCGCAGGTCGAGTCGATCCGCTCCCCCCGGGGGCAGGCCGTGGCCAGACTCCTCACGTCGTCTCCTACAAGAATCATTGCTTTTGCCGGGCGGCGCCAATAGAGTTCGCCGGTGATAACGCCGGTGCTGAGAGTGTATGATTCAAGATGACAAGGAGTCGGAGAAGGAAGCCGAGTTAGTGCGGCGTTTGGGTCAGGCCCGCGAGGAGATGCTGGCCGAGATGCACAAGGTCATCGTAGGCCAGGAGGAGGTGCTGGAGCAGTTGATCTATGCGGTGCTTTGCCGCGGCCATTGCCTGCTGGAGGGGGTGCCCGGATTGGCCAAGACGGTGATGGTCCAAACTCTGGGCGCCACCCTGAATCTGACCTTCCGCCGCATTCAGTTTACGCCCGACCTGATGCCCTCGGACATTACGGGAACCGACATCATCCAGGAAGACCCGCAGAGCGGCCGGCGGCAGCTCGAGTTCATGGCCGGCCCCATCTTCACCAACCTGCTGCTGGCCGACGAAATCAACCGCACGCCGCCCAAGACGCAAGCGGCCCTGCTGGAGGCCATGCAGGAACGCCGAACTACCTGCCGCGGGCGGACCTACGAACTGCCCAATCCTTTCTTCGTGCTGGCAACCCAGAACCCCATCGAGCAGGAAGGCACCTACACGCTGCCGGAAGCGCAGTTGGACCGTTTCATGTTCATGGTCAAGATCGGCTATCCCACGCAGCCCGATGAGATCGAGATTCTCAAACGGACGACCGGAGACGATGCCCCTGAGGTCAAGGCCCTGTTTTCGGCCCAGGAAATCCTCGAGCTCCAAAGGGCGGTCCGCCGCGTGCCGGTAGCCGAGCACGTCTATGAATACGTGGTCAACCTGGTTCACTCGACTCGCCCCGGAGTCCGGGACGTGCCCGATGCGACCAAGTGGCTCCGGTGGGGAGCCGGCCCGCGCGCCGGACAACAACTCATCCTGGGCGGCAAAGCCCGCGCCTTGCTCCGGGGCCGCTATCATGTGACGACCGAAGACATCAACGTCCTGGCCAAGCCGGTGTTGCGCCATCGAATCATCTGCAATTTCGCCGCCCAGGCCGGCGGGCTGACCACCGACCTGCTGGTCGAGCGCCTCATCGCCCACCTTCAGCCCGGCGGGGAGCAGATCTGACACTGGCCGATGACCCTGCTCGACAAAGTCCACCAGGAGGTCATTGAACGGCTGGGCAACCTGAGCGTGACCGCGCGCCAGGCCGTGGAGAGCGTTCTTGCGGGCCAACACCGCTCGGTACGCCGCGGCCTCTCGGTCGAGTTTGCCGGGCATCGCGAATATCAGCCCGGGGACGACCTGCGGCATTTGGATTGGCTGGTCTATGCCCGCAGCGACCGCTACGACATCCGCCAGTACGAAGAGGAGACCAAGCTGCGGGCAACCCTCATCCTGGACGCGTCCGGCTCGATGGGCTACGGCTCGGCTCGTCAAACCAAGTTCGCTTATGCCCAGGCACTGACCGCCGCCCTGGGCTTCCTGATGATACGCCAGGGCGACGCGGTGGGCCTGGCCGCCTGCGACACCGCCATCCGCCACTTCATCCCGCCCGGTTCGACGATGGCCCACTTTCTCAACGTCCTGGCGGCGCTGGAGGAGACCGCGCCGGGGAATGAGACCAGCCTGGCCCCGGTTTTGGACGAAATCGCGAGCCGGCTCAGTCGCCGTGGCCTGGTCGTCCTCATCACCGACACATTCGACGATCCCCAGGCCCTCCTCAGATCGATCCATTACTTGCGCCATCGCAAACAAGAGGTGCGGCTCTTTCAAATCCTGGACCCGCAGGAGCGGACCTTCCCCTTCCAGGGCATGATCGAATTTGTCGGCCTGGAGCATGAGCCCGGGCTCAAGCTGGACGGCGACCGGGTGCGCGAGCATTACCGGCAGGTCTTCCAGGGCCATCAACAGCGGCTCCAGGCGGGCTGTCACGCCTGTGGCGTGCAGATGGAAACCTGCTGGACCGATGAAGAGCTTTTCACAGTGCTGATTCGGGCGCTGGCCTGGAGATGATCGAGTTCCTCAATCCGTTGCTCTGGGGCGGCCTGGCGGCTGTTTCGACTCCCGTCATCATTCACCTGCTGCACCGGCGGAAGGTCAAGCAGGTGGATTGGGGGGCGATGCGGTTCCTGCTGGAAATGCTCGCCAAGCGCCGCCGCCGGCTCTTCCTGGATGAGCTGCTGCTCCTGCTGGTCCGCACTCTGCTGGTCGGCTGCGTCGCCCTGGCCATGCTCCGTCCCGCCTTTCACCGGCGCGCCGCCGAAAGTGGCGCCGGCGGCATCATCCGCCAGGGCCGCACCGCTGGCGTCTTGCTCATCGATGACAGCCTCTCTTCGGCTGCCGGGCGGGCGCAGCCGGTGTTTGAGGGGATGAAGAAACTGGGGCTGGCCTATCTCGATTCCCTGGCGCCCGGCGACGAGATCAGCCTGGTGCTGATGTCCCAATCAGGCGCCCCCGCCAATGACCCGCTCTTCGATATCGAGGGCCTCAAAGCTCACCTGGCCGGGCTCAAGTCCTCTTACGTGGCCACCGACATTCCCGCTTTGCTGGACGCGGGCCTGAACCAGTTGAAACGCCACATCAACCCGGGCGCTGAACTGGTCCTGCTCACCGATGGCCGCAACGATGGCTGGCACGAGGAAGACACGGCGCGCTGGGATGAATTGCGGGAGCGCCTGCGCGGACCCAGGAACGCCGCCCTCGGCACCCGGCAACGCCCTCAAGTCATTGTCCTTGCCCCCGAGCCAGCCGCCCTCGACGACAACCTGGCCATTATCGACCTGGGCATGGATCGCACGCTGGTCGCGGCCGGCCGGCCGGCAGGTTTGGGCGTGGTGGTGGCCAATTACGGCAAACAGGGCAGCCGCCAGGCTGCCGTGCAGGTCGCCGTGAACGGCCAGGTCATCGGCTCCGAACCTTTCGAGGTCCCCGCCGGCGGCCGGCAGGAACTGGTTTTCACCCATACTTTCGAGACCGCAGGCAGCTATGCACTGGAGGCCGCCCTGGTCAATCACCAGGACCTGCTTCCCGCCGACGACCGCCGCGCCTTGTCCATCCAGGTCGAGGCCAGCGTCGGTGTGTTGCTGGTGGACGGCGGCAACTCGCCGGCCGGTCTGCAAAGCAAGCTCGGTTTCCTGGCCGCGGCCCTGGACCCGGACCTTGGCGGGCGCGGGCCGTTCAAAGTGACTCGCATCTCGCTCGCTCAGTTTGCGCCCTCGCTGCTGCAAGATTACAGAGTGGTTGTCCTGGGCGACGTGCCCGTCCTGGAGCCGGCCATGGTGGATGCCCTGGAACGTTTCGTCGTCAGTGGCGGCGGCATCCTCGCCGGCCTGGGACCGGACAGCGACCTGACCCTCATCAACCGTTATTGGGCCCGCAATGGCGACGGATTCCTGCCCTGTCCGCTCGAACGTCCGGTGACGCCTCCCAAACCCGCTCTTCCGGCTGCCATCAGCGCGGGACACCCCGTGTTCAACGGTTTTGGCTCCAGAAGCGATGATGCCTGGAAAGCGGCAAAGGTCAGGTCCTACTTCAAATTGGACGTGGGCAAGGCCAAGGGCTCCGAACTGGACGTTCTGCTCAAGATGGACAACGGCGATGCCTTGCTGGTCGAACGCCGGCGCGGGCTGGGGTTGGTGGCCCTCATGGCGACCAGCCTGAATGCAGATTGGACCGACCTCCCGCTCCAGGCCGCCTACGTGCCGCTGATGCGCGGAGTGGCCGGTCACCTCGGCAGCTTCGTCATGCCGCCCAGGAATCTTGTGCCAGGAGACTCGATCATCTATGCCCGAGTCAAGGACCCCGCCAAACCGATGTCCGGCGAAGGTCCCTCCGGCAAGCCCATGAAGCTCACGCCGGGCTCATGGGAAGGACGGGCCGCCGTCCTGAGCGAACCGCTCATGGAACCGGGCGTCTATCTTCTCCACGACCCCCAGCAGCCCGGCCCGATTCGCTATGCTGTCTCGGTGGCGCCAGCCGAGAGCGCCTTGCTGCCCGTCACCGATCGCCAAATGGCCTTGGCCTTGGATGGCGGCATGAGCCTCTTTCATGACCCCGGGCAAATCGCCGCAAACCTCGACCCGGCCCGCCGCCGGTCGGTGGAACTCTGGAAATGGTGCTTGTTTGGCGCGCTCTTGCTCATGTTTGTCGAGGGATCGATGACTCGGCGCCAGGCGCTTGCCGAGGGGAAGGACCGGGCGTATGGCCTTAATCGCGCTAATCTTAATGCCGGATTGAAGTTGTGACCTCTGGTCTAAGCTGGCAATTCAACTGCACCGGTTGGCCGTGGTGGTCAGTGCTGCCCCTGGCGGCGGCGGGGGTTTTGCTCATGCTTCGGTTGTATCGGTTCGAGATGGCCGCCTTGGCGCCGAGGCTGCGGCGGTGCCTCCTGCTGTTGCGCATGACGGTTTTGGTCTTGCTGGTCCTGTTCCTGATGGAACCGGCCTTGACGCGCCGGTCCACCGAGCGGGTCCTGCCGTTGGTGGCGGTGATGGTGGACCAGTCCGGCTCGATGGCGGTGAAGGATGAATCCATGGCGCCGGGCGAAAAACTGAGGGAGGTCATCGGGCTGAACCTGCTGCCGGCCAGTGTGCGGCCACTGAAGACAAACGCGACACAACAAGCGGCTTCGGACAAAATGGTCGTGGACTCCGCCCCGCCAGACTCGGTTCTCGCCCGGGGCCTGGCCTCTTTGTCCGCCCTTTCCCGATACGAGCGCGCGGTCAAACTGGCCAAACAAACCGTCATGCCCGCCTTGCGCGACAAGGGGCGACTCAGGGTCTTCGCCATGGATACCGGGCTGGCGCCGCTGGACCCGGACCACCCCGCCACCCTCCTGCCCAATCGCGCGACCGATTTCGAGGCCAGTCTGGCTGCCCTCGCCCGCAATTGGGGCCAGGAGTATGTCGGAGGCGTTGTCTTGCTGTCCGATGGCCGCCAGACCGCCGGCGGCGACCCGGTCCCGGTCATTCGCTCGCTCCGCGCGCGCGGCGCCCTGGTGGCCGGCATCATGGTGGGCGACCCCGGCATCCCGCCCGACGCCGTCGTGGCGGAAATCTCGGGCAGCAGCGAGGTCTTTCTGGGCGAGCAGGCGCCGATGACAGTCCGCTACCGCGTGAGCGGGGCCGACGAGATGGATTGGGACCTGGTCATGACCCGTCAGGGAAAGGAATTGGAACGTCGCCAGGTGCGCGGCAACGGTTCGTGGCAGTACCAGACCTTTGCCTTTCCGGCGACCAACGCCGGCATCAATCTCTACCAGGCGCGGATCGAACTGTCTCGCGAACAAAGCGCCGACACCCCCCTCTCTGCCTCCGGCTCGGTTACACTCGAGATGTGGAACAACGTCCCCGGCGAGCAAGTGGCTGACCTGGTCAACAGCCCCAGCTTCAAACGGCCTCCCTCCTCGACCGGCAGTTTCGCGCAGCTTCAGTACAGCAGCCGCGGCCAGCAATACGGCGCCCGCGTTCGCGGCTTCCTGATCCCGCCTCAAAGCGGCAACTACACCTTCGGAATCTGCTCCGACGACTCCTCGGAACTGTGGATCAGCCCCTCGGAGGACCCGAAAGCCAAGACCAAAGTGGCCTATATCTCCGGTTACGTCCCGGCCGGCGCCTGGGACGCCAGGCCCTCCCAAAAGAGCCAGCCCGTCACCTTGCAATCCCGGAAGCCGTATTACTTCGAGATTCTTCACAAACAAGGCGGCGGCGAAGACCACTTGGCCGTGGACTGGATGTTGCCCGACGGGTCGAGGGAAAGGCCAATCCCCTCGACGCGTCTGGCGCAGTATGACGAGCAAACCGTTGCCCGCCTGGTCCAGCACAAGAAAGAGGCCTCGCAAGCCAGAACCAACCTCTGGAAAGAAGCCAGCCTCGCCAATAACAGCGCCGAATTCTCCGTGGCAGTCAACCAGGACCCAATCAAGGTGCTGCTGGTGGACTCGACCCCGCGCTGGGAAAGCCGTTACCTGGCCGCCATGTTCGAGCGCGACCGCCGCGTCAGCTTCACCCGCCGCTATCATTCCGTCATCATTGAGGACAGGAACACGCCGCTTTTGCCGAAGAGTCAATCCGAGTGGGACGCCTACGACATGGTCTGCCTGGGCGACCTGGACACCAACGAACTGCCGCCCGACCAGCAAAAGCACGCGGCCAACTTCGTGGCCCAGCGCGGCGGCTTCCTGGTCTGCCTGGCCGGCCCGCGCGGTCTCCCCAGGGCCTTCAGCCTCGGCACGATGGCCAACCTGCTTCCAGTGCGGCTCTCCCTGCAATCCAGCCGGCTGCCTGAGCCGGTCACCGTCGCCTTGACACCCGAGGGCGCCGAACATCCCATCATGCAAGTCCTCAATGACCCCGGTTACAACCAGAAACTCTGGCCGTTGCTGCCCCCCCTCCAATGGATTGCCGATATGGTCGTTGCCAAGCCGGGCGCCACGGTCCTCCTCACGGCCCAGAACCCCGCCAAGACCCCCATCGTCGCCGCGCAACGTTTCGGCGCCGGGCGCGTGTTTTGGGTCGGCACCGAGGAAACCTGGCGCTGGCGCGACCGCCTGGCCGAGCGCGTCCATCAGACCTTCTGGCTCCAGGTGATGCGCTGGGGCCTGGCCGGACGCTTGCGCGGCAAAGACCCCCGGCTGCAGGTCGGTTTGGACCGCTACCTGATGACCCCGTCCGAGGCGGCCGAACTCAAGGCCCGGGTCTCCACCAAAAACGGCGAGCCGACTGCCGAATCGCCCTGGGTCAAAGTCGAGCAGATTGCCCCCGGCGGCGAACCGGTCCCCGGCTCTGCCAGAAGTCTTGAGATGTTGCCCGTGGCCGACGCCCCCGGCATCTGGCAGCTTTCTTTGAATGGCCTGGAAGAAGGCTCATGGCGCATTACCACCACCCACCGCCAGGCTGAACTCAAGGGCCTGGCCGAAGTCCGCGAGCTAATCGTCCGCAGCCAGAACGGCCTGGAAGGACTGGACCTGGGCGCGGACCTGCCCGGCCTGAGCCGGATGGCCGCAGCCGGCGGCCACCTTGCCGGCACGATGGACCAGGCCCCGTCCATCCTCCAAGACCTGGCTTCCAAACTCAAACCCCGCAACCAGGAACACCGCGAAACCCTGCGCCTGTGGAACAGCTACCTCTCACTCTGCCTGGTGGCCGGCCTCCTCACCGTCGAGTGGGTCATGAGAAAGCGGCTAGGCTTGCCTTGAAAAACTGTCCGGAGGACCCCGCTCCCGAGCCTTTGTCGAACACCGGCGGAATGAATCGCCTGGTCGCCCATGAAAAACTGGATGAACCTGGCCGGAGGCAACGGCAAGTTCACGCCGCCGGATCGTTGCCGTTATAGTTGGCATTGCGCGCGGCTCGGCCTTGGAGTGTGCCGCCGCGCTGGATGTGCCGGCCTGCGAGGGCCGGTGCGAGCCGGCTGAGGTTGCCACTGGAAAAGAACTCCTGCGGAGCCTTGTTTCGATGCTGGTGGGCTTAACCAGAGCAGAGTGTGGCCGCCGGCGGCGGCAATTTCCATGGCCCGCTTCACGCTCTCCTGGCCTTTGACCTCGGCGAAGTCCTTTGAATTCTCCAGTTGCTCCGTTTCGGTCCGCTCGCTGGCTGCCACCATGCCGATGGCGATCGGCAGGTCGAAGCTCGGCTCCTCCTTCGCTGAAGCTATGGAGGACAGGCCCTCCTTCTTCACGTCGGCCGGGGCTAGGCTGATCGTGGTCCGGCCGAAGGTGAAGTTGAAGCCGGAATTGATGAGGGCGGTCATCACCCGGTCGCGGGATTCTTTCACCGCGGCATCCGGAAGGCCGACGATGACGATAATCATGTCCCCGCTTGGCTTGCACTTGCACCGGATGGGTTTCAATGCCGACGACGGCCGCCGAGCAGATCTTCGTCAACCTGCGGACAGTTATGGCGCGGATGGCGGCAAAGGGCAATCGGGCATTGGGCGGTTTCTTGGAGGCGCTGGCGGAATTGGCCGCAAAGAACGTCGAGCTCGCAAGGAACTCCTTGACGGGCGAGGCGTCTAACGCGTATGCTAGACGCATGAAAACGCTGACGATGCGTGAGTTCTTCCACTCGCCCGCGCTGACCCGCTCGCTGCACCCGGGTCAGACGCTGGTGGTTACCTCTCACGGCAAGGCCGACCTGTTGGTGAGCAAGGCCGGGCGGCGGCCTGTAAAGACTGCGGCGGAACTCCAAAAAGAGGCCAAGGCGCTGGTGTCCAAGCCGGGCCGAAAGGTGGATACCGTCGCCCTGCTCCGGAGACTGCGGCAATGAACCTGTATCCCGATACAACCTTTTTCCTGGCGCTTCGCTTCTTTGATGACACGCACCATGAGACGGCCACCGAGTTCTATGAGGCTCGCGGCGACGAGACCTTTATTTGGTCGCCCTGGCACCGGGTCGAGGTCAGCAACGCTCTGCGGCAATTCGCGCTGGGCGACCAACCCGTCGTGAGTGCGGGCGACGCCCGGCGCATCATTCATAGGCTGGAAACGGACGTGCGGGTCGGCTATTTCCTGCACATGGAGGCAGACTGGCGAGACGTCCTCCGAACGGCGTATGAAATCAGCGCCGAACACGCCTTCTCTTTCCATTGCCGATCGGCCGATCTCCTTCATGTCGCCTACGCCAAGGAACTCGCCGCGGATTCCTTCATCAGCTTCGACAAGGCGCAGGTTGAACTGGCGAGGGCAGCCGGACTCCAGGCCATCCTCGTTAGGCGAAATTGACCCAATGATGACGATGATCGTGTCGCCATAGCCGGCGTTCACCTCGAGTTCGACCGGATGCGCTTCAATGGCATTGACCTGCCTTCGCTAAAGCTACGGCGAGGCGGGCGGCGGCCGAACAGACCTTGGCCAACATGGCGAACGTTATGAGCCAAGCCCTGGGAAAGGGCGATGCGGAAATGACAAAAGGAAGGGCGGAAAGGCGGAAGCGCTGAAACGCTAAAAAGCGGGAGAGCAAGAAAGCGGGAACGATGGGTGGGGTTTTGGCTATGCCCAGGAACCGGAGAGGCGGCAGGCGCAGGCAACCGTGAAGCATGCGAAATGCGCCGAGGAAAAGGGCTGTTGCATGTGCAGCCATTCGTGCGGGAGGCTGGGAGACAAATTGCACCATGCCCGGGGGAGGGAGATTGGAAGTGGCTATTACAGAGAGGGTTGTGAGAATCGCAGTTAGGAAGGTGAGGCAGAAACTGTGCAGGAAGCGAGGTCGGAAGGGGCTTGGAAGCCCGAAGGGCGAAGGGCGAGGGCCGGGGCCCGAAGGGAGGGCGCTTGGGCTGGATCGGGTGTGCGATGAGGGGGCTGTTGTGGCTCGGGGACGAGGGGCGGGGCTTGTCCCGAGTTCGACAAAGGCGGCGACAAAGGCGGCGACAAGGGTGGGAAGCCGGGTTTGGTGGAACGGGGAGTGGGGCTGGGACTGGGCTGGGGCTGCGGGGTGCCGGGATGAGATTCCTCTTTATTTGAATGGGGGGCCTGGGGGCGCGGGGGGCTGGTGTGAGGCGGCGGGTCTGGCGGGACGTTAGGGGGCGGGGTGGGTTGGTCGTTGGTGGAGGGTTGGTTGAGGGGGGCGAGGTCGGCGGCGCGGACCGCGGCGACTTCACGGCGGAGCTGGAGGTACATGCGCAGGAGCTTGTCGCTGTCCACCAGGACGGGGTCGCGCGCGAGGAGGGTGCTTTCGACGTTGAAGAGGATTTTGGCCAGCCTCTCCCGCTCGGCCAGGAGGGAGGGGAAGGCTTTGTCGTGGAAGGCTTCGAGATGCACGGCGCGGGCGGCGCGGATGTCCGGGCCGAGTTGGCGGTTCCACTGGACGAGGGTGCGTTGGGAGACGCGGATGTTCGAGGCGATCTGCGCCAGGCTCAGGCCCTTGGCCCGAAGTTCGACAAACTGATCTTTAGTTTCATTTGTATGCACCGGGGCCGTTTTAGCATGGCCGGGGGCACAGGACCAAACGCTGCATTGGCTCTATTGGCCCTATTGGTTATTTGTTGCCGGAGAGGAGGACTTTGACCGGCCGCGGCATGATTGGCATTCAACTGGACAATCACCCGGGGATCATTCCACAACTCATGGGGCGCCTGCTGACCTTTCTGGTGTTTTCAGACCGTGCCCATCATGGTCCCTAGCAGGCGAATCTCCGTGCGGAGCCCGCAAAACCGGCGATCGTGCGAACCCGAGCGTCGCGTTGCCGACGCCTGGACCAGCCCAAACTAGGGTCTGACCGATTATCGAAAACTTGCGCCTTTTGGATTCGGTCAAGAAGAACGGTTGCAGTGTCCGAGCCAGCCGTCGTATAATCAGGCACCGGAATTCGTATGCATTCCCAACCGCTTGTTTGCGTGCATGATGTCGAGGCGAGCAGTCGCTGGTATCAACAGCTGCTCGGTTGCCAGAGCGCGCACGGCGGCTCCGAGTATGAACGCCTGGTGTCAAATGGCCGACTGGTTTTGCAACTGCACCGGTGGGGGGTGGAGCACCATCACGGCCCCATCGGCGACCCAAATCTTAAGCCTTACGGAAACGGCGTGCTCCTGTGGTTCGAGATTCACGACTTCGACGCGGCCATGGCACGTGCTGACGCTATGGGAGTCGAGATCGTTCTGCCCCGCCACCGCAATCCACCGTCGGGCGATGGTGGCCCGAACCATTGGGAATGTTGGTTACGCGACCCAAACGGATACGTGGTTGTGCTTGCCAGCCCGGACGGATCAGCGGGCCAGATCTTATGAGCCAGCGTCCAATCTCCGTCACGGTAATTGGCGGGTTGTTCATTGCTTCCGGTTGCATCGCACTTTTCAGCGGCCTGCTCCCGCTCGCCCAACACATCGATGAGCTTAAACAGCATCCGTTTGAATCCGGGCTCGTTGATCTCGTGCGGATTCTTGGGGTGACTGGTGGCCTGTTCACACTTTGCGGGTTCAATTGGGCGCGCTGGCTTATTGTGGGTTGGCTCACATACCACGTCATCCTAAGCGGCTTTCATTCGCCCGCAGAGTTGCTGATCCACGCCCTGTTGGCTGTAGTGGTGACATATTTTCTTTTTCGGGCACCGACGGGAAACTATTTTCGAGCTGCGAGGGTCGAGGCATCAATAGGGCCGAAGAAGGATGAGGATCAGGCAGCCTAAGAGATTGCAGCGAATGGGAGCCGGCAGACATAAAATAATTGAAAAGCCCCTTGTCTGCGTTAAGAAACCTGATATGATTAAAACACTTCGTAGTGGCCGGTTTTGATTCGACGCCGGCTGGCTGGTTTTGAAGTGACCGGTGACAGCATTTGCGTTCAGGCCGAGCAGAGGCTGACCAGCCTGAGGCCGCCGAGACGCCTTCGGGCTGGGAAGTTGCGCAGTGGTGGAGTCGGCGGGTTGCCCTCGCCGGCCAGAGGCCAAACTGATGATTCCCTTGGGGGCCGGTCTGCGAGCGTCCAGGACAGAGCGAAGCGGAGAGGCCGGGCCTTCTCGGCCGGCAGTGAGAGGGCGCAGGCTGACGCCCTTTGGTGGGACGCGTGGGGCGCGCTGTTCTCACTTCTGGCCGGGAGCGTGGAGCGTCGGGCCGTGGCTGGAGGGTAGAGCGGCCAACATGCGTTAAGTCTTTGCTCGGGCGGGACAAAAACTCAAGGGGGAAGTCTCAGCTTCTCGCCCGAGGACGACCGAGGAACGTGGCGATTGAGAAGCCCAGAGGCGCTCGCCGACGCGACGGAAAATGCACTTTGTAAGGGCTGACCCCTTCCACGAGCCAGCCCTGCCCATTTTCTCAAGCATAGAAATGTCTTGACCTCGCCCCGCCATTGTTTAATCTAACCTCATGGCTCAGAGCAAACAATCGGCTTTAGTGGATAAGGCGTTTTGGGATAAACGACAAAAGGCTGCTGTATCGAAGATATACTAAAACTACTTAACGACTTAGACAAGCGAGTCCAGAAAATAGAAGAATGTCAATAATACCTATACTAGCTGCAACCAAGAGTTTCATCTCTAGCTACATTAAAGCCAAAGCTGCAATTTCAATGTTCATGGGATTAAACGCTTCCAGCATACGCTATGAAGATTAAAGTATGTCCGAAATGCGAAAAGAAACAAACAGACCCTCAACTGCTTGCTTGCCCACAATGCAAGGAGTTGTATGCTGAGCGGGATACAGACGAACCGCCCCGGCTCTCCGATGAGCAGTTGGACGAAATCGCCAAGCGGGTAGCAAAGGCGTTCAAGCAAGATGAAGATAGCGAACGTATCGCAAACAAAGTGGTTCAGTTCTTCGGCAAAGACCAATGGAAACCTCTAGCCGAGCAAATCCTTAGGTTACTACACTCTCACGACGTTGAAACCATTGCGAAGGTTCTTATTGGCATGTGGCCGTTTTGGTGGCGTCTCCTCGTTATCTTAGCCATTGCCTTCGCACTAATTTATGAAGTTGTCGGTCATAAGGTGGAAAGCATAGCGAAGCCGATGCTTCGGGATGAACTAACTAAGCAGATACGCCTACAATTCAAACTACCCACAATCAGCAACACAGTTGCTACTGTCGCTGGAAACGAAGCGTCTGCCATCATCAAACGACAAGTTGCCCCTGCAATACTCAATTTCAATTCAGTGATACAAAGTAATGCACAGCACGTCGCTACCATTTTGAGCAACTATGAAAGCACCGTTCGAGAAGCTCAAACAAACACGGCAGAACTCAAGAGGTTGGCTGATTACTACTTGCTCGTGGTACAAGCCCAAGGAGGGAATAAATCCGCCTTCTGGAAGCTTGATTCGATTGCTCATGACGGAACTAATCCGATGTGGCCTATCGCCTCTCAGATTGCTAATCAAATCACCCTCCAGATTCTCCTACAAGCAAGGGACATTGAAAATGGTCTGCTGGCTCTTCCTAATCCTTCGGAAGGAAACGTGAAATCTGCCGAAACCGCTACATTTGAAGAATACGTTGCGGCATTCAGCGGACCTTTCAACGTGCTACAACGTTATCAATTACTACGGCAGTTTTATTCCCAAACCCGTTTTCCACTCCGAGACCGACTTGCTTTTTTGATTAATGTCCTACAAACATACGAGGAACTCCTCATCGTAAACAAAGCGTGTCTGTTAATTGATACGGAGGCACACATTGATAGGAATTTCATGGGAACACAAGAATACTTGGACTGGTATAGACACTGGCAGCAGACAAATGCTGCTCCCACTCCTGCCATAAAACCGCCGCATTAGTGAATGCAGCAATAATAGTTCTTGGTTCGCTGATGCTAAAGGATTCACAAGGACCAAAGGAATGATTTCTTCCTCTTGTTTGTCCGCCCGTCAATATTCCCTGTTGTATCTGTACTCACACCCTCGGGAGTGGGAGTGGGGTCACCCATAGCTTGGTTCGATTTCACGACACGGCGACCTATGTTCTGGGTTGACCCCTTTTCCCTTTTCTCGAACCTCTCCTCCGGCACCGCCAACCCATCCTCTTTGAGCACTTGCACGTAACCCTCAATGGCCTCTTTGATGTTGGTCACTGCCTCTTCCCGCGTGGCGCCCTGGGAAACGCAGCCTGGCAAACTCGGGCACTCGGCGACCCAGTACCCGTTCTGACCCCTCACCTTATTCAGGGAGTGAACATGACGAATCGTCATCGGCGCTGTCTGAAAGATCGTATGTACATGCAAGAAAGTGTCCGACGGATCTGTTTCACGCTGTTGTTGCTGGCATTTTCCTTTCCCGTCGCAGCGGAGGATTTTACCAATGCCCTCCACGCGTATCTGCGACTGTGCGTTCATGCTGAAATACCGAACGGCTGCATCGTGGTGGGGCTTGTGGACGAACATGGGAGCAGGATCGTCAGTTGTGGAACATTGGACAACGGCAGCGGCCAGGAAGCCAATGGCGACACGGTGTTCGGTCTCCATTCCACAACCGGCACATTTACCGGGCTGTTGCTGCAAGACATGGTTGAGCGCGCAGAAATGAAGTTGGATGATCCTGCGGCAGAGTATTTGCCCTACTCGGTCAGGATGCCGGCTCGCAACGGCAAGGAAATCACTTTGCGCCACCTGGTGGAGGAAACCTCGGGAATTCCAGACTTCCGGGGCACGTTGAATCCCAAACGCGCGGACGATCCACTGGCTGATTTTGACGCCGAAAAGATGGATACCTTCGTGTCTGGCTGCCAACTGGCCGATGATCCCGGAACGAAACATTTCCACGGCGGCGTGGACAAGGGATTGCTGGGCCAGGCCATTGCGTTGAAGGCCGGGACCGATTTCGAGTCGCTCATGGTCGAGCGCATTTTGCGGCCATTGGGGATGGACAGCACCCGATTCACGCTGACGCCTGAGTTGAAACCCCGGCTCGCGAGCGAACATAATGAATTGGGTTACGCGAGGCAGGGTATGGATTGGGGAGTTCTGAAGCCCCTCGGCGGGCTGTATTCGACCGCCAATGACCTGCTGAAACTCATATCCGCTCTTGACCTGCGGCCATCCAGCCTGGGTCCGCTCAAGAATGGAAGATGGGAAGCTTGTTTTCCATCGGGTTCGCAGCAACGAGGCGCCACGGTCTATACCGGCGGCGGAGGATTCGGCTGCCGGTCGTTGGTTTGTTACGACAGAGCGCGGCGGCGTGGCACGGTCATTTTGTCAACTTCGGCTGATCTAACGCGTAGCTTCGGCAACTTTTTACTCGAGAGCGAATGGGAATCAGACCAGCGGCCGGCACAGACCAACATCAGCATCCAGCTTTATGATTCATACACAGGGCTGTATAGGCCGGCATCGCGCGGCTTCAAGCTCTGGCCATTCTCTCGCCATCAACAGGGCACAAATTCCCAATCCAGCATTGGCGTTCGCCGTGACGGAAACCGGCTCTTCGCGCAGGCACCAGGATCCGGTTCTCCAACCGACGATTTGTTGCTGCCGCCGATCGCCGGCGAATTATTGCCGCAATCGCCAATCCATTTTTTTGAAAGGCTGAGTGGCAGACCGGTGACGTTTTTCCGCGATCGCCGAGGCAAGGTGACGGGCCTGACCATGGGGTATCACGGCAAGGCGGTTTCTTACGAAAAACTCTCCAATGAGCCGCCAAAAGCACCCGAACCACGCAAAAAGCGTGTCGCCGTGAAGGTGGACACAAAACTTCTCGATGTGTGTGTCGGCCAGTACGACATTCCACCGAGAGCGCCGTTCCCCGCTGGAGGCAAGGTCACGATTTGGCGAGAGGGAGATCAGTTGGTCTGCCAGGTCTGGGGTGAAAATGCGATTCGAGGCGCGTTCAATATCTATCCGGAATCGGAAACGCGTTTCTTCATAAAACTGAACGGGGCACAACTGAGCTTCTTGAAGAACGATAAAGGACAAGTGACGGCTGTCATCCACCATTCCTCCCGGCCGGGGGTTCCGGATGCCGAGGGAAAGAAGATGTCAGATCGGGCTCAATGACGTATGGAATCGGGTCGCTTTCGGCACACTCAGGTCTTCGATGGCTGTTGTGATAGGCATACCCTGCGGCACGTTCTGGATTGTCAATTAACTCTGGTGGTGCGGATTCCAACGAAAGCGGACACCTGTTCCAATTCAAAGCGGACACGCATTCCAATTGATATCGGACAGTTATCGGAGCGAAGCGACGCTCTGGGGTTAGTCATAAATAAGTGTGCGGTATGAGTCAAGTTCCGACCCTGGTTTTCGGAGCTCTGAAGGAACGACGCCTCTTCCCGAGAACCAGAGACGTCATCGCGCCGTCCATTTGCGCGGGCGGGCGGCCGGCGGAGACGGGCTCCGAACCTCCAGTTCGCGTCTCCGCCGGTCGCTACGCGTAACGGACTCGGCTCGCCCGTGCAAATAGGCGCGCCACTGATCATCGAAGTCCTGGCTCCGAAGGCGTCTGGTTTCGGAGGCCGGCGCCGGTGTTTTTGCGCATCGTCTCGCCCTTTAATTCGGTTTATACCTGTGTCATACCACCGTCAGCAGCCAGGTCGATGCCGGTGACGTAGCTGCTATCGTCACAAGCAAGGAAAAGAATCGTCCGCGCCATTTCCTCGGGGCGGCCCAATCGTCCCAGCGGAACCATTTGTACGAAACTCGCTCTCAAAGCGTCGGCCTGCTCCTTAGACCCTTCATTTCTTTCCAACATTGGCGTGTCTATGGGGCCGGGACTCAGCGTGTTGACACGAATGCCGCGATCCTTGAAATCAGCAGCCCAGCTCCGGACGAAGGACCGCACTGCGGCTTTCGTGGCACAGTAGGTCACGTAAGATGGAATGCCTTTAACGTTGGCGACTGAGGAAACCAAAACGATGGAACCGCCATTCCTCAAAAGCGGCAACGCTTTTTGTACAGTGAAGAAACTTCCGCGCGCATTGACATTAAACGTTTTGTCGTAATGTTCCGGCGTCACGTCTTTGGTCGCGGCCATTTTCCCGATGGCCGCATTGGCTACCACGATGTCCAACGCGCCCTGTTCGGATTTGACCGTCGCATAAAGATCGTCCAAATCGCTCAATTCGGCCACGTCTCCCTGAACTGCAGTGACGTTTTTGCCGATTTCAGCTTTCGCCTTATTCAGTTCAGCCTGGCGGCGGCCCATGATGAAGACATAAGCGCCCTCCTGCACAAATAATTTGGCGGTTGCCAGCCCGATACCGCTGCTTCCGCCTGTTATAACCGCAATTTTTCCCGCCAATTTTTTCTCATTGTTCACGCTCATATATTTTGTCCTTTTTGTACTTCGTTGTTGTTTAATAGATGTGGAATGTACGCTTTTCCTCCAAAGCTAACATAGTCATGGAGTTCGCCGACTTCAAACCAGGTTTTGACATCTTCGCGGGTTTTGGAAAACTTGTCCAGCAATTCGGCAAAGAACTCAAGCGTTTCCGCGTCACTGTCTGGTCCGCGTTTTTCCATGAAAGCGGACCAAGCCTCGGTTTCCCATGGAGCGCGACGGGTTTCGGAATGGGCCTGGACCTCACGGCAAGCTGAGGCGGTAAAAACGACCTGAATAATTCGTCCACTGCGGATCATTGAAATAGGACGCACCACCGTTGAGGATGTTCGTGCCCAACCGAGACCACGTTGGATTCGTGAGGTTGGTACTGGCTTCAACCACAACGACGGCATTGGTTGTCCCGGTGATGTTAAATCCGAATTGGTTTGTCCGAACCCTGGGGCTCACGAAGCTGATGTTCGTCAAAGGACACTCCGGACTCAAGTTGTTGAGTCCCTCGTGGTCCACCGTAAACCCCACGGATGCCTGACCTCCATTGCGAGAGATCTTGATGACGAAAATGGTATCATAATCATCGGCCGGCCAGAAGGGAATCTGCGTCACATCACCGTCATACATCCCGACCATGTCTTGGGCAAACGTAACGAGCAGATCGTGCTCCCAGGCAATAAACACCGTGGCGTTCTGGTAGGCTGGCTTTCCCAGCTCCGCCTCAAGATTGGTAATGTCCACGAAGCCGAACTGCGTATTCACCGGCAAGCCGCAGTAAATGGCCGTCGGCTCGATCGTCATCAACGGACGAACATAAGAATAGGTTCCAGCATATTCGGTGACGGTCTGCGAGGGGTCTGGCGCAAACAGGTACTGCGGCGCGCCGTACTTCGCCAGCAGCACGCTGGGTAATGCCAGAGCCCGATTGAGGCCCTGGCAAGTCAGTTGCCCAAGCCCGCCAGGCGGCTTTTCTCCATGCCGAATGCAGACCAGCGTTTCCACGATCGCCCCTGGAGGGGGTGGGTTGGTTTGTGCGTCCACCTTCGCACCAACCAGGAGCATGTTGGACAGCATGATCAGCAGCAGGTTCTTCATACATGAATGCAGTCATGGTCTTTACACCAGTCCGCTTCCTCGACACCAGCATTTTTCTCATCGAAGTGCCAATTGGCACGCTTTGCACATCAAACCACAGTTTGGAACGGTGTAGAGAGCCAAGCAACGGTGTGTCTGGGGCATTTGCCCGCGCCGAATTGGACTTGCTGAAATCCTGGGGCTGCACATCGGAAAAGTGGAAAACCGAGCAGCCTGGCAGCCTCCCGCAGGCGTTTGTCCACGCGCATTTCGTGCAATTCGGGTCTGGTGGTGACGATGACCCCCGCGTCCGAAGTGTCAGAAGTTAACGGTCAAGCGCGCCCTGGAGATCGCCGCCATCGGCGGCACCAGCCCGCTTATGGTACTTCTTTCCGCTCCGGGCGACTGGGCATGCAGGTCGCGACTGTCCCGATTAGGCAACGGCACGGACAACCGGCGATTTGGGGTCGTCCATGTTGTCGAGCTTTCGTTCGAGCGTGGCCAAGCTGAGTCCATGCTTGCCGGCCAGGGCGATCAAGTAGGCATCGTTCCACTGTTTGAATCCGCTCAGAGAACGCATCGAAACTTTCTGGAAAGGAAGATCGTCGGGTAAGAAGCGATGCGAAGACAAGGCAAGAATTGACTTCAAGCGACTCAGCGCCTCGCCGGTGCTCATGCGTGGCGGGCGCCGATTGCCGACGGTGTCTGTCCAGGGTCGCGTGAAGAAACGCAAGAACGCGCCCTGAGTCTGCGGCGACGTATAAAACTCCCTCAGGCGCGAGACGAACCGATGCGCGCGCCGGTGGTCCGCGTGACTCGCATCGAAAGCCGCTATCAGGATGTTGGCGTCGAGCAGCGAATTATTCATCATCCAGGGCCTCCTCGACTTCCTTGGAAGTGTAAGTCCCCCCCTCGGAATGGAATACGGCCGAGGGCGCGGTTTTGGCGGAGGTTCTCCTCAAGCCTTGCAGGATGAGCTCCGAGGCCGCTTTGCCTAAAGACATGTTCTCATGGGCCGCTTTGGCCTTGGCCGCTTGGAACGCATCGTTATCCAACGTCAGGGTCGTTCTCATGTGCGGCATCATATCATCAAAGCACCATAACGTCAATCGCCGGTTTTTTGCCCGGCGCCTGGGGCGCTGACCCCATTCGAATTCGCGAGGTTCTGGCTAGTTGCCGCCCAGCGAGCCGCTTGGGCTGCCGTCGGGGGTGGTTTGGCGTTTCGCCCGCGCATGCACGAAGCGGGTCACCTCCAGCTTGAATCTGGTGCAGATAGGGCGGATGTCCTCCACCAGCGGCCGGAGTTGGTGGGGGTCCAGATCGAGCCCGTAAGCGTGGACGAAGAAGTGGCGGAAACCTACGTAAGGTGTGAGTCGGTCCTGCAACGCGGCAGTGATGATCCCGTGCGCGCAGGCTGATTGGAGCAGGTCGCGGTGCCAGGCTGCCCCGCTGGGCAAGGTCACCCCAACGGCGAGTAGCGCCTGCTTCATGATGTTTTCGACCCCATGGTAGAGGGCACTAAGCAGCGAGGCCGTGCCGGCCAACTCCAGCCCTGAGAGCTGGCTCATGCCGCGGGCGCTCGGCAACAGGCGCAGCGCCCGGTCCATCTGCTCCAGCTCCGCCTCAACCTTCTCGTGCAGGCTGGCCATAGACAGGTGTTCCATCCCGACGGATGAGTGTGGTCAATTTCGACCGCTTCTCCATGTCAACCACGTCGACGGGCCTGGAAAGGGAGCGCATTAGCTCCCCGACGAACTGAAAAAAGCGGGCGGGAGCCAACCCCTCCACCGCGAGGTCAAGGTCGCGCCCGCGCTTGCCAACCTCCAGACTGGAACCGAACACCCAGACGGCGCTGGCACCGTAGCGGCTCGCCAGGGTTGCGATGGTCGCCTTCTCGCGGTTGGAAATCATGCCCCAGAGAATAACCTCGGCGCTTGGATTTGGCAATCGGCAGGCGGACCCGGCACTTTGGAACCACTGCGGCCTCGGCGGCGTTATCGGCCGGTACCGTCATCCCCGTCATGCCTGCCTCGCGCGCCCGCAGAGCGATCCGCAGCACCCCTTTGACCGGACGCACGCCCCCGTCCGGGGCCAACTCGCCCACGATCATGAAATTCTCCAGTTTGTCGGTTTCAATTTGCTCGCTGGCGGCGGCTATGCCGATGGCGATGGGCAGGTCGAAGCTCGGCTCCTCCTTCGCTGAAGCTATGGAGGACAGGCCCTCTTTCTTCACGTCCGCCGGGGCCAGGTTGATGACGGTGCGGCCGAAGGTGAAGCTGAAGCCGGAGTTGATGGGGCCGGTCATGACCCGGTCGCGGGATTCTTTGACGGCGGCATCCGGAAGGCCGAAAACCCCGATGACGGTGTCGCCATACCCGGCGTTCACCTCGGCCTCGACCGGATGCGCTTGGATGCCACTGACCTGCCTTCGCTAAAGCTACGGCGAGGCGGGCGGCGGCAGAGCAAACCTTGGCCGACATGGGCAAATCTTATCCCGACTCGGACGTTTCTGCAAGCCAGGGTTTGGGGCGCACTTTAGCCTTGGCGCGTAGTTATGAGCCGAGAGGCGCCTCGCAAAGGAGAATCGTGCCAAACTAGGCGAAACTGACTCAACTGTTACGATGACCGTATCCCCATAATCGGACTACGCCCCTTCTTCGGCCTCAATAATCGGGCGTAGCGCCGCAACCAGCCCCGCCGCTTTGTTCGAGGCGACGTCCCAGACGATGACGTAATCCACGCCGCCGTAGTCGTGGATGAGGCGGTCCCGCATCCCGGCCATCTTGCGCCACTCAATCCCGGGGAACTCCGCGCGCGCGGCGTCGGGGACCCTCTTGGCCGCCTCGCCAATCAGTTCCACGCTGCGGACGAAAGCGCGCTGGAGGACTTCGTTCGCCAGAAAGCCCTGCCGGTTGGTGGCCGCCGCCTGCGTCTGGAGAAACTCGGCTTCGCGCACGATGTCGCGCAGCAACTCAAGGGTGGACGGAAGCATAGCGCACCGTTGGCAGGATCAGCCGCGCCTTCGTCGGGGTCAGCGCCTTGTCGGTTACCAGGTCCACGCGACGACCGCACAGTTGTTCCAGGCGTTCGTGCAGGGCGAAAAAATTATCGTAGTTCCGCTGAGCCTCCTCGAACTCGACATAAACGTCCACGTCGCTGTCGGCCCGCTCCCGGCCTCTGGCGCAGGAGCCGAACACGCCGATGCGGCGCACGCCCAGCGCCCGCAGTTCAGCCAGGTGCCCTTCTATGGCGTCGAGAGGATTCATTCCAGCTTGCATCCGCGGATTTCGCCGTCCTCGAAACGCCACTCGAGGCGGTCGCTGGGCCTCAAGCCGGCGGCCCCGAAAACGTTGGCGGGCAAGGTCATCTTCCGCTCCCGGCCAAAGGCGGTCGTGCTCATGGCCCAACATTGGCACACTTGGCCTGCTAAAACAATCAAAAGCGCTGCATGAAAGGAATGAGGCTGGCGGTTGAATCCCTCCGCAACGTCGGCGCTTGGCGACATGCCGCAGCCCGACGGTGAAGCAACGGCGAACGTCGCAATAGGCGAAATCGACACAATTATCACGATGATGGTGTCGCCGTACCCGGCGTTCACCTCGGCTTCGACCGGGTACGCTTCGATGCCGTTGACCTGCCTTCGCTAAAGCTACGGCGAGGCGGGCGGCCGCCGAACAGACCTTGGCCAACCTGGGGAGGGTTATGGGCCTGGGGAGAGAAAAACGCAATGGGGAGGTGGAACCAGCAGAATCCCGCCCCACCCAATGCTCAGCGTCCTGCCGGCCTGAGGTCCACGATCTTGACTTCCTTGACGGCGTGATCAGCCCAAAAACAAATTGCACGGCTCCCAGTGATCAGCACTTGCACCGGCCTCCCAATCGCATCGCGCTCAGAATAATCTCCCGCCCGATAGGGGTCTTTGGCGAGCTCCTCAAACAGCCGCGTGATAATTTGCTGCTCGCGGCTTGGGCAGGCGCGCAAAGTAGTAATGACCTCAGCCGCGATGAAAACGCGGCAGGTGATCATCCGTGCCCCTCGTTGGCTGCCAACTCCTTCTTCCAATCCTCCAGGCTTGTCCAATGCGAAGGGTCGCCGTCGTCAATTCGCCGAGCCATCTTCGCCCGCCATTCCGGGTCCTGCTGGACGCGCAGATGGAGCAGGAAGGCGGCCAGTTCCCTCTGCTGCTCGGCGGGCAGGTCGGCGACCACGCGCATCAATTCAGCCATGCTCATATCCTCAAAATGCCACTCGAAAGAGGTTCCTGCAATCCCTTTCTCTTTCGGTCAAGGACTGGCGGACCGGGGCAGACAGCGGGGCAATCGGACACTCTGGCCCCGGAGTGGGCGAGGGCCAACGAAATCAGACGAGGGGCTGGATCTCGCCGACAGGGAGATCGCTTTGGGCAGCCTGCCAGCAGCGAAATAGCAGCCAATTCTGACCACCGATTGCATGAAGGGGATTAGGGGCGAGATTAAGATTAGGATTAGGGCCATGTGGGCCTCTGATCCAAATCCATTTGACGTTCGAAAAGGGGGCCAAGCCCTTACATAGTGCAAAATCCTCCAGTTGGTCGGCTTCAGTCCACTCATTGGCTGCCGCTGTGCCGATGGCGATGGGCAGGTCGAACCTCGGCTCCTCCTTCGCTGAAGCTATGGAGGACAGGCCCTCTTTCTTCACGTCAGCCGGGGCCAGGTTGATGACGGTGCGGCCGAAGGTGAAGCTGA
>Ga0181533_1000770_pt1 | contig 43259 bp, 31 predicted proteins | sample PEATcosm2014_Bin_45_FD_119772 | JGI IMG/M metagenome (GOLD analysis project Ga0181533, IMG submission 119772) | Peatland microbial communities from MTU Mesocosm Facility, Houghton, MI, USA - PEATcosm2014_Bin11_60_metaG | ecosystem: Environmental > Terrestrial > Soil > Wetlands > Peat | place...
CCTCCGGGATGCGCTCCGGGGGACCCGTGGTCTGCTTCGCAGCGCTGGCCCTGATAGCGGTAGTGCCCCGCCGCGCAGACACGGTTGCCTTATGTCTATTGGTGCGCCTATCCCAATGTTCCACAACGCTGCATTGAGGAAATGGGGTCGAATAGCCAATGTTGTTTCGTCGGGAGATCACATTCAGCTTTGGGCTTAGAGGCCTGTGAGAACACCGAAAGGCTAAGCGCTTTCAGACGAAATGGCCCGTAAAACCGACCCGGAACCGGGGTCACCCTTAGGTGAACCATTCGCGGTGGAAACCCAGGCTAGCGTGCTCGGCAACAACAACAGCGTGCTGACCGCCAAGATGCACATGAGAATTGCAGAAAGAAAATTGTTCGGCGCACAGTGCAGTGGAGGCGCGACCGGTTTAGACCAATGGCTTCCAGCGTTGCTGCCCTTTCGAGCATCGTGGCAAATGGCCATGAGGTCCTTTCGCCCGCAAGCATGCCCAAGGTTGAAGGCTGCACATAGGAACTTGGTTTTTTGCCGCGCTGCCGGTTTTTGACGCTGCGCGGGTGAGAAGCCGGCGGGGAGGGCTATTCCCTGCCTGCTTCACAGCGGGCTTTAACCTGCGCCGGCGTGAGGGCGACATCAAAGATGGCGATACTAGCCAGGGCGCCTTGGTAAGGCTTATCGACCCCCGTGGCGTTGGGACAAGCAATCTTAAGGATTCCCCCCTCCGGTGGCGCTTCCTCGACATTCCAGGTGCCCGTCTGTTCTCTATCCAATTGGCCGTCCACGTAAATCCGGTAGAGATAGCCTCGGCCGGCGGCCGGCTGCATCGTGCCCACTACGTGATGCCAGCGTCCATCCTGAACGGTGGTTTCGGATTGCACGCAACTGCCGTGCCCGACCTTGTCATAATGGCCGAAATAGACCTTGCCGGAAGACCACTCGGCATAGAGGCCAAACCCGGAAGGTTCATCCCAGAGGTCCCGGCAAATGATGGGCATCCACCAGGCCGGTGTCTTGCGAAGCCAGGCTTCCACAGAGAGCTCGGAAAACCCCCGGCTGAGACGCTTGCTGATGCTCAACCCGCAGTCCTGCGGGCCGCCTCGCCAGCAGGCGTTGTCCCCGCTGCCATCAAACTCCAGTGCCTGGCTGTCGTCCCAGCGCGGGACGAGGCGCGCGTTGCCATGAATGTAAGCGTCATAGCCATGACCACTGGCATCCGCGACGAAGTCTCCATCTTTCCGCGCGAAAGACCATTCCGCGAGGAGGCCAGGTTGGGCTGGAGCGAATTGAACGGCGCGATTCGCCTCAGCCAAGGCAGGGGAGGCTTCCGCAGAGGCCAGGTTCCGGAGGTTCGCTCGGCATAGGTTGCCGAGGGAGGGCTGGTCTGAGAAGTCGGTCAGCACACGGCGGTATTGGACCAGGGCTTCATCGGTCTTGCCTTCTTTGCGGTAGCATTCGCCCAGGCGGAACAGCGCGGTGGCTTCCAGCCGCCGGTTCGCGTCCAAAGCGACGATTACATCCTGGTAACCCTGGATGGCGGCCGCCAGGCCCTGGCCGGCTTCCTCTTCGACGAGTGCGCGGCGGAAGGTGTCTTCGACTGATCTGCCCGCCTGGAGACCAAGGGGCGACTGAACTTCCGGGGAGACCCCTGTGTTGCCCCCCTGAGCCGCCCGTGCGAACTGGGGGCGGGGAAAGAACGGCCGCTTTTGCGGCACAACCCCTATAGCGGGCTTCGGCTTGGTGGCGGTCGAGTTTGTCGGTGCTCCAGCGCGAACTTGCGGCGAGACCTCTGTGCCAACGGGCTTCGGGTCGGCATCACTGCCGTTGACGCGGACGCAAAGTCCGGCCACGAGCAGTGTGAGCGAAAGCCGGCGTAGCGCAGCGATATGATCCGGGTGGCGGCCCAAATAGACGAATGAATGGAGACGGGACGCCGATTGATTGGAAACGCCCGAGTTACCCACCCTGGTCGGTTTACGAAGAGAAGTTCTTGTTTTCATGACTTCATGTATAGCGCGATGCGGCCGGTGAGTTGTTATGGTTTTGTCAAATCCGACGGGTTTTCTTGGGTGCCGCATTTGCCGGAGTCCGCGTTCCCGGATTGGTCCCGCAGGGCAACGCCGGGGGCTTCAAGACGATAACCGGCGCCGTGGACGGTTTGGATGAAGCTGGGTTGCGCCGGGTTGGGTTCGATCTTGACGCGCAACATGGCGATGTGGCTATCGACCGTGCGAGTGGTGGGGAAGGCGCCGTAACCCCAGACGACGTCGAGAAACCGTTCGCGCGAAACGGACTGTCCGGCGGAGTCGGCCAGGAGCCTTAGGATGCCGAATTCTTTGCTGGTGAGGTGCAAGGCTTTATTGGCGCGCCACGCTTGCTGACGGACGAAATCCACGCGGAGCTCTCCCAACACCAGCTCGCAGGTCGGGCGGTTTCGGGACTGGGCGCGGCGTAACAGGACGCGCACCCGCGCGAGCAACTCCTCCGTGCTGAAGGGTTTGAGGAGGTAATCGTCGGCGCCGGTATCGAGGCCGTGAACGCGGTCTCCGACCTGGCCTTTGGCGCTGAGCATGAGGACGGGCACGGGGATGGCCAGACGGCGGAGTTCGGCGCACAGGGCGAAGCCATCGAGGCGCGGCATCATGATGTCGAGCAAGACCAGGTCGGGCTTCTCCCTCAGCGCCGCTCGGAGGCCATTTTCCCCATCGGCGGCCGTAAGGACGCGATAACCTTCGGCCTCGAGGCATTTCTGCAATGCCGCTCGCATGTGCAACTCGTCCTCGATGACGAGGACCCGGCCTTTGGCTTCTGGTTTATCCATAAGGTTTCGGATTTCCGGCGCCGGCCAGCGGCAGTTCAAGGATGAAACGGCTGCCTTTGCCCACTTCGCTTTCGACTCGCACACGGCCGCGGTGCGCCTCGATGATATGTTTGACGATGCTCAACCCGATGCCAATCCCCGGAGTCTCGCGCCGCAGCTCGGACTCTCGCCGATAAAAACGCTCGAAGATCAGGCGATGCTCTTCGGGTGGAATGCCCGAGCCCTGGTCGGCAACCCAAAGGCTCAGCCAGATGGCGCGGGCCGGCGAGAGTAACAGGCCTTCGGCCGGGAATGGAACCCCGCCTGTGTTAACCAGGGCCATGCCGAGGGTAACCACCGAATTCGGTGGCGAGTGTTTGATCGCGTTGTCGATCAGGTTGATCAGGGCCTGCTGAATGGCCCTGCCGTCCAGGATGGCCTCCGCGGGCAGGATCGAGAATTGATGCCGATCGAATTGAAGCTCGAGGGCTACTTTGGATTCCGCCGCATTCGGCTGCATGAGCCGGAGGGTGTCTTCAATCAGCAATACCACGTCTGTCGGCTCGAATTCGTATTCTTTTCGGCCCTGCTCGATCCGCGCGAGGTTGAGAATATTCTCGACCATCGAAGAAAGGCGGCAACATTCCTGGACAATGTAGTCGAAGAAGAGATTCTGTTCAGCGGGTTCGCGGACCTGGCCGCGCTGGAAGGTCTCAGCCATCAGCCGGAGGGCGCCGATAGGGGCGCGCAGCTCGTGCGTGACGCTCGAGACAAAGTTGCTCTGCATCTGGTAAAGACGCTGTTGCTGCCGAAACGCGGACCAGGCCGAGCACAGCCCGATAAGCGCCAAGAGCGCGGAAACCCCCAACAACGTCCCGAACCAGAACAGCCGCTGGCGTTGGCGGTGGTAAAGGGCGGAAGGATCGAGCAGAGAAATCGCGACGGCAAGCAGCGGTTTGCCGTCGCCAGCGGTGTGGGTGGCCAAAGCGAGTGTGCCTGGATGCAGCGCCTTCGCCCACCCAACGGCTGCACCGGGCTGAGCCTTTTGGCGGGCGAGAAACCGACTCCAGTTGGTCCCGTTGAACGTGCGGCCCGCGATTTGATACTCGACGCCAAAGTACTCGGGGAGCGAAACCTCCGCCTGAGCGGCTTTTTGAACGATGCGACGCACTTGTCCGGCCTCGCGGCAGACGAAGCGTATTGAGCCGTCCGGGGAGTGTTGGTCTTTCATCGCCAACCAATTGGCCTCGCGGTCGCCGGCGAGGTCAGGTTTTCGGGCGGATGAAAGAGGGTCGGAATGGTGAAACCAAAACAGATCGGGCCAGGAGGATGCGGGGCGCGGATTCGTGGCGGCCCCGGGTGCTGGCGGTGGGACGGCGGAGGCTCCAGCCGGCGACGCACCATCGAGGGCTTGGACGGCTGAGCGGAAGACACGACGCTGCGGTTCATTGAGATTCCAGACCTCGCGGTTCCAAAGCGTACGCCAGTGAAGGGTGAGGTTGGTGCCGTTCAAATAATGCTGCTCCCAGTCGGCGGCCCGGCTGAGCATCATGGACGTCAGGACGGTGGGCCGGCTGACGGCATTCGAGGCGAACTGATCCAGGGTGAAGCGGAGTTCGAGCGGTTTGCTGGCGCTGGAGATTAGGGACATTTCTGTCAGTTGCAGCGTAGCGAGCGGGGCGAGTGGTAATCCGGTTTCTCCGACGCTGTCGGGAAAGCGGCTGACGACAGCGCGGTATTGCTCCGCGGCCTGTTGCTCGTCCGCGAGGCGCAGCCGCGCCGCTAGCCTGAAATGGGCCAGTGCCGCGAATTCCGCGGGCGGTTTGGTTGAGAGAAAGGCCTGAACGGTCTGGGTCGAGTCGGTTGGAGAAAGGTTCGTGCTGCCGAGCGCGCCCAAGCGTTGCCAGAGGGCGGCTTGTTCCGAGCTGAGTCGGGCAGCCTCGAGCGGGTTGGGAACTGGCACGGCGGAGTATGGAAGAGGCAGGATCAGCTCACCCTGCGCGGAAACATGGAAGACAGACGCGAAGGATTGGAGGGCGGCATCGGGAGCAGGAGACGTATCAACCGAGTCGAGTGACGCGAGCCGTTTCCAACACCGTTCGACGGCGTCATCGGCGAATTGGCGGGCGCGTTCGCGCACCTCGCCTTCGACCAACCGCTGGTCCTGGCGGAGCGACAGCATTCCGAAGGCGGCCAGCACTGCGACCGCCACGACAATCAGCAAGCCCCGCCAGAGGAAACGCGGCTGGTGCTGCTGGCCCTCAGTCAACCCGGTTCGGCGTTCCTTCATCAGCCACGAGCCTACCAAAATGCACCCGGAAGTTGTTAAGAATTTGTAAAATCGGGCCGGCCTTGGCTCGAAGCGACGGCGGGATTGACCGGCGAGGCCCACGGGCTTTGGCGCTGGGCACTATCCGTCAAACAACATTGGCTGGTCGAGTGGAGTGGAGGCGCGACAGGCTTAGACCAATGGCTTCCTGCGTTTCTACCCTTTCGAGCATCGTGGCAAATGGCCGCCAGGTCCTGCCCACGTTTCCCCCACCCCCTCTGTTCATCCTTCACCCACGAGCATGCCCAAGGTTGAAGGCTGCACATAAGAAATTGGCTTTTTAGCGGCCCCCTGTACTCATACGGTTCCCACAGGTATCCATCCGCCGGCGAGGAGAGCCCGGAAAAGCTCCCCGCAGCCGGCGGTGAATAACTGGGATTGAGATTGAGAGCAAGTGATTCGCCGAGGGCTGCGAGAGGCTGCCATGGCCATGGCCGAGCGCATCCTGTTGTAAGCGTGAATTCACAGAACACCGGAAACCTTGAATACCCAGGCGTGATCGGATGGCTTTTGAGAGGGCAGTCTCACCGCAAGACCATCGCCGGTTTGCGTCCAATCCACCTTTCCTTTGAAACCCAGCAACTCGACATGGCTGATCTTGCCAGGCGCGGCCGGATTTGAGGAAGCCAGTGTTTTGATGAGTAGGCGTCCATCCGGCGGCCAGACAAGGGCGGTGGCATAGAGGGTTTTTCCCTTGGTGGTGAAACGAAAGTCCGCCGCCGTGTAGTCTTTGAGGCCTTGCTCGCCGAAATGTCCTTCCTTGATCTTTGTGGGGCCCTCGCCATAGACGGTGAAGGGACGCGTGCCATAGATGGCTTCGCCGTTGATCTTCAGCCAGGCCCCGATTTGGAGCAACCGGTCTTTGACCGGCTCGGGGATGGCGCCGTCTGGCCTGGGGCCGATGTCCAGCAGCAGGTTGCCGTTCTTGCTGACGATATCGATGAGTTGATGAATCAGCCGGGTGGCGGATTTATAATTGGGGGAAGTCAGGTAGGCCCAGGAGTTCCAGTCCATGTCGTCATCGGTCTGCCATTTGAACGGGGTGATGTCGGCCATGCGCCCGCATTCGAGGTCAACGACCCCGGAGCCTTTGGCAAAGTCCTCGTTCTTGTAGGTCATGACGACCTCACGGCCTTCTTTTTGGGCCTGGTTGTAGAAATAAGCCAGGAATTTCAAGCGGGTGGGTTCGTCGATGATCATCGTGCGGCTGTCGAAATAGAGAAGGTCCGGATGATAGGCATCGATGACCTCGATGATCTTGTCGTGCCAGGTCCGGCAGAATTCGGCGGTCGGTTTGGGCACGGGGTTGGCAAAGTCGAAGGCGCTGGCGGGCAGCGGTGGGCCGTAGAAACTGGAATAGCGGGGGTCAAACACGTCCGCATTGGTGAAGGGGGTGGAGTACCAACCCCAGAGCCATTGATGATGAAAGGTGGCGATGAACTTCAGGTTCCGTTTCCGGATGGCGGTCTCGAGCTTGCCCACCAGGTCTTGTTTGGGTCCCATTTTGGCCGCATTCCAGGGATTGACCTTGCTGTTCCACAAGGCAAAACCATCGGCATGCTCGGCGACCGGGCCGGCAAAACGGGCGCCGGCTTTTTGAAACAGTTCGGCCCATTCATCCGCGTCGAATTTCTCGGCGGTGAACAGGGGAATGAAATCCTTGTAGCCGAACTTGTCGAGCGGGCCGTATTTTTCGACGTGGAACTTGTTCTCGCGCCCCTCTTGATACATGTTTCGGGAATACCATTCGCTGCCGAAGGCGGGGACCGAGTAGGCGCTCCAATGGAAATAGATGCCGAACTTGGCATCCTCATACCAGGCTGGAACCGCATGCCTGGCCAGCGATTGCCATTGAGGCTCATAAGGGCCTTGGGCGCCGTGAAGGCTTGCCGCGCAGGAGAAAACGGCGGACGCGATTACAATCGATGGAATAGGAGTATTCATGCAGGTATAGGCAGATGTATTGATCGGTGGTGGTCAGTTCAGTCCAAATCATTTGGGCGCTTCAGCGAGATAGTTTCCGTACGTAAGGAATAGGACGGCGGCGCAGAGGACCGCGAGCCCGACACCGACGATGGCCTGGGTGCGGCTGCGGCACCCCCGCCATTCTTTGAAGAGGACAGCCACGGTATTGCTAATCAGGACCAGCATAATCATGTGGATGGCCCAACTTGAAAAGGCGTAGTCCTTCCCTAACCGCACATGGCCCAGGTTGTAGAAGAAGAACTGCCCATACCAAAGGGTGCCGGTCAGGAAGGCCAGAATGTAGTTGGCCCGCAGGCTGCCGCCCGTTTCACCTGCGCGGAGCTGGCCGAACTCGGCGGCGGATTTGTTTTTGCGCGTCAAATAGAAACAGTACAGAAACGAGGTCAGGAACGCCCCGGTATTGGCAAAAAGATAAGCGACATTGCCTTTCCAGATGCCCGCGCCATGCTGTTCGGCCACCTCCACAATGGGCGCCGCCGCATCCAGAGCGAAGCCGTAAACGGCCGACAGGACGCCGGCGAGCAGCGAGAGCAGCAACCCTTTGGCGAGCGAGAATCCCGCATGAGAGCCCCGCCCCTCATCCAGGTCACGCTCCTTGAAACGTCCGGCCGCGCCGCAAACCGCAATCCCCAGCGCGCCCGCCGCCACTCCGGCGAGCACCCAGCCCGAGCCGGCGCGGGAAAGGATCGCGTGAAGTTGCCCGTGCACCAGCGGGGGAACGATGGTGCCCAGGATGCTGGAAAGACCGACGGCGATGGAATAGGTGAGCGAAAAGCCGATGTAGCGAATGGAAACATTGAATGCCATGCCGCCGATGCCATAGGCCACGCCCATCAGAAAGCACGCGCCCATCGCACCCCTGGGCGCCTCGCTCAGCACCTGGCCCAGATGCGGAATGGTCAACCAGGCGCCGAGGATCGGCCACAGCAGCCAGCACCAGGAAGCCTGGGCCATCCAGTAGGTTTCCCAGGACCAGCGCTTCACATATCTTTGGGGCGCGTAACAGTTGGCGGAGAGCGCGGCGCCGACGGAGTGGAGACCAACACCGAGCAGAGGATTGGGGGTGATGACGTTCATGGGTGGTTAAACCGTGCTCCGGCAGGCAGGCTCTGTGGCTCAAATTCGGCCGGCAGACGAATGGGATAATGCCCGAACTCGCGCACCAGTTTGACGATGTAGTCGTAAGTCTGCCCGGACACCGCGCTGCTTACGGAATGGTCGGACTGAAAAATATAGCCGCCGCCTTTCGCGGCGTTAAGTTTACGCAGGACCTCACGGCGGATCGCCTCGCGGTCGCCGGTTTCCCACACCTGCACATCACTGTTCCCGCAAAAGCCGATTCGATGCCCGTATTGTCGGCGCAAGTCCACACAATCCATGCCGGCCTTCGCTTCGAGCGGGTTATAGGCATCAATGCCCATCTCGATGTAGTCCTGGAAAATGGATTTGCAGTTGCCGCACCCGTGATAAATCACCGGCAGTCCGTTCGCGTGGGCGTAGTCGGCCATATTTGCGACCCACGGCTTGAAATACTCGCGCCAGTAGCTGGGGGAAAAAAACATCCCCTTTTTGTAGGCCACATCCCCCCAGATAACAAAGCCATCCAGCAGTCCCTTGCCGGCGTCAATCTCCGCCCTGGCGCATTCCAGGTAGTGCGCGCCGATGCGATGAATGACCGCCCCCATGCGGTCCGGTTGCTCTCCCATCCACAGGAGCGCGTTTTGCTGGCCGATGAGGCGGGTGAGACATTCGCTGGCTTCCATCATGCTGCCGAAAACCGGGAAATCGGGCCGGAGCGATTTAACGGTCTGGGTCCACGGCGGCGAATTGCGCTCGAAACCGTCACCCACGCCGGCCACCTGGTTATCGCCGCCGGCGAAAAACCGGCGAGGGTCACGCGGGTCGTCAAAGGCGCACCGCTCGAGTTTCTCAAGACTGTCGGTCTCCCAGGCGCGCATTTCAGGCATAGGATACTCGAAATGCTTGTGCATAACAGCGCCGAACCCCGTTTTCACGACCACTTCCTCGGCATCTTCCTTGAGCGTCTCGAAGGGACGAATCCACGGGTCCATGTTGGGCACCGTGACAATCCAGTCCAGGTCATAGTAGTAATAGGGATTCGCGTGGTCGGGCAAGCCGAGTTCCTTGCGCCACCGCCGCGTAAAACCACCCCAGAAAAAGTCGCTGATCGGCACGCGGTCCGGCTCCTGGTGGCGCAGCGCCTTGTTCAGGCGGTCGAGTTTGCGCAGAGTGCTTGCCTTCCTGCCGGCGGTCTCGGCGGTCGGGCCGAACGTATCGAACATGCTCATGGTGGCAACCCTTTCTACTCCATTCTTGCCGTTCCCGTCTATGTCCGGCACACTCAATCCTGTGTCTGATTCGATACCTCGCCGGGTAAATGTCGGGGCCTATGATAGCCCGTTTTCGGGGGTGGGCATCGAGTATGATCCCTTGGGCGTCAAGCCTGGGCGCACCGGCATTACGCTGCATGAAACGGGGTATCTGCCCGCGAACAGCCAGTGGAACTTTCCCGCGGTCTTCAGTCCGTTCTGGCGATTTTATTACAATGGCGCGCGGGGACACTGCATGCTCTTCGGCGAGCGCGCCGTGGAGTTGACTCCCGCGCATCTGGCGGTGATTCCCCCGCACATTTTCTTCCATTGCCTGGGCGGCAATCCGGTGCCGACATTCTGGCTGGCCTTTAGCTTCATCCGCAAGCCCGCGCACGACCAGGAAATGCCGCTTTTGCTCAAGCCCCGCGACACCGAGCTATGTCTAATCCGAGACTTGCGCGAAATGATTCTGGCCGACCCCAACTGGGAACCAAGGGACGCCATTTACCGGAACAGCCTGGCGCTGCTGCAAGTGGTGCTTTCCCGGCCAGAATGGCGCTGGCAACCGACGCTGCCGGAACACTTCGCGCGGGTTCGCCAGCAGATCGAGAGCGGCCTGGCCTCGAAACTCACCGCGCAGGCCTTGGCCCGGTGCGCCGGGTTGAGCGTTCCGGGCTTGAATCGCGGCTTTCGCCGCCATTTTGGGACCAGCCCAGCCCGGTATGTGACCGAGACGCGTGTGCGCGAGGCCACACGGCTGCTGCTGCTGACCGAAAATACCATCGACGCTATCGCGGAGAGGGCCGGCTTTCCGAACCGGGCTTATTTCAGTCGCGTGTTCAAGAAAGTCACGGGCGAGGCGCCCGCGACCCTCCGCCGCAAACATCGGCGGGTGGGCTGATCCCCCCGGGGGTCTGAGGTTGTGGCCGGTACCGAGGCGGTGCGAGACTGGCCAATCGGGCTTTCACCCGCGAGCAAGCCCAACGTTGAAGGCTGCACATAGGAATTTGGTTCTTGGCGCCCCTCCGGTTATGACGCTTCGCGGGTGAGAAGCACCTGTGATCGAGCGCCGCCTGCCGGAGATCAGAGCGCTACGGAGGGCACATTCCTTCGCTTCCAGCCTGATAGATGGACAGTATTTCAGCCCCGGTCAAGGCGCGGTCATACAGCCGAACATCATCCAAAATACCCTTAAAACTGAAGTTACCTTCCGCCTCGCCGATGGTCAATGGCGCCAGCGCGTCTGGAACCGTAATCGTGGCCGTCTCGGTATAAAAGAGGTCCCCATTGACATAGAGGTTAAAAGTCGAGCTGGTCCTGGTCAAAGCAAAATGATACCATTGATTTAGCTCTGGAGAAAAGGCACCGGAATCGATATTACCACCTTGCTGGCTGATGACTTGGAATTCCAACACCCCCCCGGTGAGCCAGAAGATCCATTTCGGCTGTCTTCCTCCGCCCTCATCGCTGGCCAAAAAGGCCTCGTCGTCGTAAACCGTCGAGAAGCTTGCCCACAGATCGATACTGAAATCATTGGTCCCAAATGCCCACAAAGAACTGTGAGGGACCGAAACGCAGGCCCTGGCGGAGGACAACCAGAACCCCTGCCCGACCTCGCCCGGTGCGTAGCCAGCCCCGTTGATGAGGTACCCATCGTTGGTGCCGACGCTATCCGCGGCACTGCCATCGGCAGCCCACCACGCCACCAAACCTGCGGGTGGAGGCAGGCAACCACTATCCGCAATGCTGACGGTGGCCAAAGATTGCCCGCCGATCACGGCGTTCCCCGAGACTCCCCACAAACCCAGCGTAAACTCCTTGGCGCCGGCGGCGATGGCGTCGTTCAGAATCTCAACATAGACGGTCTTATTGGACTCTCCCGGGTCAAAAACAATGGCGCTCGAAACCGGGAGGTAATTCACCTGTGCCAAAGCGGTTCCGTTGGAGGAAAGGCAATTAACGGAGACGGTGGTGGCGAGGTTGCCGGCGCGTCGCAGGCTCACCGCGGCGCTGCCAGGCCCTTCCCGGACCATGGTTCCGGTGCTGGAAAACTCGACGTAGGCTGGCGGATTCGCCGGCCAGGACATTCCCGTGCTCCCGGAACTGTAGATTCCGAGGATCTCCGCAGGGGAAAGCCCGCGTTGATAGATCCGAATCTCGTCCAGGAGACCGCCAACAAACATGGCTCCTTCGGCCGCGCCAATAGTCAGGGGAGCCTCCGGAGCGGGGATATTCATTGAGTCCATGTTGGTCGAGACGGCCGCCCCATTGATATAAAAGGTAAAGGTGTCGCCGATGCGCGTCACCGCCAGATGATACCACTGATTGGTGGCAGGTGTGAACGCGGCGCTTCCCACATTATCCGCACTCACATTGGCGGTTAAGGAGTAGAACCTCAGTTGACTGTCGTTCAACCAGAATATCCACTTGTTTTGCTGCCCTCCGCCATCATCATCCGCCACGAAAGCGCGGTCTCCGCCCACGGCGGAGAAATTGGCCCAAAGCTCGATGGAAAAATCATTCGTCCCCAGATGCCATGACGGACTATTGGGCACCTCGATGAAATCGCTCGAACCGTTGAGCGAAAATGCCTGATGAACTTCGCCCGGGGCATAGGCGGCCGATCCCTGCAGTACTCCGTGGTTGGTGCCGACCCAATCCATAGGATGTCCGTCTCCCGGCCACCAAGCCACCAGGCCCTGAGGCAGCGGGTAAGCGGCAGAAGGCGGGGGGTAAGTTACCTTCAAGTTGGCCAGATCGCTCTCCACCGAGCCCAGGGAATTGCTTAAGGTGACGGAGTACGTACCCGATTGGGCGGCGGACACATTGGTCAGGACGAGGCTGGCGTTGGTGCCACCAGGGATGGTGCGTCCATAGACCCGCCATTGGTAATCCACGGGCAGGCTGGAGTTGCCCGACACACTGAGGACGACATCGGAGCCGTTTGTAACCGATTGGGAGTTGGGCGGTGCGGTGATGACCGGCGGTTTCGCGGCGGAGTTCAACGTGACTTGGACGTCGAAATAGGTATCAGGCCCGGTGCCTCCGCGCGCGAGTGGGGCAATGGTGATGGCTTTGTTGGGGTCGGTGAACGAACGGCCCAGGGTTACGGGACAATCCCACGAGTCTAATATGCCCGCCGCGCTACCCGGGGTCGTGTCCAGCACCAGGCAGTCGTCCGACGAAACGGTATCCCCCCACATGATCACGACTCCATCACTGAGAGAGGGATTATCGAGGAGCTGCCGGCATTCTACCCAATAGTCTTCGGGCTGGCCTGGGGTGGTCACGCCGGCAGGTATGAACAAACAATAGGCCCTTTCTGGATTGATCTCGCCGCCGCCATCCATGGCGTAGATACGGTAGGTGCCATTGGTGCCAACGCTTTGGACGCAGTTGGTCGGAATCCAGCCGAGCAAATACTTGAAGTTGCTGTTGAAGTGGCCGCTGGGGAAGGGGCCGCTTCCCATGACGTCGAAGGCATTCCCGTAATCGAGCCGTGCTCCGGCGCCCGTCACGGTTGGGGAAAGCCAGGCATGGGCATGGCCGAGGCCAAGATTGTGTCCCAGTTCGTGAGCTGCAATTCCCGCGTCGAAGAGATAGGCGCCCGCGGCGTTCTCCACCCATGCCCCACGGCCGCCAATGACTCCCGCATCGGCGCTTGAGAAGCCGATGTTGGTATAGGTCACTATATCATAATCATAGTTGTTGGGATCGCAGCCGACCGCCTGGGCCGCCGCCAGGGCATCGTTTCTCAGGCCCGTGAGGTTGAGGTAGTTGATATAGGCTGCCGAATTGGTGGGCATCCGGAGCGGACCGATCACCTTCGAAGCCAGGGACAACCGGTTGAAAGAATTGGACTGATAGAAGGAATCCACCGAGAGCATGGCATCCGAAACCACAGCGGCGGACGGAGCCGAGTCCGGCAGGTCAGGGAAATCCAGCAGCATGACCAGGATCTTCCTGCTGCCCAGTTGAGGTGGCAGGGCCGACGCGTCGAGCACACGAGGAGGCGGTTGATCCGGGCCTAACACCACGCGGAATCCGCAGTCGTGACCCCGCGCGGACGGGGGCAAGTGGCCGCGGCGCGCCGCGCGGCAGTCCTGCGCGTAGGTGTCCCAGGCTCCGCCGCGCAGCGCGCAATCGGTGCCCGACAACGCACCCTGGGGATCGGTCTGATGTACCGTCGGATATGGCCCATACACGTCCTGGCACCATTCGAATACGTTGCCGATCATGTCATACAGCCCCCAGCCGTTGGGGGCGTAGCTTCCCACGGGGGTAGTGCTTTGGAGCCAGGTCCCGAGTTGGTCCGGGATATCGCCCAGCGCCGCATCGTAGCCCTCCTTGCCGCAAAAGTCCGCTTGTCCCGAGAGCAAATCGTTCCCCAGATAAAAGGCCGTCACGGTGCCGGCCCGCGCGGCATATTCCCACTCTGACTCCGTCGGCAACCGATAGGCATAATGGGGTGGAAGCAGGCTGGCCGCCCGCTCCTGCAACGTTCGCAACGCGCAGTAGTTTGTGGCATCCTCCCAACTGACCGTATCGACGGGCAGACTGAGGTCATCCACAAATCCGTTGGCCGCAGTGAACAAACTCGGATTGGCCCCGGTGACCGCAAGGTAGTCGCCTTGTGTCACCAAATGCTTCCCCATCCAAAACCCGCGGCTGAGCGTCAGCGGGTGTTGAGTCTCATCGGGGTAGCGCTCCGCCTCGTTGGTCGGACTACCCATGATGAAGCTCCCGGAAGCGATCCATACCCCATCCGAGAGGCCCATGACCCGCGCACGGTAAAAACCGCTCTGAAGGGACGAGGTCCGGCTGTCGAGGTAGGAAGCGGGGCCGGTGGCCAGCGTCAGATTGGTCAGGGTGATCCACGGGTTCGTGGATAAAAGGGTTGAGGCATACTGAAGGGAATAGGCCATGCCCGCCGGTCCCGTGATGGTTAAAGCCGGCTGCCCCGCGGAGAACTGCAGCCCCAGGCTGGGTGGGGTCTGGGCGGCACTATGTGGCGATGCCGCCCAAAGCGCCAGGCAGTGCAGGCAAAGCTGGCGAAAGAGGTTGGACGGTCTCGTCGTCATAAACTGATACTGATAGGAATTTGCTTTTCGCCGCCGTGCCGGTTATTGACGCTGCGCGGGTGAGGGAGAATTTGTTTTTGGCCGCATTCACCGTGGGGCAATGATGCCAGAGCGGCAGGCGCCCGTCAACCGGCAAATTCTGCCGGTTCTTGGGCGGTTTTGGCGGCGGCGGGGTCGGAAGCGGCAGCCAGGGCAGGAACCTGCGCAAAAATGGGCTTGGCTACCCCCGGCCGGGCCGTCGAGGGACCATCGCCGGTCAAGGTTCTTCGGTCCCCAGGGCCCTAAGCCGGCCGCGCTCAATCTGTCAGCACATTCTCGTAATCCGGGGTGGTGTCCACGTCGTCACAGGGCTCGTAGGTATAAGGCCCTGGGGCACCCGGTGGAGAGGGGCCGGCGGCTGGGTCGTGCCAAGCGCCGAGGTGGCGAGGCAACAGGCTGGAGGCCGCAGGCCGGAGGCTGGAGAACAGCCTGGTTAGTTACTCAGAGAGCGCAACAAGCCGTTCAGGACTTTGGACGTCTCCACACTCAAACCCGACAGTTCCCGGTGCGAAGGCTCGCGGCCTGCTCCTCCGCTGCTGGGCTGGAACGGCCAGCCCCAGGACGGCGATCCGGGTTCAGTGTTTGGAGTGCATGGGCGAGGCCCGCGAAGCCGTAGCGACCTGCGGCGACCAATGCTGTGCGCTCTGGCGCTACCGCCCCTACCAGCCCGGACATAGGAAGACGGCCACCGCCATGGTGGCAAGCGGGGGCGACCGCGGCTCTCCGCCAGCAGGAGTGCGGCCCACCGCTGACACCGACCCAACCTGAAATCCAGGATGCAAATGGACACGAACACATTGCCCCCAGCAGAGGCATCAATCCAGCCCGGGCCGGACACCAACCCCCGCGTTTGCCGAATTCCCGAGCAATTCACCGAGTGCGCTGGATGCGGCGTCATAGGGCCGAGTACACTTTGTCCGGCGGATCAATTTTCCACGCGGACCCATCCTCGAGCACAATGATGGCTCCCACATCGATGTTCTTGCTGATCCAGTGTCCCCGGCTTGGCGTGGGGTAAAGTGTCAAGCTTTGTGGCCCTGGATAGCATGGTGCCACGGGCGGCGGCCCGTAGGAGGCGGGCTGATAGGTTGCCGGCTGACCACTGCCGCCGGCTTGACCGCCCGACGCAGCCAGCCAAAATCCCGGGTCCTTGAGCATCTGGCAACTTGAAGTGATCAGGCAGATCGCCAACACCGGCCAAGGCGATGCGCCCGTTCCATGCAGATGCCCGCCCGATTCAACACCGATGGTCCGCCCGCTCGCGACCAATCCCTCGACACCGCCCGGCCGCTCGGCACTCAAACGTCAGCAAACCACTGGCCGCCTGGCCGGCCCGTCCCCAGCGCCGAGGGCCCGCTGTCTGGCGACCAGGCCCTCGCCGCCCTTTGCATTGCATGGCGCCGAGTCGCGGCGCCACCGCTCCCGCGCCTCACGGCGTGCGAAGCCGGTAGAAGCGCGCTGGATATTTGGTCGACTGGGGATCACTGAAATAGGACGAGCCCCCGCTGAGCGTGTTGGTGCCCACCGGCCACCAAAGGGGATTAGCGAGATTGGTGTTGGCCTCCACCACGACAACCAGGCCGCTGTTCCCGGTGATGGTGAATCCAAATTGATTGTCCAGCACGCCGAAGCTGGCATCGCTGGTCTCCACATGCGGATTCCACAGTTTCGTCGGACAACTCCCAAATGTCGTGCCCCACCCCGTCGTTCCAGGCAAGTAATAGACGGTCGTGTTGTAGTCCCAATCGAACACAGCCTCACCAAGGCCCGGGGCGTTGCCCTGGAAATAGACTCGCATTAGATTGGCGCCACAATCGAACGCAAAGTCTCCGATACTGGCGACGCCGTTGCCTATCGTCACGCTGACCAGGTTGGTGCAGCCCAGGAACGCATTCGCTCCGATGCTGCGGACGCTGTCGGGTATCGTGACGCTGGTCAGGCCGGTGCACCAACCGAACGCATAGTCCCCGATGCTGGTGACGCTGTCGGGAATCGTGACGCTGGTTAGGCCCGTGTTGCAGAAGGCATCGTCCCCGATGCTGGTGACGCTGTCGCCTATCATGACGTTGGTCAAGCCCGTGGTGGAGAACGCAAAGTCCCCGATGCTGGTGACGCTGTCGGGAATCGTGACGCTGGTTAGGCCCGTGTTGCAGAAGGCATCGTCCCCGATGCTGGTGACATTGGCGCCTATCATAACGTTGGTCAGCAAGGAGCAGTCAAAGAACGCAGAGCCCCCGATGTTGGTGACGCCGTCGCCTATTATGACGTTGCTTAGGCTGGTGCAGTAGTTGAACGCATCGTCCCCGATGCTGGCGACGCTGTCGGGTATCGTGACACCGGTCAGGCCGGTGCACCAACCGAACGCATAGTCCGCAATGCTGGTGACCGGCAAGCCATTGATCGTGCTGGGGATTGTCGCGTCACCATCAGGGCCGGTGTAACCCGTAATGGTGATGGTGCCGCTATTGGTCGTGTAACCAAACCCGCCAACGACTGACTCCATGTAGGTTGCCACGGTTGAGTCTCCATAATAATAATAGACGGTGACGGTTTGGCTTCTGGGCCTGGTCCAGCCTGTTACAGTCGAGAAGGCTACTGTATGAGTGCCCATCAACAGGGGGTAAACTGTTGCGCCGCTGTCCTGCCACGCACCACCATCCACCTGCCACTGCGCTCCGGCACTGACAACGCTGGGTGGTCTGATCAAGACCACCAAGGAACCATAAAGTTTAGTGGGGGGGACGTTGAGCGTCTTGGTCATGACCAAGTCACCGCTGGTCCAGCCACTGAGGCTTGCAGGCTCGGGAGTCGGGCTAATGCCGGGGTTGGTTGTGGGATTCAGAAAGGCAAGCACGCCACCAGCGGTATTCTCATTGGCATTGCTGAGCATCCCCGCCCAACTGGATGCAGATGTATTCCAAACGGCAAGCGCAAGGACGACCGTGCTGCCTGCAGGGGTGACATCCGGCATGGTGAGATCACCCAGCGTAAAGGTGCCGGGAGGGCTCATCGCCTGATTGACGAAGGTCGCCTGCTTTTTGAACCCAGCAGCTACCATGGCATTGTATGCCGCTATGCCCGAGCCAGAGGCAGGCGCGATGTTGATACCAGGCGGAACGCTGGTCGCACCGCTGAGCTCCCACACCTCCATGCCAAACGTGCCGAAGTAGTAATTACCGGCGGTGCTAATTGCCACGCCATTCGCGTTCGTAGAATCATCCAGGTCAATGACTCCTTGGGCGAGAGCAACGAGCGAGAACGCGAGGATTGCAATGCCTGTCAATGCCAGTGTTTTCATAGTCGGTTTATAGTCTTGGGGGAAGCGAGGTCCAGAAGAACGCCAAAGGGCCCGGAGAAGATGCAGTTCATCCCTTCCTCGGGTGATTTGAGAAATTCAATCACCCAACTCGCCCGACCCCTCAATGGGCTGTTCATGCCACCCTGATTTCCAGATTTCCTGCACGCGGGTCGTTCGCTGATAAAGCGAGTCAGCGGCTCGAGGCAGAAGGAGAACTATCAACCCAGCGGCGAATAAAAGCAAGCCTAATTTTCACCCGATCTTTGCGCGCGCGCGTTCGGAGGGAGGGGTGGCGCTAACCCCGCCATCCCTACCCCTATCCTCCTCTGGGTCGAGCCGCCCGCCGTCAGTGGCCGGTTCCTCTGAACAGCAAGATTTATTTGCATAATTACGTTTCCTGTTGAATAGTAAAACGTTTATCGGGCGGCCGGCCGTTGTGCATGGTCCGACCCAAAGCGAATTCAGCATGATTATGACGTCAGCGCCTGCCGTAGAGACGCCGTCCGCTTTTCCGGTGGAAAAGGAGACGGGGGTGGGGAACTATTTCGTGGCCAATTATCCTCCGTTCTCCGTCTGGAGGCCGGAAGACCTGCCGGAGGTGGGGGCGGCGTTGGGCCGCGCTCCGGCGCCGGGGACCCCGCTGGGGGTGTATCTGCACATTCCGTTTTGCCGGAAGCGGTGTCATTTCTGTTATTTTCGCGTTTATACGGACAAGGACTCGGCCGCGATCAAGGCCTATCTGGATTTGGCGGTTCGGGAGCTCGAGCTCTACGGCGGGCAGCCGTTCATCGGGGGGCGCAAGCCGCAGTTCGTCTATTTTGGGGGCGGGACCCCGTCCTACCTGTCGGAATCTCAACTCGAGCAGCTTGCGGGGCGGATGCAGGCGATTTTGCCGTGGGACAAGGCGGAGGAAGTGACGTTCGAGTGCGAGCCGGGCACGCTTACGGACCACAAGCTCAAGACGATTCGGGACATTGGCGTCACGCGATTGAGCCTGGGAGTGGAGAATTTCAGCGACCACATTCTCGAGATCAATGGCCGGGCGCATCGCTCGAGGGAGATTCGGAGGGCCTACAATTTCGCGCGGGAACTGAATTTTCCGCAGATCAACATCGACCTGATTGCCGGGATGGTGGAGGAGACCGAGGAGAACTGGAGGGAGTGCGTGCGGCAGACTATCGAGTTGGCGCCCGACAGCGTGACCATTTACCAGATGGAAATCCCATACAACACGACCATTTACCAGCAGATGAAGGCGGAAGGGAGGTTGGTTGCGCCGGTGGCCGAGTGGGGGACCAAACGGCAATGGGTCAGCTATGCCTTTTCCGAGCTGGAGCAGGCCGGTTATACGGTGACCAGCGGTTATGCGGTGGTCAGAGACCCGGGACGGACGCGGTTCGTTTATCGGGACAGCCTCTGGCAAGGAGCCGACCTCCTGGGCTTGGGAGTGGCCTCGTTTTCGCACGTGGGGGGGACGCATTTCCAAAACCAGCACGATTTCGAGCCTTACCTGGCGAAGCTCCGCCAGGGGTGCCTGCCGCTCTACCGGGCGCTGACGCCCACGGCGGACGAGCGGCTGATTCGGGAAATCGTTCTTCAATTCAAGCTTGGCCGGATCAGCCGGGCCTATTTCCAGCACAAGTTCGGCGTGGATGTCCTGGCCAGGTTCGCGCAGCCCCTGGCCAAGCTGCAGTCCTGGGGTGTCCTAACCCAGGAGGGCGACTGGTTATGCCTGAGCCGGGAAGGACTGCTGGAGGTGGACCGGTTGGTGCGGGAGTTCTTCCGGCCCGAGCACCGTAGCGCGCGCTATGCGTAGTCAAACCAGCAATCCCAGGAACTGTCATGCCCACATCCCAAGTCGCTGAACTGGCCGAGCCTCCGCGTCCCCAAGCCGCAAGGCGGGCGGAAGTCAAACTCGAGGCGCGGTCTGCGCCGTCGGCTTTGTTGCAACGGTTTTACTGGCGCGCGGGTCTGGCCCCGCCGCGCCTGCGCGTAGTGCCTGGGGCCGAGGTCCCTGAGCCCTCCAAATCGCTCCTGGTGCATTCCCGGGACATGACTCCCACGCTCGAGAGTTTTCACCGCCGGCCGATCCTCCTGGAGGCGCTGAGAAGCGAGCGGCAGGACGATATGTATTGGCGCGAGGTGCTCCTCCGGCGCGCCGGTGACGCAAAGCCCGTGGAATATGGCGCGATTCGCATCTGCCTGGCGCTTCTTTCTCCGGCGGCGGCCAGGAGTGTGCTCCAGGAACGGCGGCCGCTGGGCAGCATCCTCCAGGACGAGGCCATTGCGCACTTGAGTTGGCCCCAGGCCTTTTTCAGGGTCCAGGCCGATGCCCGCCTGAGCAGGCTGCTGGACCTGCGGCAACCAGCCACGCTCTACGGGCGCCGCAACGTGCTGGTGGACGGCTCCCGCCGGCTGCTGGCGGAAGTGATCGAAATCCTGCCCCCCGAACCATGAGGAGCACCGAGCCGCTGGACGCGATTATCATCGGGGCGGGCCCGGCGGGTTCGACCGCTGCTGCGCTGCTGGCCGAACAGGGGTTGCGAGTGCTGGTGCTGGAGCGTGAGAAGTTCCCGCGCTATCACATCGGCGAATCGCTGCTCCCTTTCACCTGTTTTCCGCTCAAGCGGCTCGGGCTGCTGGAGCGGATGCGCAAGAGCGAGTTCGTCAGGAAATACAGCGTGCAGTTCGTCTCATCCTCCGGCAAGGCCTCGCAGCCGTTCTATTTTTCGAGCCGCTACGAGCCGGAGGTGGCGCAGACCTGGCAGGTGCTGCGCTCGGAATTCGACCTGATGCTGCTGGACAATGCGCGGGCCAAAGGGGCCGCGGTCCTGGAAGAGACGACGGTCCGGGAACTGATTCAGGAGGACGGCCGGGTCGCAGGCGTGCGCGCCCAAAGCAAATCCGGCCAGGCCATCGAGGGCCGGGCGCCGATGACCCTCGACTGTTCCGGGCGGGATGGCTTTGCGCCAACCCGCCTGGGTTGGCGGGTGCGGGAGCCCCGGCTGAACAAGGTGGCGGTGTGGACCTATTTTCGCGGCGCCCGGCGCGACCCGGGGCTGGAGGCCGGGGCGACCACCGTGGCCTATGTTCCGCAAAAGGGCTGGTTCTGGTACATCCCGCAGCATCGGGACATGATCAGCGTCGGGGTCGTGGCCGAGGGCAAGTATCTCACGCGCAACGGCGTGCGCGAACCAAGGGACATCTTCAACCGCGAGGTCAAACAAAACGCCTGGATCGAGCGACACCTGGCCTGCGGCACACAGGTCGGGAGCTATTACCTGACGAGCGAGTTCTCGTGGCGCTCGCGTTACTGCGCCGCCGAGGGCCTGCTGCTGGCGGGCGATGCCTTCGGATTCCTGGACCCGGTTTTTTCCTCCGGCGTCATGCTGGCCCTCAAGAGCGGCAGCCTGGCTGCTGACGCCATCAAGGCGGCCATTGACGCTCAGGACTTCTCGGCGGGGCGATTCTGCGAGTATGGCCGGACGATGCGCGAAGGCATCGAGAACATGCGCAAGCTCGTCTATGCCTTCTATGACGAGGCCTTCAGCTTTCGCGCGCTCACCGACAAGGACCCCTTCCTGGCCGGCCTCATCACCGATTGCCTCTCCGGCGATGTCAACAAGGACTTTTCCCGGCTCTTCGATGCCGTTGCCCAAACCACCGAGGTCCCCGAACCGCTCCCCTACGGCATGCCGCTGTGCCAGGAGACGGTCGCGGCAGGGACACTCCAAGGCAGCCCGGTTTAGCCATGCCTCACGATTTTCAAATAACGCGGCGGGTGGAGTTCTGTGACACGGACATGGCGGGGATCATGCACTTCTCGAATTATTTCCGCTTTATGGAGGCGGCGGAGACCGCGTTCCTGCGCTCGCTCGGTTTCTCGGTCGCGTTCTCGCCGGGCGGCCTGGAGCTTTGCCTGCCGCGGGTCCATGCGGAATGCGACTACCTGGCCCCGCTTCGGTTCGAGGACGAGGTCCTGATCCACCTGCTGGTCCAGAAGAAGGGGGCGCGCAGCTTGACCTATCGCTTCCGCTTTTATCGCCTTGCGGGGCCATCCCGAGAGGAGGCCGCCCGGGGACGCGTCACTCTTGCGAGCGTCGTCCGCCAGCCCGATGGGGGTTTCAAGGCCGCGCCGCTGCCCGAGGGCCTGGCGGAGACGATCCAGCAGGCCCCTTCCCGATTGCTCTCAGAGGAGGGACCAGCCCGAAAGCAAGGCCGCGCCCCCGATGCGAATCACGCAAGCCAAGCCCGCGGGCAGGCAGCCCGCCGGGCGCAACACAAAGGATACTCCTATGAATGACATCGTCCGCACGACAACCAGTCCGCAAAGCCAGGCCTGGGTCCTATTCTCCCTGCTAACAGTTTGCTGTTGGGGCCTTTACGGGGCCTTTCTGCATTCCGGCCAGGTCAGCATGGGCGACCCCGTCAATGGCCGCTACAAGGCCTTTCTTTGCGTTGGCTTGGCTTATTTCCTGACGGCAGTACTGGCGCCTTTGGCCGCCCTGGTGCTCAAAGGGGCGTCCTGGAGTTTCACACCGGCCGGGGTTGCCTGGTCCGTCCTGGCGGGAATTGTCGGGGCCATAGGCGCTTTTGGCGTATTGCTGGCCTTCGGCGCCAAAGGGACGCCTGCCGTGGTCATGTCGATTGTCTTCGCCGGGGCGCCCGTTTTGAACGCGCTCTACTCGCTGGCGTTGCACCCGCCCGCCGGCGGCTGGCAAAAACTGCCGTGGCCATTTGTGCTGGGCCTGCTCCTGGCGGCCCTGGGCGGATGCCTCGTGACTCTCTACAAACCCGCCCCGGCGCCCGGCCCCCGAGCGCACCGGCCCGTCCTCGCCGCCAGGGCCGCGCCTCTCCAGGACGGGGTTGCCGGACAACCACTTTGAGGGGGCAAGGATGAATTATGAGTGCTTGATTCCGAGCGGACCGTCTCCCGCTCCGGCGGCCTCCGGCCCGGCGGCGCGGAGCACGTTCCCTTCACGGGCCGAGATCGAGCGCCGGCAGCTTGCCAAGGTCCGTCGTCTGCTCGGGGCGATCGTGGCCTCGAACCCTTTCTATGCTCGCAAGCTTGCGCCTTGCGCCTCCGGTCTGCCCGTCGCCAGCCTCGAGGAGTTTCTCGCTCTCATCCCCATCACCACGCGGCATGAGATCGTTCGGGACCGCCTTGCCCACCCGCCTTATGGGACAAACCTGACGTTTCCTCTGGACGCCTACGTGCGCTGCCATCAGACCAGCGGCACCACCACGGCGCCGATTCGCTGGCTGGATACCGCCGAGAGCTGGCAACACATCGTGGACAACTGGCTGCAAATCCTGGCCGTCGCCGGCGTGACCCGCCAGGACCGGTTTTTCTTCGCGTTTTCGTTTGGGCCCTTTCTGGGTTTTTGGTCCGCGCTGGATGCGGTCCACCAGCTTGGCTGCTTCTGTTTCCCAGGCGGCTCGATGACCAGCCTTGCCCGCCTTCAAGCTATCCTCGACAACCAGATCACCGTGCTCTGCTGCACCCCCACCTACGCCCAGCACCTCGGCGAGGTTGCCCGCGACAGGAGAGTGGACCTGGGCGCCAGCCGGCTGCGACTGGTTATTGTCGCGGGCGAGGCCGGGGGCAGCATTCCGGCAACGCGCGCGCGCATCGAGCGGGCCTGGCCGGGCGCTGTCGTCTTCGACCACCACGGCATGACCGAAACCGGCCCGGTCTCTTACCAATGCCCGGCCAGGCCCGGCGTGCTCCACGTCCTGGAATCCGCTTACCTGCCTGAGGCCATCGATCCGAATACCGGCGCGGCCACGCCTCCGGGCCAAACCGGCGAACTGGTCCTGACCACGCTCGACCGAGTGGGTTCGCCGCTCCTGCGTTACCGCACGGGCGACTTGGTCAGACCGGGCCCTGCCTCCGTCTGCGCCTGTGGCCGCCACGAACTGAGCCTGGAGGGCGGCATCCTCGGCCGGAGCGACGACATGGTCGTCATCCGGGGCGTGAACGTTTATCCCGGCCTGATCGAGGAGCTGGTCCGGTCTTGTCCGGAGGTAACCGAATACCGGGTCCGGGTCGATTGCCGCCGCGCCATGGCCGAGCTCTGCCTGGAAATCGAGGCCGTGCCCGACTCTCCCGCCCTGGCCTCGCTCCAACGGCGCTTGGAACAGTCCTTTCAAACGGTTCTTAACCTGCGCATCCCCGTCCTGCCGCTCCCCCCCGGCTCGCTGCCGCGTTTTGAAATGAAGGCCCAGCGGTGGGTCAGGATAACGGAATGAAATAAGCATTCTCCATTTGCAAAATCATTAAACATCATCGAGTGTCTCCCGGGCATTCACTCTGTTTCGGAGACACTTGAAACTGACGGATGAGAAACATTTGTTGCACAGCATGAGGACGGGACGAAAGCGACCGGCCGGCATCTGTTGGGCCGCCCTGGTTGGGGCGATGGCTTTTGGAGTTTTGCTCGAGCCAATCCTGCGCGCCGGCGCGGCGCCGATACGGGGTTGGACGAGCTGGCGAGGCCCGGAGCAGACGGGCGTATCACGGGAGACGGGCCTGCCGGAGGAGGTCTCCGCCCAGGGGGCGTTGTGGGTGGCGGATTTCCCGGGGCAATCCGCGCCGGTGCTGGCCGAGGGCCGGCTCTACGCGATGGGCTACGTCGGCCAGGGGCGCGATTTGCAGGAGGGGGTGACCTGTTTCGACGCGGAAACGGGGCGGAAGCTGTGGGAACACCTCTACAATGATTATTTGAGCGACACGATATACTTGCGCTATGCCACGGCCAGCCCGGCCGTCGATGCGGAAACCGGCAACGTGTACATGCAGGGCACGCAAGGCATCCTGGCGGGATTCGCATCGGACGGGCGGCGGCTCTGGCAGCATTCGCTGATGGAGGAGTATGGCCGGTTGACCTTTCCCAACAGCCGCACGGCCACGCCCGCCCTCGATGGCGACCTGGTCATCACGCGCGGCATTACGGCCAATTGGGGAGCGCAAGGCCCGGCCGCCGACCGCTTTTACGCCTTCGACAAGAAGACCGGCGAACTGGTTTGGACGTCCAGTCCGGGGGGGCAGCCGAAGGATAATTCGTTCTCCCATCCCCAGTTTGCGTGGTGGCAAGGCAAGCGTGTGTTCTATGCGGCCATTGGGGATGGGAGCGTGGTGTGCGTCAACGCACGCACCGGCGAAGCCCTGTGGCGGGCGACGCTGTTCCGCGCCGGCATCAATGCCACCGTGATGGTCCATGACAACAACAAGGTCATTGCCATCTACGGCACGCCTTACGAACTGGGCCAGATGGTGGCGCTGAGGCTGCCGGAGGCCCTGCCGGCCCTTAAGCCCGGGGGCGGGCCGGCGGTCTTCGAGCGCAAGGCGCTCGAGCTGTGGGCCGATGACATCTCCTCCTCCACCAGTTCGCCCATCCTGGCCGGGGACACAGTTTATGCGGTGGCCGAGAAGGGCGATCTCTTCGCGGTGGACGCCAATACGGGGACGGTGAAATGGAAACTCAAGCTCGGCATCGAGGAGCGCAATTCGTGCCCGCTCTGGGCCGATGGCAGGCTCTACGTGCCGATGCTGGACGACCCGGAGAGCAAGGGGACCGGTGAAGCCGAGGCGGGGACTGCAGGGGCGTTTTACATCATCCAGCCCGGCGAGAGGGAAGGGCGCGTGCTCTGCCATGCGGTGCTGGAGGGCCGTTGCTTCGGCACGCCCGTCGCCTATAACGGCCGGCTTTATCTCCAGACCACGCGCCACCTCTATTGCTGGGGCAAGCGCGGCGACAACCCGGGGCGCCCGGCCCCCACGGTCCAGCCCCCGTGGCCCGCCGCCGGCCCGCCGACCCAACTCGAGGTGATCCCCTCGGAAGTGCTCCTCCATCCCGGCGAGCGGGCGAGCTTTCGCGTGCGTTCGCTCGACGCCAACGGGTTCACCGTCCGCGAGTCCATCCCGCCAAGCGAGGTCAAGTGGGCGAGCTATATTCCGGCCACGGCAAGAGTGAGGTCCGCCCTCAAGGGCGCCTTCAACGAACAGGGCGAGCTGGTTGCGGCCCCCGACCCGGTCCCCTCCGCCGGCGCCTTTGAAGCCGCGGTCGGTCCTTTGAAGGGTTACCTGCGCGGCCGGGTGATGGCCGAGCCTCCCTACAAGGAGGACTTCGAGTCGTTCACGCTTTCCGAAACCAATCGGCAGGGAACCGCCTTTGCCTATCCGCCGCTGCCCTGGATCGGCGCGAGGTTCAAATTCGACGTGCGCGAGCAGGACGGCGGCAACGTCCTGGCCAAGACCACCGACAACCGTTTCTTCCAGCGCGCCATGGTCTTCATCGGCACGCCGGACATGAGCCGCTACACGATCCAGGCCGACGTGATGAGCGAAGGCAACCGGCGCAAAATGTCGGAGGTCGGGGTCATCAACCAACACTACCTGATTGTCCTTAAAGGCAACGAACAGAAGCTCGAGGTCAACTCCAACCAGGAGCGTTTGCGCGTGGCCCGGGATTTCAAATGGTCCCCCAATGCCTGGTATCGTCTCAAAGGGCGGGTGGACCGGAATGCGGACGGTTCGGCGCTGGTGCGCGCCAAGGCCTGGAAACGCGGCGACCCGGAGCCGGGAGACTGGACCATCGAGGTCCCGCACCGGACAGGCCATTCGGCCGGTTCGCCCGGGCTGTTCGGATTCTCGCCGCAGGACATGCGCGTTTACATCGATAACGTGGAGGTTACACCCGATTGATATGAAACTGACACTCATCCCGTTTCTGGTTGCCCTGGCAGCCCAGGCGCAGGACTGGCCCCAATGGGGCGGCGCCTCTGCGCGCAATATGTACTCTCCGGCCACCGGCCTGCCCGGCCATTTCACCAGGGCAAAAGCCGCCGAGGTCAAATTCAAACCCGGCACGGAGGAAATCGATCCTGCGAACCTCGAGAATTTCAGATGGGCGGTCAAGCTCGGCTCGCAGAGTTACGGCAATGTGACCGTGGCACAGGGCCGGGTGTTCATCGGCACCAACAACGAGAACCCGCGCGACCCGCGCCATCAGGGTGACCGCAGCATTCTGATGTGTTTCGACGAGAAGACCGGGGAGTTTCTCTGGCAACTGGTGGTGCCCAAGCTTGCCTCGGGCAAAGTCAACGACTGGGAGTCCCTGGGTCTGCTCTCCTCGCCGACGGTTGAGGGGGACCGGGTGTATGTCGTCACCAGCCGTTGCGAGGTGCTTTGCCTGGACATTTACGGCATGGCCAACGGCAACGACGGCCCCTTTATGGACGAGGCCGGATACGTCGTCAAAGACGTCATTCTGGACAAGGGCAAGCCGACCGAGCGTCCCGCCCCGCCGATCGAGCCCGGGCCCAAGGACGCGGACATTCTCTGGCGCTATGACATGATCGATGAACTGGGTGTGTTTCCGCATAACGCCTCGGATGGGGCGCCGCTCATTGTGGGGGACCTCGTGTATGTCAACACGTCCAACGGCCAGGATTGGACCCATTCCAACATTCCGTCACCCAACGCCCCCAGCCTCATTGCCCTCAACAAGCACACCGGGGAATTGGCAGGCGAGGACGACGCCGGGATTGGCCCGCGCATTTTCCACGGGCTGTGGAGTTCGCCCTCGACGGGCAACGTCAATGGCCACCAGCTCCTCTTTTATGGCGGCGGCGACGGCGTCTGCTATGCCTTCGACCCCGTCCCGGTGAAAGCAGGGGAGAGCAGTTACTTGAAAAAGGTCTGGTGGTATGACTGCAATCCCCCGGAACGCAAGCAGTTCAAATATCCCGACGCCAAAGGCCCCAGCGAAATCAACGCGACGCCCGTCTTTTGGAAGAACCGCGTCTATACCGCCGTGGGCCAGGACCCGGAACACGGCGAGGGCGTGGGGATTCTCACCTGCATCGATGCCACCAAAACCGGCGACATCACCGGCAGCGGCAAGGTCTGGTCTTACGACAAAATCTCCCGAAGTCTCTCGACCGTTTCGATCACGCCCGACGGTTTGCTCTTCATCGCTGATTTCTGCGGCTATCTCCATTGTCTGGACGCAGAAACCGGCAAGGTCTGGTGGACCCACGACCTCAAGGCGCACATCTGGGGCTCGACCCTGGTTGCAGACGGCAAAGTCTATCTCGGGGACGAGGACGGCGACCTGACGGTGTTGGCCGCCAGCAAGGAAAAGAAGGTCCTGGGCGCGATCAACCTGGGCGCGCCGGTCTATTCAACGCCCGTCGTGGCCAACGGCGTCCTCTACGTTTCTTCCAACACCCACCTTTTCGCCTTTGCAAGCGACGGCGCAAGAACCGATACCGCGAAACGATAACTCCTCCATTCTCCAATCATGAAATGGCTCAAACCCGCCCTGCTCACGCTCCTGGTCGTTGCCGTCTATGTGCTTCACCAGGATTTCTGGAACTGGAAGAGAGCCACGCCGCTCGTCTTCGGGTTCCTGCCTGTTGGGCTGGCCTATCACGCCGCGTATTCGGTTCTGGCGGCCATCACCATGGCGGTGCTGGTCAAGTTCGCCTGGCCCAAACATCTTGAGGACGCCGGCAGAGAATGACACCCATCCTCGTCATCCTGCTCTACCTGGTCCTCATCGCATTCGTGGGCGGCATCGCCTTCCGGCGCGGCAAAACCGACACGGAGGACTTTTTCCTGGCCAACCGCTCGGTGGGAGGGATGGTGTTTTTCCTTTCGATTTTCGCGACGAACATGACGGCGTTTGCGATCCTGGGCAGCTCCGGCCAGGCCTATCGCCAGGGAATCGGCATCTACGGTTTGATGGCCTCCTCCTCGGGGCTGGTCATTCCGCTGACGATATTCTTCATCGGCACGCGCCTCTGGGCGTTGGGCAAGAAGTTCGGCCACCAGACCCAGGTGGCCTTTTTCCGGGACCGGTGGGAGTGCGACGCCATCGGCACGGTCATCTTTGGCCTGAGCGCGATCATGCTCGTGCCCTACATGATCATCAGCATCATGGGGGGCGGGACGGTCCTGGCCCAGATTTCGCGCGGGAGCGGGGCTGCCGCTCCGCTCATTCCATACTGGCTGGGCTGCGGGGTCGTGGCGGTGGCCGTCACTCTGGGGGTCTTCCTGGGCGGGATGCGGGGGACGGTTTGGGTGAATATCCTGCAGACCTCTCTGTTCCTGTGCTTCGGCGCGGTCGCCGTGCTGGCCATTTACAAGGCCCTGCCCGGCGGTTTCGGCCACTACATGGCAGCTCTGGCCGGCGACGCCAAGACCCGCTTTCTGGTCACGCGCGAGAGGATGCCGCCCCAGGCCTTTTGGAGCTACACCCTCATTCCGCTGTCGAGCATCATGTTTCCGCACATGGCCATCATGTGTTTTTCCGCCCGCAAAGTGACCGCATTCAAACAAACCGTCGTGTTGTATCCGCTGGCCATCCTCCTGATCTGGCTGCCCTGCGTGTTTCTGGGCGTCCTGGGCGTGGCCGCCTTGGGAAAGGTGGCCGACCCGGACGGCATCCTCCTCTCGATGCTGGACAAGTACGCCCCGGTCTGGCTGGCGGGCCTGCTGGGGGCCGGCATCATCTCGGCCGTCATGGGTTCGGACGCGCACCAGGTCCTGGCCCTGAGCACGATGTTCACCAAGGACATTTATCAGCACTACGGCGGGCGGGAGAAGTACGGGGAAAAGGCCGCAGTCTATTTCGCCCGCGCTTTCATCCTCCTGGTGACGGTGGCCGCCTATCTCATCGCCCTCAGCCTCAAGGCCAAACAAGGCATTTTTGAGATTGCCGTGCGTTACGCCTTCTCGGGGTTTGCAGCAATGGCGCCCATCATGCTGGCCGCCTTGTTTTGGAAACGCAGCACCAAATGGGGCGCCTTGGCCGCCGCGCTCTTTACCGCCGCCTGCCTCCTCTATTTCGCCGTGCTCCAAAACTCCCGGCACCCGGGCGATGTCATCTGGCAAATCGGCCACGGCAAGACCGCCCTCAAACTCCTGTTCGTCAACCCGCGCGGAGATGTCAGCTTCTGGAACGGCTTTATGACGGTCGTCCCGATGGTCTTCGGCTCCGCCTTCTGCATGGCAGCCGCCTCGCTCCTGACCAAAGCGCCCAGCCGCGCGACCCTCGACAAGTACTTCGGCAATGCTGGGCTTCGCCGAGAACTGGACCAATGGGTTCCTCCGGAGCAGAGCCAAAGCGTCCCGCAGAAGGAGAGCGAATTTGTGCATTGAATAGAGGGCAAATGCGGGGTGCGCTTCACTTTTTTGGGTGGCGCCCCCCTAATCCTAATCCTAATCCTAATCCTAATCCTAATCTCAATCTATGATTGCTCTCAGCCCGGAAGCCGCTCAAGACCGGCTCGATGCCCACGTGCTTGAGATCATCGGCTGGCATTTCTCTCCCGAAACCGGCTGTCCATTCTGGCTTGACTGGGCGGCCAAGGCCGGCTGGGACCCGCGCGCGGAGGTGAAGACCTTTGCCGGCCTGCTCGCCAGGTTTCCCCATTTCCAGGACCAATGGCTGCGCGACGTGCCGCCGGAGGCCTGGGTCCCCTCGAGGTTCAACGACCGTCCCTACCACATCTTTGAGACCGGCGGCACCACCGGGGCGCCCAAACAGCGCATCGGCTGGGACGATTACAAAATCGATTATGAGGAATTCTCCTCCAAGCTCTCCGACGAGCATTTCCCGCGCGGGGCCGCCTGGCTCATGGCCGGCCCGACCGGCCCGCGCCGGCTGCGGCTGGCCATCGAGCACCTGGCCAACTTTCGCGGCAGCCCGTGTTATTTCGTCGACCTGGACCCGCGCTGGGTCAAGAAGCTGATTGCGGACAAACAGTCCGGCCAGGCCCGCGCCTACATGGAGCACGTCGTGGCCCAGGCCGTGACCCTGCTCAAGCACCGGAAGATAGCCAGTCTGTTTACTACGCCCAAGCTGCTCGAGGCCATCGGCGAAAAAGTCAATTTGCTCGAGGCGGGCATTCGCGGTGTTTTTTGCGGCGGCACCACCATGACGCCCCAATACGTGCGCTTCACCATCGAGGAAGTGCTGGGGGACGGCATCGGGTTCTATCCCACCTACGGCAACACCCTCATGGGCCTGGCCGCCAGCGTGCCGCTCCGGCCCGAAGACAACTTCTCTATCACCTATTACGCGCCGCAGCCTCGCGCGGTCCTGCGCGTCGTGGACCCCGGGCAAACCGAGTCTCTCGTCGATTATGGCCAGTGGGGCCGGGTCGAGTTGACCACGCTCACCAAGGAGTTGTTTCTGCCGCGCTTTCTCGAACGCGACGAGGCCATCCGCCGAAGACCTCGAGACCCTTACCCCTGGGACGGCGTAGGGGACGTCCGCCCCTTGGGCGCCATGGAAAAGACGATTGTGGAGGGAGTCTATTAAACCCCGCCTGCTCCCCCATCTCCCGGCCCTGCGCGGCGGAAAGCCTTACACCAGCCTCGACCAGGCACAGGCAGAGGATTGCCACACAGGCCAACCGCTGGCGCGCATCAGCCAGGTCAACTCCGGCATAATCAGGAAAGACCTCGCCAGGGCCGGCGAGGCCCGCGCCGCCCTGAGAGAGTTCACTTGCGAAAAGCTCATCGGAATCTGCCGCAAGGCCGCCGCCCTTTTTCTCAATGAAACCCTCCCGCTTGGCGATCAGGGCCATTCTCAGTCGCCGGAGGAATATGTCCAGACCCTCTCGACCGCCAGCGGTTTGCCCTGGGTCATGGCGCGGCGGAACAGCGAGAAGCTGGCGTACGCCCTGGGCAACATGGGCCTGATTCTCAACGGCCTGACCCGGGGGCTGGACCTGGCCATTCTGGACCGCGGCTTGGGCGAGCAAGACGGCCGGCGAATGGCCTTTTATCCCGCCACCCAGTGCCTGGGGCTGGTCATGCCGAGCAATTCCCCCGGCGTCAATTCCCTTTGGCTTCCCTCCATCCCGCTCAAGATTCCTGTCGTCCTTAAGCCGGGGCGCGAGGAGCCTTGGACGCCTTACCGTCTCATCCAGGCGTTGGTGGCCGCCGGTTGCCCCGCCGCAGCGTTGGGCTTTTATCCAACTGACCACGACGGCGCCGCCGAACTGCTCCGCGGCTGCGGGCGCGCGCTGCTCTTCGGCGACTCTTCCGCCACCGCCCCCTACGCCGGCAATCCCGCTATTCAGATTCATGGCCCGGGGTTGAGCAAAATCCTCATCGGCGAAGACCAAATCCATCGCTGGCCAGAGTTCCTCGATTTGATGGTTTCGTCCATCGCCGAAAACGGCGGGCGCAGTTGCACCAATGCCTCGGCCATCGTCGTGCCCGGACACGCCGCCGAAATTGCCGAGGCCCTCGCCCGCAGGCTCGGACCGGTCGTGCCGCGCCCGGCTTCCGACCAGGACGCCCAACTCTCCGCCTTTGCCAACCCTTCGACGGCCGAGCGCATCGATGCCGCCATCCAGGAAGGTCTTCGGACTCCCGGCGCGATGGAAATCACCGCCAGGCACCGGGACGGCCCGCGAAAAGTCACCCTGGGCGGCGGGGTTTACCTGCGCCCGACCCTGGTGCTGTGCGACTCCTTTGCCCATCCCCTTGCCAACCGCGAATTCCTTTTCCCCTATGCCAGCCTCATCGAGACGCCCCAAGCCCGGATGCTCGGGCAAATCGGTCCGTCGCTTGTCGTTACCGCCATCACTCAAGACCCGGCCTTGCGCGATTCGCTCCTGGAGTCGCCCCTCATCCAGCGGTTGAACCTCGGCCCAATCCCTACTACGCGTGTCTCCTGGGACCAACCCCATGAAGGCAATCTCTTCGACTTCCTCTACCGCCGCCGCGCCATTGAAGTGAGCGACGGCCCATGATTGCTTCGCCCCATGCCCACCGACTCAAACGCCTGGCCCGCCGCTGCCGCCCAATTTGATTACCACCCGCGAACCCGGGTCGTCTTCGGCCTCAACGCCATCGAGCGGGTTGGCAGCCTGGCCGCCGAACTCGGCGCCCGCAATGTCCTGCTGGTCACCGACCGCGGCATTGTGTCCGCCGGGCACGCCGGACGCGTGGGCCGCTTGCTCCAGGAGGCCGGCCTGTCGGTTTGCTGCTTTGACGCGGTTGAGGAAAACCCGGGCACCCGGTGCGTCGAGCAATGCCTCGAGGCCGCTCGCCGTTCGAACATCGACACGATCCTCGGGCTGGGCGGCGGCAGCAGTCTGGACACCGCCAAGGGCTGCAATTTCCTTCTCACCAACGGCGGCCGCATGCAGGACTACTGGGGCATCGGCAAAGCCAGGCAACCCATGTTGCCGCTCATTGCCGTTCCTACCACCGGCGGCACCGGCAGCGAGTGCCAGTCTTTCGCCCTGATTACCGACGAACAGACCCGCCAGAAAATGGCCTGCGGCGACCCAAAGGCCGCCGCCCGCATCGCCCTGCTCGACCCCGCCCTCACCCTCTCCCAACCGCCCAGGGTCACCGCCTGCAGCGGCATCGACGCCATTGCCCATGCCGTGGAAACTGCGGTTTCGAGAAAGCGCACTGCGCTTTCCCTCCTTTTTTCCCGAGAGTCCCTCCGATTGACCCTGGCCGGGCTGCCGCGCGTGTTGGCGGCCCCCGACGACCTGGAGGCTCGAGGTTGGATGCTGCTGGGCGCCGCCTGGGCGGGGACGGCCATCGAGAACAGCATGGTTGGGGCGGCCCACTCTGCCGCCAACCCGCTCACCGCCCGTTTTGGCATCGTCCACGGCCACGCCGTCGGTCTCATGCTGCCTCACGTCGTCCGTTTCAACGCGCGCGACCCTGCTGCCGCCCAGACTTACGCTGAACTGGCCTGTGCCGCCGGGCTCGCCCCGCCCTCGGCGGCTCCCGCCGAGGCGGCGGCCCAACTCGCCACGCTGCTGCAAGGCATCCTCGACCTGGCCCGTCTGCCGGCGTCGCTAAAGGGCCTGGGTCTGGCCCCCGCCCAAATCCCCGGTCTCGCCGTCGAGGCCGCCCGGCAATGGACGGCCCAATTCAATCCCCGGCCCGTCGCCGTTGCCGATTTCGAGAGCATCTACTCCGCCGCGCTGTCAATATGAAAGTAGGGAATGGGGCCCGTTTCGGCGGCTTTGCCACTGGCCCTTCGCCGGGGGGGCCGTCCCGGGTTTTAATGCGTCCGGCCTGTCAAGGCACGCCCGCGCCGGCGCCGGGCCGCCCGTTGGGGCCGAGCAACTGCGTGCGGTATTCGGTGGGGGACTGGCCCAGGATTTTCTTGAAGACCCGGTTGAAGTGGGTCAGGGACTGGAAGCCGACCTCAAAGGCGATTTCGCTCACGCGCAGGTTCGGATTGAGGAGGAGGTTCTTGGACTTCTCGATGCGGACGCGGGAAAGGTAGTCGGTGAAGTTGATGCCGGCGGCCTTCCTGAAGATCTTGCAGAAGTAAAACGTGCTGGTGTTGACGTGCTTGGCCACGTGCCCGAGGCGGAGGTTTTCAGTCTGGTGCTCGTGGATATACTCTTTGGCGCGGGTAATAATGGGCGGTTCGGCGTTGACGTTCTGGACGAGGACCTGGTTGCTGAGCATGGCCAGGTGTTGCGCGAAAATGCTCAACAACTTGATAATCGCCTCATGCTGTTTCGCCGCCACAACCCGGCTCGAAAAATAGGCCTTCCGCAATTCTTCCAAGTCCAGGCTCACACCCCGCTCGGCCAGCAGTTTGGCGGTCCGCTCGAACCGGGCCGCCGTAGGAGCTGTGCGAAAGACCTGGCCCGTCTGCAAGAACCCCAACAAACGGTCGCCCAGGCGCACCGGCACGGCGGTCTCGCTCAGGCCGTTCGGACAGCTCAAGGTGCCGGGCTCGTAGGCCGCCATATTGGACAGTCTCTCCTGCACCTGCAGGCACGGGGCGCAGGCGCGGCTCTTCTCCGAAATCAGGGCGCAAAACGGGCCTTCGTTGCGCCGGCCGTGATGGGGAAGCTGCCAACTCTCCACCGGGCGCAAGGCCACCGGCATCCCGGTCGCCTCCGTAAAGGCCCGCTCGTAGTCCTGGAAAACCTTCGAGGTCACCAGGGCCTCCACCAGGCCCCGGTCGCCGCTCGGGCTGGGGCCAATCCGCGGCTTGCAGGCAGCGGGCTTCGATGACCGGCCCAAGGCGCCGGCGGGGGCCTGCTCGGCCTCCAGCCCATTAACCCGGCTTCTAGGCTCTGAAGGACACCTTACATATGTTGTCTGCATGAAGCCAATTTACGATAACCCCGGCCCCATAGCAATTCCTTTTATAAGGCCGGAAGGGTCCTCAGCTCGGACGCCGATTCGGCGGGTCCTTCGGAAGCCTCTCCAACAATCGGGCGACGGCCGCCTCTTGGCCGGGCAAGACCAGGCCGGGGGCAATCTCGCTCAGCGGCTGGAGCACGAAACGGCGCAGGTGCGCGCGGGGATGGGGCAAAGTCAATTGGGGGGTGGCGCGCACCTCGCCGCCGAAGGCGATCAGGTCGAGGTCCAGGGGGCGCGGCTCGTTCAGGCCCTGCCTTGGCCGGCGGCCGAATTCCCGTTCCAGCTCCTGGAGACGGGCAAGAAGGGATTCAGGGGTCTCGCCCGGACGGGGCAGGAAACCAACGACGGCGTTCAGGAACGGGGGCGAACCTGGCGGACAATCCACGGGAGCTGTCTGCCGGATGGCCGACCTCAACAGGGGCCCATTGGAGAGCTGGGCCAGCCGCTCGATTGCCTGGCCCAGAGTGCGCCGCGATTCGCCCAGGTTCGACCCCAGGGCGACAAACACGCGGTCCCGGGCCTCGCCCTTCAAGCTTCGGACTGGGGATTTCACCTCACTTCAAGCCCAGGACCTGCTGCATGTCGTAAAGCCCCGGCGGCTGCCGCACCACCCACTGCGCGGCCCGCAAGGCGCCATTGGCGAAGGTCTCGCGGCTCGAGGCCCGGTGCGTGAGTTCGACACGCTCGCCCAGGCCCGCAAAGATGACCGTATGGTCGCCCACGACATCGCCTCCGCGCACCGAGTGCAGGCCGATCTCCTCGGCCGGGCGCTGGCCGACAATGCCGGCCCGGCCATGGCGAAGCACCTGCTCGAGCTGCTGGTGGCGAACCTCGGCCAGGATTTCAGCCAGCGTTCGGGCGGTGCCGCTGGGCGCATCCCGCTTGAGCCGGTGGTGCATCTCGACGATCTCCAAGTCGAAGCCGGGTCCCAGGATTTCCGCCGCCTTGCGCGCCAGCCAAAAGAGCGCATTCACGCCGGTCGAGAAGTTCGAGGACCACACCATCGGAATCCGGGAACTGTGCCGCGTGACCAGGGAGCGGTCCTCTTTGGAGTGGCCGGTGGTGCCAATCACCATCGCCTTTTTATGCTCGGCGCACAACGCGGCGATGGCGGGCGTAGCGGTGTGGGAACTGAAATCGATGACGACATCCCCGGAGGCCAGAATGGACCGGAGGTCGTCCCCCTGGTCAATTTGCCCGGCGATCCGCAGTTCCGGATGGTTGGCGGCGCAAGCAACAAGCATTTGACCCATGCGCCCCTTGGAACCGGTGATGATGATGTTGACCATGACGGCTTACTTCAAGATGCCGCAGGCCGTCAGGGTCGCCTCGAGCGTCTGGCGGTTTCTGGGGCTCATCGGCACCAGCGGCAAGCGGTACTCTTCCTGGATTTGGCCGAGCATCGCCAGGGCCGCTTTGACCGGCACCGGGTTGGTCTCGATGAACAGGTCCTTGAACAATGGATAGTATTTCAGGTGAATCTCCAGGGCCGCCTTGGGCTGGCCGGCGGCGAAGGCCCCGACCATCTGGACGACCTGGCGCGGAATCACGTTGGACGCCACGCTGATGACCCCCTGCGCCCCCACGGCCATGAACGGGAGCGTCATCGCGTCATCGCCGCTCAGAATATCGAAGCCCGGCTCCAGCACTGCCCGCAGTTGGCTGACCCGGTCCGGATTGCCCCCGGCCTCCTTGAGACCGACAATGTTCTTGCATTCCCGGGCCAGGCGCTTGACGGTCTCGACCCCGATCTCGATGCCGCAGCGTCCGGGGATGCTGTAAAGCACCAGTGGCAGGCGCGTGTGCGCCGCCACTTCGCGGAAATGCTGAAAGAGGCCCTCTTGCGGCGGTTTGTTGTAATAGGGCGCCACCTGCAGCGAGCCGTCGGCGCCGGCCTTTTCAGCCTCCTGTGTCAGATAGACCGCCTCTTTGGTGGAGTTGCCGCCCGTGCCGGCGATGACCTTGAGCCTGCCGGCCGCAAACTTCACCGTCAGGGCGATAATGCGGATGTGCTCCTCGTAATCAACCGTCGGCGACTCCCCGGTGGTGCCGACCGGCACCACGCCATCCACTCCACCGTCGGCCTGCGCGTTGATCAGACGTTCCAGCGCCGCCTCGTCGAGAGCGCCGTCTTTGAACGGCGTCACTATAGCTGTGTAAGTTCCTGTAAACATGGCTTTGGTCTGTGGTCACGAGCATAGACCCGGTGACGTTCGCAGCAAGCGATTTTTGGTCACACCTCAATTCTGCCCTCGAACACAAATTCCGCTGGGCCGCTGAGCCGCACGCCGGCGAATTGGCCGTTGGCGGCCTTGAAACTGACCTCCAGATCGTCACCGCCCTGGACCCGCACCTGGACGGGCGAAGCAAAGCCGTGAATGCGCGAGGAGACCAGGGCGGAGGCGGCCACGCCCGTGCCGCAGGCCAGCGTTTCACCCTCGACCCCGCGTTCGAAGGTCCGCACGCGGATGCGGCTGGGTCCGAGCACCTGGACGAAATTGACATTCGCCCCGCGCGGCCCGAAATGCGGATGGCGGCGGATTTCCGGGCCCAACTCCCGGACCATTGCCTTGTCCGCATCGGGCACAAACAGCACGGCGTGCGGAACGCCCGTGTTGAGAAAATGAATCGTGGTCGAGCCCGGCGAAAGGGCGACCCGCTCATTCAAGCGCAAATCCTCCGGGGGCGTCAGGTCGACCGTCACCCGGGCGCCCTGGAACCGGGCCGTGATGATGCCCGCCTCGGTCTGGAAGGTAAAATTGCCTCTGCTGCCGGTTTGCCGTTGCACGTACCGAGCGAAACACCGCGCGGCATTGCCGCACATCTCGCCCGTGCTGCCGTCGCTGTTATAGAATTCCCAGGCCCAATCGGCCTCGCCCGAGGCGCACGCCTTGAGGACCACCAACCCGTCCGCGCCGATGCCCCGATGCCGGTCACAGAGCCGGACCACCTGCCGGCGCGTCAGCTTGACCCGTTGCGCCCGGCCATCGAGAAGGACAAAGTCGTTGCCCGCCCCGTTCATTTTCGCGAACTCCAAAACCATGCCCTCCAAAATAGTGCCGGGCGGGACACGTGACAAGCAGCGAGTAAAGGTGAACCCCCGCTCGATGGCCTTGTCCTGGGTGTAACCTCGCCGCCCTTGCCGCCGTCTCGCTAGCATAGGCTTCGGCTCCCAGAATGACGGCACAAAGCGGGAAGATGCAGAACTCGAACATTAAGAACTCAAGTCCGCGTCGTTCCCGACACGTTGCCATTCAAATTCACGCCAAAGAGAAATGCCTTATGAACAAATTGAATCGAAGAGAATTCATCCACACTGCTGCCCTCGCTTCATTGACCGCCGGAACCGTCCTCGGGGGCGCTCCCAGGCTCGAGGCCGCCGAGGTCAAGCGGCGCAAGATGACGATGGACCTGGTCTGCGGCAACATCGGCATTTCGGCCACCCAGCTTGAGGCCATTGACCTGGCCGCGCGGCACGGCTTCGAATCCGTCGGGGTCAATGCGGCCTATCTCGGCACACTCTCGGACGAGCAACTGGCCGAGCTCAAGGCGTCGATGAAAACCAAGGGCCTTGGCTTTGGCGCCGCCGGGCTGCCCGTGGAATTCCGCCAGGATGATGCGCGCTTTCAACAGGGCCTCAAGGGCTTGCCCGCCTTTGCCGCCGGGTTGGAGCGCGCCGGCGTGGGCCGGGCCGCGACCTGGCTCATGCCTTGTCACGACAAGTTGCCCTACCTCCGGAATTTCCGGCAGCACGCCTCCCGGTTGGGCGCCGTCGCCAAGGTGCTCGACGAGCACGGCGTCCGGCTCGGCTTGGAATATGTCGCCCCCAAGACTTCCTGGGCCAGCCGTCGTTATCCCTTCATCCACACCATGGCCGAGATGAAGGAACTGATCGCTGAAATGAACGCGGGCAACGTCGGATTCGTGCTCGATAGCTGGCACTGGTGGCATGCCGGCGACTCGGCGGCGGACGTGCTCTCGCTCAAGGCGGCCGACGTGGTGGCCGTGGACCTTAACGACGCCCCCGCAGGCATCCCCAAGGACCAGCAAGTGGACAACCACCGTGAATTGCCCTGCGCCACGGGCGTCATTGACGCGCGCGCCTTTCTCAACGCCCTCAACCAAATCGGTTACGACGGCCCGGTCCGGGCTGAACCGTTCAACCAGGCCGTCAACAAGATGGCCAAAGAGCAGGCCTGCGCCGCAACCGCCCTAGCCCTCAAAAAGGCCTTCGCGCTCATCGAGGGGTGACGAGGGGCGAGTGTCGCCGCCGTCGCGCCGCGAAGGCGGAAGGGGCGAGTGTCGAGGGGCCGGAGGCGAGGGTTCGATTCCGACTCCCGCCCGCATGTAGCGGAGGAGTAATGCCGGTGTAGGGTGCTGGTGCACCGGGACTGGTTCCGCGATGGAACGGATCATGCCGCTTGAGGTCGCTCTGACCGCCCATCAGCTCAAACTCGGTGTCGGCGCTCGGCGGCGGCAGCAGACACGGGATCATCCCGTATTGGCGGGATCGAACTCACGAAAACACGAAACGTTAATGCACGCCGCTCCCCGCGGGCTCCTCTCTACTCGTGTCGTGCACCCGAGGCAGTGGCCATCAATTTGTCGAACGAACGCGCGACCAGCGCGCGCCGGCGGACGGAGGGAATGCGCTGGATCATCCGCCGCGCCGAGCGGACGTTGAACCTCGACGGCAACTCGAGTTCGGGCAGGGCGCGGAACAACCTGGATCGGGCCGGTTTCAGGTACAGATAATCCAACAGCGCCTTCTCGGGAGTAGCCATCGCTACACCCGGTGTCTGCATGACCTCGAAGCCGAAAAAGAAATCCGGTTGGAGATGATGGATGGACACCGTTCCCAGCGGAGTCCTGAGCACCCGGGTCCGTCCCACCGACACGGCGTAGATAACGTTGGGAACCTGGGAAATGACACCATGATAATACAGGGCGCTCTGGAGGGACACATAGCTTGGGAAGGGAGCGGTCAGATGGCTCGCCAACGCGAGTGGATCCAGTTTCCCAGGAACCGCCCATACCCCATGGCGCAGGTTCAGGATGTGGCCAACCTTTGCCAACCGGGCTAGCATCTGGCTGGCCGTGCTGTTGGAAAGGGCTAAATACGCCGCGACGTCAGCCGTGCGAAACACGTTCGCCCCCATCTGGAGAATCCGGGCATGTGTTTCGATCAAGCTCATGACCCGGTACTCCCCAGCGCCTCGGCTACCGTCAACTGAATGGTCTCCCAAACCGACTCCGAGTCGTATTGTTCCCGATGGCTCACGGATAGATAACCCAAGACCTGGCTCTTGAAGGTCCCGAACGTCACCGCCAACGCATTCCCCTGGGCCTTTTGGCGGCACTCCTGTAAGTCGTCGGGAAGTTCTTTCTTCACGCCTGAGTTGATCAGCCAAAAGAGGTCGAACACGTCCCGAGCCTGAGTCAACGCTCGATGAGCCAACGCTCCCACTTTCTGATGGTAGGCGATCTCCATCGGATAGTGGCTGGCCAGGATCGGCGTGAGGCGGTAGGAACGGATCAGCTCCGGATCGACCGGCTCGACCCGCGGCCCGCCCGGCATGCCACGCCGGGAGAACTCGATCTTCGTCGGCAAAGGCGTGGCTGAGCCGTCGGCGCGCAGGTTCAGCTTCCAGCGCTGGGTGGTGTCGGTCTGTTTCGGCTCCGTCCAGTGAACGACGGAAAGCCCGTTCGCCTTCAGAATCTGGCTGAACGGTTTCGCGTTCAAGATCAACCGGACCCGCTCCTGCAGAAGATCGCGCGGCACGGTCTGCGCATCCAGGTCAATGTCCCCCGAATAGCGGATGCTCTTGAAGAAGAAGCGCAAATTGCACCCGCCTTTGAGCGCGAAGTGCCGCTTATCCAGTCTTCTTCCGAGCTGATCCAGAAAGAGCAGCTGAAAAAGCTCGATGTAGCGGAATGGCCCAGTCACGTTCACACTCGTATTTAAATACGCGATATTTACACGGGTGTCAATATCCCGTATTATAACAGTCGCCGGAGTTTCCTAGCCCTGTATTGTGGCATCGCCACGCACAGCAGACAAAACGGCAGCGACCCGCGGCGCCGACGGACACCAACCGCAGCGGGGACCAAGCAGGAGGAGGGAGCAAGCTCTGCCCAATGGGTGGCACCGACAACTCGCATTACGCCTTTCGCAGCCTGTTCGAATGTGGGCTGCGAACCGAAACGGTCTGACCCCGCTCATCCCTTCATAGGGCCATGTTCATTTTCCGATGCAGTAAAGATACTCCACTCCACGCAGCAAGATACGACGGTCCGCGATCGCCGCTGATGCCCACATCGTCTCCTCCAAACGGTTAGTTGCCAGAATCTCGAACTGGGGGCCTGCGCGCAGGAGCACCGTGGCGCCGGTCTCGTCCAGACAAAAAACCTCGCCGTCAGATGCCCAGGGAGAAGCCGTGAAGCCGCGAGTGCCCGGAAGGCGCTCTTTGTATCGCAACGCCCCTGTCCTGGCATCAAAGCACCTGACGATTCCGCTCTGTTGGTCCAACTGGTATAAACAGCCGCGATATAGCAATGGCGAAGCAACGCGGTAGCTGTTCAGGGATGTGGCCCACGCTACATATTGATTAGTTGTCTGACCGGGATTGAGGGAGATGTCACCGTGGGCGCCCGGCTTGATCGCGACCAGCAGGCCCTGCCCTCCCATCATGCGATCGTAGGAGTCCGCGTAGAGGAAATCGCCGTCTCCAACAGGGGTTATCGCCGTCCGCCCGCTGGCCTTGAGCTCCCAGAGCAATTCACCACTCTTCGGGTCGTACGAGCGAAGTTTGGTCCCGCCTCCAGTCACGAGCTCCGTGCGGAAGCAATTCTTCCACACATAAGGGGATGACCAGTTGCTTTGTTCCTGGCGAGCTACGCGCCAGCGTTCCCTGCCGGTCCTCTTGTCAATCGCGGCCAGGAAGCTGTCCTTGTCGTTATCGCATTGAATGTAAAGCAGGTCTTCATAAAGGACGGGTGAACTGCCGGACCCCCATCCGAATTGAGTGGGAAACGAGCCAAGATCCGCACTCCATCGCAGTTGGCCTTCGAAGTCCAGACAATAAAGACCGTTCATCCCGAAATAGGCGAACAGTCGTTCGCCATCGGTGACCGGAGTTTCGGAGGCATAGGTGTTGTTCCGGTGGATCGGTGTTGCCGGTTTTCCTTGCCGCAGAGTTTTTTCCCATCGGACTTGCCCGTTGTCGAGGTTGAGGCAGATCACCTTCCATTGGTAAACGACATCTGGCGCCGGGGGAGGCGGTGCGTTGGTATAGTTCCCGAAATCATGCGGAATTCGGTCAGGAGAAGTCCATGGTCCCGGGCCCGGCCCGCGTTGCCCTGGAGGACCAAATCTGCCAAATGCCAAACCCGGATCAAACTCTCCACCTTTGGGTTTCACCTGATTGGTGGTTACGGCTGTCGTGAGGAAGACCCTGTTATCCCACACCACAGGCTGCGACCAGCCCGCTCCGGGTATCTTCGCCTTCCAGAGAATGTTGTGGTTCGTGCTCCATTCAGCGACCAAATCCCCCTGGCTGGCAATCCCGTCACCGTGTGCTCCGCGCCATGCGGGCCACTCATTTCCAGCGATCGCGGCGCAAGGCAACAGGAGACCCACCACGCTTGTGAATGAAAGAGTATTCATAAATTACTTGGGCTGTCTTGATGCAGAACGAAATTCGGAGCTCTCCGGCCCGCTCCTCATAGCGGCGCCATTTCTGTCGAAGGGCGAGTCGGGATTGTCGCGGCTGCCTTCTTGCGCCGCGGAGGCCCGAAGAGGTTGGTCAAAGGAGTCGGCCGAATCACCAACTCGAACGTAACGAGCGCGATGGCCGTGGTGATGGCAACGGCCACAACCGCCTGGATTAACTGGGGCATTCCCCACGGCCGCACCCATCGGAGAACCACCATGTTCAGAAGATCCTGATGAACCAGGTAAATCCAGAACGCCGTATCCGCCAAATAGCGGCCGGTCCAGGTGGGCCGATTCAGGTAGCGCTGGAAACAGCCAATGAAAGCAAACACGGTAAAGGCCACGGCGACGGAAAAAAGCGCGTAGCGCGCCAGCGTGGCCTCGGAGATCCGCTGTGGCGCTGGCATAAAGGCGAACGCATCGGGTCTGGTGAGTGCAGCAGACGCGACGTAGGCGCCGAAGCCGATCAGGAAAACCGGGAACCAGAGCCGCCCGACCGCAGGCAGGCCTTCCCGGAA
>Ga0181533_1000775_pt1 | contig 43203 bp, 33 predicted proteins | sample PEATcosm2014_Bin_45_FD_119772 | JGI IMG/M metagenome (GOLD analysis project Ga0181533, IMG submission 119772) | Peatland microbial communities from MTU Mesocosm Facility, Houghton, MI, USA - PEATcosm2014_Bin11_60_metaG | ecosystem: Environmental > Terrestrial > Soil > Wetlands > Peat | place...
AAACCTATAGCATCCCCAATGGCACCCTGATCCGCAAACCTGTTATTAATATTCATGTATTTTGCATTTATATTGATCTTCAGATGATCCTCAAAAAATGAGGGACTCAGATTTGCTCCGACTGTAATCCTTTTCATGTTATCTGTCTTGATGATCCCATCCTGGTACATATAGCCCAGGGAAACACGGTAAGGGAGATTTTTTATTCCACCGGAGAATGCAAAGTTATGATCAGTGCTGATGCCTGTCTGGTAGATCTGTTTTTGCCAGTCAGTATTTGCTGTTCCCAGCAGGCTGGTATCAGAAGGATATCTTTGTCTTACTTCTGAACGGAATTGATCCGCGTTCAGAACCCCAGTTTCCTTAGGTATAGTATAAATGGAAATATTCCCTGAGTATTCATGGGTGAATTTGGTGGTACCTGTAGCTTTACCTTTTTTCGTCGTTATGAGGATAACGCCGTTTGATGCCCTGGAACCATAAATTGCAGTTGCTGAAGCATCTTTGAGGACAGTGTAGGTTTCGATATCGTCCGGATTGATCATCGAAAGATTCCCACGGGCACCGGATGTGGCATCATTATCAACAGGGACCCCGTCAATTACTATAAGGGGATCGTTGGAGGCATTTAATGAATTTTCGCCTCTGATTCTGATAACGGCATCGCCACCTGGAGCGCCGCCCAATGTTGTAACCTGAACACCTGCAATTTTCCCAATAATCAACTCCTGGGGAGATGTAATAGCGCCCTGGTCAAAATCTTTCTGGTCAATCGCTGTAACGGCTCCGGTCGCATCTTGTTTTTTTACCTGGCCATAACCAATTACAACTACCTCATTAAGGCTCGTTACTGAAGCTGCAAGTGAAACATCAATCATCTGCTTGCCTGCCACAGGAACTTCCTGCGTTTGATACCCCATGTATGAGAATACCAGCGTCGCATTTGATTGAACCTTAATGCTGTATTTTCCGTCAATATCCGTTACAGTCCCCGTCGTTGTGCCTTTCACTATGACAGTCGCACCTGGAATTGAACTTCCATCAGCAGCATCTTTCACTTTTCCTGTTACTGTGATTTCCTGAGCATACGCAAAAGAAGCGCATGCAATTGAAAGGAAAATGAACAGATAACGTAACCATAGTATACGTTTCTTCATAATCTTGATTTTAAATTAGTTAGACATAAAATTAATTGACTAATATTACCCACATTTAAAATTTCATCAATGTAAAATTAATCAGAAAATGAAATATCACACAAAAGTACTGAAAAGTAAAAATAAACAAAAAAAATAATATTGCATCATTTCTTTGCTAAATATTTCAAAATATTAAAGAATTTCATGAAATATGTGCTTTTTTGAAAACACTAAAATAGTTATGCACTTTCAAAAAGAGAAAGAATTATCCTTGATTTTTCATTCGGACCCGGGATAAGAAAACAGTTTTCCTTATCTTTGCATACCTTAATTCCATTATCATGAAGCGATTTTATTTGCCATCTTTCTCATTTCTATTCCCTATCCTTATTCCTTTTATAGTTTATTCACAACCGCCGGAAAGATATTCAGCAAATAATCCGGTTATTTCTTCCAACAATGTTATAAGAAGGATCGGCACGCCTCATGTTCCTGATACCGGACAGGTTCTTTTCCAGGTCGACATGTCACAGTGGGCTGCAAAAGGAAAATTTGATCCCGCAACTGATTCCCTTGATATGCCCGGGACATTTAACAACTGGGAGGGTTCGGCAACTCTTCAGAAAGTGGGTACGACCCTTGTTTACCAGATTACACTATCTTTAGACTCATTGACTATTCAGCAATTCCGGTTCAGGATAGACCGGGATTCGAGCCGGACGGAATTTCCCAATCGTATGAATCGTATGTTCCGTGTACCCTCCCGGCCAATGACCGTTAAATACATGTACAATGATTTCGATACTACAACAGTTCCAATGACTTTTATCTGCGATATGTATTACCAGATTAAAGCAGGTCATTTTAATCCAAATCCATATGTGGATTATCTGGATGTGGCAGGCTCGATGAATAACTGGGGAGCTTATGATGTAATGTTCGATATCGACCATGACAGTATTTACCAAGTTACGCTTAATTTGCCACGAAGTCTGATCAGCCCCTATACGCCCATCGATTTTAAATTCCGGATCAACGGGAACTGGAATACATCAGAATTTCCGAATGGCGGGCCGTTCCGGACATATTTCTTACAGGACACTTTACATGGAATAGAAAACAGCATCGATGTATGGTATGGTGACCAGAACCCGGGGATTCCCACGCCTCCATGGGCGTACAATCTCTATATTCAGGGTGAAAACTATGTAGGTCAGACCCTTACAGGTACATATGACTATGAAGATGTTAATTTTTTACCGGAAGGTGCCTCCATCTATAAATGGTACAGCGCTGATTCCATAACACAACCTAACCCTAATCTGATTATTTCAGATACAACATTAAACTATGTATTGGACACCACTGATTACTTTAAATATATTGCATTTGAGGTCATTCCTGTGGCACAGGGCCCCGGTGACTCACTCATTGGGAAGCCGGAAATAATTTGGACCGGACCTATAGTAAGTGTTGGTATCGGTGAACTTACCAAAACTAAACCCGGAATTTACCCCAATCCTGTAACAAGTTTAATGACGTTTACCAACATAAAAGATGTTCAGCTGATTGAAATTTACTCAGTTCTCGGACAGAGAGTCGCAACTTTGCAGGCCAATACATCAGGCATGACTACTTACAATGCATCTGACCTGAACAGTGGCGTCTATTTCATAAAATTTTTAAGACAAGATCAGTCATTCATCAGTGTAAAGTTCATAAAGAATTAACAGGAAATACTGTTGTTCCAGCCTGTCCGTTCAGACGGGCTTTTTTTTGTAACTTTGTTTTCATAAAATTTACAGATATGTATCTAAATAAACTCCGGCTGCTTCAAATGCTTGCCATTTTATTTTTCCCGGGTTTTTTGTCTGCTCAGATCGTCGTTACAATGCCAGTTTACCCGACAGATAAGGATTCCATAACTCTAACCTATGACGCTACGAAAGGGAATGGTGCACTGGCAAATGTTCCACCCCCCATTTATGCGCATACCGGGGTAATTACCAGTCTCAGCACTTCTCCTGATGACTGGAGATACGTGATTGCTCCCTGGACGACAAATCTCCCGAAGGCACAAATGACTCCACTGGGCAATAATCTTTACCAGCTCAAGATGGCACCGAGCATCCGTTCATGGTATGGGGTACCTTCCTCAGAACAGATCCTTAAAATGGCTTTTGTTTTCAGAAATTCTGATGGATCAATTGTCGGGAGGGAAGCCGACGGAAGCGATATTTTCGCCACAGTATATCCCTCCTATACCAGTATTATATTTCAGGAACCCACTGTCAATGAGCTTTATCCAAGAATCAATGATTCGATCCCGGTAATTGCAATTGGACCGCTAGCCGATACCATAAAAATGTTTATCAACAATATCCTTGTGAAGCAAGTGACAGGTCCGGTTTTAACGGATACAATCCTCGTAAGTAATTTCGGACAATTCTGGACTAAGCACTGGGTAAAAGTGGTAGCAAAAAACGATACGGCATCAGCTGCGGATTCATTCTTTTTCGAGGTATTACCGGCGCCGCCCGTTGCATCATTGCCAACGGGGACCATTGACGGGATCAATTATATCGATTCCACGACTGTAGTTCTTTCTCTGTATGCTCCCGGCAAGGATCATTGTTTTACAATCGGTGATTTCACTAACTGGCAGGTTGAATCACAATATTATATGAACAAGACCCCGGATGGAACTCATTTCTGGATACAGATAGATAGCCTGACACCACGCAAAGAATATATTTTCCAGTATCTTGTGGATGGAACAATCCGTATTGCAGATCCTTATGCTGATAAAATCAGTGATCCCAATGATCAGTATATTAGCGAGTCAACTTACCCCGGTCTTCTGCAATATCCTACCGGTAAAACGACAGGCATAGCATCTTACCTGCAAACTGCACAGGTTCCATATTCCTGGTCTCCCACATCCTTTACCCCTCCTGCCCCAACCGATCTGATTATTTATGAATTGTTGATCCGGGATTTTATTGCAACACATGATTATCCCGGTCTTATTGACACGCTTAATTACTTTAAAAGACTTGGCGTTAACGCCATCGAGCTAATGCCAGTCATGGAGTTTGAAGGCAACGATAGCTGGGGCTACAACCCCGATTTCGAGTTTGCTCCTGATAAATATTATGGAACCAAGAACGGGTTGAAACAATTTGTTGAAGCAGCTCATGCAAAGGGATTAGCAGTTATACTCGATATTGTCCTGAACCATCAGTTTGAAGAGTCTCCTTTTGCCATGCTATATTGGGACGGGGCAAACAGCCGGCCGGCACCAGGTAATCCCTGGTTCAATGTCATTCCGACACATCCTGACAATGTTGGAAACGATTTTAATCATGAAAGTCCTGAAACGAGAGCCTATTGTGAACGGGTGATCCGTTACTGGCTCCAGGAATACCACGTTGATGGTTATCGATTTGACTTGTCAAAGGGTTTCACTCAAACAAACTCATACCCCGATAATTTTACTCTCTGGGCAGCCTATGATTCAAGTCGTATTGCAATATTGAAAGATTATGCAAATGTGATTCATTCGGTTAATCCAAATGCCTATGTAATTCTTGAGCATTTTGCCGATAACGATGAGGAAACTGAATTAAGCGCCGATGGAATGCTTCTCTGGGGAAACTTGAATTATAATTATAATGAGGCGACAGAGGGCTGGAATACTGGCAGTCTTTCTGATTTCTCGGCGGTGTCATATCAAAATCTGGGTTGGGCCGATCCTCACCTGGTTGGGTATATGGAAAGTCATGATGAAGAACGGCTGATGTACAACGACATTCATTCCGGTAATAATTCAAATGCTAATTACAAAGCCCAGGATACAGTAATATCATTACAACGTATTGGCATGGCAGATGCATTCTTTTATACTATCCCCGGCCCTAAAATGCTTTGGCAGTTTGGCGAACTTGGATATGATTATTCAATCAACTATCCCTGCATGACCTCCGATTGCAGATTAGATGACAAACCGATCCGCTGGGATTATTATAACCAGTGGCGCCGCAAGTACCTTTTCAATACCTGTTCTAGTCTCATGAACCTTAAACTAAACTATGACGCTTTCCGTAGCACAAATTATTCTATTTCGCTGACAGGGCCAATGAAACACATCAATATTGTCAGCCCATCCATGGACGTTGTGGTAGTTGGAAATTTTGATGTTTATTCGGGATTTGTAATTCCCGGATTCAGCCAGACAGGGCCTTGGTATGACTTCTTTGGCGGTGATACTTTGAATGTCACAAATACAAATGAACAATTTACGCTTGGACCCGGAGAATATCATATTTTCACAACGGTAAAATTGCCAAAGCCGCAATTTGCAGGCATTAATGAATTTTCAAATAAAACAAATCAAACCGGGATGTATTCATTTGTTTATCCAAACCCTTCTTCAGGATCTTTTACTATCCAATACACCCTTGATACACCGCTTCAGGTCAATATTACCGTGTCAGATCTTTTCGGAAAGACTATTACCGGTTTGTCTGAAGGAAAGGCCGGCAGCGGAGTACATACTATTAACTGGAATGGACTGGATCAGAACGGACAAAAAGTTTCTCCCGGTATGTATCTTTATAAATTCGAGGCTGGCGATCATGTTGAAGTTGGAAAACTGATCGTTCAATAGTCTGGATCATCCTTATTAGATTATTCTTCAGTACCTTTTTTAGGTAAAGGATTTCTTTTCAGAGTTTCTGAATATGGGAAATAATCATGGAAATAACATTCTGAATAAATACATGAAGAAAGGTTTATGCCTTAAATGCTGAGCCTGTGAATAATATGCAAATCTGAATTCTTTCATCCAGTCATCCTTTCCGCAATAGCTTCTTAACAGCAGGACCGGTTTTGTATCCGGTTGATCTCTAAAATCTCCGTTGGCATATTCTTTACCCAGGTCTTCCAGGAATGGTCTTGCAGACTTCCTTGGATAATCCTGTAATCTCAACAGTTCCAGGTAAAGAAATGCTTTTTGCAAATTATCCTTTTTCCGGAAATACAGGTAAGCCTGTATTGTGAGATCCTGATTGGATCTCTCATACACATAATCGTACATTGAAATGCAATCGACGCCGAATCTCCTGATGCTATCAGAAGTAAAAAGACTCTCCATCACAGGATAACAGTATATGGCCTTTTCATATTGACCTTTCATGAAAAGAGAATCAATATTCTGCTGCATCATTTGAAAATCGACAGCCTGTTCATATTTGATTATGGTATCCTTGATTCCATCAGATGGAATCAGACAATCCGGATTCTGATCGATGATCAGAATAGCTGAGTCTGTCAGCAAAGACGCCAGGATGAAATTTTTTAATTCTCTTTCTTGCTGTGCACGTACGAGAAAGACATCAACCGCTTCATGGGCATTCCAGCAGGTATTTTTTGCAATTAGCCGTCGGTATCCTGCCAGTGCTTCCGATAATTCTCTTGAACTTTCCTCACCAGTTGTTCTCTGAATAAACGCGATGGAATCAGCTAACCTGCGGGCCAAATCCAGGTGGTTTGTCCAAATCCTCACCTCACCCGAATAGAGTAAATAAATCAGGTAAAAAGGATAGGTAGCCCTGCAAAGTGAATCAAGTAATGAATCAGGAGGAAAATTTTCGTCCTGGGATAGTTGCCTGGCAAGAAAAAACTTCCGCCCTGCCTCAGGTTTATCAGATTTTACAAGGCTGTTTTCTCCCTCCGCAATTAACATTTTGAACTTGCAAAATTGAATTTTTGATTCAAGCCCGGAATGGATCGAAGAAAGCGTAAGGGAATCAATACTCTTCTTCAAGTCCTGGTAACATTCCATTGCACCAAAATATTGTGAGGTGTTAAAGAGGGTATCGCACCTTGAAAGTGACCCTGCAATCAATTCTCCCAAGACCTTATTAAATAATGAATCGGAGGTTACAAATTCTTTATGTTCCTTTCTATAGTTTTGTGCCCGTGACATGTATGTTTGTGCCAGTTCCAGTTTGCCATTCTGGATTGCCACGTCAGTCACCCCAAGGAAAGAATCATAAATGCCATTGGAAGCTTTTGTAATCATATCCCTGTAGTCAGCATTTCCTTTGAGATAGGGATTTATTTCGTTAAAATCACGGGCATTTTTAAGCAGCTCATCGGCTTCAATAAACTGTTTGTTATTCATCAGTTCATCCGCCCTGGCAAGATAAGCTTTACTTATTTTTGCTGAAATCATTGCCAGTGAAGAGTCTATTTCATTTGCCGGATAAACATATCTGGCAAGATCACGGATAACCTCACGGTCATCCACAAATGCAATCAATCGAAAAAAGCTGTCGAGAAACTCTTTATAGATCAGGCTGTTACGTTCAGTCACCAGCATTGACCATCGTATATAACGACATATGTCATCAAGAAACAGTGTGATCAGCGAATCCTGTGAAAAAGTGGAATTAAGCTCTCCATAAGTTTTAATGTTATTCAGCATGGTGGCAGTTCCCCTGACAGAAAAAAGTGAAAGCCGGTCATATTTTATCTGAAACTCTTCAGGATCTGATGAATCAAGATCAAGTCGTTGTGCAAAGTTCTTCTCTTTTATGATTTTCAGGATTTTATTCAGTTCTTCCAATAGGATAAAGAAGGCAGGATAATTATTTATAGCTCCTATGTCAAAACTCGTTATTCTTTTATCCAGTGAATCCATTATTGCATTTGCCGCATAATAATCATTGATCAGGTTCACGCGTTCTTTAAATCGCGAAAAAGCTTCTTCATCAAAACAAAAATGAAGATGATTCAATACTATGGTATCTGAATCACATGAAAAATGAGGGATCTGACATTGCAGAACAGAGCTGTCATTATTGTTCAAATTCAGATCAGCCGTTTCAGGCAAACCGAGTATTAAAGAACTATCTTTTTTCTCGATACGGCATCCTAAAGTCACCCGGTCTGGTATCATCACATCAGCCATTGAAAACTTACGATAATGGATGTCACCGCTAATTACCTGAGGTCCAATGAAAACCCGGAGCATAGGATTCATGCCTTCCGGTTCAACAATCCTGATCTTTATCTGCGAATTCAGGTAAAAAAAAATCCTTTGAGGATTTTTAATCGCTGCTTCGGCGATTATGGCGACAATTTTATTTGGAATTTCTGAATATCCGGACAATCCTTCCGTGTACCCGAAAGTAGATTGGACTGGAAAGAAAAATGAACAGGTGCTTTTCTGCGCAAATAATGCCATGGACCCAAAAAAGAGGAAAACGATGAGGATCAGGATTCTAAGTCTGGACAAAGCCTTTGATTTTTTTTCAAAAGTACACATTTGATTAATTTCATCTGATGAGTTCTGATTTTCCCGGTTGACCTGTAAATCTGTCATAAAGAATTTTTGGTACACATTTTGCCTTATCTTAAGATTCATTATCAATAATGAAAGGATTATGATCAACATACCGATCGGGAAGAAACGTGTGGTAATTGTGGGATGCGGATTTGCAGGCCTCAAACTTGCCAGGAAACTGAGACATTCCGGATTCCAGGTAGTAATTGTTGATAAACGCAATTATCACCAGTTTCAACCACTTTTTTACCAGGTCGCTACGGCAGGGCTTGAACCAAGTGCAATCTCGTTCCCATTAAGGAAAATATTTCAGCATTATAAAGATTATTACATAAGGATTGCTGAAGTGACAAATATTGACCCAAATAATCAGCAACTCTGGACCACAAGAGGAATCATACAATATGATTATCTTATCCTGACCCAGGGCGCTTCAAATTTCTTTTTTGGAATAAAAAATATGGAATCCCTTTCCAAACCAATGAAGTCTGTTTCCGAGGCCCTCGACTTGCGTAATACTCTGCTTCAGAACTTTGAAGATGCACTTGCTGTGACCAATGAGGAAGAGCGGGAAGGATTCCTTAACCTGGTCGTGGTTGGCGGAGGCCCGACCGGCATGGAAGTTTCTGGAGCCCTTGCGGATATGCGGAAGTACGTGCTTGGAAAGGATTACCCCGAAATAGACCAGAAGAAAATCCACATTTATCTTATAGAAGGGATGAACCGCCTGCTGCTGGCACTTTCAGAAAAATCGGCAAAGAAAGCAAAAGAATTCCTGGAACGGCTTGGCGTTACAGTTATTTTGAACTCACAGGTGAAAGATTATGATGGAAAATTTATTGAAACATCTGATGGGAAAAAGATCAGAACGAATCTGGTCATCTGGACTGCGGGTATCACCGGCGCAAGGATTGAAGGGCTGAAGGATAATTCTTATGGAAGAAATAATCGTCTTTTGGTTGACCGTTATAACCAGGTAAAGGGTTATCCGAATATTTTTGCATTGGGTGATGTTGCATTGATGGAAGAACCCGCTTTCCCGCATGGACATCCGCAGGTAGCCCCGGTCGCAATCCAGCAGGCCGGCCACCTTGCAAAAAACCTGAAAAGGATTCAGATTCAAAAAGAGATGATTCCTTTTACATATAAAGATAAAGGCACCATGGCCACGATAGGGCGGAATCTTGCCATTGTGGAACTGCCCAATGCCAGGTTCTATGGAACTTTTGCATGGTTTGTATGGATGTTTGTTCACCTGATGTCTATCGTCGGCATCCGGAACCGGTTCCTGATCCTGATCAACTGGTTCTGGAACTATGTGACTTATGACACCTCTTTGCGGTTGATTTTAAAACCAAAAGGATGTTAATTCAGCATTATATGGAAAAAAAGGATATTGATAGAAGATTCCAGAAGGTACTTAATGATGTTAATGAGGGAAGGATCAAATCAGCCCTTGATGCATTGGGGGCCTTGATCCGGAACATGAACAGGTCAGATTATCTTTTCGACCTGGAAAACATCAGCGAGAATTATAAGAACCTTTTGAACTATGCGTTTGAAGGTGTAATTGACCAGGACAGGAAAGATATCCTGAAGAAGATCTCAGCTTCTGCTCTTTCCCTTGCAGATGATGTCAGGGATGATTTAACAGCAAAAGACTACCCCCAGAAAAATATCGAAAAAGCAGTCATAATGCGTCTTCTTGGAGATGATCCCCAGGCATTTTCGGACCGGCTGGAAGAATACCTTTCAGAAAAAAATCTTCAACAGATCTTGAAAGAAACGGGAACATCTCCAACTGAAGCCAAGCCAATTGACAACATTTTCCGGTTAATCTGGCTAAACCATAAAATGAAAGATACTTCTGCTGAAAAGGTCCGCTTTATCGCACATTCAACACTTCTGGAGAAGCATGAAAAATGTCTTGTCGTTTCAGCGCTCACGCTCAGTCTGCTCGATTTTTTCGATCCCAAAAAAATCATATTACTCATGGAATTCGTAGCTGAACATGAGATGGAAGTCTACCAGCGCTCTCTTACAGGCCTGGGGCTTGTATTGATCTGGTACGACAAAAGAATCAGTTTTTACCCGGAGATCATGGTAAGACTTGATGAACTGAGTCAGGATGAAAGCATTCAGCAGGATATGGAAGCATTGCTGCTCCAGTTACTTATGGCACAGGAAACAGAATCTATTGTCAAGTCCTTTGAAGAAGAAGTACTTCCCGATATGAAGAAAATGATGCCGAAATTCGAGGACAAACTTCAATTGGATAACATCTTTGGAGAAGAAGACCTGGAGGGTAAAAACCCGGATTGGAAAGAGATGATTGATGAGGTTCCCGGACTTTTTGAACGGATCGAAAAGTTTACCCGCATGCAGATGGAAGGTGGTGATGTTTTTCTAAGCACCTTCTCCCAGTTGAAACGATTTGACTTCTTTACCCGCATGAGTAACTGGTTTGTTCCATTTTACGCAGATCATCCCGACCTGAAAACCAATGAAAGCGACCAGGAACAGATTTTCAACCGGTTGCTGGAAGGCCTCGGCAGGGCATTTTATCTCTGTAATTCAGATAAGTATTCCTTTGCTCTGAATTTCAATGCAGTTCCACCACAACAGCGATCAATGATCATGACTTATTTTGAAGCTGAACTCGAACAGATGAAAGATATGGCTTCGGAAGAGGATATTTTGAGCCCATCGGCAGCATCGAATGCAGTATTTATCCAATATATCCAGGATCTTTACAGGTTCTTTAAACTCCATCCTTTTCACAATGAGTTTAATGATATCTTCCAGAAAAAGATCCGGTTCACAGAACTATATTTTTACAAGACTTTCTTTGAACGCGATAATTTTACTGCAAGGCTCGCAGTTTTTTATTTTGATAACAACCATTATCCGGAAGCCATTGAGCTTAACAAATATTTACTGGATAAAGAGGGACCGAAAAGTGAATATTATGAAAAGATCGGCTATTCTTATCAAAAATTGCGCAAGTTCTCTGAAGCCATAGAATTTTATAAAAAGGCTGAATTATTTGATAGCAACCGTTTATGGATCCTTAAAAAACTTGGCTGGTGTTCTTTAAAGATTGAGGATTATACGAATGCACTGAGATATTTTGAGGAATGTGCACAAATTCAGCCTGATGATCTTACAATACAGGCCCAGATCGGTCAGTGTCATTTTAGCCTTAAGAATTTTGAAGAATCCCTGAACAGCTATTTAAAGGTTTTTTATTTCCAACCCGAAAACCTCAAAGTGTTGCGCCCGGTTGCATACTGCCAGTTTATCCTGGGGAAACTTGTTCAAGCCGAAGAATCTTACGAGAAGATCCTGTCAGCGAATGAAGCTCTCGGACCATTTGATCTGATGAATGCAGGACACGTGAAGCTTTGTCTGAATAAAAGAAATGAGGCGTTATTACTTTATAAGAAAAGTAAATCCGACTTGTTTTTTGCAACAAATTCATTCCAGGCAGCTTTTGAGGAAGATATGCCCTACCTTCTGATAAACGGGATCAGCAAAGAAGACCTGCCATTATTGATGGATTTCCTGTTATTCCAGGTTGAATGACATTTCTTCTCGTTTCTTCCTGATATTTTTGGCGTCTTTAAATATCCTGGAAATCTGAATTTATCCGGAAGGACAGAAAGAATGTGTAATTACTTTAATATCACCAGAAAAACACTTTCTGTCAAATTTTATTATTTTTGTTTTTAATTCATGATTAAACTGTCGATGAAAAGCAATCTCTTGATCTTTCCTCTTACTAAAGAGTTATAAGATCAGACAATAAATTCAGTTAATTCATCCTGATGAAGGCAACTATCGAGATACTTTAATTTTTATGTAAAATTTTATCACTTATCTATTGAACAAATGTTCAGACTTGAAAGTAAGATAAATACTAAAAGTGCCGAATTTATTAAAAACAGGGATGAATATCTTCTGATCCTAGGGAATTTCAAAGAAATACTTTCTAAAGTCAGACAGGGAGGGCCACCGCAATCAGTAAAAAGGCATAAAGAACGGGGCAAACTACTTGCCCGCGAACGCATAGATCTCCTCGTGGATAAAAATACACCATTTGTTGAATTGTCGACATTGGCCGCTTATGACCTTTACGGCAATGAATTTCCATCTGCCGGCATCATTACAGGAATTGGCGTAATCCATGGGAAAGAAACCATGTTCATTGCCAATGATGCTACGGTAAAAGGCGGTACTTATGTTAAGGAGACCATTAAAAAACATGTAAGAGCCCAGGAAATTGCGATGGAAAATCATCTTCCCTGCGTATATCTTGTCGACTCGGGGGGGGTGTTTTTACCGGAACAAGCGAATGTTTTTCCCGACAAATATGATTTCGGACGATTTTTTTTCAACCAGGCAAGGCTGTCAAGCAAGGGGATACCACAGATCGCCCTGGTTATGGGGTCATGTACGGCAGGAGGCGCCTATGTTCCTGCAATGAGCGATGAGACGATCATTGTCAGAAACCAGGGAACAATTTTTATCGGAGGGCCACCCTTGGTGAGGGCGGCTACCGGGGAAGAGGTCACGGCTGAAGATCTGGGCGGTGCAGATGTTCATACCTCAATTTCTGGGGTTGCTGACCATCTTGCAGAGAATGACGTTCATGCCATCCAGATCTGCAGGAATATTTTTGAATCCATTCAGCGCCATGAGTACCAACCGCTGGAAACTATTCCCGTGGAAGAACCCTGGTACAAACCAGAGGAACTTTATGGAATCCTTCCGGTGGATCTGAAGAAACCTGTGGATTCACGGGAAATCCTTGCACGTATTGTCGATGGCAGCAAATTTCATGAATTCAAGGAACGATATGCCCCTACCCTGGTCACCGGCTTTGCACATATCATGGGCTACCCGATAGGAATTCTTGCAAACAATGGCGTGCTCTTCGGGGAGACTGCCCTGAAAGGAACTCATTTTATTCAACTTTGTACCAGCCGGAATATTCCTATCCTTTTCCTGCAGAACATCACAGGGTTTATTGTCGGAAAGGAATATGAACGTGCAGGGATTGCCCGCGATGGGGCTAAATTCGTTCATGCAGTCGCCAATGCCAATGTTCCCAAGTTCACAGTTATCTTTGGGGGATCATTTGGCGCCGGAAATTATGCAATGGCCGGGAGAGCCTATGAACCAAGGTTTTTATTTATGTTCCCGAATTCAAAGATATCCGTCATGGGAGGAGAACAAGCTGCAAATGTCCTTATCACCGTGAAGGAAGACCAGCTCAAAGCCCAGGGTAAAACTTTATCAGTTGAAGAGCGTGAAAAAATGATGCAAACGATCCTGAAAAAATACGAAGTTGAGGGGTCTGCTTATTATAGCACTGCAAGATTATGGGACGACGGAATTATTGATCCTGCAGATACCCGCAAGATACTTGGATTGTGTATTGCCATTTCCCAGAACCGGAAGTATGAAAAAACAACATACGGAGTATTCAGAATGTAGTTTATGAGAAGATTTGATACCATTGAGACTGAACTTGACCATGAGGTACTGACTGTGAACCTTAACCGGCCGGAGATCCACAATGCTTTCAATGAAACCATGCTGAAGGAACTCATTGAAATATTTGAGGATGCGGATAAACCGGATATCCTGTGCATCGTACTTCGCGGTAAAGGAAAATCTTTTTGTTCCGGAGTTGACCTTCAATGGATGAAAACAGTTTCCAGGAATAGTTATGAACAGAATTACCAGGAAAGTCTGCTTCTTTCAAAATGTTTTGATACCATTTATACCTGCCCGAAACCTACGATCGCCATTGCCCATGGCGCTGTTCTTGGCGGCGCTAACGGGCTTTTGTCTGCATGTGATTTTGCATTCTCTACAGACAATGCTGTTTTTTCATTGAGCGAAGTTAAAATCGGGATCGTACCTGCCTGTATTTCACCTTATGTGATCAAACGGATCGGAGAATATGGCGCACGTGAGCTGATGCTGACAGGGAAAAGGATCAATGGCAAGGAAGCTGAGGCATTCCGGTTGGTCAATAAATCGGTCACACCTGAAATGCTTGAAGAAACCATTGCGGAAACTATTGCAAACCTGCGTACCAGCGGCCCGGATGCCATGAAGCATTGTAAAATGCTCATTCATGAAGTCAGCAATAATCTTAAAATGAAGGAAGCTTATGATTATACGGCACGTATGATTGCAGATATCAGGGCTTCAGAGGAGGGACAGGAAGGGATGAATGCCTTTCTTGAAAAACGGAAACCGAATTGGATACATTAATCTGGCCGAATGATTAATAAGATAACAAAAATACTTATCGCCAACCGTGGCGAAATCGCTGTCCGGATCATGCGTACTGCAAGGAAAATGGGTATCGCCACTGTTGCCATATATGCAGAAAACGACCGTAATTCACTTCATGTCCATGAAGCAGATGAAACAAAGAGCATTGGCGACCTGGAACTTAATGAGACCTATCTGAATATACCAAAGATTATCGCTGTCGCAAAAGAAACGGGATGCAATGCTATTCATCCGGGATATGGTTTCCTTGCAGAAAATCCTCTTTTCGTGGAGGCATGTAATGCGGCGGGAATTATATTCATTGGTCCACGGGCAGATGTCATGCAGATTATGGGAAACAAGATCGAGGCCCGTGAGTTTGTAAAAAATGCCGGCGTTCCTGTCACCGAAGGCTTAACCGGAAAACGGTCGACCCTTTTGGAAGCCAAAGACAGGATCGGGTTTCCTGTATTACTTAAAGCAGCTGCAGGCGGTGGCGGCAAGGGGATGCAGATCGTTCATGAAGAAAAGGAGCTTGAAGAAGCCCTTGAATCAGCCGCCAGGCAAGCGATGGCCTACTTCGGAGATGACACGATCTATCTCGAAAAATACCTGGATGAACCCCGTCATATCGAATTCCAGATCCTGAGTGATAACCATGGAAATGTGATCCATCTTTTTGAAAGAGAATGTTCCATCCAACGGCGTTACCAGAAAATTATAGAGGAGTCCCCATCCCCTACCCTGACACCTGAGTTGCGGGAAAGAATGGGCGCTGCAGCCGTTAGGATAGGCAAAAAAGCCGGCTATACCAATGCAGGAACCATTGAGTTTCTTGTCGACAAGAAACTTGATTTTTATTTCCTGGAAATGAATACCCGCATACAGGTAGAACACCCGGTCACGGAAATGGTTACAGGAATCGATATGGTGGAAGAACAAATCCGGATTGCAGAAGGTCATCCCCTGAGATTGAAGCAGGAAGCACTTAAACAGACCGGTCATGCCATTGAATGCAGGATCTATGCTGAAGATCCTGAAAATAATTTCAGGCCATCCCCCGGAACGATGTCATTTTATAAAGAACCGGCTATTGATCACATCCGTATAGAAAAAGGAATCACATCCGATGCCGAGATCACCAGTTCATATGATCCGATGATATGCAAACTGGTTTCCTGGGGAAATACCCGCGAAGAGGCACGCGAAAGAATGACTGAAGCCTTACGTGATTATATCATCCATGGGATCCATACAAATATTCTTTATCTTTCAGAAATTCTCAAAAGCAAGGCATTCATTTCAAACACCTTTTCAACAAAATTCTGCGATGAGCACAGCAGTGATCTGTTCAGGGAGATCCATAAGTCGCGCAAACAATTGCCGGTTCACATCCCGGTAATCGGCTACCTTATTATGAGCCTTGGTATAAAAGACAGAAAGAGACTCCTGGATGGCAACTCATCAAATATCTGGGATTCTGCCGGATTTTGGAGGGAGCAAAGAAAAATCAGGATCAAGGCAGGGGAAAGTGAGCATGCTCTTGAAATCCTTGTTTCTGAAGACCCTTATTACCAACTGTCTTTTAATGATAAGGTTTATCAGATTAAAAAAACATCCGCCGATTCATCAATGTTGTCATTTTACCTTGACGATAAAGAATACATGATTTATTTCTCAAGGGATAAAAGGGAGTTGGGATCTATCAGTTTCGAGGGACATATTTTCGAAATGCAGCGGACTGATTTCCTGTCAGATTCAATATCTAATGTCCGTTTTGAATCTGACGGACACAGCAATGAAGTCTTCTCCCCGATGCCTGGAAAAGTGATCAAGCTTTTTGTAAATCCTGGCGACAAAGTCAGCAAGGGAGACGTTCTCGTTATTATTGAGGCCATGAAAATGGAAAACTCCATCGTTTCTCCTGCAAATGGGCTGGTATCCAGGATCAATGTGGTAATTAATGATCGTGTCGATGCCGGGAAGGCATTGATCAGTATCGAAAAAGAAGAAAACTGAAAAATCAGGCAGCACAAACACAGAATACGCATACAAGTCTTGTTTATACAAACGTTGTATTTTTATAATCTGGCCATAAAAATCAAAATAAGCAGGGATGAATAAAGTAGTAAAAGATGCAAATGAAGCCATTCGCGGAATCAGTGATAACATGACGATAATGTTTGGAGGATTCGGCCTGTGCGGGATTCCTGAGAACTGTATCAAAGCGTTGGCGCTTACAAACATAACAGGGCTGACCTGTATCTCAAATAATGCAGGTGTGGATGATTTCGGGTTGGGTGTTCTTCTGGCCAAGCACCAGATGAAGAAGATGATCGCTTCCTATGTGGGGGAAAATAAAGAGTTCGAGCGCCAGTTACTCAGCGGGGAACTTGAAGTGGAGCTGATCCCACAGGGAACTCTTGCAGAGAGGATCCGGGCAGGGGGTGCAGGCATACCTGCATTCTATGTTCCGGCCGGATATGGAACAGAAGTACAGGGAAATAAAGAAGTCCGGGAATTCAATGGGAAGATGCACCTGATGGAGACGGGAATGACGGCTGATTTTGCCATCGTAAAAGCCAGATATGGAGACACCCGTGGAAACCTCATCTACAATAAGACCGCAAATAACTTTAACCAGGCAATGGCCACGGCAGGAAGGATCACTATTGCAGAAGTAGAAGAACTTCTCCCCTTTGGTTCCTTTGATCCTAACCAGATACATACTCCGGGAATCTATGTACAAAGGATATTCCAGGGAACGAACTATGAGAAACGAATTGAATTCAAGATGATAAAAAGTTAATATTGATCAAACAGAAGAGTTATGGCATTAGATAAATATGGAATTGCCCGGAGGATTGCAAAAGAGCTGAGAGACGGGTTCTATGTCAACCTTGGGATCGGAATTCCTACTCTGGTCGCAAATTATATCCCGGAAGGCATGGAGGTCATCCTGCAATCAGAAAACGGATTACTGGGAATAGGGCCTTTCCCCGGAGAGGATGAAGTTGATCCTGACCTGATCAATGCAGGAAAGCAAACTATAACTGCAATGCCGGGAGCAGCATTTTTTGATTCCTCAGCCAGCTTTGCCATGATCCGCGGAGGGCATATCGATCTTACCGTGCTTGGCGCATTTGAAGTATCAGAAAAAGGAGATATCGCCAGCTGGAAAATCCCGGGTAAGCTGGTAAAGGGCATGGGAGGAGCCATGGACCTTGTTGCAGCTGCAAAGAACATCATCGCTGCCACTACCCATACAGACAAAGATGGAAAATCAAAACTCCTAAAACAATGCACGCTGCCGCTGACCGGAGTCAATTGTGTAAAGAGGATCATTACCGACCTTGCAGTCGTGGATATAATAGAAAAAGGTTTTAAACTGGTGGAGAGAGCCCCCGGAGTCAGTGTTGAAGAGATCAGGGCAGCTACAGAAGGCACATTGATTGTAGAAGGAGAGATACCCGAAATGGAGATCTGACCATCTTATCTTATTTCTTCACAAAAGAAATGACAGTTATTAGAACCCAAACTTACAACCTATGAACTATCCGAAGAAAGTAACCATTGGAGATATTACCGTAAGGGACGGATTTCAGCATGAGGAAAATTTCATCCCCACAGAAGCTAAAGTATGGCTTGCCGAGCAACTGATACTGGCAGGTTTCCGGCACATTGAAGTCACAAACCTGGGAAATCCGCAGGGCATGCCTCAGTTCAAAGATGCCGATGAAGTGCTGAAATGTCTCCGGGCAAATAAAAAGATCGCCAACCTTATCAGCCATACCTCCCTTACCGCGATCACCATCAGGGAAAAAGCCATTGAACGGGCGATCCGGGCAAAGAAAGACGGTTTTGGCCCCGACCGTATCCTGCTGATGGTCTCAACCAGCGAATCTCATCATATAAAAAACTCAGGTATCAGTCTGGATGAATACTGGAAAATGGCTGAAAAGTACATCCCCCTGGCACACGATGCCGGGTTAAAGGTGAACGGCACTGTCAGCACTATCTGGGGTTGCCCGATTGAAGGCCCCACAGAGATGACCAAGGCAATCGAATTTGCAAAGCGCTGGTTTGCCATCGGAGCCAATGATGTGGAACATGCCGATCACGATGGCTCTGCATCTCCCGACAGGGTTTACCGTTATTATTCTATGCTTCTGGATGCCATCCCCAGACCTGAAAAACAAATCGTTCATTTTCATACCACCCGGGGATGGGGACTGGCCAATGTGCTGGCTGCCTTACAGGCAGGGATGACCAATTATGAATCCGCTATGGGAGGAATCGGCGGACAACCTGCTAACTTTGTCAGCGGAGTACCTGTTGCCGGAACCGGCAGCTATTATTATAAGGATCCGAATATTGCCGGCCTCAATTCAACAGAAGATATGGTAGTGATGATGGATGAAATGGGAATAGATACAGGCGTGGATGTGGATAAAGTACTTGAGATCGGCACCATGGTGGAAAAAATCGTCGGGAGACGACTTCGTTCTGAATCCATCCGGAACGGGAGAATCCCAAAATCCATGACAGGAAACAAATAATTAATAAGATGAAGATCATTGAATCTCCCCGTGAGGGCATGCAAAGTTTATCCTATGTCATCCCGACCGGGAAAAAGATAAGATATATCCGGCAGCTGTTAAAGGTTGGATTCGACACCGTCGAATTAGGCAGTATTGTTTCCCCGAAACTAATCCCCCAGATGGCGGATACCCTAGAAGTACTGAGGCAGATTGACTTCTCCGGTACACCTTCCAACAGGATGGTCCTGGTCGTGAATAAAAGGGGAGCCGAGATCATTTCCGAAGTGAAGGAGATCACTCATATCTCTTACCCACATTCCATTTCGGCGACTTTTTTAAAGAAGAACCTGAATTCCAGCATTGAACAATCACTGGAAACTGTAAATGAAATTGCAAACCTCTGTGAAAAAACAGGGAAGCAATTGGTCATCTATATTTCCATGGCTTTCGGCAATCCTTATGAAGACCCATGGAGCTTGGACATATTGGTTGAATCTATACAGACGTTGAAGAAGATCGGGGTTAAGATCATTCCATTATCAAATGTTGCCATTGAGATTGATCAGAATATCATCAAAGAGATCTTTTCCATGCTGATCCCTGAATTTCCCTCTGTTGAATTCGGGCTTCATCTTCATACGACAAATAAAAACTGGCAGGAGAATATCCTTGCAGCTTATGAATCGGGGTGCAGGAGGTATGATTCAGTCATCAATGGTTATGGAGGTTGTCCGATGACAGGCAAGGAGATGCTGGGGAACCTTAAAACCGAGAACCTGGTTGAATTTGCCAGGAGCCGTGGCTTAGCAGGAAGCATAGAGTCCGATGCACTGGATGAGGCTTTCAGATTGGTAACGTCAACATTTATGGAAGAGATCTCATTTCCATAAAATCAACAAGATCACAGGAAAAAAAGAATAACATCTTTAAACCAGACTTATGTATCTCACCGAGGAACATGAAATGATCCGGAAGACCGTGCGGGATTTTGCAGAACGCGAAATCAAGCCAGTCGCAAAAGAGCTTGATGAATTGGCCGAATTTTCAATCCCCCTTACAAAACGGATGGGTGAACTGGGTCTTTTCGGGTTGCGGACTCCCACTGAATATGGCGGACACGACATGGACACGCTTGCCTATATCATTGCCGTGGAAGAACTTGCCAGGATCGACAGTTCGCAGGCATCCACTTTAGCTGCCCATATCTCTCTGGGGATAGGACCCATCATGAATTATGGCACGGATGAACAGAAAAAAAAGTATCTGCCGATGCTATCGACGGGCGATGCCACCTGGGCATTCGGACTTACAGAACCAGATGCCGGAAGCGATTCACGTAACACCAAAACCACGGCACGTCTTGACAATGGTTACTGGATCATTAATGGATCCAAGACTTTTATCACGAATGGATCCTCTTCAATCAACAAGGGGGCTACTGTGCAGGTTGTGACCGGAAACGAGAATGGCCAGAAAGAATTCTCTACCATTCTTGTTGATGCTGAAACGCCAGGATTCAGGCGTATCCCAATGCACGGAAAGATGATGTGGAGGGCCTCGGATACGGCGCAATTATTCTTTGAAGACTGCAGGGTTCCGGAATCCAATTTACTCGGGGCCCGCGGGGAAGGGTCCAGGATCATGCTGAATACACTTGACAGCGGGCGGCTTGCAATCGGCGCCATGGGATTGGGACTTGCCCAGGGAGCATTTGAGATGGCCATGAAATATGCAAAATCAAGGAAACAGTTTGGAAAACCCATTGCCACATTTCAGGCCAATGCCTTCAAACTTGCAGATATGGCCACCAAGATAGAGCTGGCGAGAAACCTTCTTTACAAAGGCGCCTGGCTGAAATCGACCAATCAGCCTTTTGCCAAGGAAGCCGCCATGGCCAAATTATATTGTTCAGAGATTGCCAGGGAAGTTGCCGATGAAGCCGTTCAGCTCCATGGGGGATATGGGTTGATGAAAGATTACGACATCGAGCGCTTTTACCGTGATCAGCGCATTCTGCAGATCGGGGAAGGGACCTCTGAGATCCAGCGGCTGGTGATTTCCAGGTATATCGGTTGCTATGATTAGAGGTGAGTCTGTGAAACTTAAAAAAACTATTATGCCACACATTGCGATCCTGTCTGCCAGTGTAAGGATAGACCGAAAAAGCCACCGCGTGGCCCTGTTTCTCAAACGGCTTATTGAAGAAAAGAACCTGGCCACAGCCGAAATTGTTGACCTGAACGAATACCAGTTTCCTCTCTTCAATGAAAGATTAATGTTTCAGAAACATCCATCGCCAGATCTTCTGGATTACTCTAAGAGGATTAAAGAAGCTGATGGAGTTCTTATTGTTACGCCGGAATATAACGGGGGGTACCCTGCCAGTCTAAAGAATGCCATCGATGTACTTTACCCTGAATGGCAGAAAAAACCAGTTGCGATATCCACCTGTTCGGATGGGGATTTTGGCGGGAACCAGGTAATTACTTCAATCCAGTTTTCATTGTGGAAGATTCATGCCTTGACGGTTCCGGCCATGTTCCCCAATCCAAATGTAGATAAAACATATGATGATCAAGGCAATCCTGTGGATGTGAGCGGAACCGAGAAACGGGCTATTCATTTCCTGAAAGAGTTGCTTTGGGTTATTGAGGCAAATCAAAGGATGCAAGAAAAATAATATGACGATTTACATTCTTTCGGGAAGGGATTTCAGCAAGGAACTTCATTTCAGCTCATCACGAAGCAGTGGGCCTGGCGGCCAAAACGTTAACAAGGTCAGCACAAAAGTCGAGTTACGCTTTAATATTCTTCATTCTGTAGTACTTACAGAAGAAGAAAAAGAGATCCTGTTGATCAGGCTTCAGAAAAAGATAAACGCCGAAGGATTCCTGGTCATTATTTCCCAAAGTGAACGGTCGCAGTTCAGGAATAAGGAAAAGACCATTGAGAGATTCTATGATCTGATATCGAAATCACTGACCCCTGTAAAAAAGCGGAAACCCACTATTCCAAATTCAACGGCAAAAGAGAAAAGACTGGAAGAAAAAAAATTGAAAGCGGAAAAGAAATCCAGAAGGAAGTTTGAGGGTTGATTTCAAGTCCATGCTTAAATAACATTAACCGTTTTTAGGAGTACCAAAGTGGCAATTCGCAGCAATTCGCGGCAAAAATAACCTTGTAGACAGTCAGATATTGCATCAGGTATTTGAATTTATTATCTTTATCCACGTTTTATAAAAACCAGATTTATGGCTATTTCATACGATAATGCGATCACGAAAAACTACCATGGAATGATGGGGAGCATTGTTTTCAGGTGCAGGGGAGATATGTCGATCATGTCGAAACGCCCGGACTGCTCTAAAGTGGTGAAGACCAAGGCACAGAAGGCTAACATGAAACGCTTTGCCGCTGCTACTATTTATGGTAAGAAGGTCCTGAGTGATCCAATGCTCAGGGAGAAGTACGAAAAGAAGAAGAAAATGTACCAGAGTATCTGGAATGCGGCTATTTCGGATTTTATGTCGAAACCAAAGGTCCAGACCATTGATGTGAAGGACTACAAGGGACTATCGGGGAATGAAATAAAAATTTCGGCCCGGGACAGGTTTAAGTTTGAGGCGGTGATTGTGACTATATTGAATATTCTGGGTCTGGTTATTGAGAATGGCCGTGCTGTTGCAAATCCATTATCGGATGGCATGGAGTGGGTGTATAAGACGACTGTAATGAACCCATCCTATGAGGGTAGCAAGGTTGTGGTACGGGTAAGTGATTTGCCGGGAAATGTTGTTAATGAGGTGGTTAGTATTGATTCTACGTAGAAGACCGAAGACCGAGGACGGAGGCCTTTTCGTGACGCGTGACGCGGACAAGTGAAGGGTGAGGAGTGAAGAGTGAAGAGTCTGAAAAAGTCCGCAGTGTAAAATCCAAGTTTAATTTTTTAAAGTTAAGATTCTCAGCAGGGTGAGGTATGCCCGGCCGAGACTTTTTTGTTAAAAGTCAGCCTGATTTTTATTGTTTTTGGGGATTTTGGGTGGGGGAAATGAAAAGATTTGATCATTTACTTGTGTGAAAGTTCCAAAAGAGTTTCAAATAAATAGTAAACGTACGGAGTACGAACAATCATTCAGTTTCAGACCAGTTAATGAGGACGTTTTTATCGAAAAATAGCGAAATGGTGAAACCTGCCTGCCGGTAGGCAGCGAGATGGCGAGTCCTGCCTTCGGCAGGCAGGTAGGTAGTGAAACTTGCGTATCGAAATCGAGGTGGCGAATTGCCAGGATAAAAATCACAAAACTAGCAAAGAAAAAAAATGGCTGGTGTTAATATCGCTAATTCACTCAACCTCCGCAACCGTAAATGATTCCTTCATCCTCACGCCTTTTTCTGTCTCCATGACAGTGCAACATTCATGATAGAGATCATGCTCAAAGAACAGAATGAAATTCTTTTCAACTGCTTCCCTGAGGAATTTCTCCTTTTCCTCAAGGGTGATCAAAGGACGAGTATCATAACCCATTATATAAGGCAACGGAATATGTGCTGAAGAAGGCAGCACATCAGCCATATAGACTACGGTTCTATCCTTATAACGGATGAAAGGAATAACCTGTCCGTCGGTGTGTCCATAAAACAAACGGACTGAAATGCCCGGAAACAAATCACAGTCCTGATCAATAAGCCGGAGATCGGCTTTTTCCTTTATCGGAAGAATATTTTCTTTCAAAAAGGATGCTTTTTCACGGTTATTAGGGTTGGTGGCCCAATCCCATTGTTTCCTGCCGATGTAATATGTGGCATTTCTGAAGGTGGCAACATAATCGGTTTTATCTTCATTCCAGCGTATGGCATCGCCACAATGATCAAAATGGAGATGTGTAAGGATTACATCAGTGATATCATCTACCGTAAACCCAAAGGATGCAAGAGATCTGTCAAGACTTGCATCCCCGTTCAGAAAATAATTTGAAAAGAATTTTTCAGACTGCTTGGTCCCGATCCCGGTATCGATGAGCAGTTTCCTGTCGCCGTCAACCACCAGCAGGCAACGCATTATCCAGTTGCAGAGGTTGTTGTCATCACAGGGATACACCTTGCTCCATATTACTTTTGGCACTACTCCAAACATCGCGCCGCCATCAAGTTTCAGATTGCCGGTTTCTATTGAATATAACTTCATTCAGCTCTTTGATTTACAATTCACTATTTCTTCAATCTACTAACTATAGGTCTTGACGACCATCTCCCCTTTGATAACACGCATTGCATTTGCTGCCATGGCTTTTATCTCATTGTCACCGGCATAGATGAAGGTCGGGGCAATTTTTTCCACATGATCAAGGATAAACCGCACAACAAAATCACTGTGAGCCAGTTCCCCTGTTAACAGGATGGCATTTACTTCACCTTTCAATACTGCGAACATCTCCCCTATACATTTTGCAACCTGGTAGGCCATTGCTTCCAGAATTAATTTTGCATGTTCATCCCCTTTCCTGATCCTTGATTCAATCTCATTGATGCTGGTGGTTCCGAGATGAGCAGAAAGACCGCCGGTACGTGTGATCAGACATTCAATCTCTTCTTTTGTCTTTGAACCGCTATAACACAATTCAACGATATCTCCCAAAGGCAAGGTTCCAACCCTGATAAGTGAGAATGGACCATCGCCTGCAAATCCCTGGTTCACATCCACGACCTTTCCTTTGCGATGAGCCCCGACGGTAGTACCATTTCCTATGTGTGCAATGATCAGATTCAGATCTTCATACTTCAGCTTATGCGTCTCTGCATAGAGATTCCCCACGGCTTTCTGGTTCAGGGCATGAAAGATCGATTTTCGCCGGATTCCCGGAGCGCCGGTGATCCTGGCAACCTCCTCGAGTTCATCTACTACGGTAGGATCCGCGATCATGGCTTGTGAGCCAGGTATCTCCTTTGCCACTGCTTCTGCAAGAAGTCCCCCGATATTTATAATATCCTCCCCTACAGGGCTATGGATAAGGTCGTGCTTTAATTGCTCGTTCACTTCATAAACACCCGACTGAACCGGATGCAAGAGTCCTCCACGGGAAATCACAATTTTTACATTCTCAAGCGAGAACTGGTTGTTTATCAATTCCTTCAGAACGATGTCCCTGCGAAATGGCACCTGGTCATAAATGCTGTCAAAACCGGCAAGTTCTGCTTTTGTATGTTTGCGGCCGATCATGTACCGCAATTTGTAATTATCATACACCGCTATCTGCGTTTCCTTGGATTTGGGATTAACAACGAGAATATTGAAGTTCGTCATAAAAACTGAACATTTTAAGTTTTACATATTTCTCCTGTATTGCCCACCGACTTCAAAGAGCGCAGTGGTGATCTGCCCGATGGAACAGTACTTGGTTGCTTCCATGAGCGCTTCAAAGATATTATGGTTTTGTGTCGCAGCTTTCTTCAGCTTTTCAGCACTGATCTTAGATTCTTCCGGGTAGGTCTTATGCAGCTGTTCAAGCATTTCAATCTGATATTCTTTTTCCTGTTCCGTTGCGCGGATCACTTCACCTGGTATCACAGTGGGAGATCCTTTACTGGAAAGGAAGGTATTCACACCCATGATGGGAAGTTTACCCGTGTTTTTCAGGTTCTCATAATAGAGGGATTCTTCCTGGATCTTTCCCCGCTGATACATGGTCTCCATGGCTCCAAGCACTCCCCCTCTTTCAGAGATGCGCTCAAATTCAATTAATACAGCTTCTTCCACGAGATCCGTCAGTTCTTCAATAATGAATGAACCCTGTAGCGGATTCTGGTTTTTCGCCAATCCAAGTTCATGGTTGATGATCATCTGGATGGCCATTGCACGACGTACCGATTCTTCGGTAGGTGTGGTAATGGCTTCATCGTAAGCATTGGTATGCAATGAGTTGCAATTATCATAGATCGCATACAATGCCTGCAGAGTGGTGCGGATATCATTAAAGTCGATCTCCTGTGAGTGCAGTGAACGCCCGGAAGTCTGGATATGATATTTCAGCATCTGTGAACGCTCATCCGCCTTGTATTTATATTTCATGGCCTTTGACCAGATCAGCCTGGCCACGCGGCCAATGACTGAATACTCGGGATCGATCCCATTAGAAAAGAAGAAAGAAAGATTAGGCGCAAATTTGTTCACATCCATTCCCCTTGAAACATAATACTCGACATAAGTAAACCCGTTTGCCAGGGTGAATGCAAGCTGGCTGATAGGATTGGCACCGGCTTCTGCGATATGATATCCGGAAATGGATACTGAATAAAAATTCCTGATATGATGGTCGTTAAAATATTCCTGTATATCACCCATCATTTTCAAGGCGAAATCGGTTGAGAAGATACAGGTATTTTGCGCCTGATCCTCTTTGAGAATATCCGCCTGGACTGTTCCTCTTACTTTACTGATGGTTTCAGCTTTGATCTTTTCATAGATCTCTGCCGGCAACACCTGGTCTCCGGTCAGTCCTAATAAAAGCAATCCAAGTCCCTCATTACCCTGGGGAAGTTCGCCCTGGTAAGAAGGTCTTTTAGTTCCTTTCTTTTTGTAAATGTCATTGATTTTCTTTTCCGTCTCTTCCACCAGGCCATGTTCTTTCAGATAGATCTCACATTGCTGGTCGATGGCAGCATTCATGTAATAGCCTACCATGGCAGGTGCCGGACCATTGATAGTCATGGATACAGAAGTATTGGGATTTAACAGGTTGAATCCCGAATAAAGTTTTTTAGTATCATCCAGACAGGCGATGGAAACCCCCGAATTTCCTATCTTTCCATAAATATCAGGTCGCCTTCCCGGATCATGTCCATACAACGTGACGGAATCATATGCAGTTGACAGCCTGACAGATGGCAGTCCCGCTGAGAGATAATGGAATCTCTTGTTGGTCCTTTCAGGACCTCCTTCCCCTGCAAACATCCTGGTCGGATCTTCCCCCTGTCGCTTGAAAGGAAATACCCCTGCCGCATAAGGGAATTCACCGGGAACGTTTTCTTTAAGATTCCACCTGAGAATGTCACCCCAGGCAGTGTATCCCGGTAATGAAATTTTGGGGATCTTCAGATGGGAAAGCGATTCTGTATGGGTCTCAACACAAATTTCTTTTCCTCTAACTTTATAAATGTATGTATCTTCCTTGTACGACCTGATCTTATTTTCCCAGTTCTCAAGAATGTCCCGGTTTGCAGGATCTAATCCTTTAAATGTTTCATCATAAAGAAGACGCAGTTCCAGCATGGTTCCTGTACGGTTTCCCGTTCCGGGAGAATTTTTATCCGGCGGTTGTTCAGGAGAATTGCGGATCGTCTCTATGGTCTTATTAATTGCATAAAGCCGCTGGGCAATGTTTGACTGGTCTTCCACCCATTTGTTGTAATTCCTGATGGTTTCAGCAATCTCGGCAAGGTAACGGGTGCGGGAAGGAGGAATGATATAGATCTTGCTGGTCATGACATCCTGACCCTGAAAATGGCTGGCTAATATTGTTCCTGTCATTTCATTTATCTTTAAGATCAGGGCTTTATAAAGATCGTTAACCCCCGGGTCATTGAATTGTGAAGCGGTTGTTCCATAAACAGGCATGCTGTCAGGTTCAGCCGAAAAAAGCTTGTGGTTACGCTGGTACTGTTTTTTTACGTCTCTCAGTGCATCCAGCGATCCGCGCTTATCGAATTTGTTGAGTGCAACAAGATCAGCGAAATCAAGCATGTCGATTTTTTCCAGCTGACTTGCAGCGCCGTATTCCGGAGTCATGACATATAGGGTGAGATCGCTATGGTCGACTATTTCAGTATCAGACTGACCAATTCCGGATGTCTCCACGATTACCAGGTCGTACCTGGCTGCTTTCAGGATATTGATTGCGTCCCTTACATATTTTGATAAGGCAAGGTTAGATTGCCGGGTTGCCAGTGATCGCATGTAAACCCTCTGGTTGAAAATTGAATTCATGCGAATCCGGTCGCCAAGCAATGCCCCTCCTGTTTTTCTTTTTGTCGGATCAATTGAAATAATTCCCAGTGTTTTTTCGGGAAAATCAACAAGAAATCTGCGAACAATCTCATCGACCAGGGAGGATTTCCCGGAGCCCCCGGTTCCTGTGATACCTAAAACCGGGACAGTGCTTTTCGCAGCTTGTTTTTCAATCTTCTCAAGTGCAGGTTTTGCTTCGCCGGGAAAATTCTCGGCTGCAGTAATGAGATTGGCAATGATCCTGTTTTCCTTCTTTTTAAGATCATGCCCGTCTAAATAGATCTTTCCAAGCGGGAAATCAGATAATTGCAGTAAATCGTTTATCATTCCCTGCAAGCTCATTCTTCTGCCGTCGTCAGGAGAGTAAATCCGCGTGATCCCGTATTTATGCAATTCCTCGATCTCATGCGGCAGGATGACTCCTCCTCCTCCTCCAAATATCTTTATATGCCCGCATCCCTTCTCATGAAGGAGGTCATACATGTATTTGAAATATTCCATGTGTCCTCCCTGGTAGGAAGTTATGGCGATGGCCTGTACATCTTCCTGGATGGCACACTCAACTACATCCTGCACCGACCGGTCATGACCGAGGTGGATCACTTCAGCGCCACTTGCCTGAAGTATCCTCCGCATGATATTTATCGCTGCATCGTGACCGTCGAAAAGAGAGGCAGCCGTGACAATACGGATTGAATTTTTAGGCCGATAACTTTCCGGTACCTGCATCCCTCGGAAGTTTAGTCATTCATAATAGCCCTGGCGATGATAATCTGCTGTATCTCGGAAGTTCCCTCATAGATCTGGGTCAGCTTGGCTTCACGCATCAGTCTTTCCACATGATATTCTTTCACATAGCCATATCCGCCATGGATCTGAACAGCTTCGGTTGTAACGTACATTGCAGTCTCAGCGGCATAATACTTGGCCATGGCACTTGCCGTTCCATAAGGTTGATGCTTGTCCTTCAGCCAGGCTGCCATCAGACAGAAATACCGTGCAGCTTCAATGCGGGTATGCATTTCAGCTAATTTGAAAGAAATAGCCTGGTGGTTAATAATTTCAGTTCCAAATGCCTTCCTTTCCTTGGCATATTTTAATGCACGTTCATAGGCTCCGGAAGCGATACCCAGTGCCTGTGCTGCAATCCCTATACGTCCTCCTTCAAGGGTTTTCATTGCGAACTTGAATCCAAAACCATCTTCGCCCAACCGGTTTTCTTTAGGAACTTTCACATCCGTGAACATTACCGAATGTGTATCCGAACTTCTCATACCCATCTTATCTTCATGAGGACCCAGTGAGATTCCCGGAGAATAGCGGTCAACTATCAATGCATTGATACCTTTATGTCCTTTCTCAGGATTGGTCTGGGCGATCACCACATAGACAGAAGCTGAATTAGCATTGGTAATCCAGTTTTTTGTTCCATTCACGAGATAATAATCGCCCTTGTCGATGGCCAAAGTCTTCTGCGAAGTGGCATCTGATCCCGCATTGGGCTCTGATAAGAGGAAGGCTCCTAACTTTTCACCACGTGCCAGGGGCTTAAGGAATTTTTCTTTCTGAGCTTCTGTGCCAAACTCTTCGATACCATAACATACCAAAGAATTGTTCACAGACATGATGACCGAAACAGAGGAATCTACCTTGGAAAGTTCTTCCATGGCAAGTACATAAGAAATTGTATCCATGCCCCCACCGTCATATTTCGCATCCACGAGCATTCCCATAAAGCCCAATTCTGTCAGTGCTTTTACATGTTGTGTGGGGTATTTGGCTTTTGTATCCCGTTCGATGACATCTTTAATCAGCTCGCGCTGTGCATAATCCCTGGCCGATTGCCGGATCATTTTCTGTTCTTCTGTGAATTCGAAATCCATATGCAATGTTTTATAGAAATTTACCTGGTGAATTTTTGTAATATCTTACAAATTTAATATTTAGTCTTAATGGTTGAATTTTTTAACGTTTATTAACATTCCATGAAAGTTTCATTCACCAGTGCAATTCAGGAAGCCATATCTGATGAAATGATTGTCAGAAAATGAAATACTCATAAAATTCACGTTTGTATCAGCTGCTCATTTCAGAAAGTGTAATGTATCTGATATAAAATTCAGAATTTAACAGATGAATCTTAATCATAATAGCATTTGGTCATATGAAAATATTTGTATTTTTGGCGAATATTTATATTTACCAAGAATGAATCAAAAAGCAGATTACCTGATCATCGGCGCGGGAATTATCGGATTGGCCATTGCCAGGGAACTGAGGTCCAGGTACCCGGAAGCAGAGATACTTATTATTGAAAAAGAACCGGATGTGGCCTATCATAGCAGTGGCCGGAACAGTGGGGTCTTGCATGCCGGTTTTTATTATTCAGCTGATTCATTGAAGGCAAAATTCACCCGTGATGGAAATTTCCAGATGAAGGAATACTGCCGTCAGCATAACCTGAAACTGAATGAATGTAAAAAGGTCGTTGTTGCTAAGGATGAATCGGAACTGAAAGCTTTGTACGAACTGGATAAGCGGGGAAAGAAAAATGGAGTCGATGTTTCTATCATCACTGAAGAAGAACTTCAAGCGATCGATCCTAATGCAAAAACTTTCCGTCATGCCCTTTTCTCTCCTAACACGGCGACTGTCGATCCAACGGAAGTCAATATGGCTATTAAAAATGAATTGAAAGATAAAGGTATAAAATTTATCTTCAATGACGGGTATAAATGCCGGGAAGACTCAGACAAAGTGATGACTTTAAGCGGATCGGTCATAACTGCAGGAAAGATCATCAATGCGGCAGGACTTTATGCAGATAAGATCGCAAGGGACTTTAATTTCTCAAAAGATTATACCATCATCCCATTTAAAGGTATCTACCTGAAGTATACCAAAAAAGACAAGCCCATCAAAACCAATATCTACCCGGTACCCAACCTGAAGAATCCTTTCCTTGGAGTTCATTATACCATCACGGTAGATGGGACCATTAAGATCGGACCTACTTCCATTCCTGCTTTCTGGAGAGAAAATTACAAAGGGATGCATCATTTCAAAGGTGGTGAGATGGCCAATATTCTTGGATGGGAAAGCCGGCTTTTCCTGACCAATGCATTCGGATTCAGAAGTCTGGCCTTTGAAGAGGTCAGAAAGTACAACAAATCTTTCTTTGTAGGCCTGGCCGCAAAACTTGTGAAACATATTGATAAATCCGGATTCACAGAATGGAGCAAACCAGGTATCCGGGCTCAGCTGATGAACAAGAAAACGCTGGAACTCGTGCAGGATTTTGTGGTGGAAGGAGATGGTTCCACCATTCATGTTCTGAATGCCGTCTCCCCTGCATTTACAAGCAGTTTCCCATTTGCAAAATGGGTAGTGGAAAATTTTGTAATCCCCAAATTATAATTAATCTGTTAATTCATGGAAACAATATTGAGATTCAAAAGAGAGGATCTGATCGATTTCGTGATCCGGTATATGACAAAAATGGGTGTTCCTGCTGAAGACGCGGCAATTGTCGGCGATGTTCTTGTCTCGGCAGATCTGCGCGGTGTCGAATCGCACGGATTGATACGTCTTGCATCTTATTATGGAAACCGGATCCAGAAAGGTTACATAAACCCGACGACGCCTTACAAAATCATTCACGAAACTCCCTCAACAGCATTGATCGATGGAGGAAATGGCTGCGGGCAGGTTGTCTCCAAAAAGGCTATGGAGATGTGCATTGCTAAAGCCAAAACTTCCGGGATGGCTGCTATTTCAGTCAAGAACAGCAACCATTATGGTATTGCAGGATATTATGCGATGATGGCCCTTGAACACGATATGATGGGACTTAGTTTCACAAACTCACAACCACTTGTTGCTCCCACTTATGGAAAGACAGCAGTCCTTGGCACCAACCCGATAAGCCTGGCAGCGCCGACAAACAAGGCACACCCTTATGTTCTCGACATGGCTACAAGCGCTGTGGCATATGGGAAGATCCAGTTGCACGAAAAACTTAAAGAACACATTCCTATCGGTTGGGGTGTCGATGAAGAAGGACAGCCCACAAGTGATCCCTCAAAGATCAAGCCGGGAGGACACGGTGCCCTGCTTCCACTTGGCGGAATGGAAATCACGGCAGGATATAAAGGCTATGGACTGGCTGTGCTGGTTGAAATATTTTGTTCTGCATTATCAGGTGGCTGTTACCTGGGTCAGGTAGGGTCGCCTTCAAAGCCTGATCCCACCTGCGTATCCCATTTCTTTATGGCTGTTAACATTGATTTTTTCAGACCGGTTTTTGATTTTAAGAACCAGATGGACGACATGATCACGTTATTGAAAAGTTCACCCCTGGCAGTTGGCCGCGAGGAGATCCTGATTGCCGGAGAGAAGGAATTTGAATATGAAAGATTCAACCGTGAACATGGAGTCCCTCTTGTGAAGCCCATCGTGGATGACATGATCAATGAAGGAGCCAAGATTGGCGTGCCTTTCGATCTGAGACCAGTAATGGAAGACTAAATCAGGATTCCTGGTCAGTTGCATATTCTCAGGATATTCTCTGTTTAACCTGTTGTGACCCGCTCGAGTCTTTTCATCACAGAAAAAATAAAGAGTGCAGACAGCAGGCAGGATATCACCAGAACCAGCCATAGTCCCCATAAGGGCATGATCCCCCATAACCATCCTCCTACAAATAGAAGGAAATTCCCGATACCCGTAGCGGCAAACCAAAAACCCTGCATGGTACCCTTGTATTTGGGAGGTGCTACTTTGGAAACAAACGAAATTCCCATCGGGCTTAAGAATAGTTCTGCAATGGTCAGTATAAAGTATGTTACAATAAGGTAATAGGGAGAAACCAGAACATTGGCGGGAGCAACCGTGCCCTTTAATGAGTGTGGACTGGGCATTCCAATAGAAGCGAAGATAAGGATGCTGAAAGCCACTGCAGTGATCAGCATCCCGTAACCAATCTTTCGCGGGGCTGATGGCTCTTTGCCTTTTTTATTAAGCCATCCGAAGATCCCGATAATAAGCGGGGTCAGTGCTACAATGAAAAATGGATTGAAGTGCTGAAATTTTTGTGGTGTAAAAGGATTGACATCCTGGTATCCTGAGAATTTCAGAATGGCAAGTACGGCAAATCCCACAAATGCTACGCCACCTATGATCCTGGTGGTAACTGAGCTGCCCTTCTTCACCAAATAAACAAGGCCTATTACTGATAAAAATATAGGGAGCAATCCAAATAAATCGAAGAACAGGTTTGTGAACTTCCCTACTGTTGGCTGGGTGTAATCACGGGCAAAAAATGTCATACAGAGTCCATTTTGCTGAAATGACATCCAGAAGAAAATAACCACAAAGAAAACAAGGAACAATGCGATCAATCTTTCGCGGATCTGTTTGGGGGTAAGCTCGATCACTTGTGCTTTATATTCCTGGCTCCGTGATTTTTGCTTTTCTGTAAGATCTGCCTGTTTATAATGTTTTCTGAAGATCCAGAAAATTAACAATGAGATAATAAGACTGAGACATGCAACACTGAATGCGTAATGATATGACTTCCCCAGTGCATCAATGTAATGTGTCGAAAATTGTTTTAAGGTGTCGATTGTAACCGAATGATCCTGTTTTTGGGCAAAGGCAAGATATGCTGAAGGATCAGCCAGCTTATTATTCAGGCAATTATTTGCAAGGGCAGGAATGTTTGCATCATAAGTATAATTATAAGTACTAAGGATCCAGTTACTGATCTTCTCTGCCGCAGTCGGGGCAAACATGGCGCCAATGTTGATCCCCATGTAAAAAATGTTAAAGGCACGATCCCTCACACTGCTATATTTCGGATCGTCATACAGGTTACCCACAAGTGCCTGGAGGTTACCTTTGAAAAAACCTGTTCCAAGTGTGATCACTCCCAGGGCACAAATGACAAGCCCAAGCCCCTCACCATGAACGGATGGAATGGATAACAGGAGGTATCCCAGAAACATTACGATAATGCCGATACTAATTGTCTTTCCATAACCAAGCCATTTATCAGCTACAAGTCCGCCAAGTATAGGCAGGACATATAGCATGGCCATGAAGATCCCGTATATCAGGCTCACACGGGTGGAATCAAAGCCAAATTTCGCCTGTATAAATAGTGCCAGAATGGCGATCATGGTATAAAAACCAAACCGTTCACCCATATTGGTGAAAAACGCCACGAAAAGTCCTTTGGGGTGTCCTTTAAACATAAATAAACCAGTTAAGGGTTAATAATTCAGGGATTTGATCCTTGCAAAAATAAACAAATTAGTATCTTTCACAAATATGTGACAGATTCTGCTTATTCTTCCTCCTGAACCACGTCAGATAACTCTTTCAGGATCTTATTCACATCTTCTTCAGTAGAAGTGAGCTTTGTCTTACAGATCTTTATCAGCTGTGACGCCCGTTTCACCTTTTGGGATAGCTCGTCAACTGATATCTCGCCATGTTCGATTTCATTTACTATTTCCTGGAGCTCCTGAAATGCCTCTGTGTAATTTGCTGTACTACTCATTTTTATGTTGTTTTTTAGTTGATCTGACCAGGCTGGTTATTTCCCCGTCGAATACGATTGTTTCGATCTGATCATTTTCTTTCACCTGACTGACACTCTTTACGGGTTTTCCATCAGCAAGCGTTATACTATAACCCCTTTTCAAAACATTCAGGGGACTCATATTGATGATATTTTTCTCAATACCCATTAATAGTAAATTGAATTGCCTGAGTTGAAAAGAGGTGTCTTTACCCAGGTTTACTGAAAGGCGCTTAAGTTCATGATTCATGCTTAAACACAATGTGGTGACTCCTTTCTTAATATTAATCAGGCAGTTGACAAGGTATTCCCTCTGCATTCTCAACAGGAATAAGGATTGCTGATGTAGCTTTTGAAGCAATCCCCTGACCTCGTTGTGATTCTCTGTCAAAATATTCTCTGTGACTGAAAAAAATAAATTTACTTCATTATAAAGTCTCTCTTTTTCACTCGATAAAATGCGTCTGGACTGCTGGATGATCTTTTCTTCAGCATTTTGGATCGGAACTGAGAAATTATGGCACTTCTGAATGAGGTATTCAGCACTCTTAGTTGGTGTTATTGCATTTGAATAGGAGATCATTTCAACGACGGTTTCATTTGTCGTGTGCCCGATTCCTGTGATAACCGGGATGGGGAACAAACAAACTTCTTTAGCAAGTTCAAAGCTGTTAAAGCAGGAAAGGCCTATATCTCCTCCCCCGCCGCGCAGAATAGCCACTGCATCAAAGTGATTTATCACCTTTTTGATCCTTGTCAATTGGCAGATGATAGAATCTACGGCTTTTTCTCCCTGCAAAAGTGAGGGAAACAGAAAATGAAAGAACTTATAATTCCATGGGTTAGTCTCAAGAACATTTAAAAAATCAGCATAACCTTTACTGGTTTCAACAGATATTATTGCTATTCTTTGCAGAAGCAGCGGGACCTTCAATGATTTGTTCCTCTCGAAAAGGTTATCCTCTCTGAGTCTCCTGATGGTTTCCTGCTTTTCTTTTTCCAAATCCCCTAAGGTATAGTCCGGATCTATATCAATAATTCTTAAAGCAAGTCCATAAACAGGATCATATGATATTTTTGCAAGGAACAGAATTTTAATGCCGTCCTTCAATGGCTCATTTACAACCTTTAAAAATTTCTCATTAATTGCGACATAGTCATCTTTCCATATATGAGATCTTATCTGGGCGATTATTTTCCCCTCTTGTTTCTCAATAAGTTCCGGATAACAATGTCCGGAATGGACATAAAAGTTCAGTTTACTCATCTCCGCCTTGACCCAGAATGAGCTTGTGTACCTGTCCAAAAGTGTTTTCTGTATACTCCTGGTCACTTCAATCAATGAAAACACTTTTTTCCTGTCAACTTCTTCTGACATCCTGATAATTTTAAAGAATATGCCTTCTTTTTAATTCCCAGAAACATTTTGCGGTTGCGCTGATGTCGCCAGCAGCATTATGTTCTTCTTCCAGCTTTGTACCGAAAAGTTTATAATGAAGCTCTGAAAGCTTTGGCCACTTGTAGCCATAAGGCCCGTCAATCTTACAAAAATCGATGGTTCTTTCCATTGTACAAATCTTCTTTTTAGTCGCAATTGTGTTGACCATGTTGTTCCTTAAAAACTCTGCCCCGACAATTTTCTCATCAAAACTCATGTTGTGGGCAACCAGATAGCTTACTTGTGATACCTGTTCCTGAAACTCAATCAGAACATCTTTTAAAGAAACGCCTTCTTTCATCGCCAGATCGGTCGTAATTCCATGAATTTTAGAGGCAGCAGAAGGTATTGTGAAGCCTTCCGGTTTAACGAGATAGCTTTTACCGCCAATTTTATTGCCTTCCCCGTCATAATGCAACCATGCCAGCTGAACAAGTCTTGGCCAATTTTTTAGATCGCTTACAGGCGCCTTCCAGTTCAGTGGGAGCCCTGTTGTCTCAGTATCAAAGAATAAGTACATGAGTTATTTTTTAATACATTTACAATTAATGGGATTGAGACAATAAAAGTAACTACAATAATGGAAATATTTATTCAAATCCACTTTTTATACTCAGGGTTATTTTTTTATCGCGGTTGTAATAAAAAAAGATTTTTATCGTCTTACCACTGATTATGGATCTCCACGACTTTAAAATACAGGTCTTTCCACTGAAGAACAAGCTATTCAGATTGGCGAACCGGTTACTGGGAGATCCGGAAGAAGCAAAGGATATCGTTCAGGAAACATTTATTAAACTATGGAACCGGAGGGAAAAACTCGATGAATACAGAAGTGTGGAGGCCCTGGCCGTAGTGACAACCCGTAATCTCTGCATAGACAAATTAAAGGCCAGGAAATATCCAACTGAAAGCCTTGAAAACATTAAGGCAGCCATTCCGGAACAACAGGAAGTGACAACAGAAATTATGGAACTTGCAGATAAGATTAAAAAGATCATCGGGATGTTACCTGAACAAATGAAGACAATCATGCAGTTGCGGGATATTGAAGGGTATGATTTTGAGGAAATAGCAGGAATCCTTGGAATTACTGAAAATGCTATCCGGGTGAACCTTTCGAGGGCCAGAAAAAAAGTAAGGGAAATAATAATAAAACTAAATTTATATGCACCTGAAAGAAATTGAAGAGCTGCTTGAAAAGTTCTATGAAGGAGCCACGACTGCTGCAGAGGAACGGCAACTCAGGGATTTTTTTACCGGAGAAGCAGTTCCGCCACACCTTTCAAAACATGCAGAGCTTTTCCGTTTTTATTACAGGGCGGGAAGAGAGGAGCTGCCAGATCTGGAATTCGAAAGCCGTTTCCTCAGTTCAATTCAGAATACACCTGCCATCCGGGAATATCCGGGGAGAAGAAAATTCTTATTCGTCACCGGAATTGCCGCAGGAGTACTTCTTTTGGCCGGATTGATCTTCACTTTCCGCAACGATATTTTCAGGCACTCCTCCAAAAATTCAGCGGATACTGAGATCGCTTATCTGCAAGCCAAAAATGCCCTGACCATGCTATGTGCAAATTTCAATGCCGGTCTTGAACAGGCACAGAAACTGGAAAATTTCCAGCTGGGAATGAAAGAAGTACAAAAAATGCAAGCCTTTCAGAAAGGAATCGACCAGATGAATAAATTCTCGAAATTCTATCAATATCAACAAATAATCATTAACCCGGGCGACCAACCCGCCCACAAATAAAAATAAAAATGAAAACACTAAAATCAACATTTGTAATTGCAGTATTCATTACAATCTCGGCACTGGCAAATGCCCAGAGTCCGTTTGATAAGTTATATGAAAAATATGCCACACAGCAGGGATATACTTCAGTGAATGTTTCAAAAGACCTTTTCCAGATGTTTGCCAATATGGGCGATCAGAAAGACACCGGTGCGCAGAACATGAAAAAAGCGATGGATCAGCTCAACGGCCTGAAAGTTTTAAGCTGCAAGCCCGATTCATTGAAACCCGGTAAAGCTGCAGCCTTCTTTAATGAAGCCTCAGCAATCTTTGACAATCCTTCATATAAGGAATTAATGACCGTAAACGATGAAGGCAATAATATCCGGTTCCTTACCAAAACAGACCCTAAAGGGAAAATCACCGAAATGGTAATGCTGGTAAAAGGAAAGGATGAAATAGTAGTCCTGGACATGACCGGATTAATTGATCTCTCTACAATCTCAAAACTCTCCAGATCGATGAATATCCATGGTATGGAAAACCTGCAGAAAATGAAGGATAATCATAAAAAATGAGAGGTCTATCAGTAAAAATGAATTCCGCGTTGGGGGTGACTAATAAGTTTTTTTCACCGCCAAGACGCCAAGACGCAAAAAATTAAATTATTGATTTTGCGTTCTTTGCGTCTTAGCGATTTAGCGGTAAAAGATAAAAATCTGACTTATTCGTCAACTCAAATTTATCTTTTCCGATCTCGATTCAGGATCCAAGTTTTGTAAGAAGGATCTTGTCAATCCGGTTGCCGTCCATTTCTACGATCGCGAAATGATAGCCCCCCCAATCAAAAGAGTCCCCTTTTTTGGGTATCTCTTTCAGTTGATTGATCGCAAATCCTGCAATGGAAATAAACTGTGCCCCTGTAAAATCGTAATCTTCGATCTCGAATTCATGAATAAACTCGAAAAAGGCAAGTTTGCCATCGATCAGCCAGGAATTGTCAGAGCGTTTGATCACTTCGGGTTCATCCATGTCCGTAATATCGCCTACAAGTCCATCAAGGATATCATTGATGGTCACGATCCCGTCAATTGAACCAAATTCATCCACCACAAGACCACAATGAATCCGTGTCTCTTTGAACTTCTCAAGCACCTGGTAAGCTTTCTTACCACTTGGGACTATATTCACTTTCTTAACATACTTTCTGAAGTCGAGATCTGGCTCTTTGAGCATAGCGATCAGGAGATCCTTGGCATAAATGATCCCTAGAACATGATCCAGTTCCTTGTCACATAGCGGATAGACAGAATGTGTATTTTCAGTGATAATTTTTACATTCTTTTCATTGGGGTCCTCAGTATTCAGCCAGATGATATCATTCCGATGGGTCATCAAGGCGCCGATACGCTGGTCGCCTAAGTGAAATACCCGTTCCACGATATCCTGTTCAATTTCCTGAATCTCGCCGACTTCTGTACCCTCTTCCAGCAAAGCCCGTATCTCCTCCTCCGTAACTTGTGAATCAGGGTTCTTTTGAAGACCGAAAAGTTTGACGATGAAGTCTGTTGTGGTGCTTAATAACCATACAAAAGGAAACATTATTCTCGAAAGAAAGAGCATTGGTTTCGCAATTGCCATGGCGATAGATTCCGGATTTGTCAGTCCAATCCGTTTTGGAACAAGTTCGCCGACAATGATTGAAAAGAAAGTGATCAGAAAGACAATAATGATCATCGAGAGATCCCTGCTGAGTGGCTCTGATAATCCAAGGCTGAACAGGGTCGTATCAAATTCACGTGCCAGGCCCGTACCCCCGAAAACCCCTATAAGGATGGCAATGAGTGTGATTCCTACCTGGATAGTGGAAAGAAAGCGGTTGGGTGATTCCGAAAGTTTTAAAACAACCCTGGCTTTCCCGTTTCCCTTTCTTACCAACTCTTCCAGTCTTGACTTACGTGAAGACACGATGGCAATCTCCGACATGGCAAAGAGTCCGTTCAGAAGGATCAGAAAAATAATAATAAGAATTTGTTCTATCATTTCGTTAAATAAAATGTTCTAATGCACACAGAGAGCCCTGTATGAATTTTTGTACTGCGAAAATACAAAAAATCAATGCCATGAACAAACCCTTAAGTAAAGCCTTGTCAGGAAACTAAAAGGATAGGTGATTAAAACAGTCCTTCAATTGAAAGATATCGTTCCCCTGTATCATAGGCAAAGGTGAGAATCCTGCTTTTTGGCGGAAGACCCGGAACTTTCTGAGCTACTGCAGCTACCGCAGCTCCTGATGAGATACCGGCAAATATCCCTTCTTCCTTAGCCAGCCTTTTTGTATAATTAAATGCATCCTCCTTACTGACCTTAATGACCCCATCAAGAATGGCAGTATGAAGATTTTTTGGAATAAAGCCTGCTCCGATTCCCTGAATAGGATGCGGCCCGGGAGAACCACCGCTTATTACCGGGGAAAGTTCAGGTTCTACTGCAAACACCTTCATCTCCGGGAACTTTTTCTTAAGGACTTCACCAAGTGCAGTGATATGCCCTCCTGTACCGACACCGGTTATCAGGTAATCCAATCCATCAGGAAAATCATGAAGGACCTCTGCTGCCGTCGTTTTTTTATGAACGTTGATGTTTGCCGGATTATCAAACTGAGATGGGATCCAGGAACCAGGAGTTGTTGAAGCAAGTTCCAATGCTTTCTCAATAGCTCCTTTCATTCCTCTTTCACGGGGTGTAAGCTCAAAACTGGCCCCATACAATGCCATCAGCTTGCGCCTTTCCACTGACATGCTTTCAGGCATGACTAAAATCAATTTATAGCCCTTGACGGCTGCAACCATAGCCAGGCCAATCCCTGTATTTCCTGATGTTGGCTCAATAATTACATTACCTGGTCTGAGTTTCCCTGATTTTTCAGCATCTTCAACCATCGCCAGAGCAATCCGGTCTTTTATGCTGCCACCGGGGTTGGCCCGTTCAAGTTTAATCCAAACTTCCACAGTCGATGGAAAAAGCCTGTTTAACTTTACGTGAGGTGTATTCCCTATCGTTTCAAGTATATTATTTGCTTTCATGTTTATTAAAATTTAAAATTAGTATTAAAAAAGATTAAATGACCCAATCGATAATTTCATCTATCAACGGGGAATTCTGTATCCTGTTCCTCGCAGTATTCAGAACAACGGAATGGGGTGCTACACTTGCAGTGAGCCAGACATTTCCACCGATAATGGAATGATGCCCTATTTCAGTCTGGCCTCCCAGAATAGTACATCCTGCATAAAGGATGGCATTATTGCCGATTGTGGGATGACGCTTTTTACTGGCATGCGACTTTTCCACGGCAAGCGCCCCTAAAGTCACACCCTGGTATATTTTGACTTCTTTCCCGATAACACAGGTCTCACCTATTACTACCCCTGTTCCATGGTCGATTGCAACAGGACTGTCAATGGTCGCCCCGGGATGGATGTCAATACCAGTGCGGCTGTGAGCATATTCCGACATCAACCGGGGCAGGTAAGGAATGTTCATTTTATAAAGCTCATGTGCAAACCTGTGTACGGCAATTGCATAAAAACCGGGATAAGTTATGATGACTTCATCTATAGAACTTGTGGCGGGATCGGAGGCCTCCATAAAAGCTGCATCATTCAGCAGCAGATTATAAACCGGTATCAGGTTCTTGAAGAATGTATCTGCCTTTGATTCAGCCGTTTCATCGTCGGTTTTACAACAAACCTTTATTAATGGACATAATTCCTTTTTTACTGCATCCAGACAGCTGGTGATCATAAATTCATTCTTCGAGCAACCCTGACCAAAAAGCAAGGTCATCAGGCGGTCAATGATCTGCTCTGCATGAGCCCTCTCAGGTATTAAGGCAAGCGAATTTCTTTTGGTTTTATATATGAATTTTGCAAAACCTTCCAGTGATTCCATCATTCTGTGCAATAATCAAAACACCCAAATTATAAAACTTCATAATTAACTCTTTCCACTGCTATAACAATCCTTCTGAAATAACATTTAAAACAGGACAGTTACAATTTTAAAATTCCAGTGCAAAGATAGTATCGAAATAAAAAAAATATCCTATGATAAAAATAAATGAAAATTTTACAACACTTGGCAAGCTATCTTCGGGGTATTAATAAAATTTTTCAAAAATATTTTAGTCAATTTGTTGCATTATTATTTTTTTACAATATATTTGCAATATTAGCTACGTACAATAAAATTTTTTTATGATTGAATTCCCATGAACTGACATTCCGGGAAATTAAGCGGTCTCTTCATTAATTATTAGTGTCAGGTACTGGCAATCCTTTACTGATCAATGGGGTAGAATGGATATGATGGATAATATTCAGATAGTTGTGCTGGACGGTAAAAAACCTTTGCAAAATCATAATGATATAAAGAAGATTTTTCCGGAAGAGGATATTTTGATAATTACCGCTAATAACATCACCGAGGTCAGAACCATTTTAAAACAGGGAGAGATAAACTTCTTAGTCTTTGAGATTAATGACTTTATTGCACACCAAAAAGTTATACGATTAATCAATACCGACCACCCTGAGATTGAAATCTTTGTCCTGGACAGAGACAATGCCGCAAATCGTTTGCCACTGGATCCCCGGTTAAGATGTAAGGTCATCCTACTTTCAAAACCTGTTGATGTGGATCATTTCAGGAAATCAATCGAAATAGCGAAGTATAATTTTACCATGCAGGATAGTCTCAAAGAATTAGATAAAAATTTTGAGCAATTCTGCAACGAGATCAGGAAAAAAGATGGGCGCCTAATCATTGGTTGCAGTAAGCAAATCAAGTCAATTGCCAGCCTGATCCTTTTAATAACAAAATCTGACGACACGTCAGTATTGATTACCGGTGAAAGCGGGACAGGCAAGGAACTTGTTGCACGGGCAATTCATACACTGAGCCGCTGCTATAAAAAAATTTTTTATGCAGTAAATTGTGCAGCTATTCCCGAAAGCCTTTTTGAGAGTGAATTCTTTGGCTACGGAAAAGGTGCTTTTACAGGAGCTGCAGAAAAATCAACCGGTTGGTTTGAGCTGGCAAATAACGGAACACTGTTCCTGG
>Ga0181533_1000776_pt1 | contig 43159 bp, 44 predicted proteins | sample PEATcosm2014_Bin_45_FD_119772 | JGI IMG/M metagenome (GOLD analysis project Ga0181533, IMG submission 119772) | Peatland microbial communities from MTU Mesocosm Facility, Houghton, MI, USA - PEATcosm2014_Bin11_60_metaG | ecosystem: Environmental > Terrestrial > Soil > Wetlands > Peat | place...
GGTCATAGTGCCGGATGACATGATGCCCGAACCGCCCGGGAGCGGAGTGCAAGTCCGCCCGCGGGAACCGCCCTCGCCCCGCCCACCCGGTCTGCCTCCGGACGGGCGTCCTTTACGGGGCGAGATGATTCGCTGTATGTAGCGTAAACGGAGACCAATGTCAAGATCACGTCTCCGTTACCGGGACGAAAGCGAAGTCGTCATAGGCGGGTCTGACCCGCCGGCGTGGCCGTAGCGTTCGCAGGCGCCTGGGCACATCACGCTTCGGCGCGGCGAAGGCCCGCGTATCCAGGCTGACGATCGGCCGGCGCTGACCGCACAATTAAATGCAGTGTCACAGTAATCCCCGTAATCCCGGGAATCATCCGCCAGGGGCGCGCTTTTGTCATAGACGATATTTTCTAGTGGTTCCGTGACAAACTCGAAGCCGTGAACCAGTTTCACGGCACTCTATTTCAATATCTGAATTCCACGCTTGGACCTACTCCAATTCCCACTGTTTGCGAGATGGTGGAGGGCCGGATGTTAATGCGCAACGTGGACGCTTCCGCGCCCCTCAACTTCGATAATGGGACGTGTATTGCCTATCAGTGGTTTGAGTTGCCCGAAAACCCTTCCTGCCCATTCTTGGAGAATTGCGGAGCATACCACCGGACTTGACGCCCCGACACGCGGTCGGCGCAACGGTCAAGTGAGTCTAATACTGCCGGACATAAAGGACACACCGCTGCGTAACGCCGTCGCATAACGGAATGGCCCGCATCCTACTTCGCCGATTGAAGCGCCTTGGCTAATGCAGCCACGCTGATAGCGTCTGTTTCGTCATCCAGCGAAAACCGTTCCTCACCCGGATACACGACAAACCGTTTGTTCGGCTTGAGATCGGCACACGCGGAATGAAAGCCGCGTGTGAGTGTGGGTGCGGAACTGCGTTTTATTTCGACGGCCCAGAGCTTTCCGCCGGGCAGGGTGAGGACAAGATCGATCTCGGCCCCACCGGACGTGCGGTAATAGTGCGCCTCGGTTCCCTCAGGCGCGACGGCGATCAGCGTTTCAGTGACGAAGCTCTCCCATGTCTGTCCGACGACCGGATGACTGAGCAGGGCTTCTTTATCCCGGATGCCGAGCAGCGCGTGCGCGATGCCGCTGTCACGCACATAGACCTTCGGCGACTTCACCAGCCGCTTGCCGACGTTGTGATGCCACGCAGGGAGGCGCCGCACAAGCAGAAGGTCCACCAGAAGGTCGAGGTAGCCGGCGATGGTGTTGCCATTGACGCCCAGTGCCCGTGCCAGATTGGCGGCGTTGAGCATCTGGGCCTGGTTGTGCGCGAGCATCGTCCAGAAGCGTCGCAGGGTTTCGGCAGGTATCCGCGAGCCGAATTGGGGCACATCCCTTTCCAAATACGTGCGGATGAAATTCCGGCGCCACTGCATGCTGAGAGCGTCATCCTCGGCAAGGAAGCTGCGCGGAAACCCGCCGCGAACCCACAGGGTTTCGGTTGCGCCGCGTTCCACCTCCAGGGCGTCGAATGGGCCAAGCTCCAGATAGGAAATGCGCCCGGCCAGGCTTTCGCCGGATTGCCTCAATAAATCCATAGCGGCCGATCCGAGGAGCAGGAAACGCCCGTTCTCTTTTCCCTGCCGCCGTCCCCGGTCGATGACCCCGCGCAGGCGCTGGAACAGCTCGGGGACGCGGTGAACCTCATCGAGAATCACCAGCTCCTTTTCATGGTCCGCGAAGTAACGTACGGGATTGGATAGCTTGACGCGGTCGTCCTCGTCCTCAAGGTCCAGGTGGACCGAAGGCCGCGTGGCGCCGACCTCCAACGCAAGCGTCGTCTTGCCCACCTGCCGTGGCCCCAGCAGGACGACGGCAGGGGAATGGCTGAGCAGTTGATTGAGGCGCGCGCCGAGGCGTCGGGGCAACATCCATGCAATTATAGAGGTTGCCTATATGTTTGCAAGATTAGAGACTGAATCGGCTGAAAACCTACACAGTCACTTACACTTACACATACACGGTAATGGTAGAAATTCTTTTCGTTATATCAATAGCTTATCACAGACATAATCCCACTCAAAATGCCGTTCCCAAAAGGAGTGTCGGTTCGATTCCGACCGCCCGCACCATTTTGAACCGGGCGAGGTCCCGCCTTGTTCCGCTACTCGCAGGCCGAAACCAGATCGCGAAGCGGGCCCAAATCCAGGGCCAATTCCTGGTCGCCCAGACCGAACGCCGCCTTGAGTTCGGCCATGCGGGCTTCGAGCTTGAGCAGGGTTTCACCCAAGCGCTCGATCTCCTCCTCGCTCAAAGCGCCGTTCTCCACGCGCCGCACGGCTTGGCGCTCGAGCAGCTTGCGCAGCAGCTCGATAACACTGAGCACAAGACGCGCCAGGTCGCGCTCGACGCTCTTGGCGTCGGCGACGATGCGCGCCGGCGTCTCTCGCCGGCCGTCATCGAGCGGGCCGGCAAACCGGTCGAGCATGGCTTGATCATCCGGGGCATGAATGACCTTTTGCCGGCGGGCATATGCGGCGTCACTCGGCATGTCCGTCACTCCAATTTGCCGGGTTCTCGCCGGCATTGACAAACGAATAAGCAGGCCACGGTCCAGTGCAGAGCAACGCAAGTTCGGGATGTGCGTTCGCTACACCGCCGACGATTTCGCGAAAGCATCCAAGGCGATCGCGCGGCACCAGAAACGCCGCCGAAGCGCCGCGCCGATCGTCGGGTTTGTCGTCCAGCCTGCTTGCCGTCGCGTGACCTGCAAGCTGTTCATAAGCGTCGCGAACCCGCTCCAGCCTGGCGCGCTGTCGATCGCGAAGTTCCCGCTCCCTGACAAGCCTAGACCTTAAATAGGCATGACCCGGCCCTGTCCCGGACAGCGCGAGCCCGTTGCATGCGGCGAGCGGACGGTCGTCCGCCGCCCCATTCTCAGTCGCGCTCAAAAATCTCATGCCGATTTCGACCTGACCGCGCACTTGCTCGATATCCTGCACGAGCGCGCCATAGGCCCGGCACAACACGTCGCTTACGCGCTGCGGCGACGACACCAGAGTTCCGAACCGTACCGGAACCACGGCCCGATCGCTCATCAGCGCCTCCACCACCTCTTCGTGCCGCCACAGCTCGTCGCCGGTGTTCGATAGTTGCAAGCCGTCGAACGCGCTCACGACCGCGGCGACATCGCGCCACACAATCTTGGCCAACGCTTCGCCATGCTGGCCCAACTGGCCCGGCAAAGGTTCTTGCGGACGGTCGGCGATGGCATACACATAGATCATTCAGCGGCCCCCGTGCCCACCTGCGTCGTCGCCCGAGCGTCGTGTTTCAGCCGCTCGGCAGTATCGACCGAGGCGAGCAGAACCTTGAGACCGACATAGATCAGATCCACTCCGGCGACCGAGATCGTGGCATCGCCCCACAGAACGACGCCCTTGTTGAGGGCGCGATCCAGGAGTTCGGACAGAGCGAGCTGGTCTCTATTGATCAGACGCGGCTGCATCGGCGCTGCCCTCCTGCCGAATCGATACAAAGTGATAGGGCGGCCATGGACCGGTCAGTTCATGGTCGAAGCCGTACGCGGCAAACTCGTCCTGCAGCGCCGCGAGCATCTGCCGGAATGGCCGCAGAGATCCCGCGGTCACGAGGTAAGCTGCATTCATCACCATGTCCGCGGGCCTGCCATGCACCGCAGCCGGCTGGAGCTCGATTGCCGCGGACTCGCAGGCGCGCGTCTCAAGGCTTTGGCTGATCCGCTCCACCGCGTTCGCGACGGTCGCTGCGGTCTCGCCATCGAGTGCTTTGGCGTACTTCTTCTGCAAAAAGAACCGAGCCCCGGGCGAGGCAAGCCGGAGCATGTCGCGGAGCTGGCAAATAGAATCGGATTGGGTTTCGATCCGGCGACGCAGCATGTCTTGATCGCAATACAGCTTTACGCCCCACTCGGAGGCATCGCGAACCCGATCGAGCGCCTGGCACAGCTCACGCCGGTGGCGTGCGAGGGCATTCGATGCCTGCGAGGTATCCAGATAGACCGTGCCGAATCTGAACGGCACCACGTCGTAGCTGGACCGCAGTTGCTCGAGAACCTTTTCGTGCGCCAGAACCCGATCCCTCAGCCAAGCCGCGTCCTTCAGCGCCGAACGAAATTCCTCCGGACCAAACTGAGCGGCGGGGACTGCGCTGACGAAGGCCATCAGATTCGTATGAATCAGCGGGTCGACCGTCGCTGCCGGAACAATGCCTTCGAGCCGCGGCGGAATGGATTGGCGCCCACGCGAAGCGCGCGCTACCCCGTAGATGTATATGACACTGTGATCGGCGGCCGCGGCTTCGGGTTTGGCGGTTGTCATGACTGAGTTTCCGCGCGCGCGGCCGTCAAGTCCTGGCGACGCACCATCACCAGGATGGAGCCCTCGACCGTACCGCGATCGAAGCGATAGCCGGATTCGCCAGGGGTGTCGTCGCCGGCCGCCGAAGGCAAGGCTTCGGCATAATTCATCAATATCTTGTAGGCATCCGTCAGTTTGCTCGCCCGGCCCTCGTCAGCCGGTACAGCGGCTATGAGATCAGGATGCACTTGCCGAATCTGCTGACGATAGGCGAACTTGATTTCCGCGAGACCGGCCGTCTCGCCCAGGCTGAGCGCGCGGCGGGCTCGATCGATGGCCTCGAAGGACGGCAGGCTCACCTCGACAGTAGCAAAACTGTAAGGCGGCAGCGGGCCAATGCAGCGGAAATTGAGCCGGCTGCCGAATTCCTGGTCGAGCTCGGCCAGCCGCCGGTCGAGCGCGTCGCTCGCGCCCTGCGGCAGCAACAGCGCCAGATTGGCGACCATTCGATCGTCCATCACGGCATTTTCGACCAGGTCGGCCACGACGGATCGTACGGTCGTGACGATGCGGCTTCGGCAGGATTCGCGACGACGATCGATCGAATCCTTCACCAATTTCCCGATCGCCAGGCGTTGATCGCTGGTGGCGCCGCCGGCCTGCGCGGCGATCTGGGCCTTGAGTCGAACAACCGGTTCCTCCGCAGCGACTTCGCGGAGGATATCGTCGATGCTCCATGAGACGATGAGTTCGACTTGAAAGTGTTGCGAATGCTCGGCGAGCGGCGCCGCCAGGACCGGGGCGCCACGCGCCAGCATCCTGACCACCGCGGCCTCGTCCGGCAAGGTTGTGCCGAATTTGACCGGGAGCGCCGCCGAGCTGCGCATCACGGATTCCACGACGCGCTGATGCGCGAGCAGATAATGGACCGCGTCGTCGCGCGACAGGGCGCGGAAATCGATGGGAGGAGCCGTGCCGACGACGGCAGCGAGTGCGTTCCCCCGAATTGTCCGCACCTGCGGTTCGGCCGGCCACACGCCGGCGACATCGAACCGTTGGCGCTCGACGGCCGGGACGACGGCATAGACGTAGATGCGGCTCATGGGCTGCTCCTGTTTGGCCGGCCCCTGCTGGCGTCGCGCTCGGCGAGCGCCATGTCGAAATGCCGTTTGGCGATTGTCAGTTTCGGCAGCGGCTCCGCCGCAGAGCTCGAGCCCGCGCCTGCCTTCGCCCGAAGAGTCCCGGTCGCGGCCGGTTCGACGACTTCGCGGATCGCGAACAACGCCGCTTGGCGGCAGAGCCCTTCGAGATCGGCGCCTACGAGTCCCTCGGTGTTCTCGACCAGCGTGTCGATCTTCACGTCCTTGCCCAACGGCATGCGCTTGAGATGGACCTGCAGGATCGCCCGTCGCGCCGCCGCGTCGGGCATCGGCAACTCGATGTGAAACTCGAGCCGGCCGGGGCGTAGCAAGGCCGGATCCAGCCGGTCCATGCGGTTCGTCGCCGCGAGTACCACCACGCCCTTGAGATCCTCGATGCCGTCGAGTTCGGTCAGCAGTTGCGCGACCACGCGCTCCGTGACCTGACCGCCGCCGCCGCCGCCGCCGCCGGCGCCGCCGCGGCGCGGCGCCACTGCATCGATCTCGTCGAAGAAGACGATGCAAGGAGCCGCCTGGCGTGCCTTGCGAAAAATCTCGCGCACGCCGCGCTCCGATTCGCCGATCCACATGCTCAACAACTGGGGGCCCTTTACGGCGATGAAGTTCGCTTCGGTCTCGCCGGCGAGCGCCTTGGCGAGAAGCGTCTTGCCGGTGCCCGGCGCGCCATGCAGCAGAACGCCCTTCGGCGCGCGGACGCCTGCTTGTTGAAACAAAGTGTCGTAGCGCAGCTGCCACAGCACGACCTCGGTCAGCAGCCGCTTGACCTCGTCGAGACCGCCGACATCGTCCCAGCGCATGTCGGAGATTTCGGTGGCGACCTCGCGCAGGGCGGATGGCTCGACCTCCGCCAGGGCGGCCTGGAAATCCGCCCATTCGACCTTGAGCGCGGCCAGCTTGTCGTAGGGAATTTCGGTGGTCTTGAAATCGATGTCGGGCATCAGCCGTCGCAGCGCGCTTATGGCGGCTTCGCGGCACAGGGCAGCCAGGTCGGCACCGACGAATCCGTGGGTGATGCCGGCGATGCGCTCGAGGTCGACGGCCTCGGCGAGCGGCATGCCGCGGCTGTGGATTTCCAGCGCCTCGCGGCGGCCTTCCTTGTCCGGAATGCCGATCTCGATCTCCCGGTCGAAGCGCCCGGGTCGGCGCAATGCCGGATCCAGCGAATCTGGAAGATTGGTGGCGGCGATCAGGACCACCTGGCCACGCGCTTCGAGACCGTCCATCAGGGACAAAAGCTGAGCGACGACGCGGCGTTCGACCTGGCGCTCGCCCGCCATCTGCTCGCGCTTCGGTGCGATGGCATCGATCTCGTCGATGAAAATGATGGACGGCGCGTTTTTTTCCGCCTCCTCGAACATCTTGCGCAAATTGGCTTCGCTTGCCCCATAGAGCTTGTCGATGATCTCCGGGCCGTTGATGTGGATGAAATGAACATTGGATTCGTGGGCGACGGCGCGCGCGATCAAAGTCTTGCCGGTGCCCGGAGGGCCATAAAGCAGGACCCCCTTGGGTGCCTCGACGCCGAGATGCGCGAAAATCTCCGGATACTTGAGCGGCAGTTCGATGATCTCGCGAACGCGGCGCATCTCCTTGTGCAGTCCGCCGATATCCTCATAGGTGACGGCTTCCCGGCGCGGCGCCGTGCCGCCCTCGCAGGTGATGGCGGTCGTGGGCGCAACGATGACGGGCCCCGAAGGTGTCGCTCTCGCCACGACGAAATTGCGCATCTGCGTGCCGAACGGATTGACGCGAACCCGGTCGCCGGGGACCATCGGCAAGCCGTCGAGCAGGCGGGTCAGATAGCGGCCCTCGAGGCCGCGCGCGCCGCGCGCCGGCGCGTCGGTCGGCGCCAATACGATGGTGCGGGCCGCATTCGCCGCCGTTAAGCGCACGCTCACCTGCCCGCCAAGGCTGGCGCCGGCATTCGCGCGGCAGATGCCGTCAATCTGGATCGAGCGCTTGCCGCGCAGCTCGACATGAGCCGGCATGACGCGGGCCACGGTCGTCTGTTTTGAAGTGACGTCGATCACGTCGCCGATCTCGACGCCGAGTTCGGCCATATCCTTCGGATCCAACCGAGCGAGACCACGGCCGACATCCTTGGGAAGCGCTTCGGTAACCCGATAGGTTCTACTGAGGGGGCCGCCATCCATGCTCGTTACTCTCGCTATTCGAAGCCCGCCCCCAATCCGGAGCTGCAAGCGCTAAGTCTTCCTCTGTTCCGCTGCGCCCAATGGTAGTGGCACGCGTGCAGCACCGGGCGGCGCCCGCTGCCCGCGCCGAGCCTTGCGCCGCGGAGTTTTTATCCGAAGTTTGGACTCCAGCAGATCGAGACGCTGTCGCAGCGACCGGTTCTCCCGCTCGAGGCCGTCGGCCTTGGACGAAAGCTTCGGATCCGTTTCCCACCAGTTGATGCCGAGCTCCTTGGCCTTGTCGACAGAGGCGATGAGCAGACGCAGCTTGATATTGAGCAGATCGATCTCGACCAGCGAGATCGTGATGTCGCCGGCGATCACGATACCCTTGTCGAGTACCCGCTCGAGGATGTCGGCCAGGTTGGTGGTCTGAAGCGAATGTTCCATGTCGGTCCATCGACCCAACTAATTTGCGGCGCCCATTGCGCCAATCTTGACGATCAGATTTGCGGTCTTGCGACGAAGCTCGGAAAAGTTTCTGCAGAGGCGGCAGTTCCGGTTCGCTCGATCGTAACTCGCGCAATCGAGCAAGACGTTCAGCTCGTCAATCAGCATGCGTGCATTTGGCGCCTTCCCCGAGGCCGACCCCGCGGCGTTGATCGCCTTGGTCAGCGCCTCGATCTTGGCCTCCTGCGGCTCGAACAGATCGATCGGACATTGGATTTGGGATTGCGCGTCGGCGCTGGTCATGACTCTTCCACCATCTGGTCGCGAAAGTAGCGTCGCGTGCGGTGGTAGCTCAGCAGAATACCGGTGGGTCCGAGCACGGCTTCATAGGAAGCCAGCACGTCGGTCGCCGCCGGAATACGCCTGAGTTCGACCAGATCGACCACGACGTGCCAACCATCCGGTTGGTGCAACACCGCGGAAACGTGATCGGCATCGAGCCCGGTGATGCTCTCCAATTCCGCCTTCGCATGTTTGGCGACCGCCGCCGCGCCGGTTGCTTCGCCTTTGCGGCGCCCGATCGGCGGATTTTCGACGACGCCTCTATCGGGTGCGATATCGGCCATTGCGTCGGGCGCGATCGATTCGTTCTCCTTCAGATGCCGTTCGTGCGATTCTGGAAACCTTGGCAAACGCTGTGACATGATTTAACATCCTTCCTTCATCCTTCGCGCGTGATTCAGCCGGTGCAGCAGTTCGCTTTCCGCGCTCTCGAAATCCGTGAGCGTAATGTTCCCGAGCTCGTATTGCTGCTCCAGCTCGAGGAGGTCTTTGCGAATATTGTCTTCGTCGTAGAGTTCGCGTTCGGCATGTTCAGCGATCGTCTTTACGATCCACAGCATGCCCCTTATCGGGCCGGCCACCGGCGCCGTGGCGATCGAGCTGAGTATTCCCATCGTCCACCTCACAACCCATCGAACCGTTGCCGCCCGACTTGGGCGCGTTCGTCATCTCGCCCACTGCATCGTGACGTTCACGAAATTGTAGGGGGCGACCGGGCCGACACATTTGATAAGAAGGCGGCTGCCCATTTCCGCGTCGAGCTTGCGAATCCTGGAATCGAACTCCGCCTCACGCGCCCGCGAGATCAGGAATGCGGCGTTCAGCACCATATGGTCCGCAATGGTGGCGTTGACCTGAGTCTTCTCCGCGAGCGGCCGCAATCGTTCGAGGACGCTCTCGGCGTCGCGGCCGCGCCGGGTCTTCAGCTCCGCCTCGACGAGTTCGCCGAGCCGGATCCGGTCATAGTAGGTCTCTTCGAGCGAATGGCCCGCCAGGCTCTCGCGGATGCGGCGGATCGTCGGATTTTGTTGAACGATCTCCTTGAAGACGACGTCCTCGTACCAGAACGCCTTGAGTCCCAGCTCGATCCGGCCCTCCATTGCGTCGAGCAACGCGCTCAGCTCCCGATAGCGCGCCTTCAGCAATTGCTCGCGCACCGCGTCGGGGCCGGGCGCCACGCTGTCGAAGCGGATCGGCAGCACGGTATGGTCCGCCATGACTTCGTCCAGGACCCGCATGTGGGCCATCATGTTTCGCCGCGTGTTGTCGTATCGCGCCTCGGGCGAATCGCTGGTGATGACCGCAAGATCCTCGAAATTGATGGTGTGGACCACGTCGCCGCGCTCGCCCATTCCGAGCGTGTCGAAGGTGCGCGGCTGCTGGCACCGCACGATACAGTAAAGATACTGAGCGGCATCGGATTCCGTATGAACTTTCGGCGAACGTGCCGGCGCGAGTCTCATGGCGAGCCACCATCATGCGCGATGCAAGGCTGGGCAGAGGAAGTGCTCGCCATTCGCGACCGGCGCCGCGGCTTTGCGGCGGAATGCGCCCGAACCAGCGAGAAACGCAGCTGCAGGTGCTTTTCCCGGATTGCGTCGGCCAGAAACCCAAGCGCCTCGCCGCTCCAGATCTTCATCTCGGCGGCAGTGAAGTCGGTTCTCAGTCGCAGATAATGGTCGCGGAATTTCTCGTAGAGCCGAAGCGCCGCCGGATCGAGATGGCGCAGCACGCCTTCGATCAGCGCGGCCTCGAGCGCATGCGCTTCCTGCGCGCGGTCGGCGCGCACGAATGGGGCGGTCTCGAGCGCAAATCCCAAATACGCTTGCAGGTCCCCGACCAGCAGCATCCCGGTCGCCTGGGCGGCGGTCAGCTTGCCGTCGTCGGCCCGTTCTTCGAGCCCTCGTACCAGCGACGCCCGTTTGGCGACGCCCAAGCGGGCTTTCTCGACGGCAGCCTTATCGAGGTGGAACAGGGCGGCACCAAAGCCGGCGCGTATCGCGATCTCGTTGGCGAACACTTCCTGCGGCGAATGAACACACAGACGATCGGCCAGGAGGTGGAGAATCCCGACGATTGTCGCCGTCGGCGTCCCGCTCGCGGCCGCGACTTCGACCGAGAGCTCGCGAGCGGCGCGCACGGTCTCGTTCTCGGCCAAAGGATGGCCGTGCTCGTGCGCCAGCAAGGCGCGCAAGGAAACCGCGTCATTCCAGATGCCCTCGATCTCCAGGGTGCGCCGGTTCACGAAGACCGTGCATTCCGCCAGATCGGCGGCATCGTAGATGTTGACCATGGGCCGGCGGTCGATGTCGTCGGCGATGACCGAAGACAACAGTGCCGCGCTTTTGATCTGCGCGACGAGCGGCTGCAGGTTCTCGAATACGAACATGTTGACCGATCTGTGCGGCCATGTGCCGAGCCGGACAAAATGCCGGATCACCGACTCTTCTTCCCTGATCAGGCGATCGAGATTGCGCTGCGTATCCGCAATCACCTGCAGCGTCGTATTCTCCACGCGGGTTCGCGAGAAGTGCTCGATCGCGTTCGACATGACTAGGCTTTCTTCAGCCGCAATTCCAAAAGGCCGTTCTTGAGGGACCGCCGCAGCGATGCGGCATCGACCGAGCTCGGCAACAACACTTCCTTGGCGTAGCGCCGCTCGCCGGACGAAGAGAGCGCAAGAACGTCGCCGCGGACCTCGATCTCGATCTCATCTTCCTTGGCGCCGGGGAGTTCGGCGGCGATCACGATTTCGCTGCCTTCATCGAAGACGTCGATCAGCGGCTCGCGCACATCGACGACCTCCGGGCCTTCCCTGGTGGCGCGGATGTTGCCGAAGCGCTCGATGTGCGGCTCGCCGCCGAGCCCGACCCGCACGCTCATGCCATAGACGCCGCGCCCCTTGTCGCCGAGGCCTTTGACTTTGAATTCGCCGGTCCGCTCGATACGCTGCTCGCCGGCCTCCGCCAGCTTGCCCAGGACTCCGACGAAGTCACCGAGCCCCTTGAACAAGGAACCGAAGCCGATATCGATCACCGGTTCGGCTTCGCCGTGTCCGGTTTTCTTGCGCGAGGCAGTTTTGTGACTTGACATGACAGAACTCCACTGTTGGACCTTGCTCCGGCTGACCGCCGCATTCAGTAATCGATACTCACGTCGCCGCGCCGCACCGCTGCTCCACCGCCGTGCGTAAGCGGCTCGGTCTTGATCGCAGCCGTCCCGTTGCTCTGATCGAGGGCACGGTACGGCCCACCGCTTTCACGGATCCGCCGCCAAGTCTCCGCAATCTCCTTGTCGAGCACGCCGAGGCGAAGTTGGGTCACCTGCAGCTTCTTGGTCCACACCGCGAATTGGCGTGCGAGCAATGTGCGTTGGTGGTCAAGACGGGCAAGCGTCGCTGTGAGCTTGCTGCGGTCCGGTGTGGCGCCGGCGATGCGGATTGTGCGAAGGCCGGCGGCTTCGTGAAGTCCTCTGATATGTGTCATCAACGCGCCTCCACGGCCATTTGACCGCCATTTGCTCGCGCCGCGTCCGATTTTCTCTTCAGCCCCTTGGCGGCGACCTCGACTTGGCGTGGTTCGGCGGGGCAGTGATGCTGCACCAGGCTCGTCAACATCTTGCGCTGCTGCAACCGCTCGTCGTTCGATCGGCTTTTGAATGGCGACCGCGCGCCGAGCAGATCGAGGCAAGTCTGGACGAAGCGTGGATCGGCGGAGGAAACTTGCAGATCTTGATCGGCGACCACCCGCGCGATCATGATACTGCCCCGCAATGTCGGCGCTTGGTCGTATTCGCCCGATGCCCGATAGTCGCGCACCAGGTCGACGATGCGCACCACCTTGGAATCCGGCAGGCCGGAGCGTGCGGCCGCGATTGCCAATTCCGTCTCGCGGTCCATGTAATCGACATCGATCATGGCCATGCGGTCGCTCAATGCATCCTGGGCATCGTGGACGCCGGAATATTCCTGCGGGTTACTGGTGAAGATCGCGCGGAAGTCGGGATGAACCCTGACATAGCTCTCGTTTTGATTGGGAACCGGCAGAACCAGCAAGCGCTCCTCCAACACCCCGAGCAGAATGTTGTTGGCTTCGGGCCGTGACCGGGTGAATTCGTCGTAAACGAGCGTGTGGCCTTCCCGGCACGCCGTGGTCAGACGATGGTCGGACCATTTACGGGTGGCGTCCTCTTCGTATTTCGTGACAGTGTGGATGAATCGGTCGACCACCTTGCGGTACTGGTACCCGAACTGACCGCCCACCAGGTTGGAGGTCGTCATCTCGTCGTCGCCAGTGAGAAACACCACCGGCCGTCCCAATCGGGCCGCCACATGAAACGCCAGCGTTGTCTTGCCGGAACCGGCGGGACCGCGGAAATGAACCGGATATCCCGCGCGCAGGTAGCCGACCGCGCGATTGCTCAGTTCCTGGACCGCGGCTGTCTCCACGAAATTAGTGCTGGGATGCAAGGAGACCGTGCTTCCAGCAAGCTGGTTGACTGAACGTGGCGCCGTCGACATGTCTGTATCTCCGTGGATCATTGCTCTTGGGCTGCGGCGTGCTGGTCGGCGCATCCGGGGACGCTCTCGCACTGAAGAGCGCGATACCATTGTTGCTGCGCCGCTTCGTAACGTTCCGGCTTGCTCTGCCATAAACGAAACTGTTCGTGGATTCGCCTCAGCGCGGGCTCGCACTCCAGCCAGAACTCGTCGTCGAATGGTGAGAACGGCAGTCGAGGTCTGAAATGCGCTCGTCGGGAGAGGCTGGCCGCCATGCTTCGTTCGAAATCGGTGCCGAAACCAACCGATACTTCCGTGACCACAAAGGCCACTGCATCGCCGAAACCCAAGGCGAATTTCTGCTCGAGTCCGAGTTCGCGGGCGATCGCCGCAGCCAATACGGACAGCACCCGGGCCAGCGCTTCCAAGTCGTCTTTGGTAGGTTTCGCGCCGCTTTTTCCCAAGGTAACGAGATCGGAGTAAGCGAGCGGCAGTCCTCGCTGCGAATGTCGTGGCGGCAGCAGGGTCAGCATAAATGCGCCAGGAGCGAATTCTCCGATCGATTCGGTGGAGCTTACCGCGAGCGACAGTTTCCCCCACAACGCCTCGAGCAATGACCAAACATCGGAAAGGTCAGGCTGCAGGACGATCTCCGGCTGCAGCCCGTCGCGCACCGTCACGCGACAGCCTAGCCCGGTGAAGGCCTGCAACGCGGGCGGCAACGTGATCTCTATGCTGCCGCTCGTTCTGCCGGCGGATCTGATCCTGCTCGTGCTCATATACATCGCTCTTGCGTCCACTTTCGATCCGAGGTCGCACCGCATCTAGCGCATCGTCTAGCGCTGCATCTAGCGGATGACCCGGGCGCATTTCATGTTCCCGCGCGCATCAGGCGCGGCGAGCAACGCCGACGGTTTCGATTCCTGCCTTGCGCGATCCGACCTTCGCGCCCGCTTGGACTTCGCCCGGCTTAAGCAGCTCCGCTAAGCCTGAAGTTCGTCCAGATGCCGTGCGCCTTCATGCGGTCCGCATGCGTCGCATTGACGACTTTGGCCATGCCGGCGTGCAGTTTGCGGTGCCCCGATTTGAGCGCTGCTTCCTGCTGCCGGGCCATGTTTCGGTGCGTGTTCGCGAATTCCGAACGCAGTTGCGCGGTTTTGGTCGCGATGGAGGCCGCTTCGCGCTCGAGATCGCGGTGCAGCAGGTTGCTCGCTTTCGACCGCGCACCCGTCCACCGTGCCATCTGGCCCATCATCGCCTGACGGTCGGTTGCGACATTCTTCTTTGTCTTTGCGATCTGGTGCGCCATGGCACGACGATAAGCCGCGACATCCTTGCCCAGCGAAGCAAGAAACTTGTGTGTGTGCGCGGCATATTCGCGCCCCATTTCTCCCCGCAACGTTGCGCATGTCGTCAACATGGACTTCGTGGCCATGCGCATGGCATCGGTTGCCGCCTTGCGCAGTTTTGATGCCTGACCAAGATCCTTGGTCAGTCGGCTAATTTCTCGGGTCTGTGACATTGTGGCGGCCTTTCGTTGCATAGCTGGCCTCGCCTGCGCGAGCGAACATCAAGTATTGTGGAAAACTTCGGGACCGAAACGGCTATGTTGCCTGAGCAATCACGAATGCCGTTTCAGTCCCGCTTCATTTCACCGTCGCAGCCCGAACAAGTCAGGCCTCGGCAGCCGCGGTGAGGCCGATCGCCTCGGCGTATTTCAGGTAAGTATCGACGCTGGCGACCACGATGCGAGCCTCGATCGCAAGCAGTTCGATCCCGACAAGCGAAACGCGCGCCCAGGCATCAATGACGACGCCTTTGTCGAGAATGCGGTCGACAACCTCGGCGAGGCTTGTCGATGCAATGGTCTTTTCTACCGCCATGGCTTTCTCCTTGTTGTTGTGTCCACTGTTTGGCAAAATCAGCAGAGCACGCGCGCGCGCGCGGCATAAGTCGGTTCAATACCCTTTCCGCGAGGGGTTGCCCCTAAGCGGCGGCGATGCCGAGCCAAGTAAGCCGGCACCCGAGAAGCGTCATCCGCGCTCGTCCTTGAATGCCAGACGACACCAATGCGTCACGGTTCGGCATGGCCGTATTGTCCGGAGGCGGCTTCGACTGCAATTTCCGGCGGTGCTGAAAGCCGCCGTCGTCAGTTCGAATCTACAAGTCGTCCAGCTCCATTCGATTGAGGAACGGCGGTTGAGACACGCTACGACCATCGCTTTTCAGGCAGCCGGTAATTTGGATAACGAGCTTGACGACGTTTGTGGCCGCCATCTTGTGCATAAGGTGTCCGCGGTAGTTCTCGATTGCCTTTGGACTTACACGCAGATGGCGTGCCGTCTCTTTATTCGACATGCCATGGAGCACGCATTCGAGAACCTGTGCCTCGCGGCCCGACAACGTTGCCAGCCGTTCCAACGTGACTTTGTGCTTGGACCAAATGCGATGAGATGCAAGGTCGATACCCACCCAGTGCTGAATCGTCTCGATCAGCAGCTCCTTGTTGAGCGGTTTTTCGAAGAATTCGACGGCTCCCAGCTTCATGGCGCGAACCACCGTCGCCAGATCGCCGTAGCCCGAGAGGACGATCACGGGGAGGGTTCTGGCGCGCGTTCGCAGCCAGGCTAGTGTTTCAATGCCATTCGATTCCGGCATCCTGAGGTCAAGAATGACGCAGCCGGGTTGATCGGGATCGAACTTTTCCATGAACATGGAAGGCAATGGATAAGTTACGGCTTGCAAACCAACGGTCTTGAGCAATAGCCGCAACAAATCCCGCATGCTCTCATCATCATCGACTACATGGACGACCGCAGCCGGCGCCGCCGGGCTCCCGTCGGCTCCCCTGCGATGGGTGGATGACAAGCGTTTCATCCGGGCTCTTTGGGGCAGCGTCTGCGCCGTCATAATCCGCTGCCGGACAAGTGAGCGGACCGCGGGGCGAGCCGCCCGGAAACACAATCTATGCTTTAACCGTTGCTACGCGATGAAGATGAAATTGCAAATCCCGCGTACTGCTATCGGCAAGAATACCTAGCCGTCGCGGCCCGAGTCGAGCGACGACGGGCCATGGAGCGTAGCAAGCAGCGGCAGGAGCGCTGCTCGTCGACGGCCGAATTGGACAAACGGTGTTTGAAGACGCGAGACCGTGCTTCCGCTCGGGGATCTCCGGACCTATGACAAGAGCTAACGGAGTTTCATGCATGCTCCGATATCGCATCCAATGCTCGAAAGAACTTCCCCGTACGTACATTTCCATATGGTCCGCTCCATATAGTCCGCCGGCAAGCTTTGTAACGGCCCCGTCGATGACTAGCTGTTCGAGATGCCGATCGATAACGCTGGACCATTGAGTCATCTGTTCACGGCGATAGACCTGCCCGGGCCGCAGATGTCTTTTTGCATTGTTGAAGCCTCGTCATCCGTCCATCAATTTGAGGAGTATTTTTGATCAAGAATCATCCTGTTCGGATTTTCAGAAATTTGATAACCCGCGTTATCGCTCCCCCAAATGAGGGGGGGCTGCCACAGCGCTTTTTTGCGCGAGGATCGCAGTGTTTTAGGGCAGGCTAGAATCGGTTCGATTCGGCTGAAGACTCACACATTTTCATGCATATACACATTGAAAAACATCAAAATATTCGTGCAAACAATAACTTATCGCAGACGTCAACTGACTCAAAATCGTGTTCGGCAAGGAGCGGGGGGTCGATAAGGCTGCCCGTCGTAGCCCGGAGGGCGAAGACGGGCGGGGGTTCTCTCCGGTCCTGCTGCAATTTCAAGCCGCGCCGGTTCTTCCTTCAGCAATAAAAAAACCGCCCGACCGGGGCGGTTTTCACTTCGTCGTTTCTTCGGCGTTACGCCGCCTGGATGGTGCCGACGGCAATCTTGCCGGTGCGGCGGTCTTCCTGGGTGTCGAAGGAAACTTTCTGGCCTTCGACGAGCCCACGCATTCCGGCGCGTTCGAGCGCGGTGGCATGGACGAAAACGTCCTTGCCGCCGTCATCCGGCTGAATGAAGCCGAAGCCTTTTTGGTCGTTGTAGAATTTAACGGTGCCCGTGGTCATGGAAATATCCTTTCATAGAGCTAGGTGCACATGATCCCAAGCCGCGCGGTTGCGCGACATGAGGTTCGACGTCTCGATGTTTGGAGGGTCCTGAACGTGCGCCTGGCATTACACGAAGGATAAACCGCGTGAAGGCGAAACGGCCCGATTGTCCGGCCAAATGTCGATAACCGATCCTTTAGAGGGTAAGCGTGGCCTTTGCAAGGCAAGCAAGGCGTAAGTAAGTACGACGCTCGACGGCAGGATATCTCGCAAGACTTGCGATCCAGGCGCGACGGACCGAAGCCGATCGGCGTGTCAGGCGTTGGACAGCGCGGCTGCGGGAGCCGTCGCGGCTGCGCCGAAGCGATCTCGCAGTTCGCGAAAGCTGATCAGGCGGCACGCCGTTTCATCCCACAGCACCAGCCGCACGCAGCCGAAACTCTGGCCCAAAGTGAGCCTTCCGACATTCCCGAGTTCGGGGTGCTGGCGCAGCGCGAGCGGCAGCCGATAATAAGGGATTTTGCTGCAAAGGTGATGGATATGGTGCACGCCGATATTGGCGGTGAACCAGCGGAGCACGGCCGGCAGATCGTAGTGCGAGCTGCCGTAGAGCGCTGCCGTCGGGAAGCTCCAATCCCGGCCTTCAGCCCACACCGTATGCTCGAATTGGTGCTGGACGTAGAACAGCCACACCCCGACGGCGCCGCCGACCACGGTGATCGGCAAATGCACGAGCAGGAACGGCACCACGCCGATCCACCACATCAGGCCGGCAACCACGAGCGTGATCGCGGCGTTAGTCCCCATGGTGCTGACCCAGGGCGCCCAGCCCTCCCGCGCCAGCCCGATCGGCAGGCGGTGGCGCAGGATGAACAGGTAGGTAGGGCCTATTCCGAACATGACGATCGGATTGCGGTAGAGGCGATAGCCGAGCCGGCGCCAGCGCGACAGCGCCAGATATTCGCGCACGGTGAGCGTATCGACGTCGCCGATGCCGCGACGATCGAGATTGCCCGATGTCGCGTGGTGGATGCCGTGGGCGCGCCGCCAGAAATCGTAAGGCGTCAGCGTCACCACGCCGATCGCGCGGCCGACCCAGTCGTTCACCAACCGATGGCGAAAGAACGAGCCGTGACCGCAATCGTGCTGGATCATGAACAGGCGGACCAGAAAGCCCGCGGCAGGAACCGACAGCAACAAACAAAGTCCGTATCCGACGCGGAGCGATAGCAGCATCAAAAGCCAAAGCAGAGCGAACGGCACGATCGTAATGAGAACCTCGACGATGCTGCGCACGTGGTTCGGTTCGCGGTAGCGTGCCAGACTCTGCGCCAACGCGCGCATGTCGCCGACGGCGCCGCGCGCGTCAGTGTTCGGTCTATCGTCCAAAATTATCGTCTCCTTGGGGGCCAAAGTGGAATAGTACAGCAGGAAAGCGTCTTTTTTGCGCCGCGATCCGAAAAGAGCGGCGCCCCGGAGCGAACGCCGCCTTCGACCCCAAACGCCAAATCCATATAGCATTGCTGCGCGCGATGCGGAATGGCGACTTTAGTCCTCGGCGCGACAGGAGGTAATCGGACCCAAGCAGGCCCTTCGCTTCGGTCAGAATGACCCATTTGCACTGGTAACGGCGTGTTTTGACCCCATATTGGTGTTATCCTCTGAGCGATCTTCGTTCAGATGTTTCATCCTTTCTCAGGAGGTCCGGCCGATGACCGAATTCGATTATGCCGCGGCGGCCGAGTTGTTTCCGACGCGACGGCGGCTACCCCGGCGTGAGCCGTTCGCCTACAAGCGGTTCGAGCAAGCCGCACAGGCCATCCGTTTCGCGATCGAGGATTTGCGGCCGGAGTGTCTGGTCGGCGCGTTTCTCGAAGTCGACGAGCAGAGATACGGCAGTGACGATATCCGCCGCTTGTACGAGAGCGCCGAATACCCACTGGCGCGCCGCAGCGCATCATCATGACCATGGAGACGATCGACCTCGACCACCGTCGCGGAATGGCGGCGCAGAAGGCGACCGAGTTGCGCCGGCTGTTGGCGGACGTGGAGGCGAACGAGAAGGCGTTACGCCTTCGCCAGGACGAATTGGAAATCCACTTGCTGGCGGCACCGGCGACGAATTGGCATGACGCCGCCGAAAAAGCCCGCTACCTCCTCGATCTCTATGCGGCGACGCTCACAGGCCAGGACCCGCGCCGGCAAAAGCTGGTGGCAGCGGTGCTTGCCGATTTCGACCGGCTTTCGGGCGAAAGCTAGCGGGGCCGGTTCTCGACGATCCGGGATTAAACTCCAGCGAAAGCGAGGATGAAGGTGGCAAAGGGACAAATGCGAAGCAATCGCGAGAAGAAGAAGCCGAAGGCCGACAAGAACAAGACCAAAAGCGCTCCGCCGGTTTCGCCGTTCACGCCGGCGCGGATGACCGGCAAGGATGCTCGCGGCAAGAAATTCTCTTAACGATTCCGCCCGGCTTTCACGGCCGGTTCGTGCATCGCAATCCCGACGCTCTCTGAGCGCGCGGCCTATGAATGTGCGCCGGCGCGCCAGGATGCGCGCTACGATGCGCGCCACGCGATCTCAAAAATCCGTCGCCGAGAGTTCGTAGGAGCCTTTGCGCTCCCTTTTATACGCCTTCATGGCGGCCGCGTAGATCTTGATCCGATTGGTGTCGAAAGCGTCGAGCAGGCTCTCCTCGTCGCGCGCGATCCTCGGTTGCAGCCGCTTGAGCGCATCTTCGGTCACGAAAAACGACCACTCCATCGAGCTGTCATGGCCCCAGAAGCGCACCGCGCGACGGGTCGGGTCGAAAAATCGGCTTTGGTTCGGAAAATTGAGCACGCCCACTCACCGTCCTTTGTCACTCAATGCTGGAAATCCAGCACTTTCGCAGTCCTTCGGCGTCCCGGGCCCACCAGTAGTTTTCTTCCGGATTGTGTCCGGACGCCCGGAATGTCTTCAGGTGCCTCTTGACCGCGGCCAACGCCTCTTCGCGGGTGGAGTAGCCGCGACCGATCTGCGCCGCCGCGGCCGAATTTGCGTCTTTGAGCTCGAGAATCTTGAACATTATCCGCTTTTTTCCGCTCGTTCCGGCCGCCAAAGCGGGATGACTCTTCTTCGAAGCGCCATCCCACTTTAGCTCATTGTTGGAGCATGTCTTTTTCGCAAAACCGGCTTCCACTTTTGCGGGACATGCTCTGGCGAAGCCGCGCTATCGCGGCGTCACTTTTTATCAATCGAATTTCATGTGCGCCGACAGGATGAGGTCGCTCTCCGCGACCACGCGCTCATGGGATTCGCTTCTGCTTTTGATTCGGTATCGTGGATTTTCGCCGTCGGCGGGCCGCAGGCTGACGATCTCATAGTGCCCCTTGGCCGCGGAGCGCGACATCGACGGGATGAGATCGACGGTTTGCCCGACCCTGAATTTGTGGGACTGGTCTGTCATCGCAAATACTCCTTCGGCGGCATCGCGCCTGCGGTCCTGTTCGAACGAGACGTCCCCTGCGAACAAGACAAGGTCCGTTTCGGGCCCTCAGCTCTTTTTCCGAAAGCGCCAGAGCTGAAAACCCTGGTCTCTGATGGCCGTTTCGATCGCGTCGCGGGACATCTGATGCGGAGGGTCCCGGTCGGGCGCGATCGCACCGATCGCGCGCCACGGACTGAACTGTTTCGGCAGCTGACTTCCCACCAGGTCGCCGCCGAACGCGCGCAACTCCGGCTTCGTTTCGGATTTGAAAATGAATATTCGCATGGTCTTGCCTCGGTGTGGCGTGATTTACAGTTATCGGCCGACTCGTTGAGCGCTGGTCACCGCCCGATTGCGCGCGTGTTCGAGGCCGAAGCCATCAAAAGAGGTCAACGAAGAGCTTTCTGTTTGCGCGCTGGCACGGCCCGTTGCGCGATGCGCCACGGTCCGCTTTGCGGGTGAAGCAGGACACCCCGCGCGATCTGGGTGCCGATGGAAAAGAAAGAGCGAGTCAGAGACCGTTTGACGGCAATGACCGTTTGACGGAAATCCGCACACGCGGCTCGCCGGAGCCGAACGGGCTATTCGGCTTAATATGGGACATCGTTGTGTTCGTTTCAAGCCGTTCTCGCCATTGCGGCACGGCGGCGGGCTTCCATTCCGGCGCCGAGCGATCGCCGGTATCAATTTTTTCGACCGGCGCGCATGGTGCCGCTATGTCCAACCATGCGCCTTTGCACCCCGTCGAAATCGCCTTCTATTCGACGGCTTGCCTCCTCGTGGTGATCGCCTTGGCGTGGTACTTCTTGCGGTGAAGCAGCCGAGACGGCGCCGCAGCAACCGCTATAACGATCGCGGGCCGAGGCGGGCATCGATGATCCGCTTGGCCTCGGCAACGATGTCTTCGGTGCGGCTTTTTTCAAGATTGGCGGGACTGTCCCGCCATGGCGTGGAGGAGCCCGGCGAATAGATCGATGCTCGCCAGCCCTGTCCGACATGGCCGACCTCGATTCGATAACCCTTATATTCGAATGTCGTCATTGCATGTGCGCCATGCCGCATGCGCCGGCCCTGGGCCTTCCACGGCAGCGGGATCGATGCCGCGAATATAGTCCCTTGACGATGGCGGCGGCTAGCGCGCTTTCCGCTTCCCTGGATATCGGCACATCCGGCAACGACACTGCCGGCAAAGGTGGCGGCGGTCGATATAAGAGCTCGCCATGATATGATGCCTCTCCGGTACCGGCGCCTCGGGCTTAAGTCGCTGCCGGCGTGATCTTGGCATCGCGGTCGATCCGTGCCACGACTAGCCCACCAGAGCGCCACCTAGCATCCTTACCGATATTTGCCATGAAATTCGCTCACTTCTCCCACATCTGGGCCAAGCCCGGAATGACGCCGCATGCGCGCTACGAAGAGCTGTGGCGTGAACTGCAATTGTGCGACGAGCTCGGCTTCGATCATTCGTTCTGCGTCGAGCATCATTTCAGGCCCGACGAGAGCTGGATGTCGTCGCCGAGCCTTTACGCGGTCGGCGCCGGCGCGCGGACCAAGCGCATGCGTATCGGGCCGATGGGCTATATCGTGCCGCTCTATCATCCGTTGCGGCTCGCCGAGGAGATCGCCATCGTCGATCAGATGCTCGGCGGCCGGATGGAGCTTGGCCTCGTGCCCGGCATCAATCCGGACTATTTCCGCCCCTTCGGCCTGGACTACGGAGCGCGCAAGACGCCGACGCTGGAATTCGTGGATTATCTGCGCGCGGCGTTCGGCGACGCCCAGCCGTTCTCGTTCCACGGCGAGGATTTTCATACCGACAATGCCAATATTTCGGTCAAGCCCGCGCAGCGCCCGCATCCGCCGCTGTGGATGATGAGCCGCGATCCGCAGACGCTCGAATTCTGCGCCAAGAACGCCATCAATCCCGGCTATTTCCTGGTCTATCCGCGCGCCGACGCGGCTCAGCGCTACCGCAAATTCCTGGCCGACTGGAAGGCGGCCGGCCACGCGCGAAAGCCGAACATCGCCTATTGCACGATCGTCTATGTCGACGAAACCGACCAGAAGGCGCTCGACACCGCGCGATTCCGGGCAAGCCGCGCCTACGAGGGCTTTTTGGCGGCGCCGAAACCCGGCGAGACGTTCGAGGAACGCGCCCGCGAGCACGCCAAAATGTTCGTCGGCCGTGGCGAGCCCGGCGCGTCGGAGATCATGCAGCATCTGTTCGATGCCGATTATCTCCTTAAGCACGACCTCGTCTTCATTGGCTCGCCGGCAACGGTCGCCGCGAAAATGCACGCCGCGGCCGCAGCCGGCCTATTCAATGTGTTCATGGGCGAGTTCAATTTCTCCGACCTGCCGGAAACGGATCTGATGCGCTCGATCCGCCTGTTCGGCGAGCGGGTAATCCCGGCGCTGCGGGGGTATGAGCCGTTCTAGAGCATGATCCCGAAAAGTGGATGCTGGTTTTCGGATAAGATCGACTTTCACTTAATTTTCGACCACCCAACGCCGTGCGAGGCCTAGGCGCCGGATTAAAGCTTAAGCAGTCGTCGGATTGTGTACCGGATTGAGAAAGTGGTGCAGCTTCTGCCACACCTCTGCCTGGCCGAGAACGTTATTAGCGATATCCAGCCCGAGCGATCGATAGCTCTCGAACTGGGATTCCGTGAACCACTGATCGGCCGTCGACTCGTGTGGAAAGTCCGGGTGCGCCGTCGCGTAGCTCCTGATGCCGGCGCCCTCGGTGCCATGATAGGCTGGCTTGATATAAAGAACGTGCCCATTTTTGCAGTCGGTCTCAACCCCGTCGGCGTTGATGTAGTCGATCGTGCCGATCGCATAGTACGGGATACTTTTACGTGGCTCATCGCCTGGAACAACGACAGATGCCCGCCACATCGATTTGTTGGACGGTCGATTACGAATTGATTCAAGATTATCGAACTCGATTCGGATGCCGAGATCGATATAAATCTTTCGCACCGCATTGCCGAGATCCTCGAACGCGAATTTGGGATCGCAGCCGGCGTCGACGACGACGATGAACCGGCACCGGCGCCGCACCATCTCGTAAAGCCCAAGATTTTCGAAGTGGCCGCCATCGGACAAATAGACATAAGGGCTCGTGTCCTTAGTCTGACCGAACGCTTCCGCGATCAATGGACCGGCAGCCCATTTCGGACCTTCGGTCCGGTAATAGTCTTCGCCCTCAAGGCCGGGGTTGCCGAGCCACCAGCCAAGCCGCACGTTGAACAATGTTAGCAACAGTGCGATCGAGGGTGAGGAATTATAGCCCATATTAGGGCTGACGGCGGCGCCCGAAATCGCCATGGCGGTGCCGAGCGAGAGACCGTTGTCGCCGCCATATTCGTTGCTCGGGCGAAATCCCAAGTAAGCGCCGCCGCAGTGACGCGGACTGACGGTAAAGGACTCCGCCTTGCGCTCCTGCCACGCCAGGCGTTTTGTCGAAACAACATTGAGCGCGATGTTAATGACGTGAAAAAGACTGTGCGGGCTATTGCCATTACGGTCGGGCTTTGGCGGCCATAACTTGTAAACGCAAAAATTATCCTCAGGATCGAAACCGGTGAAGGCATCCGGATGCCGCTCTTGACGCGCCGCGCCGAGATAGGCGCGGACCATGCGATTACGATAGAGCGCGTGCAACGAATATCGGTTGATGTTGACGAAGTACGACGCCGCCAGCGCGACTAAAACTGCAATAATCAAACCTATGAAGAGCCACGCCAGGATCGTCAATTTCGACAGGGTGGGGGCGACCAACTGTTCAACGAGCGAGCCGCCGAACAGCGCTGTATCGAGGGCGACCGACAATCCGATAATGAGGATGGCGGCAAAGATGGGTCCTGCAATCGCCAGTCCGATATTGAAGGCGATCGCAATTGGGTCCTTCTGATGATCGCTCGTTGCTTTTGCCGGGGTTTTCGAGCTGCTTCCGAGTAAAGCGGTAGCAAGGCCGGAAATGCCGCCGGCTGCCAGCAGGTGTTTAATGCCGATATATCCGGCGTGAATGGCGTATTCGCCGGCGAAGACCAAAAAAGCCGTCAGCGCCCAGGCGACAGCGCTGGCCGCCAGCCAGCCGGCCGTCCGGCCCAGCCACTCCCGGTCGGACTCGGCGTTGTTTTCGTAGGTCGTCAATCCGACGAAAACAACCTCGGCCGCTAGCTGCGCCATGAGTACCCACGGCACGCCGAATATTATGGGAAGCAGCAAAGACAAATGCCGCCCCGGAGTCGCGGCAACGGTTGTATAAGGCTGCAGTAATGTAAATAGATAAGCGCCCAACCCCACCAACGCGCCATAAACTAGCCCGGACACCGCCCAGCAAATGAAATCACTCCGGCTGCGGAGCGGCGGCGTTCCCAAGAGCCAACCGGCCGAGTAGATGATCAGGCCGGCCGCGGTTGTTAGCACCATTATCTCGGTCTTTACACCAAGACCGAGCTGCTCAAGGGCGGTGCGTCCAACCCACTGCGCTTCGAGAAGCGAGAAAAAGTAGCGCGACGAGAAAAAGATGGTGACGGCGACGGCCGACAACACGGCCCGGAGGAGATCGCGCAAGAGAAAGGAGCGCTCGTTCATCTTACCCACCAGCCCTTGCCGGGTCGGACGATGGTGGGTGGTGAAGGCTTGCGCAGCAACGAGAGAAAGGACGCCCATCCCGAGAAACACAATCGACGGCCATTCGTAATTCGCGTTGTGCGCGACCCAGACCGAACCGGTCGCTATCAGCTTTAAGGCAAGCAGTGCGAGGCAGACCACGGGAACAATGATAAGCCAGTTGAGAAGCAGATTGCGCACGAAGATAGCCACCGCCGCCCAAGCGTCAGCCGAGGCGATGCCGATCCGCGGCGTGAGATAGTTGCTATAAGCGCGCAGCCAGGAGATTTCCGGCGGTTCGACGTCGGCACCGTCCGGTCGCCCAGTCAGGTTGCGCATAACGGTTGGAAAATCACTTTGAGCGCGCCATGAGGATAGCCAGGAACCGACGTAGCCGCCGCCGGAAACCGTCGAGAGATAGTGGAGGCGGCCGAGCAGGGAATTCTCGGGTTTTATCTCGCTCTTTGGCGACGGTTCTTTGGGTGCTGGCGACTCTGATGGTTCGGCGCCGGCCATTGCAGTATTGGAATCTGGCGAATTGTGACCGATTGCTGGACTGGGTGCCGGTGCGGGCGCTGGACTCGTGACATCGTAGTCGGCCAGCGCCTGTATCACGCCAAGGCAAAAAGTTGCGCTGCGAATGCCGCCGCCGGAGCAGCACAAGGCGGCGCGATTCAATTTATTTAGTGCGCGATAGAATTTCTTGCGATCGATTTTTTCAGTTTTTGACGCCACGCTCGATACAGGTTCTGCATCAGCCACATGTTCAGTATAGGATTCACGCTTCTTATCAGTTCCCTCGTCTTTGTGCTCATCGGCGTTCAGCCACGCCCGATCATGGTGTTCATCTTGGTTGGGCAGAAGCCCGATCAGTCCCTTTTCTCTGCGCCAATCCGTTCCGTGAATTGCGTCGGCCTCTTCGGCCAAAACTTCCTCAATCGATAACGCCTTCACCGTCGGCCTCCATCGGTCACAAGGTAGTGCAACGAATATTAGCCCCTTTAAGTTGTGAGTGGAAGGCCGGCCGATTGTGATCCCTTATGGATATTGTCGACTGCTGGGCTCGAATAAACCCGAGACCGGGCCATCCGGAACGCGAAAGCTAGAGAGACTGTTATTGCGCCTTCGCCAATTCCGGCCGCGCCTTGAGGCGGGCTTTGTTCAGGACGTAGATCAGGAAGGCCACCACCGCGCCGCCGGCGAACGGCAGCGCCGACCAGATGTAGAGCTGCTCGACCGGAAGGCCGACGAACAGAGCGCCGAGGAACGGGCCGATGATGGCGCCGAGCCGGCCGATGCCGAGCTGCCAGCCGGAGCCGTTGGCGCGCAGCGAGGTCGGGTAGATCATCGCGGCGACCACATTGATGCCGGACTGGATGCCGAGCACCAATACGCCGGCAATAAATGTCGCCGCCAATAAGGTCACGGGCGAACTCACTCCGGCAAAGCCGATGGCGCCCACCACCGGCACGGCGATTACGAACATCACGGCGATGGCGAGGAAGCGGTGCCGCTGCAGCCACCAGCACAGGCCGAGCGCGCCCACCGTGCCGCCGACCTGCAGCGCCGCGCCGGACAGCGCGGCAACGGCCGGCGTCGCATGCGCCGCGGTCATCAGCGTCGGCGTCCAGCTGATGAGGAAGAAATAGCCCATCAGATTGAAGGCGAACATCAGCCAAGTCAGCGGCGTGATGACGGCCAAGCCGTTGCGGAACAGATAGGCGGGATTTGAGCTTGGCGTCTGGGTCTCGTCTTCGATCACGAAGCGGGCGTTGGCCGGCACCTTCAAGCCGGGGTTGATGCGGGCGATCAGCGCTTGCAATTTGGACCGCTGGCTCTCGTGCAGCGCCATGTATTTGATCGATTCGGGCATACCAATGATGGCGGCGAGCGCGATGATGATCGGCACGATGCCGCCGATCTCGAATAGGATCTGCCAGCCGTGTTGCGGCACGAATGCCGCGCTGGCGAAGCCGGCAAGCGCGCCGCCGAGCGGCACGCAGCCGACGGCGACGATCGCCAGCGTCGCGCGCAAGTGGCGCGGCGCCGATTCGGCGTTGATCGCTACCGCATTGGGGATGACGCCGCCGATGCCGAGCCCGGCGATGAGCCGCAGCCAGGACAATTCCGTGAGATCGGTCGCATAGGCGCCCGCGAAGGTGAAGACGCCGAACAGCAGGTTCGCGGTGATCAGCGCCGATTTGCGGCCGTAATTGTCGCCGATCCAGCCGAAAATCTGCGAGCCGAACAAGATGCCGATATTGCTGGCGCTGAGCACGAGGCCGAGCGATTTCGGCGCCACATGCCAGTCCGCGATCAGGTGCGGCGCAGCAAAGGCGATCGCGGCGATATCGTAGCCGTCGATCAGCGCGATCAGAATCGACCAGACCACGAGCTTGATCTGGAATGAACCGAGCCCCTGTCGGTCCAAAAACTGCGAAACTTGAAATTCGGCCGCGCCTTCCATCGTTCCCCCCGAAGATCTTTGTGTCTGGCGCATCTGCGGCGCCAAGAGATCAAAACGTAAGCGAGCGGCGGCGCGAAGGAAAGCGGCATTCGCGCGCAGGGCGCGGTGGGAGTTCGCCCCGTGGCGGTGAACGATGCGGCTCGAGCGGCGCTTTTTGCTGCGGTGCAGCGTCGCGCAAGCCGGCGAAATCAGCGTTTCGGCCGGCGCGAGGGTCTCCTTCGTTCCGAGCTTTGGCCTATCCATCAGGCCCCGCCGGGCCGCATCGATCCGCTCGAAGCCCTGGCCGGGACGGAGTCCTTTTGGCGTAGCCGGGCCGGCCCGGCGGAGCCGCCACGGCAATGGCCCGCTGCGGTCGCGAACCCGCTGACAATCGATCGTTGCCGCACACGATTAAGGAATCGAAACGAGAACAAACCGGAATCAAACCGCGGAACGTTGCGGCACGAGGAGCTTCGCCGGGGTTCGCGCATGGGATGAAATTTGCGAGGAGGTCGCCCGGCTTGTTCCAGAAGCTTGCAAATTTGATTGCTCGGATTGGTTCAAACTCCGAGTCTGTTCAATGGCTTAGGAATTCCTGCACACGACCGATAGCGATCGGATCCGGCGGGCGTTGAAAAAAATCAAATAGCGCCGGGACTTCATTGCCCTGTCACAAACAAAAACCTTGTGATTACGGTCATTGCCGGCTTTGGCTCGCCTTGCGGGGCGATGTGAAAGGCGTAAGTGTTTGCACTTATCCGAATCAGTGGGCGATTCGGTCAGCCGATCGAATGTTGCGATGCTTTCAGCTCAGGAAGCGCTCCAAGGCCCGTTTCTCGTTAACAATTCGTCGGATATTCCCGGCTCGGTCGTCAATGACACCGTGGTTCGAAAGAACTGCACTCTCCACGTCCGCGGCAATGTCAGGGGCAGTTTGACGATCGAGCAGGGCGCTCAGGTCGTCATCGAGGGCTCGGTCGAAGGAAAAATCATCAATCGAGGCGGTCGACTTGTCGTCAATAATAAAGGCCTTGCCGGTTACGTGACCGTCGAGGGGCCGCCGGAAGCCGAGGCCGGCGGGGTCCTTAAAATCAATTTGACGGCGATCGCGTTCAACTGGGAAGCCCTGACGGCACGCACCGAGGCCGAATGCGCCGCCGTGGTCACGGGCGACGCCTACGGTTGCGGCATCGGGCCCGTCGCCGGCGCGCTGGCGGTCTCTGGCTGCAAGACATTTTTTGTTTCCAACCTTCCGGAAGCCAAGCGGGTGCGCGCGGTGGCGCCGAATTCGATCATCTACGTTCTCACCGGGCTTTATTCCGGAAGCGGGGTCGCCTTCGCGGAAGTCAATGCCCGGCCGGTCATCAACAGCCTGATCGAAATGGCGGAATGGGATTATTTTGTCGCCTCGCGGCAATGGGACGGGGGCTGCGCGCTGAATGTCGACACCGGCGCGAGCAGGCTCGGCCTTGCCATGGACGAAGCGGTCGCGCTCGCGCCGAAGGTCCAGACCTTACCGCACGGCATTTCCCTCTTGATGAGCAGGCTCGATAACGCGGAAATTCCCGAGCATCCGCAAAACGAGCGTCAGATCGGACTGTTCCGCGATCTGCGCCGGCTCTATCGCGGCGTACCGGCCTCGTTGGCCAATTCCGCCGGAATTTTCATCGGTCCGAAAGCGCATTGCGATCTGGTCCGGGTGGGCGGGGCGCTCTACGGCCTCAATCCGACGCCCGGCCGGGCCAACCCGATGCTGCCGGTCATCGAGCTGCGCGCCCGCATCGTGCAGGTCCGCAATCTGGCGCGTGGCGAAACGATCGCCGATAACGTCGGCCTGACCGCGAAGCGACGCATGCGGATCGCATTGGTTTCGGTCGGCTATGCCGACGGCTATCCGCGAACGGGAAGCATTTACGACAATAAGCTGCAGGCCATCGTGGGCGGGCAGCGGTGCCCGATCGCCGGACATCCCTCGATGGATCTCTTGCCGGTCGATGTCACCGATCTGCCGGACCCGACGGCCGCGCGCAACGGCGAAATGGTGACGCTGATCGGCGCGGGGATCGGCATCGACGATCTCGCGACAGCGACCAATTCGCCGGCGCGCGCATTGCTCAGCCACCTTGGCCGTCGCTTCCACCGCATCTACTACGCCATGTGAATGACTTAAACGCGAATGCAGCAAAAGGAGAACGGCATGTTCGGAAAACCCAAGCAGGTGCAGGCTCCGGTCGCCAAGAACCGCGATCCGGCGCCGGTGCAGCAACTGCAACGCCTGGCGGTGGCCTATTCGGCGGCTGCGCCGGAGCCGGACGAAACCAACACTTGCATCAGTTCCGGCATGACCGTCGTCGGCAAAATCGTCGGCGACGGCACGATCAAGATTTTCGGCCGCGTCGAGGGCGAGATCAAGGCGTCGACCGTCGTGGTCGCCGACGGCGCCCATGTCGTGGGCGACATCCTTGCCGACGACGTGGCGATCGGCGGCCGGGTCAAAGGCATCGTCCACGCCAACCGGGTCAAGCTCGAGGGCAGCGCGATCGTCGAAGGCGATATCTTCCATCGCTCGCTTTCGATCGCGGAAAACGCGCGGTTCGAGGGATCGTCGCGGCGCGAGGATAATGCCGGCGACAAGCCGTCCAGCATCCAAATCAGCCGCCTGCAGCCGCAGCCTCAACCGCAGGCTGCTGCGGCGAATGAAGCCGGCCACAAGCTCAACGGCCTGCCGAATGGCGGGACGGACGCCCGCGCGGCCACGGCGTAGCTCGCGGCTCACTGTAGTTGGGATAATATCTCGAAAGGCTTGCCGCCTCGCTACCCGAGGCAGCCGCAGGCTGGTATTCGCCGGCCGTTTTCGGCCGGCTAGGAGACCGTGTGGGTAGCCCGGCCAGGGTGTCGGCGATATCCGCGCCAGCAAAAATCACGGATCGAGTTCGGTGTCCCAGTAGAGATAATCAAGCCAGCTGTCGTGCAGGTAATTCGGCGGGAACAGCCGGCCGTTACGGTGCAAATGCTGCACCGACGGCTGGAACGGCCGCTGCGACGGCCACATTTTCGATTCATCCGGCGTCAGGTTGCCCTTGCGCAGATTGCAGGGCGAGCAGGCGGCGACGACGTTGCTCCAGGTGGTGTGGCCGCCGCGCGAGCGCGGCAGCAGATGATCGAACGTCAGATCGTTGCGTGCGCCGCAATATTGGCAGCAAAAGCGGTCGCGCAGGAAGACGTTGAACCGGGTGAAGGCCGGATGCGTCGTGGGCTTTACGTAAGTCTTCAGCGAAACCACGCTCGGCAGCTTCATTTCGAAGCTCGGGCTGCGCACGGCGCGATCGTAGTGGGCGACGATGTTCACCCGTTCGAGAAAGACCGCCTTGATGGCGTCCTGCCACGACCACAGCGACAGTGGGTAATAGCTCAGCGGGCGAAAATCCGCGTTCAGCACGAGCGCCGGGAAACCCGATTGCTTGACATGAGCGTTCAAGGACGACGCTCCACCTCGACTCAATACCGCAATGCGGCGTTGGCCCCCAGTTTATAGGCAGACGTGACAGGATTGTGAAGTCCGCTCCGCCGCTTACGCGCAATCTTGGCCATGGCTCGATTCCCGCCGGATTCGGTCCGGTTTGCACCCGCAAAGCGCGGCGGGCGCGCCGGCTTTGTGCACCAAGGCGCCGCCGTCGAAGGCCACCGCGGGAGACAAAACCCGCGGATCAGCCCGGCGGGACGCCCGGCGGCGACGACGGCTGCGGCAGCAGGTCGTTGCGTACGTAGAGCAATTGCTGCCGTTCCGGGAACAGGTCCGGCAGCGTGGCGACGTGCTGGTAGTCGCGCGCCAGAACCCCCTCCAGCATGGCTGCCGTGACGGGATTGCTAGGTTGCGAGGTCGGCTTGTCGGCCACGAAGATCGCGGCTGGCCGCGTCGCCAGCAGCGTCGCCATGTTGCCGGCCGCGTCCGTCGCCTCCGCTTCGGCGGCGTCGGTGAGGTGGGAGGGGAAAGCATAGCGGCTAGGCAGGCACGAATGGGTCAAGAGATAGACGATGGTCGGCCCGTCGTTGACGTAGATGCAGCCGTGCGACGCATAGGGGCCCGCCGCTTCGACCATCGCCGCGATGCGCTGTTGATCGGCCTGTCTGACGCTGTCCCATGGCAAGCTGACGGTCGAGGCGGCAAACCATCCGACCACCGCCGTCGCCGCCGCCCAACCCTGCTTCGTGCCCAGAAGCGGCGCGCAGACGATCGTCGCCGGGACCAAGAGCGGCAATGCGTAGTGATCGTAGAAATTTCCTACCGCGAAGAAGCCCAACATGGCGAATGCGGTCCAGATCGCGAGGAAGGTTCGCGGTGCCTCATAGGCCTCGCTGCGCGCCAATTTCAGGCCCGACAAGATCGCAAACAGCGCCAAGGGCAGGAGCTTGCGTTCCGTCGGCAACAAATAGATCAGGCTGGAAAAACCGCTCGGTTCGTGCCGCTCGAAGATCGACAGAAAATTGGCCTGCATGAAGTCGCGGCCGTGACCGATCAGCGCATAGAATCCGGCGGCGAGCAGCGTCGGCGCGATCGCGGCCGCCGCCCAAGACGCGCTCCATCGCGCGATCATTGCGACCGGATAGCGTCGCTGCATCAGGAGCGCGATCAGCCACAGACCGAAAGCGACGCCTTCGATCGCCGCGGTGTATTTCACCTGGATGGCAAGCCCCGTCCACAGCATGCCGCGCAAGCCATGACGCCAGACGCCGCCGGGGTCGCGCGCTTCGCCGGCGCGGATCGCCTCCAAGGCGCCGACGGCCATCAGCAAATTGTAAAACACCGGCGCCTGGCCGCCGCCGCCGTTCAGGACCGGCAAATAGAGGAGATAAGCCATCCCCGCGAGCAGCGCTCCGCTCGGATTGGCGAAGCGTTGCGCGATGACGACGATGACGAACGCCGTCGCCGTGGCGAACAGGAGCGCTCCGACCTGATAGGCGACGATGCCGTCGGGGCTGAACGGGCGCAGCGCCGCGTAGATCAAGAACAGCAGGATCGGCTTGCGATCCCAGATATCGACATAGGGCAGCGCGCCGTGCCACATGCGATCGGCCACGAGCAAATAGAACTGCTCGTCCATGTGGATGGCGGGATCGCCGAGGCGGCCTGCGCGCGTCACGAGGGCGACCGCAACGAGCGCAAGAGCGATCAAACCGCTCCGATATGTCGCGCGGTCGATCCTCCATTTCAAGGCTAGGGAAGCGGCCGGCATCATCAACCCTTAGGAATAGCATCATGCTTATTTGCGGCGGGTTAACCGATCGTGATGGGCGGGAATGTCGCGGCGAAACCAGGCGGTCGGTTCGCGCAGCCGAGCAGGGGAGATCGCTGGACCTGCTGCCGCACGCTGTCTACGCTGGTCACCCGATCGGAGCCGGAGATTGCCCTTGCGCTACGACGAAAACCTCACGACCGAACGGCCGACCTTCGTCACCCATCTCGAATGCGCCTATACCGGCGAGCGGCACGACGCCGACCGCATTCACAATCTGTCCCGCGCCGGCAAGCCGTTGTTGGTGCGTTACGATCTCGCCGGCGTGAAACAGGCGCTGAGCAAGGCGGCGCTGGCGAGCCGGCCGCCTGATCTCTGGCGCTACCGCGAATTGCTGCCGGTGCGGCGTCAAGAAGACATCGTCAGTCTCGGCGAGGCGATGACGCCGCTCGTGCCGCTGGGCAAGCTCGCGGCGAAGCTCGGTGGCGGCGAATTGTTGGTGAAGGACGAAGGCCGCTTGCCGACCGGCTCGTTCAAGGCGCGCGGTCTGGTCATGGCGGTGTCGATGGCGAAGGCGCTCGGCATCGCGCACATGGCGATGCCGACCAACGGCAATGCCGGCGCGGCGCTGGCGGCCTATGCCAGCCGTGCCGGCATCAAGAGCACGATCTTCTGTCCAGAGGATACGCCCGAGGTGAATGTCAGCGAGATCGAGCTGCAGGGCGCGACGGTGTACCGGGTCAACGGCCTGATCGACGATTGCGGAAAAATCGTCGGCGAGGGCAAGGCCAAGGTCGGCTGGTTCGATGTCTCGACGCTCAAGGAGCCGTATCGGATCGAAGGCAAGAAAACGATGGGCCTCGAGCTCGCCGAGCAACTCGGCTGGGAGGTGCCCGATGTCATCTTCTATCCGACCGGCGGCGGCACCGGCCTGATCGGGATGTGGAAGGCCTTCGCCGAACTCGAGGCGATCGGCTTCATCGGCGGCAAACGCCCGCGCATGGTGGCGGTGCAGGCGGAGGGTTGCGCGCCGATGGTGCGGGCCTACGAGGCGGGCGTCGAACACGCCGAGCGCTTCGAAAACGCTCAGACCATCGCTTCGGGCATCCGGGTGCCGCAAGCGATCGGCGATTTCCTCATCCTGCGCGCGGTGCGGGAAAGCAAAGGCTTTGCCATCGCCGTTTCCGACGCGGCGATCACGGCGGCGCTCGACGAAGTCGCGCGCGAGGAGGGCTTTTTGATGTGCCCCGAGGGCGCCGCCACCTATGCGGCCTACAAAGCGAGCCTCGCCGACGGCCGCGTGACGCGAAGCGAGCGCGCCGTGCTGTTCAATTGCGCCACCGGACTCAAATATCCGCTACCGCCGATCCGGCGCACGCTCGACCATCACCAGCCGATCGATTTTTCGGCGTTATGACGCGACCGGCAAAGTCGCCCAGTTAAATCAAGTATTTATCGCAGTGGACGATATCGTCAGTGCGGCATAATATATAAAAAATAGCCAAACGGGCGGCTTCGTCGTCCATTCCCGCGCTGAACATCAAAACCGGATGACCGTGGCTGTCACGATGGCTTTTCTGTGCTGAAGCGGCTCCTGACATTCGGCTTGACGCGACGGCCGCTCCTCCTGCTCGGCCTCTTCATCTTCGTCGTCGCCGGACTGTTCGCCTTCTCCCGGCTCAATATCGAAGCCTATCCCAATCCGGCGCCGGTGATCCTCGAAATCACCGCCCAATCGCCCGGCCAATCGGCCGAGGAGATGGAGCGCTATTTCACCATCCCGATCGAGGTCGGACTGGCGGCGACCCCCGGCGTCGACGTCATCCGCTCGACGTCGTTCTACGGCCTGTCCTTCGTGCGCGTCGTCTTCCAATACGGCGTCGACTATTATTTCGCGCTGACGCAGACCGCGATCAATCTGCAGCAGAACGTCAGCCTGCCGAACAACGTCACCCCGCAAATCCAGGGCACCAGCCTGGTCGGCGAAATCTATCGCTATCAGGTGGTCGGACCGCCGCATTTCGGGCTGACCAATCTTCGGACGGTGCAGGATTGGATCCTACAGCGGCGGCTCCTCACCGTGCCCGGCGTCGTGCAGGTCAATACCTGGGGCGGCACCACCAAGGAGTACGACGTCGAAGTCGACCTGCACAAGCTCGACGCTTACAACATCACGCTGCCGCAGGTCATTACCGCGCTCGGCAACGCCAACGTCAATGTCGGCGGCCGCACCATCAATTTCGGCCAGCAATCGGTGAATATCCGCGGCGTCGGACTGATGGATTCCGGCGGCGCCGCCGACCTGACCCAAGGCTACAGGGTCGCGGATATCGAGAACGTGCCGCTGGCGCAGTCGAACGGCGTGCCGATTTTCGTCAAGGACGTCGCCACGGTTTCGGTCGGCAACGTGCCGCGGCTCGGCAAGGCCGGCCGCAATCACGAGGACGACGTGGTCGCCGCGATCGTCATCATGAACCGTACGCTGCATACCAACGACGTGGTGGCGCGGGTTCGGGCGGAGATCAAAAAGATCAACAGCGACGGCAGTCTGCCGCCGGGCGTGAAGCTCGTGCCGTATTACGACCGCACCACGCTGGTCGACGTCACGACCTCGACGGTGCTGCACAATCTGGTCAACGGCTGCCTGCTCATCTTTTTCGTGCAGTGGCTGTTCCTCGGCGACTTGCGTAGCGCCATCATCGTCGGCGTGAACATTCCGTTCGCGCTGTTCTTTTCGATTATCATCCTGGTGCTGCGCAATGAAGACGCCAATCTGTTGTCGGTCGGCGCCATCGATTTCGGCATCATCGTCGATGCCGCGGTCATTCTGGTCGAAAACATCTATCGCAATTTCCAGGCCGCGCCGGCGGCAAGAGACGCGCTGTTGATGCAGCTCGCCGAACAGAAATGGGGCCCGGATCCGACCCGCGCCAGCGATTTCACCGGATTGCCGGGTTGGAACGACCGGCTGCGGATCATTCTGGCGAGCGCGCTGCAAGTCGACCGGGCGGTATTCTTCTCCACCGCCATCATCGTCGCGGCGTTCATTCCGCTGTTCACCATGCAGGGCGTCGAGGGCCAGATTTTCGGCCCGATGGCGCGCACCTACGCCTATGCCTTGATCGGCGCGCTGATCGCGACCTTCACGGTCACGCCGTGCCTTGCCTCGTTCTTGGTAACGGAGCACGTCGCCGAGGTCGAGACGACCGTCGTGCGCTGGCTGCGCGCGGCCTATACGCCGGTGCTGCGTTGGTCGCTCACCAACCGCCGGGTCACGGTCGCGATCGGGCTGGCTTTCCTCGTCGTCACGGGCTTCATCGGCTCGCGGCTCGGCAGCGAATTCCTGCCGACGCTGGAAGAGGGCAATCTGTGGATTCGCGCCTCGATGCCGCCGACCATTTCCTTGGAAGCCGGCGCGCCGACCGTCACCAGGATTCGCGAAATCCTGCTGCGCTACCCCGAAGTCATCACCGTCACGTCGCAACAGGGCCGTCCGGACGACGGCAGCGATGCGGCGGGCTTCTACAACGCCGAGTTCTTCGTGCCATTGAAGCCGTTCGACGAGTGGCCGCCGAACGTCACCAAGGAATCGCTGATCAGCGATTTGCAGGCCGAATTCGCCAAGGAATTCGTCGGTATCGATTTCAACTTCTCGCAATATATCCAGGACAATGTCGAGGAAGGCCTGTCGGGCGTCAAAGGCGCCAATTCGGCCAAGATCATCGGTCCCGATCTTGCCACGCTCGAACAGATCGCGCGGGGGGCGATGCGGGAAATGGCTCAGGTCCAAGGCATCGCCGACCTCGGCGCCTTCTGGGTGCTCGGGCAGCCGAATCTGAACATCAGGGTCGACCGCAAAAAGGCGGCCCGTTACGGATTGAGCGTCGCCGACGTCAACAACGTCATTCAAGCGGCCTTGGGTGGCACCGTGGCGACCAATCTCCTGGAGTCGGATCGTCAATTCGGCGTGGTGGTACGGCTGGCGCCGCAATACCGCAACGACATCGAGGCGGTGCGCGCTCTCAAGGTCGGCGTGCAGACGGCAAACGGCAACGCCTATATCCCGTTGCGCGAGCTGGCCTCGATCACGCTCGATACCGGCGCCTCGTATATTTTCCGCGAGCGCAACGAGCGCTTCGTGCCGATCAAATTCTCGGTGCGCGGCCGCGACCTCGCCGGCGCGGTGGAGGAGGCGCAGCAGCGCATCGCCCAGAACGTCAAGCTGCCGACCGGCTATCGCATCGAATGGTCGGGTGAGTTCGAATGGCTGCAGCAGGCCAAGAAGCGGCTTGCCATCATTCTTCCGATCACATTCGTTTTCATTCTTGTCCTGCTCTACGGCATGTTCAATTCACTGCGCGACAGCGTCATGGCGCTGTTCGGGCTGCCGTTCGCGGTCGGCGGCGGCATACTGGGGCTTTACGTCTCGGGTCTCGATTTCAGCATTTCGGCGGCGATCGGATTCATCTCGCTGTTCGGCGTGTCGGTGATGAGCGGCATCCTGATCATCAACGGCTATTATCGCCACGCCGCGCGCTTCGCCGATCCGGTCGAGGCGATGTTCCATGCCGTCGAGGAACAGATGCGGCCGATCCTGATGATGACGCTGTCGGCTTGCATCGGGCTTTTGCCCGCGGCGATCTCGACCGGCATCGGCAGCCAGGTGCAGCGCCCGCTCGCCACGGTGATCGTCGGCGGCATGCTGATCGGGCCGATCCTGCTGCTTGTCGTCGTGCCGGCGCTGCAGACCTATTGGCTCGGCCGCGGTGCTGCGGTTGAGCCGCCGTCCGGGGCGGCCGAAGAGTCCAGCCGCGCCTGAGCCTGTAAGGTGCGGTCGGCGTAGTTTCCGCCCCCGCCAGCCGGACGACGGCGCCTCCGCAACGCGCGCGGTAACCTTAACGATGTCCTACTGTCCCGCGGCAAAGGCCGGTTTATTGCTTTCCCGCAACGAATAATCAATCGCTTTCGCCTATCAGCTTCAGTCAGAGGTGGCCCAGTTTTTGAACGGGACACGCCAGGCATGCTGCGAAAACCGACGCAAAATATCCGGCGAGAGATTTCCCGCTTCCGCGCCGCGCGGCAGGGTGCGACGGTGGTCGAATTCGCGTTGATCGCGCCGGTGTTCCTCGGATTGCTCATCGCCATATTCGAAACCACGCTTTTTCTGTTCGCGCAGCAAACCTTGCAGTCGGCGGCGGTTGCGGCGGGCCGTCTCATCATGACCGGGCAAGTGCAAAACGGCAACGTGACGCAAACTCAATTTGCCGCCGACGTCTGCCCGATGGTTCAGGCGCTGTTCAAATGCGCCAATCTGATGATCAATGTGCAGAGCTATTCCAACTTCTCCAGCGCCGGCACCGGGGCGCCGACGTTGACCTACAATAGCAACGGCACGGTGAGCAACACCTGGTCTTACAATCCGGGCGCGCCGGGCCAAGTCATGGTGGTGCAACTGATCTATCAGTGGCCGATCGTCGGCGGGCCGTTGGGATTTTCGCTTTCCAACCTCGGCAACGGCACGACGGAAATGATGGGCGTGAGCGCCTTTCGCGTAGAGCCCTATTGATCATGCAGCGCGCGAGGAAAATTTATCGACGCTTTGTCGAGTCGACCCGCGGGGTGGCCGCGGTCGAGTTCGCGGCGATCTTGCCGGTCCTCGTGGCTATTTTTCTAGGCACCTTCGACGGTGGCAGGGCGCTCGCCACCTACATGAAAGTGCGGGCGTCGACTTACGCATTGGCTGCGATCACCAATCAATATTCGACGATCCAATCGGCGGACATGACGTCGATTGTGGGCGCGACCAGTGCGATCATGGCGCCCTATTCAAGTACCCCGATGACGGTGACGATTTCGCAGATATGGGTGGACAGCAACAGCAATGCCACGGTGAATTGGAGTTATTCGCTCAACGGCACGGCACTCACGCAAGGCGCTGCGATTACCATTCCTACGGCGCTCGCCACGGCAAACAGCTTTTTGATCTTCGCTCAAGTGACCTACACCTACACGCCGCTGTTCGGTTATTTCGGCAAGGGCGGAATTTCCCTCTCCGACAGTCTCTATATGGCTCCGCGAATCAGCCAGTGCGTGTTGTACCCGCCGGGCAGCGTCACGTCGTGTCCGACCGGCTCGAGTTCGGGGAGCAGCGGTGGCAGCGGCAGCGGCAGTGGCAGTGGCAGTGGCAGTGGCAGTGGCAGTGGCAGCGGCGGCGGCGGCAGCTGCTGGTTCTTCTGCGGCGGCTGGTGGTGGTAATGGCGCAGGTCCCGAACGAGGCGCTGCGGAGCCGGCGAGGAGTAGTCGACCGGGGGAATAGCTCGCGTTAAGCTGAGCGGCCCCTTCGTCATCGGGCGCGTGCTTGCGCCACGCTATATCCGGCGTCAAGAATTTGAACCGAGGTGCTGCCCGATGTGGCACGACGCGACGAGCTTCGCCGCGCGGGACACCGCGCTCGTCGCCCGCTGGATGACAGAAAAATCTATTGGGAGAGGTGCGCCGTGCTCACGGCCTGCTCGAACATCGCAATCAGTGCGTTGTTGATGTCCTGGGGCGTGTCCGCGGTGTAATAGAAATTGGGCGAAGCGCAAGTCTTCAAGGCAGCCGGAATATTCGGAATGTTGTTGTTGGCATAAATATCTTCGCTGGAAGCGAACGTGGTCGCATTCTGAATCGTCTCATAGGGAATGTAGAGAACGGCGATGGTTATGCCGCGGTTCTTCATCTTGGTGCAATAGTCGGTCGAGGTCACGCTGTTCGGCGGTATGACCGTCGCCGAATTCTGATAGGGAACCGCCGACGTGGGCGACCAATTCTGCGACGACCAGCCTCCGTTCCATTGCGTTTGGTAGTCCTGCGAGCCGTCGGTGACGATAAATACGTAGGGCAGCGGACTGGACGAGCTGCGTCCCGTTCCGACGGACGAGATCAGGCTGTTCATGCTGTTGAAGGCGTTCTCGAAATGCGTGCCGCCGGATCCCAAGCTCGAATTGGCTCCGGTATCCAAAAGGCTCGCGAGATTCGCAGCCGCGGTGGCGATCGAGCCGGTCAGGTTCGTTGTCATCGCGGAGTAGGTGTAGAGATTCTGGATGAACGGATAGAGCCCGACCTGAAACTGATTTGTGATCAGCTCGCTGCTCGAGGCGTAGGACAGCAATTGACTCACCGCATAACCGACGGCGTCGGCGCGCAATTGGATGCAAGACGAGGTTCCCGCGGTGGCGCAGGAACTGACTTCCGAATTGCTCCAATTGATACTGCTGGGAGTGATGTTGGAGCAATTCGTCGTCGAGGTGCATGTCGCCGGCGTCGTCCCCAGGCGCGAGATGTTAAACCCCTGGCAATACCCGCCCGGGCTCGGATTGTACGTGCTGGTATATTTGGAAGGCGGCACGTTCGCCTCCTGCCCCGACTGCGCGCAGGCGCCTTGCGCCGTAAAATGACAGGCAAAGGTACAGCCACTGGGATACTGCGAATAGTTGTCGGGGTTGACGGCCTGGAGCCGCGACTGCTCGGCGATTGTCGACGGAAAGCTCATCGAGCCGGACACGTCGAGCATCATATAAAAACTGATATAGCTGGGAAACGAATAGCTCGCCGTCGACGAGCCGCTGACCGTGACATTCTTGTAGCCGAGCACCCCCATGAAATAGGTGGGTACCTGTGCCGTGAAGGAAACGGCCGCGGTCATCGTCGAGTTGGTGAGCGTGACAGTCGCGGTCGGCGTGAGATTCGTATAGCCGACGTTCTGCGGTGAGGCGGCCAAATTCGCATTGAAAAAATTGGTTGCGAAAGTCGATCCGCCTGAAACGGTGCCATTGCTCGTCATGGCTTGGGCGGTCGCCAGGACGCTGGAATTGATCGAGACGGCGGCGAGGCTCGCGGCATCGGCGGCTGCCTGCAGCTTGGTCTTGATCATGCTGGCCGTCGTGAAATCGATGACGCAACCGACCGCGGCGATCATCGGCAGCATGGAGAGCGCGGTGATGACCGCGACATTCGCCCGCCTGTCGGTCCGGAATTTTGCAACGAGCGCCGCGACCCGCGCCAAATGAGCGCTGCCGGCCAGCTTTGTTAGAACCGCCTTCACCATCGCGCACCTTTTCCGTCAGGTCGCTCTTAGGCTCAATTTGCTAGGAAATCGTTACTGAATACAAAGGCTTGCGGTTAAGGCCAAAAGTGCGGAGGGCCTATTACGGTGCGGTCCGAAAGCGCCGCGCCAGAAATTCGCCGCCGTGGCGCAGACCCTCGGCGTCGATGCCGTGGCCGATGCCGGCGGACAAGTGCCACTCGGCCGAAACGCCGACCGCGGCGAGGTCCTGCGTCGCCTGGAACAGCGCCTGCGGCGGAATGAGATCGTCGCGGTCGCCGTGCACCAAGAGCACCGGCGGGCGCGATGTGATCTCGCGGGCAAAGGCGTCCGGATCGAGGTCCGGCGGCACCACCAGAAGCCCGGAATAACCGACGATCGCAGCCGGCGGCACGGCGCGTCGCAAGCCGACATGCAGCGCCATCATGGTGCCTTGGCTGAAGCCGACCAGCGCGAGCGCCGACGGCGGCAGTTTGTGGCGGCTGAGCTCGGCGTCGAGAAAGCGCCCGAGCATCGGGGCTGCTTTGTTGACGCCGACCCAGCGTTCGTTCGGATCGCGGAAGGTCAGCGCGAACCATTGCCGGCCGACCGGCGCCTGGCCGCACGGCTCGGGCGCATGCGGCGAAGCGAAGGCCGCTTGCGGCAGATATTGCTGCCAGGCGCGGCCGATATCGATCAGGTCGTTGCCGTCGGCGCCGTAGCCGTGCAGGAACACCACGAGCTGTTGCGCGGGACCGGAGCGCGGCGCAAGCCTTGGTCCATCAAGATTCGGTCCATCGAGTTCAGCGGCCATTTGCACTCCTTGTTTTCGGCAGACTCTTTTTCGGCGCCGCCCTCCCTGTCCTGGCCCTGCTTGCTCGGGAGGGTGGGGTGGGGGCCGGTGCGCCGTCGCGACCTTTGACGGAGCGATAATAGGTCCACAAGACACGCGCCGCCACGGCGCGCAATGGCCGCCACTGTTCGGCGAGGTGCGCCATTTCCTTCGCGGTCGGGCGCGCACGCAAGGCAAAGGCGAGCCGCGCCGCTTCCTGGAGCGCCAGGTCGCCGGCCGGCCAGGCGTCGGCATGGCCGAGACAGGCCAACAGATAAATATCGGCGGTCCAAGGCCCGATGCCGTGCACCGCCGTCAGCGCGGCATGCGCCTCCTCGGCGGCGAGGCTCGACAGCGACGCGAGCGCGAGCTTGCCGCTCGCCACGGCGCGGGCGATTTCCTTCAGAGCCCTGATTTTCGGCGCCGAGAGACCGAGCCGCGCCAGCCGCTCGGCGCGCGCCCGGATGATGGCGGTGGGCTCGAACGGATCGAAAGCCGCGGCAAGCCGGCCCCAGATCGCGCCGGCGCTGGCGGTCGAAAGCTGCTGCGACACCACCGTCGCGGCGAGCCCGGCGAAGCCGTCCGGACGTCGCCGCAGCGGCGGTCGCCCCGCCTCAGCCAAAAGTGCGGCAAAGCGCGGATCGGCCCGGGTGAGCGCCGCGAGCGCTGCGTCGAGATCGGTGTCGCTACGGATATGCGTCAGCATGCTAAGCTTGCCCGGTCAGTTAGGCGCGCCAGTGTTGAGAAGCGTATCGCCGATGTACAGCCGCATTCTGCGTTTCGCACCGAGTCCGAACGGCTATCTGCATCTGGGTCATGCCTATTCCGCATTGCTGAATGACGACATGGCGCGGAACTTAAGCGGCCGGCTGCTGTTGCGCATCGAGGATATCGATATCGCGCGTTGCCGGCCCGAGTTCGAGGCGGCGATCTACGAGGACCTGCACTGGCTCGGTATCGCCTGGCAGCAGCCGGTGCGACGGCAGAGCGAGCATTTCGCCGATTATGCTGCGGCGATCGCGCAGCTCGAAGCGCAGGGCCTCTTGTATCCGAGCTTCGAGAGCCGCAGCGAACTGAACGCGCTGGTCGCCGAACTCGACCGGCAAGGCGGCTGGCCGCGCGATCCGGACGGCGTGCCGATCTATCCGGGCCGCGCCCGCAAGCTCTCCGCTGGCGAGTGCGAACGCCGTCGCGCCGCCGGCGAACCCTACGCATTACGGCTCGCCATGGATAAGGCGGTGGCCCGAGCCGGCGTGCTCATTTGGACCGAGACCGGCGCCGGCCCGCACGGCCAGACCGGTCGCATCACCGCTGCGCCGCAGATGTGGGGCGATGTCGTGCTGGCGCGCAAGGAATTACCCACCAGCTATCACCTCTCCGCCGTCCTCGACGATGCCTTGCAGGGCGTGACCGATGTCGTGCGGGGCCAGGATTTGTTCTGGTCGACCAGCATTCATCGGTTGCTGCAGGCGCTGCTCGGCCTGCCGGAGCCCGCTTACCATCATCACAAGCTCATCCTCGA